>Ga0302324_100023765_pt1 | contig 11839 bp, 8 predicted proteins | sample Palsa_T0_1_FD_201949 | JGI IMG/M metagenome (GOLD analysis project Ga0302324, IMG submission 201949) | Peat permafrost microbial communities from Stordalen Mire near Abisko, Sweden - Palsa_T0_1 | ecosystem: Environmental > Terrestrial > Soil > Palsa > Peat permafrost | place: Sweden: Abisko... | reverse complement strand
TGGCGGTGACCGCTCTACTCGCGCCGTTGCAGCCAGGGGCGCTGGCGGAAGCCAGCGACGACCTGACGTCGACAGCGGGGCAATCCATCCGGATCAGGCTGAGCGTCTATCACGGGGCGCTGAGGCGAATCGCCGGGCTGCTGATCGGTCTGGTCGCGCTGTTGGGGCTGTTGCAGTTTTACGGTCTCGGCGGTCTCTCCTGGCTGATGGACAGCGTGGTCGGCCATCGCATCACATCGGGGATATGCACGCTCGCGGTGACGATCGGCCTCGCGTTCGCGGTGTGGGAGGGCGTCAATATCCTCATCCAAATACATTTGGGGTCGCTGCGCCGAGACGCACAGGTCGCCCGCCTGGCCAGGCTGAGGACCTTACTGCCGCTCATCCGGACCACAGTCGCGATCACCGTTGCCGTCGTCGCGGGGTTGATGGTGCTGAGCGAGATCGGCGTGAATATCGCGCCTTTGCTGGCCGGTGCCGGGATCGTCGGTGTGGCGATCGGTTTCGGCTCGCAAAAGCTGGTCCAGGACGTCATCACCGGCGTGTTCCTGTTGCTGGAGAACACGATGCAGGTCGGCGACGTCGTGAAGGTCGGCGATCAGTCCGGGCTTGTCGAAAGTCTGTCGGTGAGGACGATCCGGCTGCGCACCGAGGACGGATCGGTCGTGGTCATTCCGTTCAGCGCGGTGACGACCGTGATCAATATGACCCGCGACTACAGCCGGGCGGTCATCACGGTCAACGTATCGGCCGACGAGGATGTCGATGGCGTCGTCGATACGATGCGGGAGATCGTGTGCACCATGCGCGAAGAAGAGGCGTGGAGTGCGATCATCCTGGACGAGTTGGAGGTGTGGGGCCTCGACCGGTTCACCGACACCGCGCTGCAGATCAAGTGCCGGATCATGTGCACTCCGTTCGGCCGCTGGTCGGTTGGCCGCGAGTTCAACCGACGGCTGAAGCTACGCTTCCAAATGGTGGGGATCGCGACGCAGTTCTCCGCCCTCAAGTTGATGTTGCCCGCGCCCGCGGAAGACCATACGGGAGAGCAGGCCGATCTGCCGCTTGAACCGATGCCGGCCGTTTCAGCGGCGCAGTGAGGACCAACCCTGTCGGCGTCAACGGCGCGGGCCCAGAAGCGCCTGCTGGGTTAGCCGATTGCGCTCGTTCAACGCCTCCGCCAGCCGGGCCATGATCCGTTGTTCGGCCTCCGGCGACGCGAGTTCGTGATCCTCGGGCGGGAGCGTGATGGTATCGAGGCCGTCGGTGACCTCGGCGATGGCTGCGTTCCGCGCGGCGGGGTCGGCCACGAACCAATGCCCGGCATGCTCCAGCGTCAGCGGAGCGGACGTCTGAAGCTCGGCTTCCGACGGTGTCAGCAGAATGGCGAACCTGGCGCCGCGCAATGCCGCGATGTCGTGCATGTGGCGGAACAGGGCTCGGGTTAGTTCGATACCGTATTTCACGCGCGCTGGTCTCGGGGTCAGCCAGATCGCCCAGGGAGTCCGTTGCTGCTCCAACAGATCGTCTACGTGCGATACTGTCTCGATGCCTTTCGCCGGGCTGTCGGTGCCCGGGTCGGGTTTGGGCAGCACCGAAGCCCAGTTGCGATCGGGATCGATGATCAGTGGCCTCAGCAAGGCCCAGATTTTTCCTCTATAGAGCGGTTGACCGATCTCCTCGGTTGGACCGCGAATGTCCTTGCCAAACAGCGCGAAGGTTGGTTTTACCGCTGTTTGGCCAGGCCTCGGATGCCCGGAACGAAACATATTCGCGGGCACGTCGTCGGCGATCGATACCCAGGCGATGACGAGATCGGCGCGCTCGTGCGCGAAGTAGTTTTTTAGCGCGAGGTATTCTTGATCCTGGCTATAGCCGGTGCTGCCCAAAGTGATCACGCGAACGTTTGGATTGTATGGCCGAAGGGCGCGTTCGAATGTTGCGTCCAGCGTTTCATCCGCCGGGCATGAAAGACACTCCACGCCGCCGGCCCCCGTCAGGACGACCACGAAATCGTTAGGGCCACGCGGCCGCGTGGCCTGCCCCCGCCAGCCGAACTGGTTGATCGGTCCACCTTTCGCCGTGGTGCGCCACCCGCTGGCGATCGGGCGCGGCCAGTTCATGTATCGCATCGCGAGCTCGATGGTGGCGACGCAGAGGCCGATCATCACGATCGCGAATATGTTTCGCATGGCAGAGCTGTTGGAGCGTTCGGCCAACGGTTCCAGAACTCCGTGCTATCGAGACAGCATGCGATGGTTGACGTCTGACATCACAGTGAGCAGAAGCCGAGTGTACCGCTGGCGATTTCGAACCTTACGTTCGGCGGGGGTTACAAATTTATTTCAGTCAGGTATTGTTAATCGATTGATCCTGAGCTTGCCGCGTGGCTATTGGCGTTGCAGCCGGTCGCCATTCGTCAGGATCGCCTGTGCCAGTTCCGCCGCTGGGCCGCGGACCGCCGGGCGTGCTGTTTGCACCACGAACTCCACGTCGCCTGGCGTCGGCAAACGGGCCGCTGAAGGCAGCTCCATCAGACCATCCGGCATCAACCCCTGCGCGTGCAGGGTGATCCCAAGCCCAGCGAGAGCAGCGGCACGGAGCCCGCTCAGGCTGCCGCTGGTGCAGACGATCCTCCAGGGCCGTCCGACCCGCTCAAGCGCCTCCAGCGCGATGGAGCGGGTGAGGCTGGGCGGCGTGTACAGGATAAGCGGCACTGGCTTCGCAGGGTCGGGACGCGTACCTGGCGCTCCAATCCAGGCCAACCGGTCGCGCCATACCAGCCGCCCTCGCGCGTCGCCGGCCCGGCGTTTGGCGAGCACCAAATCGAGTTCTCCGGCATCCATCCGCTCGTACAGAGTGGCGCTGAGCCCCACCGTCAGTTCGAGGTCGACCAGTGCGTGGCGGCGGACGAAATCGCGCAGCAGCTCCGGGAGCCGCGAACTGACGAAGTCCTCCGAGGTGCCGAACCGTACGCGTCCGCGGACCTGCGAGCCCGCGAAGTAATCCCGCGCCCGGGCGTTCGCCTCCAGGATCGATTGGGCGAACCCGGCCATGGCCTCCCCGTCGGCGGTCGGAACGACGGAGTGGGTGTCGCGCACGAACAGGCGCCGCCCGGATTCCTGCTCCAGTTTGCTGATGTGCTGGCTGACGGTCGATTGCCGCAGACCGAGACGGCGTCCGGCTTCGGTGAAGTTGCGGGTCTGCGCGACGGCGAGGAAGGATTCGAGTTGCACGGGATCAAGCATGGCGGGCCCTGTTATCATAATTTATGATGACAATAACAGGTATCAACGTGGTTCACAATCACCCCGGGTGCGCGCATTCTTTGCGCGTGACGCCACGCAGGATGCGTCACGGAAGGATTGCCGCCATGAGCCCGAAGGCACTGCTCTCAAGACTGAACATCGACCCTTACATCGTGGCGATCGTCGGGATGGTCGGGCTGGCTTCTCTCATGCCGGTGCACGGCGAGGGGGCGGTCGCCGCCGGCCACGCGACTCAGGCTGCCATCGCGTTGCTTTTCTTCCTGCACGGGGCGAAGCTCGAGCCTCGGACGGCCTTGGCTGGTGCACGGCACTGGCGGCTGCACATCCTTGTGCTGATGTCAACCTTTGTGCTCTTCCCGCTGCTTGGGCTGACCGCGCGTGCCGTGGCTCCGAACCTGCTGCCGCCGGTGATGTGGATTGGTCTGCTGCTGCTGTGCGTGCTGCCGTCCACCGTGCAGTCGTCCATCGCGTTCACCTCTATCGCGCGAGGCAACGTGCCGGCGGCACTGTGCGCGGCGACCGCGTCCAACCTTCTGGGCATCGCGTTGACGCCTTTGTTAGCGGGGTTGCTGTTGCACTCGCGCGGCGGATTTTCCGCCGATGCGGTGGGCGATATCGTGATGCAGTTGCTGCTGCCGTTCCTGGCCGGCCAACTCGCGCGCCCCTGGATCGGCGATTGGGCCGCTCGGAACCCGACGCTCCTGGGCCTGGTGGATCGCGGCTCGATCCTGCTGGTGGTCTTCGTGGCATTCAGCGAGGGCATGACCCAGGGCATCTGGCACCAGGTCGACATCGCGAGCCTCGGTATTTTGCTCGCGGTCGACGCCGCGCTGCTGGCAGCGGTACTGGGCCTGACAACTTTCGCCAGCCGAGTACTGGGCTTCTCTCGTCAGGACGAGATCGCGATTGTGTTCTGTGGCTCCAAGAAGAGCCTGGCGAGCGGACTGCCGATGGCGACCATATTGTTCGCGGGGCAGTCGGCGGCACTGATCGTGCTGCCGCTGATGCTGTTCCATCAAATCCAGTTGATGGCTTGTGCCGCGTTGGCACGGCGGTATGTGGCGCGGGCGCAGACCGCCGCGGGAGTAGCTCAGTCCGCGGTGCGGGCAGGCTGATCGCTGGAAGAGCCTGTGAACGCCGTTCCGCTGGAGCGCGACTCTGTATCCCAGTAGATCGCCGGGTACTTCGCGCCGGTTGAGCGTTTGTTAACACATCCACGCCTACCGTCTCGGAACGTGTTGTGTCGCAGCGTTCGCGGGCAGGTGAAGAATGTCGCTACCTCGGCCAGGTATCCGCTCCCGCATCTATGGCGGCATGGGGGTCCTCGTCATCCTTGGCCTGATTCTCGCCAGCCAGGGAATCCGCCAATTCACCGCGATCGATAGTCAGGTCGCGCGAATGAGCTATCTGTCGGATATCAACACGCGCGCGTCGCGTGTTGCCGGCCTGTTGGAGGCGTCACATCGGGCGTCCGTGCGGTACAGATATTCAGGCCTGGCGTCGGCGTTACAGGAAATCGAGGCAGCCGATGTTGAAATCGCCGGTCTGCTAGGTGCGTTGCGCAGCGAAACCACGCTGCCAGAGCGTCGCGTGACGTACCAGTCCGTGTTGGACAATCTCGCGAATTACGGAAAAATGCGAGCGGACCTACGCGATTTGACTCAGCAGATACAGGCCGGCCGCGCCAAATTGTTTCGCGGAGGCGATGAAATGGCGGCCGAGATGAATCGGCTCGTCGCGGCCATACAGAAATCGAGCCCGATCGAGATCCGCACGTCGGCGCGCAATGTGCAAACCCAAATTCTGCTGGTCGGCGTGGCCAACTGGCGCTTCCTGGCCACGGGCGATGCCGATGGAGCGGCAACCTTCGCGACGAACGCCGAGGCAGCGCTCGCCTCTCTCGCCGCATTGGAAGCCCTGTCGATCTCCGAGGACGTTCGCCCGCTAATCGCGACTGTGCGGGCCTCACTGATCGCTTATGTCAGCAGCTTCACGGCGCTCTCCGGAGCCATGCTGAAACACGACGATCTGTTCGATAATCGGATGCAGCCGATCATGCTGCGGGAGGTTGCCGTGATGGGCGACGTCACGCGATCGATCGGTGGCGATCTCGCCGCCACGAAACTGGCGACCGCGAGGATGATCTCCGGTACTGTCGCGGTCCAGGAGGTGATGGCGGGCGCTGCCTTGCTTCTGGGTGCGCTGATCGCCTGGATCGTCGGCCGTGGTATGATTCGGCCTATTTCCGGAATGACCGTGGCGATGAGCCGCCTGGCAAGGGGCGAGACCGCGGTCGACGTGCCCTCGCGGGAAGCAACGGACGAGATGGGTGCGATGGCCAAGGCGGTCGAGGTATTCAAACAAAACGCCATCGCGCGTTCCCGATTGGAAGCTGAGCAGAAGGCACGGGACGAGCGGGCACAACAGGAAAAGCACGCCGCACTGTTAGGCATGGCGGAAAAGATTGAGACGGCATCAGGAGAAGCGCTGGACTCGGTCGGGGTCCGCACTGTCGCCATCGCGACCGCCGCGGCGGAAATGAGTGCCTCGGCCGGACGCACCGGGGGAGCGGCCCAAGGGGCGGCGATCGCAGCGTCGCAGGCTTTGGCCAACGCGCAGACCGTGGCGAGCGCCGCCGAACAACTCGCCGCCTCGATCCTTGAAATTGGCGGACAGGTCAGCCAGTCGACCGCGGTGGTCGCCCGCGCCGTCGAGGCCGGCAGCGAGACGCGTGCCACGATGGCGGCTCTGAATGAGCAGGTAGCACGCATCGGGATGGTCGCCGACGTGATCGGTGAGATCGCCGCCAGGACCAATCTGCTGGCCCTGAACGCGACCATCGAGGCTGCCCGCGCCGGCGACGCCGGCAAGGGGTTTGCCGTGGTGGCCGGCGAGGTCAAGCAACTCGCGAACCAGACTGCGCGCTCGACACAGGAGATTGCTCGTCATATCGGCGAGGTGCGGACCGCCACCGGAGCCTCGGTCGCGGCCGTGGGCCGCATCGAACAGACGATCGGCGAGATCAACACGATCGCCGGGTCGATCGCCTCGTCAGTGGAGGAACAGGGCGCGGCGACCGCCGAAATCGCCCGTAATGTCAGCGAGACAGCCGCCGCCGCCAACGAGATGACCAGGCGAATCAACGAAGTGTCGGCCGAGGCGGCACAGACCGGCCAGCGCAGCGCTCAGGTACGGGACGACACGGCTGCCTTGAACGTCCTGGTGGGCGAGTTGAAGCATTCCCTCAACCGGGTGACGCGCACTTCGACCGATGAGGTCGATCGCCGGCGACACCAGCGTTATTCGATCGATCGCCTGTGCCGGGTCACTGTCGCGGGGCGCGCCGCATACAGTGCGCGAGTCGCCGATATTTCGGAAGGCGGCGCCGCGGTCATCGGCTGTCCGCCTCTGCCGGTCGGCACGCGCGGTACTCTCGACGTAGATCGATTTGCCATCGCCTTGCCGTTTATCGTTCGCGTCGCGGAGAGCGAAACGATGCATCTGTCGTTCGATCTGGATGCGGAGAGCACCGACCGGTTCAGAGAAATTTTAGGTCGGTTGGAGTTGCCCCGCGCGGCATGACACCGCGCCAATCGGACGGGCTTACGCGGAACTGTCATCCGGGCTAGTTTCCGGAGCAGGCTCCAAGGGTCGGATATGGGAGCCCCCGCGCATCTGAGGGTCCGCGGACCCGCAACGGAGGAAACGCACATGGAGGCCAACACCGGCGACGCCAGGATCGGCGGGCAGTCATGCCTCAACGGCGTTCGGATACTTGACCTGACCCAGTTCGAGGCGGGTCCATCCTGCACGGAAGCGCTCGCATGGCTTGGCGCGGAAGTCGTCAAGGTGGAAAATCCAGGCGGAGGCGATCCCGGGCGGGCGCTTGGCGGCAATGCCGGTAAGGACGATCCATATTTCCTGCTGTTCAACGCCAACAAGAAATCCATCACGGTCAATTTGAAGGATCCAAAAGGCCTGCAACTGGTCAAGGATCTCGCGAAGCAAGCCGACGTCATGGTGGAAAACTTCGCCCCCGGCGCGATCGAGCGACTGGGCCTTGGCTACGATGTGATTCGGGCAGTCAACCCGTCGATTATTTTTTGTCAGATCAAGGGATTTGGCGAAGGCAGCCCGTACGAAAAAAATCTCGCATTCGATATGATCGCGCAGGCCTGCGGCGGGACGATGAGCATCACCGGCGAACGCGACGGCCGTCCGTTGAAGCCAGGTCCATCGCTCGGCGACACAGGTACCGGCATGCTACTGGCGATCTCCATCCTCGGTGCGCTTTACCGCCGCAAGGAAACCGGTCAGGGCGATCATATTCAGGTCGCGATGCAGGATGCGATGCTGCACTACATCCGCATCGCCTTCGCGGCGCAGCACCGCACCGGGAAGGCGGCGGGACGCGCCGCTGACAGTTCCGTTTCGGCGACGACTCCGCCGATGGGAACGTTCCCTTGCAAAGGCGGCGGGCTGAACGATTACGTTTACGTTTTCACCAGCCGTGCCAACCCGGACCATTGGCGGCGCCTGCTAAAAGTCATCGGCCGCGAGGAACTGATCGGCGACGAACGCTACGAGACACCGGCGGCGCGCGCGGAACGTGCGAATGAGGTCAACGGCATGATCTCCGCGTGGACGAAACAACATTCCAAGCACGAGGCGATGGAGATCATCGGCGCGGCCGGCATTCCGGCGGGTGCGGTGCTCGACACGATGGAACTCAGCCAGGACCAGACCTTCGAGGACCGGGGCATCATGCCGGTGATCGACCATCCGGTGAACGGCAAATTCAAGATGGTCGCATGGCCGGTGCGCTTCTCGGGCAGCCCGCCACCGGTGAAGCCGGCGCCGTTGCTAGGTCAAAACAATGAGGACGTGCTGACGAGCTGGCTCGGTCTTGGCGCCGGCGACGTTGGCAAGCTCAAGGCCGGCGGCGTGATCGGCTGATCCTTCGCTCCCAATCGATAACCAGGAGCCAATCCTTAACAGGAGATTGTAACGATGGCCGAAATCACCGGGTCAGAGATCATCGCCAGATGTCTCCAGAAAGAAGGGATCAAGGATCTCTTCTACATCATGGGCGGGCCGATGCTGCTGGCCGAGGCCACCTGCATAAAGGAAGGCATTCGCATGATCGACGTCCGCCATGAGCAGGCGGCGGCATTCGCGTGTCAGGCCTATAGCCGGCTGAAACAGGTCCCCAGCGTTTGCATGGCGGCGTCAGGGCCGGGGGTGACCAATCTCGTGACGGGCATGGCGAATGCTCTGATCGATTGCTGCCCGGTGGTGGCGCTCGGCGGCTCCAGCCCGCTCAGCCAGTTCGGCCGCCAGGTGTTCCAGGAGATCGACCAGGTCGAGTTGATGCGCGGCTGCTGCAAATACGTCGACCGGCTGATGAACCTCAAGCGCATCCCGCAGCAGATCAATTTCGCGTTGCAAAAGGCAATGTCCGGGAAGCCGGGCCCGGTTTACCTCGATTGCCCCGGCGACATGCTCTATCAAAAGATCGACGAGAATTTGGTGGATTGGAGCTATGCCGGACGGCCGTTGATCGACTCGCGTCCGATGGGCGATCCGCGCCAGGTCGCGGCTTTGGTGTCGGCGTTGCAGAAAGCCGAGCGGCCGGTGATCGTTTCAGGCTCCGGCGTCATCTGGTCGCGGGCGTGGAACGAAATGCAACAGTTCGTCGAGGCGGCGGGCGTGCCGTTCTACACCACTCCGCAAGGCCGCGGCGTGGTGCCGGACGATCACGAATACTCGTACCTCGCGATGCGCTCTTCGGCGTTCCGCGACGCGGATCTGATCATCGTTCTGGGCACGCGGATGAATTACATCATCGGCCATGCGTCGCCGCCGCGGTTTGGACCCAACGCGACGATCGCTCGGATCGACGTCGATCCGGCGGAGATCGCGACGGCCGCTCGTTACGTTGACATTCCCATCGTCGGCGACTGCAAAGCGGTGCTCGGGCAGTTGCTGGATGGCATCAAGGGCAAGCTGACCCCCAATAACTTCAAAGCGTGGCGTCAGAAGCTGCATGATGGCGAGCAGCAGAAGCGCACGGCCGCCGGCGCCAACCGGCCCGCCGAGGATGGCGACATTCACCCGGTTCGCATGCTGGAAGCAGTCCGCGATTTCGCCAAACGCGACGCCATCCTGTGCGTCGACGGGCAGGAGACGTTGAATTTCGGCCGCCAAACGATGCCCACGTTCGCGCCGGGTCATCGTTTGAACTCCGGGCCATTCGGTACGATGGGAGTTGGCCTGCCGTTCGGCGTGGGCGCCAAGGTCGCGTGTCCCGACAAACAGGTGATCGTGGTGCACGGCGACGGCTCCATGGGCATGAACGCGATGGAGATGGACACGGCGATCCGGCACAAAATTCCGTTGCTGATCGTTATCAGTTTGAACGGAGGCTGGACCGGCGATCCGAAGCGCGAAAAGCCGGGCCGCGATCTTGGCTACATGCGTTACGACAAAATATGCGAGGCCCTGGGCGGCTACGGCGAATACATCACGAAGGCGGAAGATATCACCCCGGCGTTGGAGCGTGCGCAGAAGAAGGTCGACGAGGGGATGGTAGCGCTGGTGAACGTGCGCACGGATTATCGCGCACGATATGCCGGGGCGGCGTTCTCGGATTACTCGACCTGAACGTATGGGTTTGTCGCCCCGTGTGAGCAACGATCGAGACCGACTTCGTCGACGGGGGTAACGCGGCGATGCCCCCGTCCGATCGCCAGGGAGAAACAGCATGCGCATCGTCACATTGGAGGAACACTTCACCGCTCCCGCGATCGTCGGCCGCATCGACCCCGACGCCGTCAGGCGCCGGGGATTTCCCGGTCCGGGTTTCGCCTGGGGTCAGGCCAACAAGCGAGGCGAACTGGCGGACCTTGGTGACGCGCGGCTCGAGGACATGGACGCAAGCGGGATCACCGTTCAGGTGCTCTCAGTTTCCGGCCCGGGAGCGGATGTCGTCCCGGGCGAGGCGGGGGTCAGGATCGCGCGAGAGTACAACGACCATCTCGCTGAGGCGGTCGGTCGCCACCCGGACCGCTATCGCGGCTTCGCGCACCTGCCCTTGCTCGCGCCCGAGGCGGCGGCGGACGAGCTGGAGCGCGCGGTCAAACAACTCGGCTTCCACGGCGTGCTGGTGAATGGTGCGACGGATGGACGCTTCCTCGACGATCCTCGGTTCGAGCCGGTGCTGGCGCGGGCCGAAGCGCTCGACGTGCCGATCTACATCCATCCCGGCATCCCAGCGGAACCGGTGCGCAACGAATACTACGACGGGATGTTGGGCAATTTTAGCTTCACTTTAGCGCTCTCGGCCTGGGGCTGGCACGCGGAAACCGCGGTCCACACGTTGCGGCTGGTGTTGAGCGGCGCGCTCGACCGTCATCCGCGCCTGAAGATCGTCATCGGCCACATGGGTGAGGCACTGCCGTTCATGCTGGATCGGATCGACGAAACCACCTCGGACGAGGCTAAAACTCAGTTGCGGCGCTCGGTGAAGCAGACAATCCTCGATCAGGTGTGGATCACGACCAGCGGGTTCTTCACCATGGCACCGTTCATGGCGGCGCTGATGACGTGTGGCGCGGACAGGATCATGTTCTCGGTCGACTATCCATTCGCGTCGAACGCTCGGGCGCGCGCGTTCCTTGACGCGCTGCCAGTCTCGCCGGTCGATCGCGAGAAGATCGCGCACGGCAACGCCGACAGTCTGCTCCGGCTGCCCGCCTGAGGGTATGCCCGCGCGGGGATAAGGTCGCGGCCGAGATGAAATCGTTCCGCCATCGGCCGGACCGTTCAATGGAACGTTACTTCTTCATCAGCTGGCCGCGAATTTCACCCGGGCCGTGCGCGGCTGTGTGCACATTGAAATACCACTTGCCGGCTTCAAGATCCGCCGCCTGGGCGTCGGTCAGCGTCGCCTCGCCTTTGATCGGGCTGACGAGAGCAGTGGGCGGGACCGGCACCACCGGAGGCGCATTGACGCCGGGCGCGGCCGGACCGTGGAAGTGAGCGGCGGTGGCCGGGCCGGTCAGCCCGGAGTAGGTCGCGGTATAGGTAAACTTCTTGGTCGACGTGTCATAGGTCGACGTCACCGATCCGCTGCCTTTGGTATCGTTCGGCGGAACCTCGGTCGCGCCGTTCAGCGTGGTTGTGAAGGTTTCGATCGCGGCGAAGGCAGAGGTGGCAGCGAACAGTGCCGCGGAAAGCGCGACCGCCGCGAGGGTGGGGCGTAGGGACGTCCTCAACATTTTGTTCTCCGTTATTTGGGTGTCATCCGGCTGGTGCGATCATGCCCGATCGAGGCGATGCCAAGCTGGGCCCGAGCACATCGCAACCTACCTGGTTTGCAGGGGAGGGACAACTGTGGGTGCAATGAAATGTTGGGAGCGCGTCAGTTGTCCGCGGTTTGTAGAGAGTGAGTTGTCCGAATTGTTCGCAGTCTGTTCTGGAGACTGTGGATGCTTCGAACCCGTGTTCTGTGGGAGGTGCACGTGAGGCGCTTCGAGGCCGCGTTTCATCGTTACAAGAAAGGTCGGCTG
>Ga0302324_100023762_pt1 | contig 11839 bp, 8 predicted proteins | sample Palsa_T0_1_FD_201949 | JGI IMG/M metagenome (GOLD analysis project Ga0302324, IMG submission 201949) | Peat permafrost microbial communities from Stordalen Mire near Abisko, Sweden - Palsa_T0_1 | ecosystem: Environmental > Terrestrial > Soil > Palsa > Peat permafrost | place: Sweden: Abisko... | reverse complement strand
ATTTTAGCCACCCAGCTTGAACCTCATTTAGGGTGATATGTGACGATTTAGGGGCCCGGTCGGCCGACCTACTGGTGGGCGAGGTTGGGCGCGCCCTTCCGCAGCACGAACTTCTGGATCTTGCCGGTCGCGGTCTTGGGCAGCTCGGTGACGATGGTGACGGCCCGCGGCGCCTTAAAGTGGGCCAGGCGCTCCCGGACGAACACGATGAGCTCCGCCTCGCTGGCGCTGGCGCCGTCGCGGAGCACGACGAACGCGTGCGGGGTTTCTCCCCACTTCTCGTCCGGCAGGCCCACGATCGCGACCTCCTGCACGGCCGGGTGACGGAGCAGCACTCCTTCCACCTCGACCGAGGAGATGTTCTCGCCGCCGCTGATGATGACGTCCTTGAGCCGGTCGCGGATTTCCGCGTAGCCGTCCGGATGCACCACCGCCGCATCACCGGTATGGAACCAGCCGTCGCCCATCGCGCGCTCGGTCGCCTCCGGGTCGTGGTAGTAGCCCTCCATGACCACATTGCCGCGGACGACGATCTCGCCCGGCGTCTGCCCGTCGGCGGGCACCTCGGTGCCATCGGTGTCCACCACCCGCAGCTCGCCCGACGTGAGCAGTTCGACTCCCTGCCGGGCCTTGATGACGGCGCGGTCGGCGAGCGCCAGGTCCTCGTGCTCAGGCAGCGGGGCGCAGACCGTGATGAAGGGCGCCGTCTCGGTCAGCCCGTAGGCCTGCGTGACCACCCAGCCGAACTCTCCTTCCAGCCGCTCGATCGTGGCCGCCGCGGGCGGGGCCCCGGCCGTGACGACGTGCACCCCGGGCGGCACCTCGCCGCGCACCGAGGCCGGGGCGTTAGCCAGCGAGATGAGAACGGTCGGAGCCGCGCACAGCCGGGTGACCTTTTCGTCCCTGATCAGCTCGAAGATGGTCGCCGGGTCAACCTTGCGCAGGCAGATGTGGGTGCCCGCGGCCGCCGTTACGGTCCAGGTGTAGGTCCAGCCGTTGGCGTGGAACATCGGCAGCGTCCACAGGTACCGCTCACCCACAGCTATGGGCATGTGCAGCAGGGTGCCGATGGTGTTCATCGCGGCGTTCCGGTGGGTGATCATCACGCCCTTCGGGCGCGCGGTCGTGCCGCTGGTGTAGTTGATCGAGAGCAGGTCCCGCTCGCTGATCTCGGGCCGGGTGAAGTCCGGGCCGGTTTTTGGGTCCGCGGTGATGGCCGCCTCGTAGTCGACCCAGCCATCTCCGGTGCCTTCGAAGGCCACGAAATGCTTCACGTCCGGCATCTGGTCGCGGACGCCGTCCACGGCCGCGAGGTACTCGCGGGCCACGCAGACCACCGTGGCGCCCGAGTGGTTCACGATGTAGACGAAGTCTTCCGGGGTCAGCCGGTAGTTGATCGGCACCAGAACGGCTCCGATCTGCGGTACCGCGTAGAACGCCTCGAGCTGCGCGTGCGTGTTCGGTGCGATCGTGGCGACGCGGTCGCCCTGGTTCACCCCCAGTCCCTGCAGCGCCGAAGACCAGCGGTCGCAGCGGTCAAAGAACTGCGTGTAAGTCAGGCGGAGGGCGCCGTCGACGACCGCCTCACGGTCACCATGCAGCCGACGGGTCCGACGGGCGAAGTCAAGCGGCGAGAGAGGTGTTTCCATACCCCAATTGTGTCAGCCCGCCGCGATTCTGGCAGCGCCGAAGGCTCGGCAGCCGCCGACCACGCACGGGTCAGCCGCCGACCACGCAGGGTGAGCTGGCGGGCGAATAACGCTCGCAGACGCCGCCTGGATTCTGGAAGATGCCGATCGAAGGGAGCGCGGCGCCTTCGAAGTTGAACAGGGTGAGGTTGGTGTTCGGCGAGCCGACGCCCGCCCCCGGCTCCCACGGGACGCCGGGGATCCAGTCAGGCGCCCAGTAGAACAGCCGGCCGCCGAGCCCGTCGGGTACCTGGGCGAGGATGGACAGCTCGTCGGTGACGAAGGACAGCTGGCCGCCCGGGCTCGCCGGGTAGCCGGGATCGAGCTGGCTCGTCTCCCAGGCGAAGTCGCCGGTGCTGTCGCCGACCGGGGAGTTGCCGTTGGCCAGCGTCCACGGGTACTGGGTTTCCGCCAGGACGATCGGCTTACCGAACTGCGTGGCCAGGTTGTCGACGTTCGCGCGCATATCGGAGATCGGCCCGTCGCCGAGGATCGAGTAGTAAGAAAGGCCGATCACGTCGAACGGAACGCCGTAGGACTCGAGCTCGGAGTAGAAGGCCGCGCTCAGCGCCTCGTTGCCGCCCTGGTCGTAGTGCATCATGATCAGCAGCTTGTGGCCCGCGGGGATGCCGGCCTCGGCGCCCGCGACGCCCGCCTTGAGCAGCTGCGCCAGGTTGCCCCAGCCGCCGCAGCTGGTGGCGGAGGCGGAAGGGCTGCTGTCGTCCAGCGTGAGGCCGAGGTCGGTGAGGGACCTGACCTGGCCGAGGTCAACGTCAAGCGTCCCGGTCCAGCCCGACGTGCACCAGTCGGTGCCCGCGTCGCCGTCGATCGCGTTCGACGCCGGCCTGCGGCACCTGCGCTGAGCGATCGAATGAGAGGGAGATCACAACAGTTACCACGCCGTGATAACTCCCTGATCTGCACTGGCTACGAAAAGTGCCAATTGGCTGTGACCGCGATCACAGCCAATGCCGGCAACCCGGCGCCGGGTTTCTCGTCCAAGTGCTGCGCGGCAGGGGGATATTTCTGGCATTCTGAGCGCCAGCGGTACTTGCGCGAGGCGAGCCATGCGGCGCATTAGGTCAGGTGCAGCGGGCTGGCGGCGCAGCGGTTTACCGCGTGGGCTCGCAGCTAGTGTGCCGTGGCAACTTCGATTCGGCACCTGGCATCAGGCGGGTATGGCCGGACGAAGGGATTGCCTTGTCGCAACACCGCACTGGGGCACGTAGCAGTCGGCGTAAACGGGGCTTGTTCCGACGTTTTGGCATTGTCTTTCCGGCCGCCGTGATCGCGGCCATCGCGGTTATCGGGGTAGCGGTGGGCGCGGTGGTTTTCGCGCCCGGATCGGGTGCCTTCAGTGCCGCCGAGGCCATTGAGGCGGTGCCGGGGAGCCACACCATGGCCCTGCTCGAGTCCGAGCGCGAGCAGTTGATCGCGATGACCGCCGCGGCCCGCACGCTGACCGTGGTGGCCAAGCCCAAGCTGGCCTCGCCCGCCCAGGTCGCGGCGGCCAACCCGTCGACCGGCGGCGGTACCGGCTCCGGAACCGGGGGTGGCGGCGGAGTCATCTTCGTCACATCCAGCCCCCCGGACCCGGGCACCGCGCAGTCCATCGCCTACAACATGATGGCCAGCTTCGGCTTCAGCCCGGAGACTTATTTCGGCTGCCTGAAAGACATCTGGAACCGGGAGAGCGGCTGGGTGTACGACGCGGAGAACGCCAGCGGCGCGTACGGCATCCCGCAGGCGCTGCCGGGAAGCAAGATGGCCAGCGCCGGAGCGGACTGGCAGACGGACCCGGCGACCCAGATCAGGTGGGGCCTCGGCTACATCAAGGACATCTACGGAAATCCGTGTAGCGCCTGGGCTTTCGAGGAAGCCAACGGCTACTACTGACCGTAAATCGCCCACACCACATGCAGCGCCTTGTGACAGGTTTAATACGTGGCGTTAGCGAGCATTAACCGCGTGCTGACCTGAACCGGCCGGCAGGTGACGCAATGATGGGGGTTAAGGCGCCCGATGTCATACTTCGTGAGAAGTTTTGGCTCGTGTGTGAGTCTCATCATAGAAATTGTCCGTGCTGTTCGCTAAACGGTGAAACCGTAGGTAGACGGGGCAATTTCCGGTCAGCGACGGATGGATTACGGACGGTGGTGATCTAGCTCACACCGATTTCGGTCACTGAACGCATTGTTGTCAGGCATGGTAGATATCCGACAGCACCCCGCTCGTGGGATGGCAACCTAGAGTTAGCCCGGCGCCCTGACCCGCGCCACGTCTCCGCGCAGATGCCTGCCGCCGTGATGGTGGCAGTTGCGATCAAGGGTGAAACAGATCGCGTGACGCGAGCCACCGAAAGGCCCCTTTGTCACGGCATCGGAAAATTCAATTCGGTCGAACCAAGGCCATCCTCGTCGCGGCCGGCGCGCTCTCTCTCGCCACCGCCGCGTCGGCGACGGCCACCACAACCACATGGACATCAGGCTCCGCCGGACACCTCAGCCCGTCCGGGTCCGCGCAAGCCACCGGACTCATCGTCAGCCGTGCCCCCGGCGTTAACGGGGTGCTGCGGCTGACCGGCACCGACCAGCTAACCCCGCCGCAGGCCGACGTCGCCTACCAGCTAACCAGCGTTACCTTCGCGCAGCGGGCGTCCCAGGTCCGCGCCGCCCAGGTGCACTACGCGGTCGCACAATGGATCGCGGCACAGAAGCGGGCCGCGAAGCAGGCCGCCGCGGCCCGAACCGCAGCTGCTGCTGCTGCCACCGCTGTCGCGGCACCCACGGCCACCGTCGGCGCCACGGCCACCGCGATTCAGTCTGCGGCCCCGTCCGCCTCGCCGCAGCCGACGGCCACCGCGGCCGCCGTGGCCCGCTCCGGCTCGCCGGAGCAGATGGCCGAGGCGATGCTCGGTTCATTCGGCTGGTCATCCAGCCAGTTCGCCTGCCTGGACCCCTTGTGGGCCGAGGAAAGCCGCTGGAGCGTGACCGCCGAGAACCCCTCCGGCGCCTACGGCATCCCGCAGGCGCTGCCCGGAGACAAGATGGCCAGCGCCGGACCGGACTGGCAGACCAGTGCGGCGACGCAGATCAAGTGGGGCCTGGAGTACATCAAGGACACCTACGGGTCCCCCTGCGCAGCCTGGGCTCACGAACAGGCCACCGGCTGGTACTAGATCCTTTGCCAAGCCGAGACGGTGATCGTGGATCGCTACCTCCCCTCCGCGGGTAGTAGCGATCCACGATCATTGAGCGACCAGCATCCGAAGGTGTACGGCCGGAGCCAGCGAGCCCGGCGGACCCGGTTACGTCATCGGGTGGCCCGGCTACGTCATCGGGTTGAAGGTCTCCATCTCCTCGTCGAAGACCGGCCGCATCTGGTTCCACTCGCTGACCGGCGCGGTCATGTACAGCGCGTAGGACTGCGGACCCGCCGAAGTCTGCGCGACATACAGCAGGTCGATAGCCTCCTGCTGGACGCCCGCGTCATCCCAGGTGAACTTCCAGTAGGACCCCGGCTGGCCGCGGATCGTCAGCCGGGCCAGCCCCAGTTGCTTGTAACCGGGGAAGCGGGTCTGGGACTGATTCCTGATGTACGTCGCTTCTGCCAGCATGTCATTCATGTGGGTATGCGGCGTCAGGTCCACGAGCAGGTTCACGTTCGCCAGCGTGGGGTCGCGTAGATACGTCTGATAGCCGCTGGTGGACGACTTCCAGCTGGTCGGCGCGGCCAGGCTGAAGCCGGCCGTCTCGTTGGCCGCGGCCGGCTGGGACGAGGTCGCGTAGCCTGCTGGCAGCGTTCCCGTGGACTGCTTGTTGATCGCATCGACGATCTGCAGGGTGGACGGCGGGAGCGTGTTCGTCGACGTCGACGAGGAAGATGACGATGACCCCGTGCCGTGCGCCGCGGCGGTGTCATTGTGATGGATCAGCAAGACGACGGCCGCGCCCGCGCCCGCGCCGATTACGGCCAGCACCACCAGGGCGATCTTCCACCACAGGCCGGACCGCTCGCGTCGGCCCGGCGTGTACCCCGGCTGGGCGCCCGACCAGGGCACGGAACCCGCGCCAGGCTGGGACGCGGAGCCGGGCTGCGACGCGGAGCCAGGGTACGACGCGGAGCCGGGCTGGGACGCGGACCCAGGCTGGGGACCGGGGCCATAACCGAGCGGAGCCGGGTATTCGGAGCCAGGCCACTGCGCCGAGCCGGAGCCCGGTGCCGGGCCGGAGCCGGGCGGAGCCGCCGGGCCGGACCGAGGCGAAGGGTCGTACCAGGACGAGAAATCTGGCGCCGGCGCCTCGGGCCGGGCCGAGGACCCGTACCGCCCCGCGTCGCCCATGACCGGAACCGGCGCGGTCGGCGCGGTCGGGCCGGGGGTCTGCTGGCCACCTGGCGGACCGGTACTGGCCGACCCTAGGCCGGATGGCTCCCGCGAGATCGTCTGCTCGGCCGAGGCGACATCCAGTGCCGTCTCGCTCGGCTGGGGCACCCAGGGCGGGGCCGCCGACGCCGGAACCGGACCGGGCTGGCCCGCGCCGGGCTCGGACGCACCGGCCTGGCCGGCGCCGGGCTGGCCCGCACCGGACAGGGGCGCACCGGACAGGGGCGCACCGGGCCGTGACGCACCGGGCTGGCCCGCACCGAGCCGGGACGCACCGGGCTGGGACGGTTTCGGCGGTGACGCGGACAGAGCGGTCGGCACGTAGCCGGTCGGCGTGCCGCCGGTCCGGTCGGCTAGCTGCGGCAGCACCTCGGTGATCATCCGCGCGGCCGTCCCCGCGTCCGGCCGGTCACTGGGCTCACGGCGCAGCAGCGCGGCGATCACAGGTGCCAGCGCGCCCGCGGTCGCTGCCCCGGGGGCGTCTTCGTTGATGATGGCGGACATCGTGGTGAGCGCCCCGCCGCGCTGCTCGAAGGGGCCGTGCCCTTCGACGGCCGCGAACAGGGTCGCGCCGAGTGACCACAGGTCGGACGCGGGGGAGGCGTCTTCGCCGCGGATCCGCTCGGGTGCGGTGAACCCGGGCGAGCCCATCACCATGCCGGTCTGGGTGAGCTTGGGGTCGTCGGCGAAGGTGGCGATGCCGAAGTCGGTGAGCACGGCCCGGTCGTCCGGGCCGAGCAGGACGTTGCTCGGCTTGACGTCCCGGTGCATCACCCCGGCGGCGTGCGCGACGGTCAGCGCGGAGAGCAGCTGGCGGCCGATCTCGGCGGTCCGCCGCGGCGACAGCGGACCTGACGCCGCGAGCACCTGGTCCAGGGACTGCGCGTTGATCAGCTGCATGACGATCCAGGGGCGGCCTTCGTCCTCGGCCACGTCGTAGACGGTCACCACCGCCGGGTGGTTGAGCCGGGCCGCGGTCTTGGCCTCGCGCAGCGTCCGCTGGTAGGCCTGCGCCCGCTCTTCGTCGGTGAGGGTGTCGGCTATCTGGACTTCCTTGACCGCGACATCGCGGTCAAGGAGCTGATCGCGGGCACGCCACACAACCCCCATGGCACCGCGGCCGATGGGGGCCTGCAGACGGTAGCGCCCGGCGATGACTCGCCCGGTGTCCGCCAAAGGGTGCATAGGCGGACCATACACGGTGTTCGCTGAAAGGTCTCTGGCAGACGGCTAAGCATTGATTAAGTGTCACCAGACTGTGCTCTGTGATTCTCCGGCCCTTCGGCTCACTCGCCTTCGGCTCGCTTGGCGTGCGTCATCGCCAGCACATCCAGGGCCGCGTCGAGCTGCGCCTCGGTGATGTCGCCGCGTGAGACGTAGCCCCGGGAAAGCACGATCGAGCGGATGGTCTCACCGGTCTCCAGCGCCTCGTGCGCCACCTGCGCCGCGGCTTCGTATCCGATAAACCTGTTCAGCGCGGTGACGATGACCGGCGACGACTCGGCCAGCTGCCGCATCCGTTCGGCAAAAGGACTGATCCCGGCCACGCAGCGGTCGGCCAGCAGCGGCACTACCGCCGTCAGCAGCCGGGCCGAGGCAAGCAGGTTGCGCGCGATCACCGGCATCATGACGTTCAGCTCGAAATTGCCCGCCGCCCCGCCGAACGCCACCGCCGCGTCGTTCCCGATCACCTGCGTGCACACCTGGCATACCGCCTCGCAGATGACCGGGTTGACCTTGCCCGGCATGATCGAGGAACCCGGTTGCAGGTCCGGGATCGAGATCTCGCCCAGCCCGGCCCGCGGCCCCGACCCCATCCAGCGCAGGTCGTTGCAGATCTTGTACAGGCTGACCGCGGTGACCCGCAAAACGCCGCTGGCTTCCACCAGCGCGTCCCGCGCCCCGGCCGCCTCGAAGTGGTTCCGCGCCTGCGTCAGCGGCAGTTTCATGGATGAGGCCAGCCGCTCGTTCACCCGGCGCGCGAATCCGGGTGGCGCGTTGAGCCCGGTTCCGGTGGCCGTCCCCCCGAGAGGCAGTTCACCTAGCCGGGGAAGGATCGCCACCGTCCGTTCCGCATCATGACGAATGGCCGCCGCGTAGCCGCCGAACTCCTGGCCCAAAGTCACCGGCACCGCGTCCATCAGGTGGGTGCGGCCGACCTTGACCACGGTGGCGAACTCCGCCGCCTTGGCCTCGAACGCCGCCGCGAGGTGGTCAAGCGCCGGGATCAGCTCGAGCGCCAGCAGCCTGGTGGCGGCCAGGTGGATCGCCGACGGGAACACGTCGTTGGAGGACTGGGACGCGTTGACGTGGTCGTTCGGATGCACCGGTCGCCCGAGTCGGCGAGAAGCCAGCGTCGCGATAACCTCGTTGGCGTTCATGTTGCTCGAGGTTCCCGACCCGGTCTGGAACACGTCGACCGGGAACTCCTCGTCGTACTCCCCCCGCGCCACCGCGGCGGCCGCGTCATGAATCGCGTCCGCCATGTCCGCGTCGAGCACGCCAAGCTCCGCGTTGACCCGGGCCGCGGTGCCCTTGATCGCGCCGAGCGCCCCGATCATGTTCCGGCCGATGCGCTCCCCCGACACCGGGAAGTTCTCCACCGCCCGCTGCGTCTGCGCCCCCCACAGCGCGTCGGCGGGCACGAGCACTTCCCCCATCGAGTCGTGCTCAACCCGGGTAGTCATGGGTGGGGTCCGATGCTCAGGACCGGGCCGGAGGGGTCGGTGAAGAAGTCGTTGCCCTTGTCGTCGACCACGATGAATGCGGGGAAGTCGCGGACCTCGATCTGCCACACCGCTTCCATCCCGAGCTCCTCGTACTCGAGCACGGAAACCCGGGTGATGCAGTCCTGGGCCAACCGGGCCGCCGCGCCGCCGATAGAGCCGAGGTAGAACCCGCCGTACTGCTTGCAGGCCGCGGTCACCGCGGCCGAGCGGTTCCCCTTGGCCAGCATGACCAGCGACCCGCCCGCCGCCTGGAACCGGTCCACGTACGAATCCATCCGGCCCGCCGTCGTCGGCCCGAACGACCCGGACGGGTAGCCTTCCGGCGTCTTGGCCGGGCCCGCGTAGTAGACCGGATGGTCGCGCAAATACGAAGGCATGGGCTCGCCCGCGTCCAGCCGTTCGGCGATCTTGGCGTGCGCGATGTCCCGGGCGACGACCAGCGACCCGGTCAGCGACACCCGGGTCCGCACCGGGTATTTCGTCAGCTCGGCGCGGATGGCGTCCATGGGCTGGTTCAGGTCGATGGCGACCACCTCACCCTCGTCCTCGATGCCCGACGGGTCCGGCAGGTACTGTGCCGGGTCGGTCTCCAGCTGCTCGAGGAACACCCCGTCGGCGGTGATCTTCCCCAGCGCCTGCCGGTCCGCCGAACACGACACCGCGATCGCGACCGGGCAGGACGCGCCGTGCCTGGGCAGCCGGATCACCCGCACGTCGTGGCAGAAGTACTTGCCGCCGAACTGCGCGCCGATGCCGATCCGCCGGGTGATCCCGAGCACCTGCTCCTCGAGCTCGCGATCCCGGAATCCGTGCCCGTCCGCCGAGCCGGCCGCCGGCAGCCCGTCCAGGTACTTCGCGGACGCGTACTTGGCCGTCTTCAGCGCGAACTCGGCGCTGGTCCCGCCGACCACGATGGCCAGGTGGTACGGCGGGCAGGCGGCGGTGCCCAGGGACCGGATCTTCTCCTGCAGGAAGGTCATCATCCGGGCCGGGTTCAGCACCGCCTTGGTCTCCTGGTACAGGAAGGACTTGTTGGCCGAGCCGCCGCCCTTGGCCATGAACAGGAATTTGTACTCATCCCCGGCGGTGGCGTAGATCTCCACCTGGGCGGGCAGGTTGCTGCCGGTGTTCTTCTCCTCCCACATGGTCAGCGGCGCGAGCTGGGAGTACCGCAAGTTCAGCGTGGTGTACGCGTCGTAGATGCCGCGGGAGATGTGCTCCTCGTCGCGCCCGTCGGTGAGCACCTGCTGGCCGCGTTTGCCCATCACGATGGCGGTGCCGGTGTCCTGGCACATGGGCAGCACCCGGCCGGCCGCGATGCACGCGTTCTTCAGCAGGTCCCGGGCCACGTACCGGTCGTTAGGGCTCGCTTCCCGGTCGTCCAGGATGGACCGTAGCTGGCGGAGGTGGGCGGGCCGCAGCAGGTGCGCGATGTCGCCCATGGCCGTGGCGGCCAGCCCGGTGAGCAGCTGCGGCTCTACCTCAAGAAAATTTCGGCCGAACGAGACGTGCCGCGTCAGTCCGTCACCTGTCAGCTTCCGGTAGCTGGTGCCGTCCGCGCCCAGCGGCAGCAGGTCGGTATAGGTGAACTCAGGCACGCCCTCAGCCTCTCGTGTGTTCCCCGGCCCTGTCTCGTGCTGGCCCTGTCTCGTGCTGGCCCTGTTTCCGGTGCCAAGCTTAGGCCGCCTCAAGCGCAGCCGAACCGGCTAGGGGGCCGGAGAACTCTGACCCCGGCAGAATCTGCAAGCCCACCGATTCCGAAGGCCCCAGCCGTGAATTAGGCCGGAACCGACAGTGACCAGCCGGAAGTCGGGAGAAACAAACTGCGTGCCTTGATGATCACGACTTGTATCGGTATGAGAGAACTTGTATCGTGACGCTATGCGGCGGCGCCGCGCCGCGCGGTGCCCCCGTCCGCGCGATGCATGCTAAGCACGCGGTGCCCCCGTCCGCGTCCAGCTAAGCTGCGGCGCCGCCGCCGTCACTGGTTCTCCTCCAGCTGGGCGGCGAAACGTTGCAGCGCGGGCAGGGCGGCCGCGAGCGTGTCCCGGTCGCTGGCGGAAAGCTGGTCCAGGGCCCGGGCGCCCAGCTCGGCGCGCAGGTCGCGCCAGCCCGCGATCCGCCGCCTAGCCGCCTCGGTCACGCTCAGCCGGACCGAACGTCCGTCCGATACCGCCCGGGCCCGGTCCAGCAGGCCCGCGGCGGTCAGCCGTCCGACCAGCGTGCTCACCGTGTTGGGTGCGAGCCGCAGCTCGTGGGCCGCGTCGGCGACGGACAGGCCGGGCCGGGTCGCGGCCAGCCTGAGCAGCTCGGACTGGGCCGGCGGGAGCGGCTCGTCCTGCCAGACCAGCCGCGCCGCCCGCCGCGCGATCCGCCGGATCGCGCTGATCGTGCCCAGCAGCTCAGTCGCCAGCACCAGCGTCTCTTCGGCAGGTCGCGCCGGGTGGTCAACTATATCGTTCACAGAGCTAAACATATCAGTTCGGTTCGCCCGGTCCGGAATATTTGTCCGCCCCTCGGGTAATCGGCGGACCGGGCACAGCCGCCCAAACCGCCGCAAGAAGGGGGGCGCCGTGACCGCAACGCCCGACACGACGAGCAGCAGCTCCGCCATCCGGAGCCTGATCCCGGCCCGGATCGACCGGCTGCCGTGGTCTAGGTTCCACACCCGGCTGGTGATGGCGCTGGGGGTGGCGTGGATCCTGGACGGCCTGGAGATCACGATCGCCAGCAACGTCAGTCCCGAGCTGACGCAGAAGGCCACCCTGCACTTGTCGGTGGCAGGGGCCGCCGACATCGCCACCTGGTACCTAATCGGCGAGGTCATCGGCGCGCTTTTCTTCGGTCGGCTGTCCGACAAGCTGGGGCGCAAGAACCTGTTCATGGTGACGCTCGGCGTCTACCTGATAGGCAGCGGGCTGACCGCGGCCACCCCGGCCGGGGGTAAGTTGTTCATCTTCCTCTACCTCACCCGGATCGTCGCGGGCATGGGCATCGGCGGTGAGTACGCGGCCATCAACTCCGCGATCGACGAGATG
>Ga0302324_100023761_pt1 | contig 11840 bp, 7 predicted proteins | sample Palsa_T0_1_FD_201949 | JGI IMG/M metagenome (GOLD analysis project Ga0302324, IMG submission 201949) | Peat permafrost microbial communities from Stordalen Mire near Abisko, Sweden - Palsa_T0_1 | ecosystem: Environmental > Terrestrial > Soil > Palsa > Peat permafrost | place: Sweden: Abisko... | reverse complement strand
GATGCCCACGCCGGCAAGCAGCATCATTACTCCGGCCCCACAGGCGCAGGCGAATAACAGCGGCGCGACCCCGGCAATTAACTTTACCTACAGCGGCAGCGCGGGCACGAATCCCGGCACGATCGGCCCCAGCGACTTTACGGTGAGTTCCGCCGAGGCCATCAACATCCCCGGCAACATTCACGTCTATCAGAATTATCGCGATTCCGTTTCGGCGGGAACCATCGTCCCGGTGGCCATCAATGCGCTGACTACGGAAGGCCTGGCGGATATCGTTCTGGACAGCGCGCGGAGCAAACTCTATATCGCCAATGCGGGTATGAACCGTCTGGAAGTCTACGACCTGAAACAGCAGGCGTTCGTGGCTCCCATCAAAGTGGGCCAGCTACCGATATCGATGGCATTCGGGAGCGACGGCAACACGCTCTATGTGGCCAATGCGGGCGGAGAATCGATCGGCATCGTGGATCTGACGAAAGACGTGCAGACGGGTCTGGTGGCTTTCCCGGCAATCCCGCTGAACGTCTCGGTACCGATTTTCTCGCCGGTGGCGATCGCCGTCAGCGCACACGGGCCGATCTTCGTCATGTCGAACGGCACCACGGGCGCGAGCCTCTGGAAGATCGACAGCAATATGGCCATTCCGCGAAGTCTGAATTCGGCCATCTTCGGCACCGCAACCACCGTCTCTGGCGGCACTACGGCCGCGACGGCGTACTGGAGTCTGGCGGCCAGCACGGAAGGCAACTACGTGTTCCTGATGACAGGGTCCGGAACCGGTTATATTTACAGCGCCGCCATTGACGATTTCACGGTACGGAAGACTGTGCTCACCGGAACGCTGACCGGTTACCGAGGCCCGGTGACAGCCGGCCCGAACGGCGCCTATTATGCGGTGGGCGGAACGTTTCTGAACGCCTCCCTGACACCCGTGCAGGGCAGTACCAATGCTTCCTCGCCCACGGGACGCCCGGTTGCAGCGGTGACTGCCGTTTCGGCCACCCAGGTAGCGCTGTTCACAACGCCGGTCCGGGGAAGCGCGACGGCGGCGGTTACGGACGCGGGGCTCGTCGAGGTTTACAATCCCGTGACCGGCGGCTCCATGGGCAGCACCGGCGCGCTGGAAAGCCCGTCCAATGTGGTCATCGGAACGAACGGCGTGAGCCAGTTTGCCCGAACCATGGTAGTGGATCCGTCCACTTCAACGGCTTATGCCTTGACAGCCACCGGACTTTCCATCGTCTCGCTTACGCCGAGCGCGGCCAGCGCCGCCCTCAAACCTTCGGTCAACCCGGGAGGTATCGTGAGTCTTGCCGACTTCACACCAGGCCTCGCGACCGGAGGCCTGCTGACTATCTTCGGAAAGAATCTGGGGACGACGCAGGCAGCCACGCCGCCGCTGCCGACGCTCCTCGGAGGAATGTGCGTCACGCTGAACAACACACCCATCCCGCTGGAACTGACGTCCGCCGGGCAGATCAACGCGCAGGTTCCAGTAACGCTGGCCGCGGGCAAATATCCGCTGGTGCTGCGTTCGATCGCCAACCAGGCGGAATCTGCATCCACCACGGTCACGATCGCGAAATACGCCCCCGCGGTGCTGATGAATGGCGCCCAGGCTTCCATCGTGCATGCCGACGGCACTTATGTGACCACCGGGAATGCGGCCGTCCGCGACGAGAAGCTGTTTATTTACGCCACCGGGCTGGGTGTGACGCACGGCGCGGCGGTCGCCACGGGCGCGGCGGTTCCGGCCAGTCCGGCGGCTCTGACGGATACGGTAACGGTATATTTCGGGAATCCGAATCTGAAGCAGTCTCAGATGATTGTCAACTCGAGCAGCCTGATGCCGGGATTTGTCGGGATAGATCAGATTCAGATCACCGTGCCGGGTTTTCATACGAAGGGCACAAATCTTCAGGTAACATTAAAAATCGGAGGGGTCAGCAGTTCCGTGACGGGTCCGGACGTGCCTTTAGTTTCAGTAAATTAATGCCGAATGCCTGAATCGCCGGTACCATTACGGCGTCCGAGGTTCTTATCGTACCGCCGGACTCAATTCTGTAGGACAATAGGATTGGCCATAATTATGCGATATCTAACGCTTGGTGTAGTGGCGTTTACCCTGGCTTCTTGTAGCCGGGACCCGAATTATCTGAAGAAGAGCGACGTCGAGCGCGGCAACACGTTCATGAAAGCCGGCAAGACGCGCGAAGCCGAAATCATGTACAAGAAGGCCATTCAGGTGGACCGGAAGTACGGGGAGGCTTATTACCGGCTGGCGCTCGCTTATCTCAAAGACAACTCGGGCGTGGCAGCCGTGCGGCCGCTGCGGGTTGCGGCGGATCTGCTGAAGCCCGGTACGCCGGAATCGAACGATGCCATTCTGAAACTGGCTGAAATTGAGGTGTCGGCGGCGGCTACGATCGAAAAATCAGACGCTCTTATTAAAGAGGTCGAGGGTTACAGGGACGGGTTGCTCCGGCGCAATAAGAATTCGTGGGAAGGCCATAAGCTGAGTGGGGATCTGGCGCTGCTCCAGGTCAAACGGCAGCTGATGGAAGGCCACGGGCCGGAAGCGAAAAGACTGCTCTCGGGAGCGATCGCGGAATTCCGCACCGCACTCCAGGGGAATCCCGGAGATTATCAGGTGACGCTTTCTCTGGGACGCGTCCTTGAGGCCGACGGTGAAATTGCCGAAGCCGAGGCGATGTTCAAGGGGCTTACCGATAAAGACAAGACGAATCTGACTGGTTATCGGGACCTCTACCGTCTGTATCTGGCGGAGCGCAAGTTGCCGGACGCCGAAGCGCTGTTGAAGAGATCGATCAAGAATAATCCGACCGACACCACGATGCGGCTCGAGATGGCGCGCTTTTACCTGCTTACCAACCGCCGCCCGGAACTGATTGCACTGCTGACGCAGATGAAATCGAACCTGAAAGACTTTCCGCAGGCCTACATTCAGGCCGGCGATTTCTTCATGAATGTGGGTCAGTTCGACGAAGCCATCAAACAGTTCGAAGAAGGCATTTCAAAGGATCCGAAAAACAAGGTCGATTACCTTCGGCACGAAGTCGAAACGTACGTCCATTCGAACAACATGCCGCTGGCGACAGCGAAGAACGAAGAGATCCTGAAAATCGATTCGAAGAATCCGGAAGCCCGTGGACTGAAGGCCACGCTGATGCTGGACAAAGGCGAGTACGCCACCGCGCTGACGGAACTCCAGTCCGTGGTAACGGCGCGTCCGCAGAACTATGTGGCGCATTTTAATCTGGGGCGCGCCCACCTCGGCAACAATCAGATCGAACAGGCTCGTCAGGAATTCGATAAGGCCGTCGAGTTGCGTCCGGATTACGTGGTCGCGCGTCTCGCGCAGACGCAGGTTGCGCTGACGCGCGGCGATGTCGAGGGCGCGCTGCACGATGCCAACGAGTTGCTCCGCTACGTTCCCAACAGTGTCGAAGGAAAGGTGATGAAGGCTGCCGCGCTGCAGCGCATGCAGAAATACGATGAGGCCCGCGACTTGATGCAGCAGGGTCTGGAGAAAGATCCCAAGGCCGTGCCGCTGATGCTGGAACTCGGCGTCCTCGACCTGGAGCAGAAGAAAAACAAAGACGCCGTCGAGATTTTCCGCCGGGCTTACGCGGCCAACAACAACAGCGTTCGCGCGCTGCTGGGCGAATCCCGCGCATACCTGGCCGATGGACAGATTGACAAGTCCGTGCAGGTCATCGAAGACGAAGTGAAGAGCCATCCCGAGCGCGTCGATCTGGAACGCGAACTGGGCAGCGCTCAGATGGCGGCCGGGCAATTTCCGGCGTCCGTCGCCACATTTCAGGATCTGCAGACGAAAGTCAAAGATCCCAGGCAGCAGGCGGCACTGTGGATCGATATCGCGCAGGCTTACCGGTATGAGGGCGATCTTCAGAAGAGCATCCTGGCTCTTGAGAAATCCCGTGAAGGACATCAGGACACGGCCCCGGTCGTGCGCGATCTGGGCATGCTTTACGAGGCAATGGGCAACAAGGACACTGCCAGGAAGTACTATGAGCAGGCGCTGAAGCTCGATCCCACCGATGCGTACGCTCTCAACAATCTGGCTTACTTCATCGCCGAAAACAATGGCGACCTGAACGAGGCACTGGGCTATGCGCAGCGTGCCAAGCAGAAGCTGCCCAGCTTCAGCGAAATCACCGACACGCTCGGATGGATCTATCTGAAAAAGAACCTGACCGACAATGCCGTCGACAGTTTCCGCTCGCTGGTTGCGCAATCGCCGCAGAATCCCATTTACCACTATCACTACGCCATGGCGCTCAACGCGAAGGGCGATCGTCAAAATGCCCGCAAGGAATGCATGACAGCACTTGCAGATAGGCCGAACAAGGCGCAGGAAGACGACATCAAGAAGCTGTTATCGCGCCTCAGTTGAGAATAGGGTGCTTAACGATCTTGGGGGGAACTATCGCTTGCTGGCGCGCGCGGCTCAGAAGGTGTTCAGAATCAACAACCCGTACTGAGCCGCGACTGTGAAGGAGCGGTAAATTTCGCCTGAATCCCCAAAATGGTTTAACACCCTTGAGAATTCTCGACGCCGGTTGTGGCATTAATAAGTATCCCGGGGCGATCGGGATCGATTACAACGCGGCCACCGCGGCCGATGTTGTCTGCGATCTCGATCGGTTTCCGTGGCCATTCGCGGATCGGTCCTTCGATTCGTTACGCGCCATCCACGTGATCGAACATCTCACCGATGTGGTCCGGACCATGGAAGAGTTCCATCGCCTGGTCAGGACGGGCGGACGCGTCCGGATCGAGACGCCGCATTACACCGACTACAGTTCTTTCTGCGACCCCACCCACAAGCACCATTTGAACAGTTTCTCTTTCCGTTACTTCGGAGAGAATCACGGCGGCTTCGGTTATTACACCGAGGCAAAATTTCGTGAGATTTCCGTCCGCGTAAAGCTACTGTCTTTCTGGAGATGGCTCGGCTTCGAATTTCTGGTCAATCGATTCATACGGTTCCGCAGATTCTGGGAATTCTATCTTTGCTACGTGATCCGCGGCAAAGCCCTGGAGTTCGAATTTGAACCTGTTGGCCCCCCTGTACAGCCTCGCCGACCGGCTGCGCTACCGCTGCCACGGCAATAACGGCAGGCGCGGGGAAGACATCGCGCACCGGTATCTGCGGAAGCAGGGATACGTGGTGGCGGCGCGCAACTGGCGTCCCCCGCAGGGTGGAGGCGAAATCGATCTGGTGGCCTGGGAACAAGGCACGCTCGTTTTCGTCGAGGTAAAATTCCGCGTCTCAGGGAAATGGAGCGCGCCGGAACGTGCTGTGGATTCCGACAAGATCCACACTCTGCGCCGGGCGGCGCGCGATTACATCCGCCGCGCCACCGCGGAAGAGGCCGAAGCGCGCTTCGATGTAGTGTGCGTCACGGGCCGCGTTGTGGAGCATCTGCGGGATGCATTCCCCCTGGAACCGGCTTTGGGATAGATTCAAGCCGATGCGCTGGCGCGACGGTGCGGGCAACCGTTCCTCGATCTTACCTTTTCCGTCGAATTCGGCCATGACCACCGCACCATGTTGAACTCCAGCGGCAGAAGGGCGCGGAAAAAAGTCGTGGATACTCCGGAGAAATGCAGGCGAAAACGCCTACTCCACAACAAAGAATCAATGTTTACAGCCCAGTGGAGTAGGCCTGCCAAACTAGTTTTGCCGCAGGCAGCGAGACCATACCTGGCCGTTCGTTTCCGCAAAGCCGTGTAGGAAGCTGTTAGCTTATTTGAAGGAGATTACCGATTCCCCAATGAGCCCCACTTCATCGCTGACCGCGCTGCCTGCATGGCAAGCGCTGGAACAACACGCCGCGGCAATGCGCGACGTGCATATGCGCAATCTGTTCGCCGAAGATCCGGAACGCGCCGGGCGATTTTCCCTTGAAGCCGAAGGGCTGTTCCTCGATTATTCGAAAAACCGCATCACCGGCGAGACTCTCTCGCTTTTGCTCGCGCTGGCGCGCCAGTCGGGCCTGCAGGAACGCGTGGCGGCCATGTTCCGCGGCGAAAAAATAAATCTGACGGAGAATCGCGCCGTCCTGCACGTTGCCTTGCGGGCGCCGAAGACGGAAAAGATTATTAGCGACGGCGTGGATGTCGTGCCGGAAGTTCACGCGGTGCTCGACAAAATGTCTGCCTTTGCGGACCGCGTTCGCAGCGGCGACTGGAAGGGGTTCACCGGCAAACGCGTGCGCAACGTGATCAATATCGGGATCGGCGGGTCCGACCTGGGCCCGGTAATGGCGTACGAAGCGCTGAAGCACTACAGCACGCGGGAAATCAATTTCCGCTTCGTTTCGAATGTCGACGGCACCGATTTCGCCGAGGCGACGCACGATCTGCAGGCCGATGAAACCTTGTTCATCGTCTCGTCCAAGACCTTCACGACGCTCGAAACCATGACGAACGCCCGAACCGCGCGCGAGTGGACGCTCAAAGCGCTGGGCGACGATAAGGCCATTGCGAGCCATTTCGTGGCTGTCTCGACCAATGCTGCGGAGGTGTCGAAGTTCGGCATCGATACCGCCAACATGTTCGGGTTCTGGGACTGGGTGGGCGGCCGGTATTCGATGGATTCGGCGATCGGCTTATCGTCGATGCTGGCGGTGGGGCCGGAGAATTTCCGCGCCATGCTGGCGGGCTTCCATGCCATCGACGAGCATTTCCGGACCGCGCCGCTGGAACGGAATCTTCCGGTCCTGATGGGATTGCTGACGGTCTGGTACAACAACTTCTTCGGCGCGCAGACCGTCGCGGTGCTGCCTTACGACCAGTATCTGAAGAGATTTCCGGCTTACCTGCAGCAGTTGACCATGGAAAGCAACGGTAAATCCGTTACGGTGGACGGAACACACGTCGATTATCAGACAGGACCCATCTTCTGGGGTGAGCCAGGCACCAACGGACAGCACTCGTTCTATCAGCTGATCCATCAGGGCACGAAGCTGATTCCATGCGATTTTATCGGCTTTGCGAAGTCCCTGAACCCGCTGGGCCCGCATCAGGACATTCTTACCGCGAATCTGTTCGCGCAGGCGGAAGCTCTGGCGTTCGGTAAGACATCGGATGACGTGAGGGCGCAGGGCACGGCGGACTGGCTGGTTCCGCACCGGACGTTCGAGGGCAACCGGCCTTCGAACATGATTCTGGCGGAGCAATTAACTCCGGAAGTTCTGGGAAAGCTGATTGCTCTTTATGAGCACAGCGTATTCACCCAAGGCACCGTCTGGCGTATCGATTCGTTCGACCAGTGGGGCGTGGAACTGGGCAAGGTTCTGGCGGTAAAGATCGTGCCGGAACTGCAGAGCGACTCCGCGCTGCAACACGACAGCTCGACAAATGCGCTGATTGAGCGCTACCGAAGGACCAGGTAGCTGGCGACCTGCAGTCGCACGGACAGGCGAAAGCGCCGGTCCTACCTTTCTTCGTGGGGCGGCCAATCGTGGCCGCAGCCGCCTTTGCAGGCGGCTCGACCAGCTGGAAAGCCGGTCGAAGCGCCGGTTAACCAACCGGCGCGCAGATTGCCAATCTGCCCTACAATGCCGAATTTATCGTGGCCGTAAGGCCCGTCAAGACACATCGACAGGCGCAATCGCCTACCCCACGCGGCCTTTTAGGAAAACACTGTACAGCTGTAAACGCCTGACGCATAATGAGGGATGCACCAAGCTATGCGACAGCACGGGCGTGAGTTACGTCGAGGTCAAACTCGCCGTAGTCCTGCTGTCGGCGCAGCGATCCTGGCGCTCTCCTTATGTGCGCTGGCCAGCGCACAAACCTGCCAGCCTGGCGAACTTCGCGTCCTGGTGAAGGACTCGCAGGAGGCTCCCATTTACGACGCCAAAGTTCGGCTCGGAAGGGATGCCACGGAGTTCGCCACCCAATCGACGCCTGCTTCCGGTCTGGCCGAATTCGAAAACGTCCCCTGCGGCGCGTGGACCATCAAAGCCACGAAAGACGGTTTTGAAGACAGCAGCCTGTCGGTTGAGATTACGGGCGAACCGACCGCTGACGTCATCGTCACAATGAACCCGAAGATCAGCCGGTCAACGCTTGAGGTGACCGATACGCCGCCGCCGGTAGAGCAGAGTTCCTCCCAGAACTACGAACTGCATCCGTCTGAAGTGAAAACCCTGCCGACCAATCCCGCGACCGTCAGCGACGTTCTGCCGCTGGTTCCCGGAGTGGTAAGGTCACCCGGCGGTGAGCTGAAACTGGATGGCTCAGGGGAGCAGCGCAGTTCGCTCGTGGTCAATCAAAGCGACGTGACCGATCCGGCGACAGGGAAATTCGGCCAGACCGTTCCGGTGGATTCGATCGAAACCGTGAACGTTCTGAACACGCCGTTTCTCGCCCAGTACGGGCGCTTCACGCAAAGCGTGGTTGCGGTCGAAACCCGGCGCGGCGGCGACAAATGGCACTACGATCTGAACGATCCCTTTCCGGATTTCTTCGTCCGCAGCGATCATGTGCGCGGAATTCGAAACGAAACGCCGCGCGCGGTGGCGGGTGGCCCGCTGATCAAGGACCGGCTCTTTGTTATCTCGGCGCTGCAGTATATTCTTGACAAGAATCCCAGCCGCACGCTTCCCTTTCCTTTCAATGTTTCGAAACACGAGCGCGTGAACTCTTTCACGCAGGTGGATTACATCCTGTCGCAGCGGCAGATTGTGAATGCCACTTTCCACTTCAATCCGGAGCACACGAATTTCGTCAATCCGGATTACTTCAATCCGGAGCAGGTGGATCCGAGCTACGCTCAACGAGCGTATGAAGGCACGCTGGCCCATCATCTGGGGCTTTGGGGAGGCACGCTCGACACGTCAGTGGCCTATCAGCGATTCCACACTTTCATCGGCGCGCAGGGCCCGGGCGACGAAATCGTCACGCCCGAAGGCAACAGCGGGAACTATTTCGGAACGCAGACGCGCGACGCATTTCGGCGGGAATGGCTGGAAATATGGTCGCCGGCGCCGCTCAGGTTTTATGGGTCGCATCAGCTCAAGGTGGGTACGTCGCTCACGGTTTCGAGCGACCGCGGCGCATTCGTCTACAGGCCGGTGGATGTACTCAACTCTTTTGGACAATTGCTTGAGAGCATCGACTTTTCCAACCAGGATCCGTATAAGCGCACGGACCTGGAGTTCACGGGGTACGCACAGGATCATTGGACCCCCAGCACGAAATTCTCGATAGACGCCGGGCTGCGCGTGGAGCATCAGCGGCTGGCATCCAGTCTGCGCATCGCGCCGCGGGCCGGGATCGCATGGACGCCGTTTTCGAACCAGAGAACTGTTTTTCGCGCGGGCTACGGTCAGTTCTACGACCACATACCTTTGGACGTTTACGCATTCAGCCGCTATCCCGACAGAACCATCACGATGTATGCGCCCAATGGGAGTATCATCGGCGAGCCGGAGGAAATCGACAACGTGATCGGCAGCGTAACCGGACCCAGTTCGTTTCTGGTGCACGGACAGCGCGTCGCGGGCGCCTTCTCGCCCCGGGGCGTGACCTGGAATACGCAGGTGGAACATAGCTTTTCGAAGCTGCTGCGGGTGCGGGGCGTGTATACGGACAACCGGTCCGTGGGGCTGATCATCATGGACCCGGAGACGCTGGGTTCCACCAATGAGATCGTGCTGAACGGCAATGGCAGTTCCACGTACCGGCAGGCTGAGTTCACCGCAAAGATGTCCTGGGAGAGCGGGCAACAGCTGGTGTTCTCTTATACACGCAGCCGCGCCCAGGGAGATCAGAACGTCTTCGATTCCTTTGTAGGAAATTTCGCGGACCCGTTTATCAGACCGAATGTTTATGCGAATCTGCCCGGCGATCTGCCTAACCGGTTTCTGATGTGGGGACATATCAAAATTCCTTACCAGAAATTCGAGCTGTTCCCCACGGTAGAATACCGCAACGGATTTCCCTACGCCGCATTCGATGTCCTACAGAATTACGTGGGCGTGCCCAACAGCGATGCCACGCGATTCCCGAACTTTTTTTCAGCGGATGCCCGGTTGATGCGCGATTTCAAAGTGACGAAAAAATATACGGTGCGTTTGTCGCTCAGCGCCTTCAATCTTACGAATCACTTCAACGCGCTGGCCGTCCACGACAATATTGCGGACCCGCAGTACGGGGTTTTCTTCGGCAATTATCACCGAAGATACCGGTTCGATTTTGAAGTCCTGTTCTGAGGCTACTTCGACTCCGCCGGAATCTGGAACAAAGTGGGATCGGGCGCGGCCTGGAGGATGTTGGTGAGCTGATACGTCGTCTCTCCGAAGCGCGGATCCGAATTCGTGGTTTTCACGTTCATGTGGAGGTCTGGCGAATACCAGCGCTCGGACACGATCTGGATGGGGCGGTCGTTGCCGATATGTCCGGCCGGGATTGTGGTGGTGGTGCGGAAGCCCTGAGCGGTCACGCCGTTGACGGATTGATATCCAAGATCTTCTTCCTTGCGCGCCTCGGCTTTGGCCAAAGCTTCGGCTTTTAGTTTGTCACCGACGGTGGGTCCGATTGTCGTGCCGATGACGGCGGTTACCTTTATCGACTCCGCCTCGGCCTTAATTATCTTGGCTGCGTCTGCCGATATCATATCCTTGTACATCGCCGATGTCTTGCGCCGGACCGTATTGCCATTCGTATTGATTTCGGCTGTCATGCCCTGCACGGGGTCGTTCAACAGTACAGTCCCGTCCTGACGTTCGGAGCGTGTGCGGCCCTGATCGTCCCGATAGAACTTGTCCGTATCGGTTTTCTCTATGCGGGTTCCGTCGCCAAGGATTTGCAGAGTATGGCGCTCTTCCGTTGCCGAGAGGGGCCGCCCAGTTACGGTTTTGCCACCTACGCCTGCAAGGGAACCTTGCAAGGTGGTCACCGTGTTGAACTGGAAAGCCTGTCGGTCAGCTGTAACGGTAAGGGTTTGCGCGTGGGCGATGAGGGCCTGAAGGCCCATCGCCACAATTATAATGCTCTTTTTCATCTTTCGATACTCCTTTCAGAAATGGAAATCAAGCGGACGGCGCGGGCCCGTCCATCTTCGCCGATAATCACGTCGGCACTTGCTTCGGCGCCTGCGTCGGACGTGGCGACGGGAAAGCCAGCAGCGATGAGAGCTGCTACCGGCATATCCATGCGCACGACTTCGGCACGCTCGCCGGGCTGAAGGGGCTGGGTGTAGGGGATTGGCAGGAACGGCGGATCGGTGTCCGGCGTGTGCCTGCGTTTTTGAATCTTGGGTTTCGGTATTTCGGTGGCAACAACCACGACCTTGCCGGCCCGGACTTCGGTCCGGGCCACCATTAGCGCCGGCTTCGATACGGGCTTAACGAACCACCCCACGACAACTGCGGCGGCTATCGCTCCGATAGTTAGCCAGGCTCCGCGCCGGGCGGAAGCCCGGCGGCGAGGCCGAAGCCTCGACCCCACGTATAACTTCAAAAGTTCGGATTCGAGGGAGGGCGGGGGTGCGATATCGACGGAGAGTTCGTGTTCCAGCGCTGTAAGGTTCTGCTGTTGTTCCAGGAACAGCGCACAATCGTGACATCCCTCGGCGTGCCTCCGCGCCGCCAGTCCACCGCCGGTCCTCGCCACGTCGATCAGGTCTGCTTTGTACTCCCGGCAACTCATACGGCACACCTCTGCTGCGCCCGCAGCTTTTTCCCCAGCAACTCCCGCGCGCGGTGCAGACGCGACCGAACCGTGCCTAACGCGCATTCCAGTAACACCGATGCCTCCTCATAACTCTTCCCTTCCAGATC
>Ga0302324_100023759_pt1 | contig 11840 bp, 9 predicted proteins | sample Palsa_T0_1_FD_201949 | JGI IMG/M metagenome (GOLD analysis project Ga0302324, IMG submission 201949) | Peat permafrost microbial communities from Stordalen Mire near Abisko, Sweden - Palsa_T0_1 | ecosystem: Environmental > Terrestrial > Soil > Palsa > Peat permafrost | place: Sweden: Abisko... | reverse complement strand
AAGGCCTCTGGCTCGTACAAGCCTTCAAGCAAAGTGCATAGGCCGCGCAGCAGGATGGGCAACGGCAAAACAGTGCGGAAATTCGGGAGGCCAAATTGGGTGATGGATTGGCTGTCCTCAATCAGGCGCCCTTCCCGTTTCATGCGATCGAAGAGAGCGGTCGTGGGCGGAGCCATGAGGATACCGGCCATAGCCCAGGGGATCGCTGTCAGTTCGATAAACTCCTGTTGCCGGGCAAAGATGGTTTCGTCGTCGGAGTCGAAGCCGACAATGAATCCGGCCAGCACCCATAGACCTTTTTCCTGGATGATGCGCACCTGCTCGACATTATTCTTGCGCAGATTCTGAAACTTGTGTGATTCCTTCAGAGCTTCGGCAGAGGGCGTCTCGATGCCGATAAACACATACATGAAGTTGGCTTCGACCATGGCATCCAACAGCTCAGGACGGGATGCGAGATCGATCGACGCCTCGGTATAGAACGAGAACGGTTGCTGATGCCGCTTTTGCCACTCGATCAGCTCGCGCGTAAGCTGAAACGCCTGGGCATGATTGCCAATGAAATTGTCATCGACAATAAATACTTCGTTGCGCCAACCCAAGCCGCGCAGTACATCGAGTTCGCGAATGACCTGCGCCGGCGTTTTCGCCCGCGGCCGGCGGCCATAAATGGTGATGATGTCGCAGAATTCACACTGGAAGGGGCATCCGCGAGAGAACTGAATCGGCATCGACGTGTATTTATTACGGTCGAGCAGGTCGAAGCGAGGCACCGGGCTGCGCGTCATGTCGGGCTTGTCGATAATGCGATACAGCGCGTGTGCGGTCCCATTCTCGATGGCAGCAGCGATTCCCGGAAATGCCTCCTCCGCCTCCCCCACCATCACGTGATCGGCCACCCGAAGCGCAGCCTCGGGGTCAGTACTCGCCCAGGGCCCGCCCACGAAGGTGCGCCGGCCAAAGGCGCGAGCGCGGGAAAGAGTGGCTAGTGCGTCGGCACGCTGCGCGTGCATGGCGCTCACCATCACCAGGTCGGCCCACTGCAGATCTTCATCCCGCAACTCCTGGAAGGCGTGATCGATGAGCCGGATCTTCCAGGTTGCCGGGCAAAGCGCCGCCACGGTGATCAGGCCCAGCGGCGGAGTCATCGCACGCTCGGGAATCATCTCCAATACGCCCTCAAAACCCCAAAACGACGGGGGAAAACTCGGCCACACCATCAAAACCTTGAGGTTCGAGCCCAGCGGCGGGAAAGAAGCGTCGGTTGCCTCATCAGAGAGCTTGGGTTCCGAGGTGGGCACGAGTACCGGAAGAGACGATGTCGTTTGCGGTTGGCTGGGGAGGACGTTGAGTCGAGGATCTGGGACAGAGGGCATGGGCGCCCCTTTCTCAATGGGTCACAAACATGGCACAAGGCCGGAGTCATCCTTGATGCCAAAGGTATAGAGGGCCCATGGCACAGCTAGACAGAACACTCACCGGAGGCCAGACGCGATGCCCGGCGCATCCACCAGACTTCTTATGGCGCTATATGGCGCAGTGGGCTTGAGTCTACCCCAAAGCCCTGGTCCTGTCATCTGAATGGATTGGATGCTGGGGGGGGCGAAAGTGAGCGCAAGTAGCGCCGACGTATACCACATTTGGCGCAAAGTGCGCGCTCAGATATGGGACACCCGCGGTCCCTTGGCTAGGAAGAATTCTCGATGGAGGGTTTGTTCACGGGTAGACGAGTGGCCGTTCCCTGACGGAACGGCCACTCGTTTTTTTGCTTAACGTCCGTCGTGCTTGTCGCGATAGATGCGACGGGATTCCTGGTTCTGTTGCGCATGAATGGTCTGGCGATCCTGTCTTGTCAGGTGACCGTTGTCCTGCGCCCGCATACCGCGCTCCTCCCGGTTGATGCCGGCTTCCTGGTGTTCCAGGCGAGCGGTCTGACCTGCGGTCAGCTGGCCGTTCTTGACGCCGTTTGCGATGCGGTCCTGCTGATCGACCTTGCGCTGGTTGATGTTGTAGTCGTGCGCGCCAGGCGTGGGTGTGGTTTGGGCGATCATCGCCGCGGGCGCGATGAAGAGGGTAGAGGCAAGCACAGCCGTGACAAACTTCATGGAAGTTTCCTCTTTCTGGCGGCTGCTGCTTGAGATCAGGTTCTTGCCGCTCGCTCCACATAGACACCGGGTAGGAGTGCGAGTTGCCTATCGTTGGTAACCTTAAGCGGGCACGGACTTGATACGAAAGACATCCAGGAAAAGCAACATAACGCGCAACTTTTCGTAGCTAGCGAAACAGTGGCTGTTTTCGAATGCAAATCGTCGTCCGCATTCGCCCCTAAGTGCAGCTCTCCTCCTAAGCGCCGTTCAGCGGACTACGGCTAAACTTAAGAGCGTATGGAAAGTACATTACAAAGGAACCTCTCACCCTTGCAGAATTCCCGCCCATTTCCCAGCCTCGTCAGTTCCTGCCTGTTGCTTTTGTTCACCCTGGGTCTTGGCTCCGCCGCCGCCCAAGAAGCCGCCAAAGACGCTCCGGCAAAAGACGCGGCTAAGGCCGACGCAGAGCCAATCAATCCCAAAGATTCCACCACCCAAGGCTCCGTCACCATCGCAGGCCACACCATCAATTACCAGGCGGTGGCTGGAACCATCCTGGTGGCGGCGACCAACGATGCCGATGCCTCGCTCGGGATAAATCCGGCGGCCGGCAAAGAAACCGGCGATTCCCCGCCCACCGCGCGCATGTTTTATGTGGCTTATTTCAAGAAAGATGTCCCTCCCGAATCGCGCCCCGTGACCTTTATCTACAACGGCGGCCCGGGCAGCTCCACCATGTGGCTGCATATGGGCGCCTTCGGTCCCCGGCGCATCATTACCGCCGACGACCAGCACACCAATCCCGCGCCCTATCAACTGGTCGACAATGCCGACAGCCTGCTTGACTCGAGCGACCTGGTCTTTATCGACGCGCCTGGCACCGGGTTCGGCCGGCTCTTCGGCAAGGACAAGGAAAAGGCTTTTTGGGCTGTCGATCCCGACGCCCATGCTTTCGCCCGCTTCGTCGCCCGCTTCCTTTCTACCTACCAGCGCTGGAACTCGCCCAAATACCTTTTCGGAGAAAGCTACGGCACTACCCGCTCCGCGGTCCTGGCCGGCATTCTGGAGACGGAAAGCCACATCGACCTCAACGGCGTTATTCTGCTTTCGCAAATCCTGAACTTTGACGACAGTGGCGACGCACCGCAGTGGAACCCTGGTATCGATGTTCCGTACGAACTGGCGCTACCCACCTTCGCTGCCACCGCCTACTACCACAAGCGGCTTCCCACGCAACCGCCTGCGCTCGTGCCTTTCCTCGCCGAGGTAGAGCAATTCGCCATGGGCGATTATGCTTCAGCCCTGGCCCAGGGTTCGCAGCTGCCTGAGGCTACCCGTCAGGCTATCGCCGAAAAGCTGCACCAGTACACTGGCCTGCCGGTCGCCTACATCCTCAAGGCCGACCTGCGTGTCAACGTCGGCCAGTTTAACCATAACCTGCAAGGCAACGACGACCTCACTACCGGCCGGCTGGACAGCCGTTTCTCCGGCCCAACCATTGACCCGCTGGCAGAGGAAGCGGCTTACGATCCGCAGGCCACCGCCATCGCATCGGCCTATATCGCCGGCTTCAATGACTACGTTCGCCACGACCTCAAATTCGGTGACGGCCTCACCTATTTGCCGGAGACGGATGCCATCGGCAACGTCTGGGAGTTGAAGCACCGGGCGCCAGGCGCCCCCGCCGACTCTTACGGCGCCAACGTCATGCCCGACCTTGCCACCGCGATGAAGTACAACCCAAAACTTAAAGTCATGTTGAACGGCGGTTATTTCGATCTCGCCACACCATACTTCGCCGCCCGGTACGAGATGAATCACCTGCCCCTCCCGGCCAACCTGAGACAGAATATTGAATACTCCTGGTATGAGTCCGGACACATGGTGTACGTCCACGAAGACTCGCTCAAACAGCTCCATGACAAAGTAGCCGCCTTCATCGCCAGCACCTACAAACCTGTCAAATGATCTTTGTCCTCCTTTAGAAGGCTGCGGGAAAACTCTGCACCGTGCAGGAAAGGCAACACCTCAGGGGCTAAAGCCCGACGTATTCCCAATCATTTACGGCCCGACTAAAGTCGTGCCCTGATACAAAACATGAGTTTTCGCAACCTGTAAAGCCATGCCCTTCGTTCAGCGAATTTTCCCGAAGCATGTTTAGAGCGTTTTCACCTTACTCTGCTTTTCTTCAGGAAAAAGCTCCGACCGGATGAGTCACTTTGCATAATCCGCGAGTCAAAAGGCTTTAATGATCTGGCCGTACAATGGCCACGCAATACTGGAGGGATTTCATGGCAAAGATGCGCGCAGTGCAAGTCGCTAAAGTGGGCGGTCCACTGGAGATGGTCGAACGCGACATTCCCGAGCCCGAATCTGGTACGGTACGCATCAAGGTGCAGGCTTGCGGGGTCTGCCACAGCGATAGCGTGACCAAGGATGGATTGTTTCCAGGGATTCAGTATCCCCGCGTTCCCGGCCACGAAGTGATCGGAATCATCGATGCCCTTGGGCAAAACGTTCCCCGATGGAAGGTTGGTGAACGTGTGGGCGTGGGTTGGAACGGCGGCTACTGCGGCTACTGCGACAGTTGCCGCCGGGGTAACTTTTTTGCCTGCGAAACCAGTACCCTGGTGACCGGTCTCACGCGGGACGGCGGCTATGCAGAATATCTGATTGCCCCCTCCACGGCTCTTGCCGTGGTGCCTGAAACCCTGTCTGCCGTGGAAGCCGCTCCGCTGATGTGCGCCGGGGTCACCACCTACAATTGCCTGCGCAACAGCGGCGCGCGCCCGGGCGACGTGGTGGCCGTGATCGGCCTGGGTGGACTGGGTCATCTGGGTATACAGTTCGCCGCCAAGAGCGGATTCAACACCGTCGCCATCGGACGCGGAGCAGACAAGGAGGCACTCGCCCGCAAGCTCGGTGCGTCGCACTACGTCGACAATGCCGTGCAAGATCCGGCAGAAGAATTGCAGAAGCTGGGAGGCGCCAAGGTGATTCTGGCCACGGTAACCAGCTCCGACGCAATGAAATCCGCCATCGGCGGTCTAACGCCAACCGGGACATTCATGATCGTCGGCGCCGTACCCTCGTTGGAAGTACCCGCGCTTCAGCTCCTCTTGAAATCGCAGCAGGTCAAAGGCTGGTATTCGGGAACCTCGCTCGATTCGCAGGAGACCCTTGCGTTCAGCGTGCTCTCCGGCGTGCGTTCCATGAACGAAAGCTACCCACTGGAGCGAGCAAGCGAGGCTTACGAGCGCATGGAGTCGGGAAAGGCGCGGTTCCGCGCAGTGCTCACAATGGAGAAATAGGCCTCGCGCCGCGTTAGTGTTTCCAGGTATTGACGATTTTTCCGTCGGCGCTTTTCATGTCCCCGGGTTGCATGTCCGCGGGGCAACTGCCCAGATACTTTTGGTCGCTGATCATGGTGGATTCGCTCACGCCGTACAACGGCGGGGAGTAGATGGCATGCGTCTCTGAGTGAACTGCGGTATTGCCCTGGAAAGTGGCTGTCTCTTTGGTATCGATGACACTATTTGCCACTGTGCATCGCAGGGTGGTGGTGAGGATATGGCCGCTCCAGTTTTCGTCTGGCTTGTTGCACCCCGGTAACTTGGCTGCCAGGTCTTTCACGTATTGGTCGTAAGCGTGACTTCGGCAGATGGTCATGAGGCCACCGCCTCGCTTGTTTCCTGGGTTGTCGATGGTTTGCGTTTGGCTCGACCAGAGACCCTCCTTCACATCCGGAGCATCAGCCCCATGGGCTGCAGCAAAGCAGAGCAAAGCCGTGGCGCCAGCCCAAAAGAGCATCTTTTTCATCCTCACGTCTCCATTCCCCTCTCTGCATGACCAATGTACCAACCCTGCGGCAACTCTGGCGCACGCGACTACTGAAAGTTTCCTATCAGCACGAACGGCGCCCAGTAAAACGGATGAGCGTAGCCGGCGCCCGAATGCGACGGCTGCTCCACCGCGCTCCCGCGCTCTCTCTTGGCATTCGGGGCAGATTGGGGTGAGGACCCGTGTAAGAAGGCGAGTTGTGCCCGGCGCAGCGCTTCCCCCTTGCCGTCCGCGGGAACTTTCACCCATCTGGAGTAGAAGTCGCCCATAAGGCGGCTCGTGCTCGCGTCATTTACATCCCACAAGGTCGCCAGCACGGCTGCCGCATCCTTTTGCTGCGCGATCATTCCCAGGCTATCCATCTCCAGGCCGTCTTTCGCGGCATCTCCTTTGGCTGTGCTACAGGCCGACAGCGTCAAAAGCTGTGTGCCGTGGAAGCTGATGGAGGAGTCTTCCATCCTCGAAAGGGTCAGCTCATAACCATCGGCTCCTCCCACATCGTCCCCACCCAGCATCAGGTACGGTTCCTCACCGCTTCCGCTTGCCAACACAAAATGGCTGGCGATGTGCACGACAGGGAAGGGGTTGCTGGAGCCAAGCTGCGTCTTCAGCGCAGTCAGCGTGAATTGTTCATCGGGGAGCAGCCTGCCATCCATCGGACCGTGGGATTGCGGAACCGCGGGGTCGCGGACCACGGCCTCGAGTTCGGGCATCACGCCCGGCAAAGCCGGCAGGCCGCCATAGCTCTTCGACAAGCCCATTGCCAGCACGCGCAATCCTGAGCTGGATGCAGCTGTCATATGCCCGTAGCTCTCCGGAGTGAACAACACATTGTTGAAGCGCTCTGCCATGTAGTGCGTGCCGTCGTACAGAGCCGCCATGGGCAGATACCGCAGCACGCCGTCCAACGACCAAAGCAGCGTCGGCACCCGGTCTTGTCCGCTGCTCCGTTCCAGAGCCGTCAACTGGCTGCTCAGCGGAGCAACCACCATCGCGTAAAGCTCGGAGAGATGTGGCTTGGGATCGGACGTGGGCGTGCGCAGGTCGTCGCGCACCTGCAGCACCTTACTTCGCAGAGCAGCCGGTGTGGCCTGCAGCTCCACCTTCTCCCGCGTGTGCGGCGTTACCACGATGGCGTAAGCATGCGCTTCGCCCAGCAGCAGACGAATGCCCAACACCCGTGGTCCGAGTTCAGCCAGAGTATTCTGCAGCCGGCTGACTTCCGATTTCTCTTTGCTGAGAAGGGCATTCGCGTCTTCGCTGCCGACCTTGTGCGCGAGTTCCGCGTAGAGCGTGTTGCGGAAGAAAGCCGTCACCTCTCCGTTGCCCGCTTCGATGCGCGCATCCAGCTCCTTCAGGCGAGTCTGTTCAACCGGGGTGCGCGAGGCCTTGGCCAGCAGTGCGGCGTACTCCATGTTCAAGCTGGTGAGCGCCACCGCTGCTTTCTCCGGGACATCGAGCTGGGTCTGGGCTTTCTGCTGCTCCGGAGTCAAGGGCAGCGGCTCGACTTTGGCTGCCGCATCATCGGCGCCCCGCACCACTTCCTTCAACTCCTCTTCTTTCAGAAGGTCGAGGACTTGTTCTGCTTCGCCCAGCCGATCGGTCTGCACCAGCAGCTCTGCCAGTTCGCGATAAGCTCCCGATTTCGATTGCACAAAGCCGGACTGCAGATCCTTATCCAGCCCGGAGATATTCTTTCGTATCTGCTGGAAGGAGTTCACCGCATCCATGCCAAAGAAGATCGCCAGCTCGGGGCGCTGCTGGCCATGGAAGTAACGCATGAGCGAGGCATCGATCCTGCCTTGCAAATCCGGATCATTCACATCCTTTGCCAGCGATAAAGCCGCCAGCTCGTTGGGCAGTACTTTCGGCTGCGCCAGGCTGTCATAGACCAGGCCCATATTGGTCAGGGTGGCCGCCTCACCGCGGCGGTTCCCCACTTCGCGCCAGATAGGCAGCGCCTGATTGTAGAATTCCAGCCCCTTCTGCTTCTGCCCTGAGTCCGAATAGGCTCTACCGATATTGTTCATCGTGAGTGCTTCGCCGCTGCGATCCCCCACTTCGCGCCAAATGGGGAGCGCCTGGTTGTAAAACTCCAGCCCGCTTGGCCTCTGCCCCAGATCGGAATACGCTCTACCGATGTTGTTCAGCGTGCTCGCCTCGCCGTGGCGGTCCCCCATACTGCGCCAGATGGGCAACGCCTGGTTGTAAAGCTCTAGTGCCTTCTGCTTCTGTCCCAGGTCGGAATAGACTCGCCCGATATCGTTCAGGGCCAATGCCTCGCCGTTGCGGTCGCCCACCTGGCGCCAGGAGGGCAGCGCCTGATTGTAGAGTTCCAGCGCCTTCTGCTTCCGTCCCAGGTCCGAGTAGACTCGGCCCATGTTCGTCAGCGTGCTGGCTTCGCCGCGGCGATTGCCCACTTCCCGCCAGATGGGTAGCGCCTGGTTGTAAAGCTCCAGCGCCTTCTGCTCCTCGCCTAGATCGGCATAGACCCTGCCCGTATTGTTTAGCGTGAGCGCCTCGCCTCGCCGATTACCGGTTTCCCGCCAGATGGGCAATGCCTGGTTGTAAAACTCCAGCGCCTTCTTTTCCAGGCGCAGATCGGCATAAGCTCGGCCAATATCATTCAGAGCCAACGCCTCACCGTTACGGCTGCCCGCTTTACGCCAAACTTGCAATGCCTGGTTGAAGCACTCCTGTGCCTTCTGCGTCTCTCCCGCTTGCTGGTGAAGAGCGCCGATCGCCACCAGCTCCGACGTCTCATCTTTCAAGTTTCTTGTCGCGCGAGCCTGGTTCATCCTCTGCTCATGCTGGGCTATCTGATCCCCCAACGAGGCGGTCCCACTTGGCGAAGATTGGGTCTGGGAAGATGCGGGAGCGACGGCGCCGGCCGTGACAAGTATCAGAGAGAAAGCAAACCGCGCCGGACGCCCTGGACAAAGGCCGACCATCTGATACCTCGGTGCATGGATACGCTTGAATCGATACGCTCGAAATGATACGACACCGCAACCATGTTTGCGTTGCCTGGGGAATAGGGGCGATCGGCGGGAGAAATCGGGGAACAGAGGAGAGCTTTAAGGGAGCGTATTTTTCCTAGAGAGGAGTCCAGCAGGAGCCAGGGATGGCCGCAGTGCATGCTGCCAACTCCCTGGTTCCCGCCGGAGAGATGCCCTCAGCACCGGCTGAGGGCGGAAGACATTACATGCCGCGCCATTCTTCCCAACGCACTGTCCGGATGGCGTTGTCTACCGTGCCGTGAGCCTCGTCGATATGGTGCACAGCGCGATCCCGCATGCCTCTTGCCTGGGGCACGTCTTCTGCGCGAGCGGTATCGTTATGTGCCTTATCTAGCAGCTCCAACGCTTTGCGGAAGCGGCCATCGGGACGCAGGCGGGCATCGATCGCAGGGTGATCTTCGAGGTTCTTGCCGTCATCGATTGAGGCTCGCTTGATCTCGTTGATCGCAGCATCGATCTCACGAATCGCATGTTCCTCATCCCTCTGAACGGGCGGCCATGCAATCTGATCCAGATAGGCACGTGCCAAACGTAAATCAGAGAGCGCGTGCAGGTAGGCGGGATGGGGTCCTGGAACTTGTTGAGCGGAAGCTGCCTTGGGAGTCATCACTAAGATTCCCAAAAGCGCGAGAAACATGGTGGAAACTGCTATTCGGATGCGCACGATTTCGTACCTTCTTTCTGGTTAGGGGAGTTCGTGACCTTGGTCAAGCCGCCAGCAAAGCCGCAGCCGACCGAGTAGACCCTAACAGAGCAGTGAAAGTTGCGAAATTGCTGTGAAGCGTGGAACAGATACCACGATGGTTGTAGATAGGAAACAGTAGCGGATTGTCTTGGTAAAGGTTCAGGAACACTGAACACTCAAGCGTATCCACCATCCCGGTAAGTACTTGCGGTTGCCGTTTCGGTGTTGATCTTCCAGTCTTCCAGTTGCGGTCCTTTGAGTTTCGCCACCTTTTCGCGGATCTGGTCGAGCTTTGCTTCGTCTAGCGGCGTGAACTCCTGCGCGATGCGCACATCGTCTTCGACCTGTCCTATAGTGGTACAGCCGAGCGCAACGCAGTGCACCGGCAGACTGAGAACGTAAGAGAGGCACTCCTTCAACGCAATGGCCTGCAGCAGCTTGGCATTGGCGGTGCTCTTCATCCCCTGGATGCCCATGCCGCGCGCAACGGCTACCGGAAGCACGTTTTTCTCGAAGCTCTGGTATCCGGGATCCGCCGCATGCAGGGGCATCAGAATCGTGTCGTAGTGATCGTATTTCTTGAGCATTGCCAGATGGACCTGGGGATCGTGGTGGCCGGTGAATCCGATGAACCGGCATTTGCCCGCCTTCTTGGCAGCTTCGAATGCCTCGATCGCGCCCCCGGGAGCGAAGATCTGCTCCACTTCGTCCTGCGTGCTCACCTGGTGCATCTGCCACAGATCCACGTGGTCGGTCTTGAGCGTGCGCAGTGACATCTCCAGATCCGCTTCAGCCCCCTTGCGGCTACGTTGCGGAGATTTCGTCGTCAGGAAGATGTTCTTGCGGAAGGGTGGCAGCACTGCGCCATAGACCTCTTCTGATCTGCCGTCCCAGTAAATGCGCGCGGTATCGAAATAGTTGATCCCGAGTTCATAGGCGCGCAGGGTAATGGCTTTCGCGTCCTCGAAGGAGCACAAAGGAAACCGGCCGCCCGCCTGGCCGATGATCGTCAGGCGCTCGCCGGTCTTTCCGAAAGTGCGCTTTGGAATATCTCCCGCCTTGGCTTGTAAGGTTCGGCCGCCCCAGGCAAAAGCGCCTAGCCCCGCTGCTGCGGAAGTGGATAGAAAGGTCCTGCGTCGCATAGTCGATCCTCGTGCTCCAGTATGCTACCGTGACCCGTGGCCTACAAGATCCATTCCATAGCTCATTTCCGCTTTTGGCGCCGGCTTCGCTGGAGCGCACTGGCTGTGCTGCTGCTGGTCCTTCCGCTCGCTAACGCACAGAAGGACGTGGACTTCCGCCTCATAAGCTGGTCTCCGCAGCGACTGGAAAGCGGTTCGCCCGTGCTCTTCCGGGTCGAATTCAACCAGCCCGCGGAGTCACTGCACGGCACCTGGCTCGATCACACCCTGGAGTTTACCCGGGCTCACCAGGGCAACACCTGGTACGCGCTTGCCGGCATCGATGTGGAGCAGGCGCCGGGAACCTATCCGCTGGCTCTGACCGCGACCCGAGCCAGCGGAGGGGAGCTGCACGCGAGCGAACAAGTGACCGTATTGCCGGGAACTTATAAGACCACCACGCTGCACGTGGAAGAAAAGTACGTGGCGCCGGATGCCGCGACACTCGCGATTATCGCCGCCGACAAAGCGGTGAAAGATGCGGCCTTCGCTCACCAGATCAGCCAGCCCTTATGGAACGGCAGCTTTCGTTCGCCCGTGCCCTTCGCACCGACCGATTCCTTTGGCACCCGCCGCATGTTCAACGATAAGCTCGCCAGCATCCATCGCGGAACCGACTTCCATGCCCCATCCGGAACGCCGGTGGTCGCCGCCAACGACGGAGTCGTGATCATTGCTCGGGGCATGTTTTACGAGGGCAACCTGGTGGTTGTCGATCACGGGCAACAGTTCTCGACCCTCTACATGCACCTGTCCAAAATAGAAGTGAAAGTGGGAGAGCGCGTCCACAAAGGACAACGCCTTGGCCTCAGTGGGGCAACGGGCCGTGTGACCGGCCCACATCTCCACTTGGGAGTCCGTTGGCAAGGCATGTATGTGGATGCGGTCCAGCTGCTCAAGATGACACTGCCTACGTTGGATTGAGACCCTACTTATTCGTGTCTTCAAACGCGAACTTTCCCAGCTCGAACGGACGCGAGACGGGCGCCTTGTTATTCTGTATCCCGGCGATTGGGTAGGACTGGGG
>Ga0302324_100023758_pt1 | contig 11840 bp, 6 predicted proteins | sample Palsa_T0_1_FD_201949 | JGI IMG/M metagenome (GOLD analysis project Ga0302324, IMG submission 201949) | Peat permafrost microbial communities from Stordalen Mire near Abisko, Sweden - Palsa_T0_1 | ecosystem: Environmental > Terrestrial > Soil > Palsa > Peat permafrost | place: Sweden: Abisko... | reverse complement strand
GTGCATACAAGCGTTGGCGGGACCGAAGTCAGGATCAAGATCTCGAACACTTTTGGCGACCATCCATTGCAGATCGGCAGCGCACACATCGCCCGCCGGACTTCGGAGACGGGCATCGATCCGACCTCCGACCGACCTGTGATGTTCAACGGACACGCATCCACAACAGTCGCTCGACGATCGATGGTGGTGAGCGATCCGATCAAGCTGGCCGTGCCTGCGCTGTCGGATCTGGCGATCAGCGTTTTTCTTCCCGACGCCACCGAGGCGACGACCTCACACATTCTGGCCATGCAGACCAGCTACGTCTCCGCCGTCGGGGACTCCACAGCAGCGGCGAAATTTCCAGTCGCCGGGGAGACGATCCACTCTTGGCCATTCCTAACCGGGGTGGATGTCGTGGCTTCGGCTCGTGGAGTAGCCATCGTGGCGTTTGGTTCTTCGCTCACCGACGGCGACGGAACTACCCGGGACAGCAACGGACGCTGGCCTGACGTGCTGGCGGAGCGTTTGCAAAAAGGAGCCGACCGGGCGGTGGGCCTGCTCAATGAGGGCATCATCGGCAACCGCCTGTTGAATGACAGCCCTCAACAGGCTGGCAGTCCATTTGGGGCAGCCCTCGGTCAAGCGGGCCTGGCACGTTTCGAACGTGACGTGCTTGCTCAAGCTGGCGTCAGGTATGTGATCGTGGGACTCGGCATCAATGACATCGCGTTCCCGGGATCTTTAACGCCTGCAACCGAAAGCGTCAGAGCCGAGAGCGTGATCGCCGGTTATCGCCAGCTCATTGCGCGCGCTCATCAAAAGGGAATTCGCGTCATCGGGACGACCAACCCGCCGTTCGAAAACTCGTTCTTAGCTCTGGCGCCCCCGACGCCTGCGATCACTTTTTTCACACTCGAAAAAGAAAGCACGCGCCAGAAAGTCAACGACTGGATTCGCACCGGTGGTGAATTTGATGGTGTGGTCGATCTCGACGAGGTTTTGCGGGACCCGAGCCACCCCACGCGACTGCTTCCGAGCTACGACAGCGGAGACCACTTGCATCCCAACAATGCAGGCTGCCTCGCCGAGGGAAATGCCTTTCCCCTTGCGCTGTTCGAAGGCCATTAGCCCAGTCGCGAGTCGGCTGAACTCGCTTCACTGGTGGCCGAGGTCAGCAGCGCAACACTTCTTCGAAGTCAACTTCGGGTCCGGGGATCGTTTCCCACTGGTCGCTGCTCGGGACCATTCGATTCCCATGCGTAACCAAGCGTCGTTGAAGCCGTCTCCTTGAACTAGAAAGCCGTCCGTTGCATGTTAGCCTTCAGCGCGTCTTCGATCCGCGAGATCGATTCATTCAGATGAGCGCGCGTTTCGAGCGTCATTTTTACTCCCGGTTTGGCCAGAGTCGTCTGCAACTGAGTACGCAACACAGTAAGATTCTGCCGGGCAAGCGTCTGCGCGTCCTCCGGCACCGTCGCATCGTGCAGCACCATGGCGACCAGCTTGCGCAAGTGGGCACGCTGCAATGAGCGACGATAGCTATCGATATTGAGCGATGCTCCCGGCGCCTTGGTTTCCGCCCAGATGGAATCCTGCAACTCCGCGAAGAGCAGGGCTACGCTGAACGCCCCGGCAGGTTCTTCGACCGATGCTTCGGAGTCCAGAATCCGGCTCAGCACAACGGGGTGATACAGGCGGTCGAGCACCGTGGTTTGCAGCCTGAGCACCATGTCGTGGATGGGCACATCGAAGCGCGTCTTGGCGAGTGCCGCAAAATCCGTGAAGTCGGTGAAGCGCGGGCTCGCGAGCTTGTTCAGCAATTGAGGTGAAAAGTGAAACGCCGCCGGCGAAAACAGATGTTGGCGGAGGAGTTCAAGCGCCTCTTTTTGTTTTGAGGCAGGGACGGGTTGGAAGGGCACGCGATGGCCGGCGTCGCCAACGTGGTCGCGGTAGTGATAGACGCCGCCGATATATTTGGAGGCGAGAACCATGCCATAACCTTCCTGGCCGAACGCCACGTCGAAGCTGCGGCGAAGAACCTGGTAGCCCTCGCCAGGTTTTTCGAGCTTTGTCTCCATGTTCGCCAGGACTTCGTCGGCCAGCTGCACGCGATGTGCGTAATACTTCAGCGGATCGGTGCCAAAGTCAAAACGGTTCACCAGTGGATCCATATCAAACGGGCCTTCTCCGATGCCGGCATCCTCGTCCGTGTCGTAAGCGAGCAGCGGGTCCGAGGCACGGGAAGCGATCTTGCGCAACTCGGGCAATTCCGCCTCCGGCGTGGCTGCCTCAATCGGCTTATAGGCATACTCGATGGCCCAGTAGTCGTAAGGTCCGAGTGTGGTTTGGTGGAATTGACCTTGCTTGGCTCCGTGCAGGGCGATGTTGGTTGGGATGTAGTCCATCACCGAGCCGGTCAGGCCCTCGCGCGCGGTCAATTCAGGATCCTGCGCCTGCTCCAGAGTGTGAATCGTGCTGGCGCGGAAATTGTGGCGCAAGCCGAGCGTGTGGCCGACTTCGTGGGCCGCGATTTCTACCAGAAAATCGTGAACGAATTTCTGCGCTTCCGGTCCATCCGCATCCATCCCGCGCGATAGCAACAGATCGAAGGCAAACTCCGCATCGAGCGCAGCGCCCTGCGCGAAGTCGCAAAAATCTGACGGACCGCTGTTCCACGGAGCGAGAAACGGTTTTGGCGCCTGCTGCTGCCAGGGCATCCCCACCGGAACGATGAACTCATCGACTTGCCGCCGCATAAAGCGAGTCATGCCGGCGTCAAAGCGAATATCGGCGTCGTAGAGTTCGCCGGTGAGCGGATTGGCGCGGCTGGGGCCTTCGGCAAATCCAGGGTCGGGGTAACCGGTAAACCAGCGAAGGGTACTGTAGCGCACGTCGGCCGGATCCCAATCGGCGTTGTCTGGCTGCTGTTTCACTTCGACGGCATCCTGAAAACCGATGCGTTCGAAAGCCTTGTTCCAGAGCAGAACGCCCTCTCGGATCGCATCGCGGTATTCGACCGGAATCGTGTTTTCCATCCAGAACACGATGGGCTGCTTGGGGCGCGAGAGCGCGGCGGAAGGATCCTGCTTTTCAAGGTGCCAGCGCTGGATGTAGCGCCGGCTGGTCTCGAAGCTCGCGTCGCTCGTGCTGTAATCCTGGATTTGGGTCAGGAAGTGTCCGACGCGATCGTCGGCGAGCCTTGGGTGATACCCGGTTTGCGGCAATTCCGAAACGCTGTACCGAAAATGGAACTGCATGCTGCGCACGTCCGGAAGGTTGCGTGGAGGAGGCGGCGGCGTGGGCGGCGGAGGCCCTTCGGGAGACGGCACTGGAGGGACAGGCGGGTGGTCGGCCGTGTAATGCGTCACCGTTTCAATCTCAATGTTTTTCTCAAACGCCTTGAGCATGCCGAAGTAGCTGTTCTTCTCGTCGAAGTGGTACGGGATGCGGAAGGTTGTCTCCAGCCGGTACCCCATCATCGGAACGTCCGTCAGCAGTATCCCCCCCAGATTCACGAGGGCACTTTTGCGTTCGGGCTGCGGCAGGCTCTCCAGCTTGGCCGATCCGAGAATTGAGTCACTGAAGGAGTGCCGCACGGCCCGCTGCATGGGGGAGTTCTCCTCCGCCACGAAACGCGTATTCTTCGCGATCAGTTGAACCAACTTACCCTGTTTGTGGAACATGATCGGGGTTTCGCCGCAGCTCTCCGCCGCGTAAAAACCAGCCTCGCCGATGCTCGACTCGCAGGTCATCGACAACATGTACATTTTGTCGAACTGCTCCGGCAGGATCTCCAGATAGGTTTGATCTTCCGTCTGATACAACGTGAACAGGCCTTGGATGACCTTGGCGTCTTTGACCACTTCCGCAAACGGTTTCGGGGGGGTCTCCGGCTTCTTGTCCGCTGCCCCCTGCTCCTTCTCACCCGCGGGCTTTTGAGGTGTCTGCGCCGCTAGGCTCAGGACGCTGATCAGGCTGAATGCGAGCACTGGAAAGATCCATCTTTGCATGGTTCGAGAATCCTTATCGAGTAGGATCGATCGCGCAGGGACAGTTCTCCGAACAGGTGGCCCCGTAATCGCGGCTAGGGTAGCACAAGACGGTAGAAGGAGAGAAACCTCGACGGCCGGGATCGACGGGCCGGAAAGCGTTTTCCAGGATGGCAACCCAAGGCAATGAACCGCTGGCCGAACTCCTACATTTACGCTTCGAGCGGGTGGAGGTCCAGCCGGGCTTACATTCAGTACATTCAGGATACGTCTGAGAGTGAGCCGTCTCAATCGAGAAAAATAATTGGTCAAATTGGTTTAAACGTGATGCTCCCGTCGGATAACTTTCTTACGTGAGTCATCACCGCCTCGCAGATTCGAGATTGGTCACGACAGATCCGCTTGTCAGAGTCCAAAAAGGAGGAATCATGGTCATCGGTCGCGCTTTCGGGGACCCCAACTTCACTCCGGATAATTTCAGCAAATTCAGCAAAAGGGAAATCTCCGCCGATTCCGCAGCCAAGGCGATCGAACAATTGGAGCCGATACCGCCGGTGAGGAGCACGACTGCGATGGACTTGGGCGCGATACTCGGCACCAGTGCTACGCAGGCGATCCAGACTGCCGGCAAGATCACCTTTCATACTGTAGGCGATACGGGCGGAGTTCATAGCCCCCAGTTCCAATTTGCGGTTGCCGACGCCCTGGCAAAAGATTCTGGGAGCGGCGCGGCCCTCTGGTATCACCTGGGGGACGTGGTCTATTACTTCGGCCAGGAGCAGTACTACTTCGAACAGTTCTATGATCCCTACCGCAACTACAATGCCCCGATCGTTGCGATTCCGGGTAATCATGACGGAGCAGTCTTCAAGGGCGAAGGGGCGAAGTCCCTGGACGCCTTTGTAGCCAATTTTTGCACTCGCCAACCTTCTCGCACTCCAGACAGTCAAGGGGCTGTCCGAACCACCATGGACCAGCCGGGCGTCTATTTCACCTTGAACGCACCCTTTGTCAAGTTCGTCGGTCTTTACTCAAATACCGGGGAAGGCGGAACGGAAGGAGTGATCGCTGGGCCCACCGTCGGTAACGCCCAACTGGTTTTCTTGAACCAGCAACTGGCGGCGGCAAAAGCCGAGCGAGACCAAGGTCAAATGCGCGCACTGATCATCGCGACGCACCATCCGCCGTTCACGGGTAGTCCGCAGCACGTGCCCAGCCCGAGTATGCTCATGCAAATCGACCAGGCCTGCACCGCGGCTGGCATTCAGCCCGATCTTCACCTCTCCGGCCACGCTCATCTTTACGAGCGATACACGCGGACCGTAGGTGGCGGGAAGCAAATCCCCTACCTGGTGGCGGGCACGGGTGGATATTACAACCTGCCCGGCTTGAAACCCGGCAAGCGCCCACCCCCTCCGAAGACTCCCGCTTCCGGCACCGACGCTAGCGGGAACCCGCTTACCTTGGAGGCGTACAACGACACAACCTTCGGGTTCGTGCGAATGACGGTATCTCCTGATTTCATTACGGGCGAATTCGTGACGGTTGATACAACTTCAGGAGAAACTGGCATCGGCGATAGTTTTACGCTCGATCTTCATGCCAACAAAGTTTCAAGCGGCGTAACTTCGAAGCTTGGAGCGAGAGGCGTCGCGTCTTCCACCTCCAGACAACCAGCGCGCAAGTCGCTCCAAAGGCGCAAAGGTAGATAGACCGGACCAAGTGCGCAAGTGGTCGCGGCCTCGTTAACGAATCGACGCCAACTTCTAGCCCGACAGGCTTCCGTCTAGCGGGGGGCCTTTCAGGCGAATGGGACACAAAAAATCCGGCCAGGAGGGCTCCTGGCCGGTGAATTCGACACAATTACAGCCGATCATTCAGGGAAACTAAACGCCTCAAACAAGTCCGTAATTGCCGGTCCGTTGAGCGGAACGTACGGGTTACTTGGCGCCGTGACCGGATTCGGAAAATTGTCCCGGCTGCGGTAGCTGATGGTGCCGATCTTCCAGTTTCTCTCGATGAATTTGTCGATCGAAACGTGGTCCGAGTAGCCGTGCGTGACATGACCACCCGTCGAGTATTGTGAAACGACGAGCAGCGGGATGCGCGTGCCGTCGCCGAAGAAGTCGAGCGGCTGAACGTAACCGGAGTCGTAATAGCCGCCGCCTTCATCGAAGGTGATGAAGATCGCCGTATTGTTCCAATACGGTGAGTTCAGAACCAGGTCGACGATCTTCTTCGCGAAACCTTCGAACAGATCGAGCTTCGAAGATGACGGATGGCCATCGACATAGCCGCTCGGCTTCACGAACGAAACTGCGGGCAGGGTCCCAGCTCCAATGTCGGAATACAGATCGACCGTATCCTTCACGTGCGCTTTGAGCTGCGTTGGATTGGACATGATGGACGAGTCGTATTGGAACGGATTGCAAATGTTGCAATATTCGTCCGCATTCGCCCCGTTGGTTCCATAATTGATCTGGTATGGGTCGGGCACATAGTTGTTCCACTGATCGCCGTAGTATCTCCATGAAATACCATGCGAGTTGAGGTTATCGCCGATGCTGGGCGTTGACGAGGGTGGAATTGTGAACGGCGTGTTCGCCGGATTCTGGTCGATGTAGGCGTTCTTGCCATTGCCAAACCAGCCGGGGTTGTAGTTGTTCAGCAGGTAATAGTGGCCGGGTTCGCAATTTGGATTGACGCCGAGAGACTTCAGATAGCTGACGATCGGAGCGACACCGGGCTGCGAGGTGTTCGCGCATTCGCTATAAGATCCGCCGCCGGAGACGGGGGCGGGATAGTAGGGCGGCGGGTAGCCGGCATTGTAGCTGTTGCCATAGCCATCCTCCGCGTACCAATTGTTGGTCCCGGATGCCGGGTTGGGGTTTTCAATCTCGTTGACGACGCCCTTGTCTGGATTGGGGCCACCGTCGTATTTAGCAGTAAAGACAACTTTATTATTGGGTGGCACGGCGGGATTTCCGTTGCTATCGCTGAACCAGATGGCGTCGGCATGCCCGAGCATGATGTGGTTGGCGCCTGTGCCTCCATCGACGGATTGATGGAAGTTATCGCTGATCGTGTACTGGTCTGCGAGGCTCTTGAAGTAGGGAGCATCGCCCTGCTGCACGTTGTAGAAGGCGAGTGCGGTTGATCCTTCGCCGGTGGTTGTTGCACCGGGAACGCTCGGTAAATAGTTGTAGGTGAAACAAGGGAGAGCATCGCCGTCGGAGGAGCACAGTGGCGCCTGGGTAACGCCATTGGTGCCAGCTCCGACGGTCGTTTCAACGTAGGAGAACAACGCGCCGTTGCAACCGGAAGGATTGTTCTGGGTCGCATTTGCCAGATTGCAATTCAACTGTTGCCACATCTGGTAGAAGCGATGAACAGGGCTCGCAGCGTAGTCGTTATAAAGAAACGTGCTGCCGTTGGTGATCTGAAATGGTCCGGCGGGCAGATTCTCGACATTGGTGATGCGCGTATCAGGGGTATATTTCTTTAGACCCGTGCCGCCGCTGGCGAGAAAGTGATAGTACTGCGTGCTCGCCAGACCAGTTTCGGAAATCTCCGCGCATTCCAGCGCCGACATCGGCGGCGTGGTTCCGCACGGATTGCTGCCGGAAAAATATCCAGCCGTTCCCCCCGGACCACCGACGAGCGGCGCAGGCAAGACGTTACTGGGAAATTCCTGCGTTGGTGGAGACAGCAGGAAAGTGTCAGTATCGGTGGCAAAAAGTTGTTGCGCTTGGTTGAAGTTGGGACCGGGGATTGCGTTCTTGTTGGGATCCAACGCGATAATACCTTCGGAAAGCAGGTTGTTGACCGTCTCTCCATGCTTGGGCTGGTATGTGGCAAAGACGTGATCGAAGCTGCGATTTTCTCCGATGATCACGATCACGTGCGTGATGGGCGAGGCTGTCGCGGATTGTGGCTGATCAGCCGCATTGGCGAAGGGGGCACAGATTGAGAACTGAAACATCGCAAGCCCTGCTAGCGTTATGCGAAGATACCGCACTCCCTTTGATGCGATTGACTGATAGGACATTTTCTCCTTCTCCTTTTCTTCTTCCTGGTCGAAGCTGCCGTTAAGAGTGGAAAGCCATCAAGAAGGTCTTCTCCGGAGATTGAACAGACTTCCAGCGAAGCCTCGCTGTTTACTGGGTGCTGGTTGGATTGGTTTTTGTCTAGACCAACTCCCGTAGAACGTTCATGGTTCTACGCGAATCAGCCCCATCATTCCTCCATCTTCGTGTTCCAAAAGGTGGCAGTGGTAAAGAAAGTCGCCGACCGTATTTGGATCGCGAAAATCCATGCGCATCCTGATGCTCGGATACGTGAGAGTCCTGCCGTTGTAATACGGAACATTTACGGTATCGCGAAGAAACGGCTCATTCACCGGCCTGCCCAGATAATCGAGCAGCAGGAAATGCAGCTGATGAATGTGGAAGGCGTGAAGTTCGGCGGAGCGGTTTTCTATGATCCAGTCTTCGACCGTTCCTTGCTTGGCAATGATGTTTGGGAGGCCGGATTTGGGATCGAACATCTGGGGCGTCTGGCCGTCTACGGTGAGATAGAACTCGGTGGCGCTTGTCGGATCAGTCGGATTTACGAGCTTTTCGGAGAAATACAATCTTCGCGTGCGCACTGGAGCGATGCTGCCGAGCCATGGCAGTCGAGGCGGCGGAAGCCGTGAAGACGCCGCCGAAAGTTGGGAGGAGGGTTCGCTTGCATGGTTCGAGGGTACGACCGTGGCAATCGCACGATTGGGATCGTTCTCTCCGCTTGGGCCAGTATCGACGGTCTTCGTGACGAGAAGCCCCGAGACGCCGGAGGGAGGCCCTTTCACGATGAATTCGACGCGCGCACCAGGTGGAATTCCTAGATGCGATTGCCAATCGACGAAGTCGCGTGCCAGACCGTTTTGGTTGAGGGGTACGCCATCGATCGCCACCAGTCCGAGGGGTTGCGGCGTTTGGCCATATAGAAGTTGCAGGTTGAGGTAGGTGATTCCCGACGCATTCAATACGCGCCAGAGCTGCTGCTCCTCCGGTTTCATCTCGATCACGGCGGGGCGATAATCGGGGTACGGCGCAGGAACAAAGTTGATCGAGAGGTCCTTGGCTGGCTTGCCGTATCCCGTACCGTTATTGGCTGCGTCCCCGTCGCGATCCACCAGCATCTTCGGGACAACGGGTTCCCATTTCGCGGGCGGCGCATTCGGGTTGAGCAGATCCTGATCGCGAATAATCAAGACTCGTTCCGGCAAGCCGGCGACCGCTTGATCCGCTCGCTCGATACCTTCAACGATGAGAGCGCCTGAGGCGCCGCCGAGCACCTGAACCTTGGTAAAACCGTGAATGTGCGGGTGGTACCAGTAGAGTCCCGGCGGCTCATTTTCGGGGATCCGGAATCGGTATTCAAAAGGTGGATCCCCGGGCCCAATTGCCGTTTTCAGCACATCGTCCTGATGGCACACGGGAGGAATGGTCAAGCCATGGAAATGCAGATTGGTTGATAGGGAAGTCATGAGACCGCTGGTGCATGCCTTTGCGTTCCCCTCCATCTCTCTGTCCATGTGTTGCTGGCCGTTCTCGGCCGCCCCGGCACGGAAGTCGGTCAGGTCGTTCTTCAGGGTCAAAATGACGAGGTCGCCTGGTTTCACCCGCAACGTGGGCGATTCTGCACCTTTTTCATCGATGTAACAGTAGCGGGTGGATCCGTCGCTCTGCCTCGAGTCACGCACGGCGAGTTCCACTTTCAGTGCACCGTTTTGGCTGCGCAAATCCTCCGGCTCGGCGACCAAGCTGCCTTCGGACGGGCGTGGGCAGGGTTCGGTCTCGACCTGCGCGTATAGAGCCACACGTGGTTGTGCGAAGCAGAAACAGGCGAAAAGAATCAGAAGAAACTTCTTACCCATGCCGCTGGACCGTACGTGCGACTTCCCAAACTTCGCGCCCAATGGAACCTTCATGCCAGCTATCGTTTTTGTAATCGGGGGATTATAAGCTTCTGGACGGAGGAGATGCATGCCCAAAGTAGTACCCAGCGCAGCATTCGCCAATCGATTCGCGAAAAGCCTAATGTCCTCCCCTTCCCCACATTGCAATGCGCAGGTTAACGCGAGAAAAGTTAATGAGAAGTGAACGCCGGATGAATTCACTGTTAAAAAATTTCAACATTCGCTTGAATCCATACAGCTTGCAACGATGCGCAATCTCTTATTTCCGTGGGGCAGAAAACTACCCGCTGCCGACGCCATTTGTGGAAATCGGGGAGGCCAGTCTTTACCGGGGTCCACAAAGAGCTGGGGGGAGAGCAAGTTGCGATCTCCTCGAAGCCGACTGGCCCGAAACAACTTCTGCGGAGCCCGACACTCGCCCGTTGGGGAATCTATGTTGGGGAAACTATGTTGGGGAATCGATTGACACGTCCAAAAGCGCCACTGATAATGTCTCTGCGCGTTCGAACCCAGCCAGCATTGTAAACGCGCCATCTCATGCCGTTTGTCCTTTACCCTCTTCAGTCTGCTGTGATTCGCGGACTCCGGCTGTTGCTTCTTGCCGTGCTAACAGGCTTGGCTGGCTGCGGCGGAGGTTCCGGAAGCTCGGGTCAGTCACAGCAAGACTTCAGCCTCTCCCTTTCTCCAACCTCCATGGCTCTACAACAACTCGGAGACGGAGCACAGCTGGATGTGTCGATAACCCCGGTCCACGGGTTCGTTGGATCGGTTACCATTACTTTCCCAAACTTGCCGGCCGGGATCAGCGTCGCGCCGGTCGGTTCCTCTACCGGCCCGCCGTTCGTGGCTTCGCCGGGACAAGCACTGAGCGTTGGCATTTCCGCTTCGCAGGCCGCTGCCGTCGGCAATGGCACGATCACCATACAAGGCGCGAGTGCGAGTCTTGCGCACTCGACGGCTCTGGGCATCTCCGTTTCGGCCGAGGCCGTTTTTCAGCTCAACGTGTCGCCATCGACGGTTACGATCGGCCCGAACGGGCTGGCGAGTGCGCAAGTCAGTCTCGTTCCCGGAGCCAATTTCGGCAGCAGCACGGTCTTTCTCTCCGCTGGGTCTGCAAACATTGGCAATACGGGCGTGGACCTGAGCGTCAGTTCAGAGTTTCTGACCGCGGCTCAGCCTCAATCCACGATCAGCTTTCAATCAGGGCTCCAAGTGCAGACTGGAAGCAACATTCAAGTCCCCGTAACCGGCACCCTCGGAACGCAAGTCGAGAACATCCCTCTGACGCTCAACATCATCAATCCAGCGGCCGCATGCACAAATGCTTCGCGCTCCACCACTCGCAGAACGGACATGGATCCTACCGGCGTGGTTTACGATCCAGTCAACAAACTTGTCTTCGCGGCCGTGGATCAGACGAACGCTGTTCAGGTTTACTCGGCCGTCGACGCGCACACGGTAGCGACCATTCCTGTCGCGGCTGCGAGAGGACTCGATATTAGCGCGGATGGCGGCCAAATCCTGGTCGGTTCACAAACGCTTTTCCTCTCGTGGGTCGACCCGAACGCCCTCGAAGTAATTGGACAGGTACCTGTGGTCTCGAGTTTGTTCAATGGCGGGAATCCGCCGACACCGCTGCGGCCGATCATTCTGGCCAGTGGCAAGGTTTTGGTCGACATAGGAGGCGCCCCGTCGGAATGGGATCCGGCCACGAACTCCTGGACGAATCCGACACCGTCCGGTTTTGATCCCGGCGATATCATCTTCCGCAGGAGCTCAGATCACACTAAGCACTGGCCACCCCTTGGGGGGTGGTTGTATGAGCCAGGAACTCTTTCAGCGTTTTCTCAGAGTCCCACGTGATTGAAATGGTGGTGCAGCGCTAGAATCTCGGGCACAGCCTG
>Ga0302324_100023755_pt1 | contig 11841 bp, 11 predicted proteins | sample Palsa_T0_1_FD_201949 | JGI IMG/M metagenome (GOLD analysis project Ga0302324, IMG submission 201949) | Peat permafrost microbial communities from Stordalen Mire near Abisko, Sweden - Palsa_T0_1 | ecosystem: Environmental > Terrestrial > Soil > Palsa > Peat permafrost | place: Sweden: Abisko... | reverse complement strand
AGCTTCTCTGCGGTGAACCGCCAGGCGACTGCCGCGGTGACGTCGGCCTGCAGCGGGCGGTCTCCGAACAACCACGGATCGGCGGCGGCGACCTCCGATTCGAGCAACCGGAAGGCGGCGCGCATTTGCCCGCTCACCCGCTCGAACCACGGCTCGTGCTGTTTCTCGGGCGGCCGCAGGTTGCGCTCGTAGACCATCTGCACCGCCTTCTCGCAGGCGGCGAGCCCCAAACCGACGATGCGCAGGGCACGGGTGTAGGCGTCGGGTTCCGTCGGCGCGAGGCGGCGCTCCGTCGGCGCTAGGCGCTCCACGTGGTCGAGGATCAGCGTGGAGTCCATCAGGACCACGCCATCAGAGGTGACCAGCGTCGGAACCTTCACGACAGGGTTGATGGCGGCAAGGACGTCATAGCCGCTGAACACCGAGATCGGCTCATGCGCGAAATCGAGGCCCATCAGCTCCAGGGAGATCGCCACGCGCCGGACGTAGGGCGAGTCGAGCATGCCGATCAGTCGCACGGGTCTAGCCTCTCAGCGCGGAGATATTGGCGGCGTAGCGGTCTGGTCCGTCCCTGAAGACGGCGCTGCCGGCGACGAGCGCCGTGGCGCCGGCGGCGATGCAGTCCCTGGCCGTTTTCGCGTCCACGCCGCCATCCACCTCCAGGACGATGTCACGGCCGGTCTCGTCGATCATCGCTCGCAGGCGCTCGATCTTGGCCAGCTGCCCGCGGAGGAACGACTGGCCGCCGAAACCCGGATTGACGCTCATCACCAGAATCTGGTCGACGGCGTCCAGCACCCACTCCACGGCTTCTGGCGGCGTCGAGGGGTTGAGCACCACGCCGGCCTTCGCGCCCAGCTCGCGGATGCGGCGCAGGGTGCGGTCGAGGTGCGGGCCGGCCTCCGGATGCACCAGGATGTGGTCGGCGCCGGCGTCCCGGAACGCCTCGATGTACGGGTCCACCGGGGCGATCATCAAGTGGACGTCGATCGGGATTGAAACGTGCGGCCGGATCGCCGCCACCACCACCGGCCCGATGGTCAGGTTGGGCACGAAGTGGCCGTCCATGACATCGACGTGCAGCCAGTCGGCGCCGGCCGCCTCGACGGCGCGCGCCTCCTCGCCCAGGCGGGCGAAGTCGGCGGAAAGAATCGACGGGGCGATGATCGGCATGGTTCAAGCCATAAGGCGAAATCGCGCCACGAAGAAGCCGTCGAGGCCGCCGGACGCGTGATGGGGCAGGATCCGCAGCCAGCCTTCGGGGGTCACGCAGGCGTCCGGCGCACCGCCCTCGTCGGGAGTAACGGGGTCAAGCCGGAAATCGGGACATGCGGTGAGGAAGGCGCGGGCCTGGTCCTCGCCCTCCTCCCGCTCCAGCGAGCAGACGCTGTAGACCAACCGGCCGCCCGGCTTCACGCGGCGGGCGGCGGCGGCGAGGAGCCCGGCCTGGGCGCCGGCCAGCGAGGCGATGTCCGACGGCCGGGCGTTCCACAAGACGTCGGGATGGCGGCGGAAGGTGCCGGTGGCCGAACAGGGGGCGTCGAGGAGCACGGCGTCGAAGGCGCGCGTGTCCGGCCACTCGGCGGCGTCGGCGGCGACCACCTCGGCGGCAAGGCTCATGCGCGCCAGGTTGTCATTCAGGGCGCCGAGCCGGGGGGCCGCGCGATCGACGGCGGTGACGGCCGCGCCGGCGGCGGCAAGCTGCAGCGTCTTGCCGCCAGGCGCAGCGCACAGGTCCAGCGCCATCTCGCCAGGGCGAACCCCCAATAGGCGCGCGGGAATGGCGGCGGCGGCATCCTGCACCCACCAAGCCCCGTCGGCGAAACCTGGCCACCCGGCCACGTCGCCCCGCCGGCGCGTGCGCAGACTCCCGCCTGGCAGCGTCTCGGCTTCCAGGGCCTCGACGAGCGCGGAATCGGGCACGCCTTTCGGCGTCAAATCCGTGGCCGGCTCCTCGGCGATGACCTCGGCGATTGCCTGGGCGGCGGCTAGCCCAAACGCGGCGCGCCAGCGGGCGAACAGCCAAGGCGGCGCCAGGCTCTCGGCGTCCTCGGGCGGGGGCCCGTCGCGTAGCTGACCGCGCAGCACAGCGTTGACGAGTCCCCGCACCGGCCTGGGCGCCAGGGCCACGGTGGTGTCAACCGCCGCGAAGGCCGGCGTCGCGAGGTAGAAGGCCTGGGCGAGGCCGAGGCGTAGCAGGTCGCGCACCGGCGGCCGGGGCTCGCGGCTCAGGCGCGCGTCCAGGGCTCGGTCGATGGGCCCCAGGTGGCGCAAAGTCGCCATCACAAGGGCCCGGGCAAAGGCCCGGTCTTCGGGCGACAGGCGCGCCAGGGCCGGCAAGCCGGCCTCAAGGCCGCCGCGGCCGGAGAGAGCCTTGGTCAGCAGCGTCAAGGCCGCGTCACGCGCGGCGAGCGCGGGGTCGCGCGAGGTCTGCGGCTTGGAGGCGGCGCGGGGCGGCCTTAGGTTTGCGGGCATGAACGACGATGTCCCCGAAGGCGCGGCCCCCGGCAAGCCCCTGACGCCGGCGGCGCGGCGCGCCCTGGCCGAGGCCGCGGCCCGCCGGGCGGCCGAAAGGGCGGCGGATCTGCCGAATGAGATCGGCGGCCCGGCGGGGCCGGACCCGGCGCGCTTCGGCGACTGGGAGCGCAAAGGCCGCGCGGTCGACTTCTGAGCGTCGCGAGAAACCTAGAACTCGGCTATGCCGCACGCATGGACGCGGCAACCTTCGCCCTCAACTTCTTCATCGCGCTGTTTGCGCTGATCGACCCGGTTGGGAGCGTCCCGCTCTACGCCGCCGCCACGACAGGGGCGACCCCGGCCCAGAGCCGGCTGACGGCGGTCTACATGGCCTCGTTCGCCTTCGTCTTCCTGGGCTTCTTCTTCCTCACCGGCCTGTCACTGTTGCGCTTCTTCGGCATCTCCCTGCCGGCCTTCCGCATTGCCGGCGGCGTCGTGCTCCTGCTCATGGGCCTCGACATGGTGCGCGGCGAAATCGACAAGAACTTCAGCGACGACGGTCCCGCAGACCGGCCGCTGTCGGTGCGCGACTACGCCGCGAAGCGGTTCGAACGCCTGGTGGTGCCGTTCGGCATGCCGCTGCTGGTCGGACCCGGCGCCATCTCAACCGTCGTGATCTATGCCGAGGAGGCCCGGCGGCTCGGCGCCAGTGGCGTCGCCCTCGGACTCGCCGCGCTCCTGGCGGTGTCGATCACCATCGTGCTGTCGTTCTGGTTCACCAGCCAGATATCGCGCGCCATGGGCCGCGTCGGCATGGTCATCGTCGTGCGGGTGCTCGGCCTGATCCTGACCGCCATGGCCGTGCAGTTCATTCTGACCGGCTGGGCCGCCTCGACGACGGGCTCGGTGAGGCATGAGGTGGCCCAGCCCTATCAGGCGTCCCACCCCTCGCGTTAAGGCTTGCCGAGGCCGAAGCGTCCGCGCCTGGCCATCAAGGCCATGGTCCATTCGTCGGGCAGTAAGTGCGAGAGGGCGGCGGCGGCCTTGTTGGGCGCGCCGGGCACACAGATCGGCCGGTTGGCCTCGGTCGCCTCGTAGCCGCTGGCCGCCACCTCGTCGGCGCCCATCCACAGCCAGGTTGGCGTGCTGGCGAGCGCCTCCCGTGTGCCGTTGGCGTCATGGAATTCCGTCCAGGTGAACCCGGGGCAAAGCGCGCTGACGTGCACGCCGGTTCCTTGCAGCTCGACATGTAGGCTCTCTGAAAAGCGGATCAACATCGCCTTGACGGCGCTGTAGAGCCCGGCGCCCGGCGAGCCCGGCAGGAAACCGGCCAGCGAGGCGACGTTGACGATGCGGCCGAACCGCCGGTCGACCATGCCAGGCAGGGTCCGGTGAGCGAGCTCGCAAGGGGCCGTGACCATGACCTGCAGGAGGGCGGCCTGCTCCTCCCACCGGCTCTCGGCGAAGGGTTGGGGAAGGCCATAGCCGGCGTTGTTGACGAGTGCGTCGATGCCGTGACCGTGAGCGGTGACGTCAGCTACGAGCCTGGCCGGCGCGGCCGGATCGGCCAGGTCGGCCGGCACGACCAGCGCTTCGACGCCGTGCGCCAGCCTGACCTCGTCGGCGAGGGCGGCGAGGCGGTCCTCCCGTCGCGCCGTCAGAGCCAGGTCGTAGCCGTGGGCGGCGTAGATGCGGGCGAAGGCCGCCCCGATCCCGGACGAGGCGCCGGTGACGAGCGCCAGGCGGCCGCTCATTCGCCGTGGACCATGTGGGGCGGGATCATGGCGGCGGACCGTAACGGCGCGGCTCGCGGTTGGGAAGGCGAGCGCGGCCATCGGCAATCCTCCATCCCCCGTCGAGCAGGGCAATCACGTATGAGGTTGTGCTCAGAACCCCTCTCCCGGCGGGAGAGGGAGGGGGCCATGGCGGAGCCATGGGAGGGTGAGGGATTACGCGGCCGGGGTTTGATCCCCTCACCCGGACGCGCCGACGCATTGGCCATGGCGCGGCTCACCGATTGAACGTCGGCGGGATTGGGTGTAGCGCGCACCGCTGCATCGGGCGGAGCCCTTTGGAGACCTTCACAGCTTGGTCGACACGGCCGCTCTGCCTTCCAAGGCCGCCGAACCCGCCCCGCCCGCGCCCCGCCGCCGCCGGCGCAGCTTCGCCGCCCTGACTCTCGGCGCCATGGGCGTCGTTTTCGGCGACATCGGCACCAGCCCGCTCTACGCCCTGCGCGAGGCCCTGGCGCATTCGCGGCCGGAGGGCTCGCCGCACATCGCCGTGCTGGGCGTGGTGTCCCTCATTCTGTGGACCCTGACCCTCATCGTCACGGTCAAGTACATCACCGTGCTGATGCGCGCCGACAACAAGGGCGAGGGGGGCTCGGTGGCGCTCATGGCCCTTGCCCAGCGTGTCTCGGAAGGTCGTTCGCGATGGCTGTTCCTGGTCGGAGTGATCGGGGTGGCGCTGTTCTTCGGCGACGGGGTGATCACGCCGGCGTTCTCGGTGCTCTCGGCGGTGGAGGGCCTGCGGGTCGCTCCGCACATTGGGCGGATGCTTTCGCCGATGGTCCTGCCGCTGGCCTTCGGCATTCTCATCGCCCTGTTCCTGGTTCAGGCCCGGGGCACGCACCGCGTGGCCTCCCTGTTTGGGCCGGTGACGGCGGCCTGGTTCCTTACCCTGGCCGCCCTCGGCGTCCTCAACATCGCCCAGGAGCCGCGGATATTCTGGGCGGTGAATCCCTATTTCGCGGTGCGCTTCCTGGCCGACAACGGTTTCGTCGGCTTCGTCATCCTGGGCAGCGTGTTCCTGGCGGTAACCGGCGCCGAGGCGCTCTACGCCGATATGGGCCAGTTCGGGCGCCGGCCGATCCGCTTTGCCTGGCTGTGGATCGTCTGGCCGTGCCTGGCGCTCAACTACCTCGGCCAGGGAGCCCTGGTGCTGCGCCATCCCGAAGCGCGCCACAGCCCTCTCTTCGAGATGACACCGCATTTCGCCTATTGGCCGGTGCTGGGGCTGGCGACGGCCGCGGCGGTGATCGCCAGCCAGGCGGTCATCACCGGCGCCTATTCGATGACCCAGCAGGCGGTGCAGCTCGGCCTGCTGCCGCGTCTCACCATCCGCCGCACCTCCGAGACCCAGACCGGGCAGATCTTCGTGCCGGCCGCCAACACCCTGATGATGGCCGGGGTGCTGGTGCTGCTGCTGGTGTTCCAGACCTCGCACCGCCTGGCCAGCGCCTATGGCGTGGCGGTGACAGGCACCATGTTCGTGTCCACGTGCCTGGCCTATGTGGTCGCCCGCCGCATGTGGGGCTGGAGCTGGCCGCGGGTGCTGCTTCTGTTCGTCCCGATCACCGTGGTGGACACGGTGTTCTTCGCCTCCAACCTCACCAAGCTGGTGGAGGGGGCCTGGATCCCGATCGTGTTCGGGGCCGGCCTGGTGGTCGTGATGCTGACCTGGGCCAAGGGCGTGGCCATCCTCAACGGCAAGACCCAGGCCGAGAGCGTGCCGCTGACGGACATGATCGGCATCCTGGAGGCCCGGCCGCCCTGGCGCGCGCCTGGCGTGGCCATCTTCCCAACCGCCACGCCGGACCTGACGCCGGTGGCCCTGCTGCACAACCTCAAGCACAGTCAGGTGCTGCACGAGCGCAACGTCATCCTGACGATACGCACGGCCGAAACACCGCGCGTGGCGCCGGAGAATCGCGTGAAGATCGAGCCGATCAACGCCGACTTCACGCGGATCACGCTGACCTACGGTTTCATGGAGAGTCCGAACGTCCCCAGAGCGCTCGCCGAGTGCAAGAAGCAGGGGCTGAAGTTCGACATCATGTCGACGAGCTTCTTCCTCGGGCGGCGCAAGGTGGTGCCCGATGATCACTCCGGGATGCCGCAATGGCAGGACCGCTTGTTCATCTTCCTGCAGAAGAACGCCGCCAACCCGAGCGACTTCTTCCACATTCCGCCCGGCCGGGTGATCGAACTCGGCGCCCAGATGACGGTTTGAACCGCAGGGTTGCCATCCGGCTTCCGGCGAGGCTTTAAGCGCGCGCCTACCCAAGCTCTTCCCCGGAGTTCCGCATGTCCCCGCGCCCCAAGAAGGTCGTGCTCGCCTATTCCGGCGGCCTCGACACCTCGATCATCCTCAAGTGGCTGCAGACCGAATACGGCGCGGAAGTGGTCACCTTCACCGCAGACCTCGGCCAGGGCGAGGAGCTGGGCCCGGCCCGCGAGAAGGCCCTGCTGCTGGGCATCAAGCCGGAGAACATCTTCATCGAGGACCTGCGCGAGGAGTTCGTGCGCGACTTCGTGTTCCCGATGTTCCGGGCCAACACGGTCTACGAGGGTCAGTACCTGCTCGGCACCTCGATCGCCCGGCCGCTGATCGCCAAGGCCCAGATCGACATCGCCCGCAAGGTCGGCGCCGACGCGGTCTGTCACGGCGCCACTGGCAAGGGCAACGATCAGGTGCGCTTCGAGCTCGGCTACTACGCCCTGGAGCCGGACATCCAGGTGATCGCTCCCTGGCGGGAGTGGACGTTCAAGAGCCGCGAGGCGCTGCTGGCCTTCGCGCGCGACCATCAGATCCCGATCGCCAAGGACAAGCTGGGCGAGGCGCCGTTCAGCGTCGACGCCAACCTGTTGCACTCCTCATCGGAGGGGAAGGTGTTGGAGGATCCGAGCCTGGCGGCGCCGGAGTTCGTCCACATGCGCACCATCGCGCCGGAGGACGCCCCCGACCGGGCGACGATCTTCACCATGGACTTCGAGGCCGGCGACCCGGTGGCCATCGACGGCGAACGGCTCTCACCCGCCGCGTTGCTCACCCGTCTCAACCAGCTCGGCCACGACAACGGCGTCGGCCGCCTCGATCTGGTGGAAAACCGCTTCGTGGGCATGAAATCGCGCGGCGTCTATGAAACCCCGGGCGGCACGATCCTGCTGGCGGCGCACCGCGGCATCGAATCCATCACGCTCGACCGCGGCGCCGCTCACCTCAAGGACGAGCTGATGCCGCGGTACGCCTCGCTGATCTACAACGGCTTCTGGTTCGCGCCGGAGCGGGAAATGCTGCAGGCCGCGATCGACCAGTCCCAGGCGCTGGTCACCGGTCGGGTGACGGTCAAGCTCTACAAAGGCAACGTGGCGGTGACCGGTCGCGAGAGCCCCTATTCGCTCTACGACCAGGATCTGGTGACCTTCGAGGAAGGGGCGGTGGCCTACGACCACCGCGACGCGGCCGGCTTCATCAAGCTCAATGCCCTGCGCCTGCGGGTGCGGGCCCGCCGGGACGCGAGGGCGAACTAGCCGGCGCTACGGTCTCGGCCGGTCTCCGGCGGCGTCGCGGCGCACGCGGCCGGTTTCTTCGGTATGCGGCGGCGGTGGCGGATCAGTGCGGAACATGGCCGTCAACAGCCAGAACACGCCGCTCCAGGCGGCGCGGCGCTTCTTCCGCCTGGCGATTGCCTCAGGATCGGACGCCACGAGCGGGTTAGGCCGGTGCGGCCAGGTTCAGCACCTCGACATAGCCGCGGGCGGTGCGCATCCGCGGCGTGACGCCCTTTTGCGCCAGCAGGCGGCTCATCCGCGGCAGGCTCCAGCACGGCGTGTGCATGAACATGTGGTGCTCGCAGTGGTAGTTCACCCAATAGGGCGCGATCAGCGCCCGCTCGATCAGGTTCGCATGGGTGGTGCGGGCATGGCGGAGCGGATCGGGCTCGTCCTTGGCGACCAGGGCGTGCTCGGCGATGTTGCGCAGGCGGGTGACCAGCTGGAACCAGGTCGCCCGCGGCAGCAGCCATAGCGCGAACCAACCCCACCAGTAGCCGGCTGCGGTAAAGGCGGCGATCGCCAAGCCGTTGAGGATCAGCCAGCGGCGCTGACGCTTCACCTCGTCGGCGAGGATGGCGAGTGTCGGCTCCTTGCGCGCCTTCAGCCGGGCGACGAGGCGGCCGAAACGCTGGTTGAACCAGGTCTGGCCGGTGAGGTCGCGGACCACCTTGCGGCGGAAGGAGGCCCGGGAAATCGGAAACGGGGCTGAGAGGACCAGATCAGGGTCCTCGGCCTGCTGAGCGTACTTGTGGTGCTGCAGGTGATAGTTGCGGTAGGGCGCCAGCCCGCCCAGGCAGGGCCACTCGCCCACCCAGTCGTTGATCCCGGCGTTCGGATGCAGGGCGCCGTGGGCGGCGTCGTGCTGCAGGATGAACAGGCCCAGCTGCCGCGCGCCGATGATCGGTACGATGAGCGGCAAGGTCCAGGGCCAGATCAGACCGACCACAGTCGCCGCGCCGATCACAGCCCAGGCATGAACCACCAGGGCGAGGCCCTTCCACGACGAGCGCACCGCGAACGGCGCCCATTCGGCGGGGGTGAAGAAGTCCTTGGGACTGACGCGTGCGGCGACCGCCATGCCGTCAATATAATACCTCGCGGCCCCGCCGTCTCGCCGGCGGGGCGCCGGCGCTCCAGGCTTAGCCTTGGTCCTTGTCTCCGAAGCCGTGGCGCCCGAAGCCGCCGCGGCCATGGCCCCAACCGCCATGACGGTCGTCGCCGCGCAGCAGGGACAAGGAGTCGAAGGCTTTCTGCTGAGACGGGTTCAGCGCCGCATAGAACGTCTTGGTCGCCGCGGCGCGACGGGCGAACGCCTCCTGCCGCTTGGCGGTCCGCTCCTGCATCCTCTGGGCCATGCGGTCGAGGCGCTCTGGCGTCGTCAGGCCAGCGAACTCGCCGGGCTGATGCTGCGGCCCGGCGCCTTCCGGTCGCTGAGGCCGTTTCATGGAGTCGGCCCAGGCTTGGAAGGCCGACTCCTGCTCGGGACGGATGCCCAGCACGTCGTGGAGGGCCTTCAGGCGCTCGGCGCGATGGGCCTCCATGCGGGCGCGGAACTGAGCCGGATCCCAGCCATGGTGGCCGCCCGGCGCGCCGGCCGGCGGCGGCGCCGAGGCGTCCTGGGCCTGGACGGCGGCGGCGCCGGCAAGGACGGCGCAGAGCGCCAGGGCCGGCAGACGGACGAACTTCATAGGGACGGAACTCCGGATTGAAGATGCCGGTGCATAGCCCCGCTTTGTTTCGGGGCATTTTCCGCCCGGCAACGTGGTCCCGCTATGCGGCTACAGCGTTGGCGATGCCGTCCAGAGCGGCGAGCGCGTCCGCGGGCAGGGCGATTTCGGCCGCGGCCAGGTTTTCCCGCAGGTGGGCGCGCGAGGAGGTGCCCGGAATGAGCAGAACATTGGGCGCTCTATGCAGTAGCCAGCTCAGCGCCGTCTGCATCGGCGTGGCGCCAAGCCGCGCGGCGACCTCCGACAGCGTCGAAGACTGCAACGGCGTGAAACCGCCGAGCGGAAAGAACGGCACATAGGCGACGCCCTCGGCGCCCAGCCAGTCGATCAGGGCGTCATCCTCGCGGTGGGCGACGTTGTAGAGGTTCTGTACGCAGACCACCGGCGCGATGGCGCGGCCCGCTTCGATCTGGGCGCGTGTCACGTTGCTGAGGCCGAGGTGGCGGATCAGACCCTGCTGCTGAAGCTCGGCCAGGGCGGCGAATTGTTCATCGATTGGCCCTTCGCTCGGCCCATGGACGCGGCCCATCACCCGCAGGTTGACGACATCGAGCGCCTCGAGCCTCAGGCGGCCGAGGTTGTCGTGGACCGCCTGGACCAGCTCGGCCGGTGAAAACGCCGGGTTCCACGAGGCGTCGGCGCCACGCCGGCCCCCGACCTTGGTGACGATGACGAGGTCGTCCGGATAGGGGTGCAGCGCCTCGCGGATGATCTCGTTGGTGACGTAGGGTCCGTAGAAATCGCTGGTGTCGATGTGGTTGACGCCGCTGGCGATCGCTTCGCGCAGCACAGCGATCGCTTCGCCGCGATCCTTCGGCGGACCGAAGACGCCCGGGCCGGCAAGCTGCATGGCGCCGTAACCCATCCGCCTGACGACGCGGTCGCCCAGATTGAACGCGCCGGACTTGTCGAGATTGGACATGGAGAGCCTCCGTCTTGGACGGGTGTGAAGTAGGTCTTGCCGGCTTGTGCGACAATGCGGGATAATCCGCACAGGCTGTACGGAAAGCCGGACAATGCCAACGAGCCTCGAAGAACTGAGCGCCTTCGCCGCAGTGGCGCGAGCCAAGGGCTTCCGCGACGCCGCGCGTACGGGCGGCGGCAGCGCCTCGGGACTCAGCGAAGCGGTCCGCCGGCTGGAGACGCGGCTGGGCGTGCGCCTCCTGCACCGCACGACCCGCAGCGTCGCCCTCACCGAGGCCGGTCAGCGGCTGCTCGAGCGTCTGGGACCGGCGCTGGCCGAGGTCGAGGCCGCGCTCGAGGTGGTGAACGGCTTCCGCGATCGCCCGGCGGGCGTGCTCAGGCTGAACGTGCCGGTCAGCGCCGCCCAGCTGGTCCTCCCCGAGATCGTGCCGGGGTTTCTGGCGACCTACCCGGAGATCCGCCTGGAGGTGATCGCCGAGGAGCGCTTTGTGGATCTCCTGGCCGCTGGGTGTGACGCCGGCATCCGCTATGACGAGCGGCTCGAGCAGGACATGATCGCCGTGCCGATCGGTCCGCGGGTGCAGCGCTTCGCGGCCGCTGCGGCGTCGGTCTATCTCGATCGGCACGGCCGACCTGAACATCCCCGCGACCTTCTGGAGCACGCCTGCCTCTACGGCCGGTTCCCCAGCGGCGCCACGCCGCCGTGGGAGTTCGAGCGCGACGGCGAGGTGGTGCGGGTCGATCCCGCGGGACCCCTGCTGGTGACACTCGGCGGGGCGACCAACCTGCTCGTCGACGCGGCGGCCGCCGGTCTGGGCGTCATCTGCCTGTTCGAGGATTGGCTGCGCCCGGAGCTCGACACCGGCGTCCTGGAGCCGGTGCTGGAACCCTGGTGGCAGAGTTTCTCTGGGCCGTTCCTCTATTATCCGGGTCGTCGGCTTGTGCCGCCGCCGTTACGCGCCTTCATCGATTACGTCCGCAGCGGCGCGCCGACGGCGGGTCTCGCCAAGCCCTGATTCGTTGGCTAGGCTCCCCGCCAATGGCATTCGACTCCGTCGCCGCGGCGCAGCCTGTCGTGTTTTTCGATCGTCGCGAACTCGACCTGTTGCTGCGCCTCTACGGCCGGATGGTTGTGGCCGGGCACTGGCGGGACTACGCCATCGACGCTCTCAAGGACCGGGCGGTGTTCTCGGTCTTCCGCCGGGCCAGCGAGACGCCACTCTACCGCATCGAGAAACGCCCCGGCCTCGCCGCTCGCCATGGCGCCTGGCAGGTCACCGCCCCGGGCGGGTTGGTGCTCCGCCGCAGCCACGAACTCGCCCAGGTGCTCAAGGTCTTCGACCGGGCCAGGTTCGCCGTCGGGAAATGAAATAGCCCCGGTCGCGGGACCGGGG
>Ga0302324_100023754_pt1 | contig 11841 bp, 6 predicted proteins | sample Palsa_T0_1_FD_201949 | JGI IMG/M metagenome (GOLD analysis project Ga0302324, IMG submission 201949) | Peat permafrost microbial communities from Stordalen Mire near Abisko, Sweden - Palsa_T0_1 | ecosystem: Environmental > Terrestrial > Soil > Palsa > Peat permafrost | place: Sweden: Abisko... | reverse complement strand
TGACTATGATCAAGCCCAATGGAACTATGGAACTAGTGACGACTCTTCAGCTCTAACATGGGGGCCTTTTGGTGCGACCGTCGGCTATGGTCACGAGATTCAGGCGATTCTTAACAAGATATATGCGACGAATCCCCAGTTGCTCAGAAAAAGTTTCACGAATCAGTTTGGGGCATTGTCGATCTTAATGGCTGACGGAGGAAAAGCGGGGCATGATTTTTTAAGGCCGGTGTTTAGCGATCCGCTCCGCAGCAAAATGTGGATAAAGGCATTTTCCACACTCGGTGCCTATAGTGAAGTTCGGGATTCATACAATAAATATGCATTCAACAGCGGCCTTTGGCTAAAGCCAACTATAAACACCCTGTATTCACAGCTTCTTGGGAGTAATGCTCCGAATGCAACCGCTGTCGATTACGCGTTCTTCTTGGACAATGCAATCCATATGACTGTATCGAAGGATCGGATGTTACTCGCGGCGGAGGCTATAAGGAAGAAACAAAACATTGTCGGTCGGTCTCTTTCTCCTGGGGAACGGCGCAGAGCTGTCTCTTTATCCTTGATTCCCAGTAAGCAAAAGTTAGATCGACTTGGGCGCGATGTCGTTTATTATATCGATTCCGTAGACGTGACAGAACTCTCGGCCGAAGAACGGTACGCTTGGAAGAAACGGAGCGGATTCAAAGCGTCCGACTTCGGCTTATCAGATACTGAACCCTACTATCCGGACTTGCTTAAGTGATGCCCCGCATCGGGGTGTATCAAAGGGCTGTTTGCTCGATGCCTGCAAGCCATAGAAAACTCGACGCTGGATTCGTAAAGTTTCGTCCGTATCAAACCATGTGTTTTGGTACGCGGGGTGCCGATGTGCTCCAGCTGCGGTCGAGTCTATCCGCCGCGTGACTCGCCCGCGCGCCTCAGATTACTCCGAATGTTATCAAGGCAGTAACGTTTGAAACAGGGGGTATTGAACCGACTCGGTACTCTGTTAGAATCGCGACGCCAAGCAGCCCAATATGCCTTCCGCCCAACAGATCGTTGCACTGATAAAAAGCCACGTTAAAGGCGATGAAGAACGGTTCTACTCGCTCGTGCTGCAACTTGCGGCGGAGGAAGCGAAGAGGGGACATGCCGTCGTCGCTGAGCAGTTGCGCGAACTATTGGAACAGGCAAAGTCGCCGCGGCCACGCGTCGTCTATTCGCACGGCCCGGTGCCAGTGCCATCGGTGCGGAGCGACCTTGCAACTATCCTCTCCGTTCAGTACCCGAAGACGCTGCTGTCTAGCATGGTGCTGGATGACGATTTGAAGGATCGTCTGCGCCGTATTGTTCATGAGCAACGCCAGAGGGTGCGTTTGAAAAGTCACGGTCTGAATGCCCGTCGCAAGCTTCTTCTGACCGGTCCGCCTGGCACAGGCAAAACCATGACTGCAAGTGCTCTTGCTGGTGAGCTGGACCTCCCGCTTTTCTCGGTGCTATTGCACGGCATTCTCACCAAATTCATGGGAGAGGCAGCAGCGAAGCTGCGCCTGATCTTCGACGCCATGACCGAAATGCGTGGTGTCTATTTATTCGACGAAATTGACGCCCTTGGCGCAAAGCGAGACACAGACAACGACGTCGGCGAAGCTCGCCGGATTCTCAATTCCTTTCTGCAGTTTTTGGAGCAAGATCACAGTGACGCGATAATCGTGGCAACAACTAATCACGAATCGCTGCTTGACCGGGCTCTCTTTCGAAGATTCCAAGCCATTTTGAAATACCAGTTACCGTCCAGTGCGTTGGCAATTGAAGCGTTGAAGTTGCGCCTTCAAGGTTTTGACGTCTCCGACGTCGACTGGCAAACAACGGCAATCGAGGCGCGGGGTTTGAGTCATGCGGACATCATCGCTGCGGCGGAAGATGCTGCGCGCAATGCGATCTTAGATCGAGGCCCAACAATTCTCGACTCGGATCTTCGTGGTGCGATCGCAAGCCGGCGAAATCAGTCGCATGTAGACCCAAATGCCTGACGGCCAGTTCCCACACCTCATCCTCGGAGACATCGCACGCAGAGAGCGTTTCGCGCGACCCGGTACGGGAGGCACCAAGCGCCTGCCATCTGCGATACCAGATAGAGAGGCTCACGCGCGAATGCTTTTGGAGCACTTACGCGACTCTCAGGCGGCGGCCAGAGCCAATGTGGCCCGTCGTGCGGATGTTCTAACCCAGGGGCAGAATGGTGTCTATCTGACTATCGAGGGCCGGCTCGCAGAACCCCTCCTCACAGACCGTTTAGAAAGAAGAAAGAAGAACATCGAGCTGCTGTCTGTAATGGAGCAGGGAGGCAGGACGACTGCAACTGTATTCGTTCCGGAGACCGCGAGGGAATTCTTTGCAAAGACGATTGAGGACTACCGTCTCAAAGATGAACCGCGCGCCCGTGAGCCCGAGGCGAAAGGGCGCAGGTTAGTCGAGGGTATAGCCGATATTCGATTGGCGGCGCTTCGTGACCTGTGGATTGATGATCCCGCTACGTTTCCCGAACCTAGAGCTGTGATTGATTGGGAGGTCTGGCTTCGTCCGAGCGCAACAGACAGATTCCGTGTTGCCGCTATGGAAGCGGGAATTCTGTTTGGGGCCCACCCACTAGTTTTCCCTGAGGATGTTGCGTTGCTCGTGGTGGCTTCGACCGAGGCTCTGGCGTCCCTGAATGAATTGACGCTCAGCATCTCGCGCTTGGCCCGCGCAAAGAGGATGACGGAATTCTACCTAGCTGCGCCAGACGAACAGGCGCGCCAAATGGATGACTTACTCGCTCGACTTCGTATTCCGGAACGTGATCGGACTTCGCTTTGCATTCTAGACACGGGTGTCAATAGGGAGCATCGTCTGTTGACCCCCATAGTCGCAGCAGCGGATTGCCATGCATATCGCGACGAATGGGGTCCGGAGGATCACGACGGGCACGGCACACAGATGGCGGGAATATGCGGTTATGGCGATTTGGCACACGCTATCAGGACCGCGCAACCCGTATCGGTGCCATACCGCATTGAGTCAGTCAAGATATTCCCGCCTGTAGGAACAAATCCACATGAATTACTGGGTGCGATCACAGCAGGAGGGGTTGCTAGGGCTGAGCTAGCAAGGCCCGATCGCATCCGCCTCTTCTGCTTGGCTTCATCTACCGATCAGGATTCTCCGCATCGAGGGAGGCCAACTTCCTGGTCTTCGGAATTGGACCAACTATGCTTCGGGTCTGAGGTAACGCCCAGAACTGGCCGGCTTTTCTGTGTTGCTGCGGGCAACATACGCGAACCGCTTCGACTGCGGCACGCGGATTATCCGGCGTGGAATGATCTCAACGAAATCGAATCCCCCGCGCATGCCTGGAATGTATTAACGATAGGGGGCATCACCGAGCTCACTGAAATTAACGATCCCACACGTGCAGGCTGGTTGTCCTTCGCAACTCACAGTGATCTGTGCCCTGTATCTCGGACGGCGACTTGGGTCGATACATGGCCGATTAAGCCCGACATTGTTATGGAAGCGGGTAACCTTGGCGTTGATCCGGCGGACGGCCTAGGATACGGATTCCCCGGAGTCAGATTGTTGACGACTTCCCGAGAATACCCGCGAGTTCCGTTTAACGAATTCGGCGATACCAGCGCGGCGGCCGCGAATGCGGCGCGATTGTGCGCCATCGTACAGAGCGAATATCCCAATCTATGGCCTGAGACGATCCGTGCCTTGGTTGTGGATTCGGCCCAATGGACCGAATCCATGCTGGGCCACTTGCCGGCGAATCCGACGAAAGCGGACCACAAGCTGCTGTTGAAGCGATACGGGTTTGGAATGCCGGATCTTGAGTGTGCGCTGTACAGTGGTCGCAACGCGTTGACTCTGATTGCGGAGAACACGATTCAGCCATACCTAAAACAAGGCAAGAAGAAGGCCGTCCTGAACGAGTTGAAACTCTTCACCTTGCCTTGGCCGCGCGAGCAATTGCTCGCGCTCGAGAATACCGAAGTACAGATGCGCGTCACACTCTCCTATTTTGTCGAGCCGAACCCTGCTGAGAGCGCACGAAATCAGAAGTCGCGCTATTGTTCTCACGGGCTGCGATTTGCGGTTATGTTGCCTGATGAAGACCGCGACGACTTCCGAAAACGCGTGAATAAAGCGGCACGAGAGGAAGGCGATCACCGCCGCGCTCAGGACACAGGATGGACACTTGGTAGCGACCTTCGTGATCGTGGATCTCTTCATTCCGATTTGTGGCGCGGGCATGCCTCCGATCTCGCGCTGCGGGGAGCCGTGGCTGTTTTTCCCGTGTCGGGATGGTGGAAGGAGCGTGAGCACCTGGAGCGGTATCACAGGACCGCTCGGTTTTCGCTCGTGGTCAGTATCCGAACTCCGCCAACTGAGGTGGACATTTATACGCCCGTGGCGAATCAAATAGGGATTAGGCTTTAACGCCAAGACGTCAACTCCGTGACTCTCAACGAAGCCCAAACCCGTACCTTGCACATCGACCCGCAGCTGCGCGCCGCTGACTGGAAACTCAACGATCGCACCCAGGTCCGACTGGAGCTTCCAGTTGATGGCTATGACGCGCAGCCATGGAACAGCATCACCGACTATTGCCTGTACGACGCCAGCGGCAACGTCGCCGGGTTCGTTGCGCCCGCCGACCCTAGAGCGGCTGAAGCTCCTGCGCCAGATCCTAGTGTGTTGATGGGCGACTAGATGAAACCCGCTTCGGCCAATTTCGGTTTCTTGGAAAAGCACGATGCTCAGCTTGTGCGGCTTGGGGCTCTGGCTGAACGCTATTTCAAAGATGACCCAAATACCTGCTTGATTAAACTCCGGCAGTTCGGCGAGGTGCTTGCTCAACTGACCGCCGCGAAAGCGGGGTTTCTAGCGTCTCCAGAGGAACCGCAAGTTGATCTTCTCCGGCGTCTCAAATTTGAGGGTATCGTTCCGCGGGAGGTGGGTGAGCTTTTCCACCAAGTGCGAATCGCGGGCAATCGTGCGACGCACGCTCAAACCGACGATCACGCAGAAGCGCTCAGCACCCTCAAAATCGCGCGACAACTTGGTATCTGGTTTCACCGCACATTTGGGAAAGGCGGGTTTTCAGTAGGCCCCTTCGTGCCGCCGCCAGACCCCACCGCTGCGACGAAGGTTTTGCACGAAGAATTGGAGCGGTTGCGTGTGGTGCTCAACGAGACGCGCTCCGAAGCCGAAAAAGCCCGCATAGCCGTTGAAGCTGAGGCTCGCGAACGGGTAAGTGCCCAGGAACGCGCTCGTAAGGAAGCGGAAGAAAGGGCTGTTTGGGAACAGCTCGCCAGTGAGGCGGAGAAGGCGAAGGCGGCGCTAGCTACGGAGCTAGGGGCCATTCAGGCTGCTGCTGCGCGTGCGCCTGCGCAAGCGACCGCAGTGATTGTTGCAAAGGCCGAAGCCGCCGCAGCGGATATCGATATCGATGAAGCCTCGACGCGGGCGCTGATCGACATGCAACTCCGGGCACGTGGTTGGGAAGCTGATACATCTTCTCTTCGCTATGCAACAGGGGTGCGACCGGCGAAAGGACGAAATCTGGCTATCGCGGAATGGCCAACGAAAAGCGGTCCAGCCGATTACGCTCTCTTCGTGGGGACGCGCTGTATCGGGGTTGTTGAGGCGAAGCGGCGCAACAAGAACGTTTCATCGCACATCGACCAGGCACAACGCTACGCGCGGACTTTTCGGTTCGAGGGCGGAGCCGAGGCGATCGGCGATTCATGGCCGGATGCCGGGGATAAACGCTTCTTCGTACCGTTCGTGTTTTCTGCCAACGGCAGGCCCTACCTCAAGCAGCTAGAAACCGAGAGCGGAATCTGGTTTCGCGACGCTCGACGACCATCAAATCACCGGCGCGCTCTAATGGACTGGCCAACTCCAGAGGGCCTGAAGGGGATGCTTGAGATCGACGTGGACAGCGCCACTGCCGATTTGAAAGCGCGATCGTTCGATTTTGGGTTTCCGCTCCGTCCTTATCAGCGCCTTGGAATCGAGAAGGTCGAAGATGAGCTTTCCCACGGTCGAAGGAACATGCTTCTTGCCATGGCCACAGGCACGGGCAAGACGAAGCTCGCGATCGCTCTGCTCTATCGGCTTCTAGCCGCGAAACGCTTTCGCCGGGTGTGTTTCGTCGTGGATCGAAACGCTCTTGGAACACAGGCAGCGGGAGAGTTCTCGACCACTCGCATTGTAAGCGCCAAGACATTTGCTGACATCTTTGGTCTCAAGGGACTTGACACCGTTAAGCCGGAGCCAGAAACGAAGGTGCATATCTGCACAATTCAAGGCTTGGTCCAGCGCGTTCTCTTTACGGAGGATGTATCTGAAACGCCGCCTGTCGACCAGTATGACCTGATGGTGGTTGATGAGTGTCATCGTGGCTACCTCCTCGATCGCGAGCTGTCCGACGCTGAGCTCAGTTTCCGAAGCCAGGAAGACTACATTTCGAAATACCGCAGGGTACTGGAGCACTTCGATGCCGTGAAGATCGGGCTCACGGCAACGCCGGCACTCCACACTGTCAGCATCTTCGGTGATCCGGTCTTCAAGTATTCGTACCGCGAGGCCGTAATTGACGGCTACCTCATTGACCATGAGCCGCCCGTCCAGATTACGACGGCTCTGAGCCAGGCCGGGATCAAATTCAAGAAGGGTGAGCAGATTGAGTTGATCGACACCCGAACCGGTAAGGTTGATCTGGCACACACACCGGACGAGATTAAGTTTGAGGTCGATGAGTTCAACAAGGCTGTGGTCACGGTTCCATTTAACACGGTAGTCGCTGAGGAACTGGGCCGCCACATCGACCCGAACCTTCCAGGGAAGACTTTAGTCTTCGCAGTGAACGACGCGCACGCTGACATCGTGGTGGACGAGCTGAAGAAAGCATTTTCGGCAGCTTACGGCGAGATTGAGGACGCAGCCATCAAGAAAATCACGGGAAGCGTGGACCGTCCCGGACGGCAAATTCTATCGTTTCGGAACGATGCTCTCCCGAAGATCGCTGTTACGGTGGACCTTCTGACCACGGGCATCGACGTTCCGAGTATTGAGAACCTTGTTTTCCTTCGCCGGGTCAACAGCCGCATCCTCTACGAGCAGATGCTCGGTCGGGCTACGCGCCAGTGCCCAGAGATCGGGAAGGAGACTTTCCGCATCTTCGACGCGGTCGATCTGTATCCACACCTTCAGAATTTGACCGAGATGAAGCCTGTTGTGGTGAACCCCGATATTACCCTTGAACAGCTCTTCGAAGAGTTTGCACGGGTCAAAGATGAAAAGCACCGTCAAGCCGTACGTGAGCAAATTCTTGTGAAGATGCGTCGCCGCATTAAGCGCCTTCACGAACAGGCGCGCGCTCGCTACGAAGCCGAAGCGGGGGAGAGCCCCGAGGCTACCCTCAAGCGCATCACCGAACAGCCGACCGCGTCTGTCGCTGCATGGCTGAAACAACGCCCGAGCCTTGGCAAAATTCTCGATTGGGACCCGGAAGGGAGCGGCCCTGTCATTATTCCGATTTCTCATCACCCTGACCAGGTTGTCTCAGTGACCAGCGGTTATGGGAAGGGGCAGAAGCCGGCAGACTTTCTCGATAGTTTCACGGCATTTATAAAAGGGAACATCAACAAAATTACTGCGCTTACTGTGGTCCTGCAGCGGCCCCGAGACCTCACCCGTGCTGAGTTGAAGTCTCTTCGGCTTGCGCTTGATGGGCAGGGGTATTCTGAAGCAAATCTCCGGCGGGCATGGTCGGAAGCGAAAAACGAAGATATCGCAGCCTCGATCATCGGGTTCGTGCGCCAGGCCGCACTCGGCGACGCGCTCACGCCCCTTGATGTGCGGGTAAAAGGCGCAATGCAAAGGATTATTTCCCGGCGGCCTTGGACCGAGGTGCAGCGCAAGTGGCTCAAACGTATCGAGGAACAACTCCTCCGCGAAGTGGTTGTGGACCGTGCTTCGATCGATGAGGAACCATTCCGGGCGGATGGTGGATTTCAGAGATTGAACAAGATTTTTGGTGGACAGCTTGAATCTGTTCTTTGTGACATCAACGAAGAGCTTTGGAAGAAGGCGGCATGACAAACGGAAACGGCATTACTCGCGAGATCGTCGCGAAGCTCTGGAATCTCTGCAATGTCCTTCGGGATGACGGGATCACGTATACGGACTACGTTACCGAACTGACGTTCCTCCTATTTCTGAAAATGCTCGCCGAGACTGGGCATGAAGGGCGGTTGCCTAAAGAACACCGATGGAATCACCTCCTGAAACGGGAGGGCATTGACCTGCTGGAATATTACCGGCAGCTCCTCCTCGATCTCGGAAATCTGAAGAAAACGAAGGATCAGGTGGTTCTTGCGATCTTTACGGATGCTCAGACAAAGCTCCGCAAACCGACGAATCTGGAGGCACTCACCCGGGCCATCGACAAGCTCGATTGGTTTTCTGCCCGAGAAGAAGGGCTTGGCAATCTATACGAGGGGCTTCTCGAGAAAAACGCGGCCGAGAAGAAGTCTGGGGCAGGGCAGTATTTCACCCCACGGCCACTGATTGATTGTATGGTTCGCCTCATGAAACCGCAGCCGGGGGAAATTGTGCAGGACCCCGCAGCGGGGACTGGCGGGTTTTTAGTGGCCGCTGATCGGTACATCAAGGACAAGACGGATGACCTCTATACGCTGAAGGAATCGGAGGCGTTCTTTCAGCGTCGCAACGCTTTCGTAGGAATTGAGCTTGTTCCCGACACACATCGGCTTTGTTTGATGAACCTCATGCTTCATGGCATAGAGAGCATGGTGGACAGCGGAGATACACTATCGCCCGACGGGGAACGGGTCAGCAAGGCTGACCTGATTCTCACGAACCCTCCCTTCGGAACGAAAAAGGGGGGCGGGAGACCGACGCGATCTGATTTCTCGATCACAGCGGACACTTCGAATAAGCAGCTCGCCTTTGTGGAACACATCGTTCGTGCGCTAAGGCCTGGAGGTCGCGCTGCCGTCGTGGTTCCCGACAACGTGCTCTTTGAAGATGGTGTGGGGCGACGGTTGCGAAGCTGGATGATGGAGCTGTGCGAGGTTCACACGATCTTGCGACTTCCGACCGGGATTTTCTATGCGCAAGGCGTGAAGACCAACGTTGTTTTCTTCAGGCGAGGCAAAAGCGACAAAGCAAACACAACTGGTGTTTGGGTCTACGACATGCGCGCCAACATGGACGCTTTTGGGAAAACCAAGCCGCTCACGGTCGGCGATTTCGAGCCGTTTGAGAAAGCCTTTGGGAAAGATCCGCTCGGGAGAGCTAAACGCAAAGATGAAGGGGAGGAAGGGAGGTTTCGTTTCTTTAAGCGCGAGGAGGTCACGGCACGAAATGACAACCTCGATATTGCTTGGCTGAGGGATACGAGCAACGACCCGGAAGACGAGATGACCGAGCCGGATGAACTGGCGGCGGCGATCACCGCGCATCTGAAGAACGCACTCGAAGAGATCGAGACGTTCAGTGAAGAACTGGCTGCGACTAGCGAGGAAGTGGCATGAACGAATTGCCGGACGGCTGGGAGCGGATGCCGCTTGGGGATATCATCCAGGTTAGAAATGGGTATGCCTTCAAGAGCGCAGACTTCACGAGTGCGGGCGTACCTCTCATTAGACAGTCAAATTTAACAGGTCAGAATGTAGATCTAACGAAATGCGTCTATGTTCCAAAGCATATTGCCGACGCTAACTCGGCATTCAGTGTTCGCAAAGGAGACATCCTGATTGGAATGTCGGGCTCCATTGGCGAACCTAGCGTCTATCAAGGTGACACACCAGCTTTGCAAAACCAGCGTACGGGTCTAATTATCTTTAGGGCAAACAAAACGGCACATCGCGACTTCATTAGATACTTTCTCATCTTCTCCGAACGTGAATTCGCGCAGAAAGGCAAAGGAATTGGTGTACAAAATGTGAGCGCTTCGGATATCGAAAGTATCCCGGCCCCTCTTCCCTCCCTCCCCGAGCAGCGCCGCATCGTTGCCAAGCTGGATAACCTCTTTAGGCGCTCCAATAACGCCCGCGAGGAATTGGTCCGCATACCGCGACTCATCGAGCGCTATAGACAAGGAGTTCTGGAATTCGCCTTTTCTGGGATGCTCACCGCGAAGTGGAGGAAGCGATCACCTGACTGTCATACAGGAGGGAACCTACTGAAGGAGATTAGAGCCACTCGCATGGCTCGCGCAACCACCACGAAGGATCGAGCGCAGATAGAGCGAGCTTTCGAAAATGGCAACATGTTCCCTCGTGAGGATGAGCTTGGGGCGGGCATTGATCTCCCTGACTCTTGGACTTCTTGCCGTATTGGTGCAATCGGAACGGTTTGCAATGGCAGCACTCCATCACGTGGCCACGCAAAATATTGGGCCGGTTCAATACCGTGGGTAAGCTCAGGCGAGGTGCGGAACAACGTGATCGCCGAGACAAGAGAAGCCATAACTCGGGCAGGATATGAAAACAGTTCCGTAAAACTTCTTCCGAAGGGAACGGTCCTGTTGGCGATGATCGGAGAGGGAAAGACGCGGGGGCAATCAGCAATTCTCGGGATTGAAGCAACAATCAACCAGAACATTGCGGCTATCGTTATTGATCACGGAATGGTTATCCCAGAGTTTCTCTGGCGATGGTTTCAGCTTCAGTATGAACAGACTCGAAGGCGCGGCGCGGGCAACGGACCGAAGGCACTGAATTGCCAAGCAGTTCGTGATCTTCCGTTTGTGCTGCCTCCCGTGGAGGAACAACGAGAAATCGTCTCCACGCTCAACGCGTCATTTTCGATCATCGAAACATCGGAAGCAGAAGCAAACCGTGCTGTTTTGTTGCTTGATCGTCTCGACCAGGCCACCCTCGCGAAGGCGTTTCGCGGTGATCTCGTCTCATCTGAATCGAGACGCCACAATGAATGAAAGTGTTTCCAAGGCGCTCTTTGCGATCTTTAACGAGTTTAGATCTCGCGGGGAGATTTCAACTCCGCGGATGTTGGCGAAGCGCATTTCGGAACAAAACCTCTCGCTTTCTGCCTGCGACGTTGCCGAGGTTGGAGGGCTGATTGGTCGTTTTTTCGGTGACCGTGGAGTCTTCGCAGTCCCGCCGCTTTTGCTTCCGGTGATTTCGGCGCTCATTCAGGACCGTCATGCCGAGACTATTTGCGATCCTTGGGCGGGAATTGGAACGATCTTAGCCAGCGCTCAAGAGGCAACTAAGGCTAGGTCCGCAATCGCCATCGTAAAAAGCGAAGCAGATTTCGAGCTGGGGAAAGTGCTCGTCAATTCCGCGGAATGGCATATCGGAGATCCTCTCGAACTCCTGTCCTCTCAGGTGCCGGAGCTGGATTTAGTAGTTAGCATTCCGCCCTTCGGGGCGAAAAGTGGCCGTTCACTGGTCCTGCAAGGAGTTGATCACAAGGCCATCGAACTCTCTGACGATTTCGGTAATCTGATCCTAGTTGCCTCGGCGGCGCGATTGGGCCGCGAAGGTATTGGCATTTACGTTGTGACCCCGTCCTTCTTTTTCTCTTCGCGTTCTGTTCTGCGTAATTTTGGCTCGATCGGCCTGGGGGTGGAGGCTGCGCTTGCGCTTCCTCCGGGTTCTTTCGCTCCATACACAAACATTCAATCGTACTTGGTCATCGTGAGAAAACGGATTGTGGACCGATTGTTCGTCGGCCAGCTTTCAACTGATGCCAAGACGAATCTTCAAGTTATTTCCAACTTCAGAGAAGGAAAGGCAGGCGGTGCTCTGGAGCTTGGCC
>Ga0302324_100023753_pt1 | contig 11841 bp, 10 predicted proteins | sample Palsa_T0_1_FD_201949 | JGI IMG/M metagenome (GOLD analysis project Ga0302324, IMG submission 201949) | Peat permafrost microbial communities from Stordalen Mire near Abisko, Sweden - Palsa_T0_1 | ecosystem: Environmental > Terrestrial > Soil > Palsa > Peat permafrost | place: Sweden: Abisko... | reverse complement strand
TCACCAAAGGTCCGGAAGACGATCCCGTCGACGTAGCGCGAGAGCACGCGCGCGGTGTCCTCGAGCGTCTCGCCGCGCTTGACCTGGCTCTCGGCCATCGGCAACGAGAGCGCGGTGCCTCCGAGTTGGCACATGGCGGCCTCGAACGCGACGCGCGTGCGCGTCGACGGCTTCTCGAAGACCAGCCCCAGCGTGCGCCCCTTGAGGGTCTCCACCAGCGAGCGCTTCTGCCGCAGGGCTTTGAGCTCTCGGGCGCGCGCGAGCAGGGCGCGGTGTTCGGCGTGCGAGATGTCCGCCAACTTTAAGAAGTCGCGTTTCATGGCTGTACTCCTTTCAAACCCTTCATGAGAGCTTCCAGACCTGGAATGGCCTCGGCGCGCTTGCGGCTCTCGGCGGCCTTGGCTTTCAACGAGGCGATCTGGACCTCGACCGAGTGGGGGCCAGTCCCGCCGGCGCTCTCCTTGCGCTCGATGGCGGCGATCGGATCGCGCGCCGCCAGCGCGGCCTGCACCGCAGCATCTGAAAGCTCCGGGAAATGAGTCTTCGTGACCTGGGCCAGACCCTTGCCCTCGGCCCGGAGGCCGGCCACCGCCTTGCCGACCGCCTGATAGGCGCGCCGAAACGGCAAGCCGGCCTTGACGAGACCCTCGGCGACGTCGACGGCCTGCATCTGCTCGGCCTCGATGATCGCCCTTCCCCGCGCCCCGTCGAAGACGACCTCGGCGAGCCCGGTGCGCAGCGCCTCGAGAACCGCGATCATTCCCGGCCCGGCGCCGAGCACGCTGGCGCGGTCCTCCTGCAGGTCGCGCTGGTAGCCGGTCGGCAATCCACGCAAGATCGTGAAGAGCTGCATGAGATTCCCGACCGAGCGCCCGGCCTTGCCGCGGATGAGCTCGAAGAGATCGGGGTTCTTCTTCTGCGGCATCAGGCTCGAGCCGCAGGCGATGCGGTCCGAGAGCTTCACGAAGCCGAACTCCGAGCTCGCGAAGTCGATCATGTCGGCGGCGACCCGGCTGGCGTGGACCTGGCAACGGGCCGCGGCGTAGCTCAGGTCGAGCGCGAAGTCGCGGTCGCCCACGGTGTCGAGGCCGTTCTCGGTGAGGCGCGAGAAGCCGAGCCATTGCCGCACCAGGTCGCGGTCGGTGGGCAGGCCGATGCCCGCGATGGCGCCCACGCCCAGCGGTGAACGGTCGAGGCTCTCGAGCACGTAGGCCAGCAGATCGACGTCGCGCCCGAACATCATTCCATAGCCGCACAACAGGTAGCCCACCGACACTGCCTGGGCGCGCTGCCGATGGGTATAGGCCGGGATCAACGTCGCGCGCTCGGCCTGGGCTCGCTCGGCGAGGGCTTCGAGCAAGCGTCCGAGCGACCCCAGCGCCAGCCGCACCTGCTCGCGGGCGTATAGCCGAAGGTCGAGGGCGATCTGGTCGTTGCGCGATCGCGCAGTGTGAAGTTTGCCCGAGACCTCGCCCAGCTTGCGGTCGAGCAGAGTCTCGATCGCCATGTGGACGTCCTCTTCGTCGGGCAGCTCCAGGGCACCGCGCCCATGGCTGTCCCACAGCTCGAGCAGAGCCTCGCGCAGCGCCAGAGCATCTGCCTTGGGCACGATGCCCTGCCGGCCCAGCATGCTGACGTGGGCCAGGCTGCCCAGCAGATCCTCGCGCACCAGCGCCCGGTCCTCGGCCAGCGAGGTGGTGAAGGCCAGCACCTCGGGGGCGAGGCCACCGCTGCCGGTGGCGTCGGTGCGCGCGATCATTTGTGTCTATGCAGCGCGGAGCTGAGGGCCAGCGGCAGCCCCAAGAGCTCGATGAAGCCTTCCGCCGCCCGGTGGTCGAACTGATCCTCGGTGCCATAGGTCGAGAGCTTGTGGTTATAGAGCCCGTACGGCGAGGTGCGGCCGATGACTTGCATCGAGCCCTTGAAGAGCCGCAGGCGAACGTCGCCCGTGACCATCTTGGCCGCGGTCTGGTTGAAGGCGTCGAGCACGTCGCGCAGCGGCGAGAACCAGAAGCCCTCGTAGATCATCTCGGCGTAGCGCTGGTCGAGGTTGGCCTTGATGCGCTGAACCTGCGAGAGGGTCGTGAAGCGCTCGAGGTCCTTGCGAGCCGCGATGAGCGTGACGGCGGCCGGGCACTCGTAGAGCTCGCGGCTCTTGATGCCCACCACGCGATCCTCCATCAGGTCGATGCGCCCGACGCCGTGGCGTCCGGCGATCTCGCCGACCTGGGTCACGAGGCGTGTGCCGCTCATGGCGACCCCGTCCAGCTTGGTCGGTAGCCCCTGCTCGAAGCTGATGGCGATCTCCTGCGGCTCGGCCGGCGCGTCCTTCCAGCTGCGGGTCCAGGCGAAGGCCTCCTCGGGCGGCGCGTTGTTGGGATCCTCGAGCTCGCCGCCTTCGATGCTGCGGCCCCACAGGTTCTCGTCGACGCTGAACGGGCTGCGCTTGGTGGCCTGAACCTCGATGCCGTGCTTGTCGGCGTAGGCCAGCGCGGCGTCGCGCGTGATGTTGTTGGTCCGCTGCGGCGCGACGATCTTGAGGCTCGGGTCGAGCCCCTTGACCGCCAGGTCGAAGCGCACCTGATCGTTCCCCTTGCCGGTCGCCCCGTGAGCCACGGCTTGCGCGCCGTGCTTGTGGGCGGCCTCGACGAGGTGACGCGCGATCAAGGGCCGCGAGAGGGCCGCCGAGAGCGGATAAACGCCCTGGTACATGGCGTTGCCCTGCAGCGCCGGGAAGCAGTAGTCGCGAACGAACTCGTCGCGGGCGTCGACCACCTCGACCGCCACCGCCCCGGCTTTGAGGGCCTTGGTCCGGAGCCGCTCGGGGTCCTTGGCCTCACCGACGTCGGCGTGGCAGGCGATGACGTCGTAGCCACTGTCGTGGGTCAGCATGTGAACCAGCACCGAGGTGTCGAGACCACCGGAGTACGCCAGAACGATCTTGGGTTTCATTGCATGTCTCCTAGTACAACGAGTTCTTGACCCCCCTCCCTACCCTCCCCCGCTGAGGCGGGGGAGGAGCAAGGAGGCCTGCGCCTCTTTCTCACGGTTGCGCCATGGCCTTGGCCAGGAAGTCGGCCAGGCGGTTTCGCAGGCGCTTGGCTGTCACCCCACGCACTGGCGCCAGGAAGATGGTGTCGTCGCCGGCGAGCGTGCCCAGCAGCTCTTCGAAGCGCGCCATGTCGATCGAGCGCGCCACGGCTTGCGCGGCCCCGGGCTGGGTGTGGACCACGACCAAACTGCCGTTCTCGGCGATGGTTCGCACGATCCCGGCCAGGGCCACGACCGGGTCGCCGGGCGAGGCCACCCGCGCCTCCTCGAGCTCGTAGACCGCGCCGCCGTCGGGCCGCGAGACATGCCGCGCCCCGATCCTGGCCAGGTCGCGCGAGAGGGTGGCTTGCGTGACGTCGAAGCCCCGCTCGGCCAGCAGCTCGCGCAGCTGCTCCTGGGTCGCCACCGCGGTGGTGCGAACCAGCTCGCGAATGGCCTGTCGCCGGATGCGAGGCGACTCGATGCGGGCGGTTGGCGGGCTATGGCGTGACAAGGGTCCCTACCCCGCGGTCGGTGAAGAGCTCGCCAATCACGCTGTGCGGCATGCGGCCATCGACGACGTGCACCCTCGCGACGCCGCCACGGACCGCGTGCAGGATGGCTTCCGCCTTGGCCTTCATGCCGCCCTTGATGACGCCCCCGTGCATCTTGCCCTCGAGTTGGGCGGCGGTCAGCTCGGAGATCAGCTCGCCGCTCTCCAGGATGCCGGCGACGTCGGTGAGGTAGACGAGCTTGTCGGCCTTGAGCGCCGCCGCGACCGCCGAGGCGGCATCGTCGGCATTGATGTTGTAGGTCTCGCCGTTGGGCCCCAGGCCCACCGGGGACACGACCGGCAGATAGCCCTGCTCGAGCAGCATCTGCAGAAAGGCGTGGTTGACCTCGGTGATGCGGCCGACCTGCCCGAGGTCGCGTCCATCCGCGCCCACCAGCTTCTCGGCCCGCAAGAGCGCGCCATCCTTGCCCGACACGCCCACCGCGTGGGCGCCGTCGCGGTTGAGCAGCGTCACCAGCTCGGAGTTGATCGAGCCCGTCAGCACCATCTCGACCACCTTGAGGTCGGCGCTGTTGGTGATGCGACGGCCGTCGACGAACTCGCTGGTGTGGCCCAGCCGCTCCAGCGTGCGCGAGATCTCCGGGCCCCCGCCGTGCACCACCACCGGCTTGAGGCCCAGCGATCGCAGGAGACTGAGGTCATCGCAGAAGGACTTCTTCAGCGACTCCTTCACCATCGCGGCCCCGCCGTACTTCACGACGCAGCACTGCCCCTTGAGCCGACCGATGTAGGAGAGCACCTCGACGAGCAGCGAGACCTTCAAACCCGGGCTGTAGTTGACCAGCCGGTCGTCCTTGGCGACCCCGCCGCCTTCGGTGGGAACGATGAACGAGCTGTAGTCGGCGTTGATCTTGACGTAGTCGTAGCTGAGGTCACAGCCATAGGCGGTGGCCTTGCCCGGCCCCTGGCCCACCCGCGCCTGCACCACGATCTCGGGGGCTCGCATGCGGGCCCGCAGCGTTCCGGGATCGATGCCCGTCGGGCGGCCCGCCGCGAACACCTCGGCCTCCTGGATCGAGACGATGCAACCGGCGGGATCGAGCTTGCGCTTGAGGGTGCCGGCCCGCGCGCCGAGGGCCGACATGATCCGCCCCCAGTTCGGGTCGGCGCCGAAGATGGCGGCCTTGACCAGTGACGATCCCGCCACCGCCCGCGCGTAGTCTCGCGCCAGCTCGAAGCTCTCGGCCCCACTGACCTCGACCGTCACCAGCTTGGTGGCGCCTTCGCCGTCGGCGGCGATGGCCTTGGTGAGCTCGCGGCACAGGTCGTCGAGCGCCGCCTGGAAGCGCGGCAGATCGGGGCTCTCCGAATGCAAGCGGGGATTGCCGGCCCGGGCGTTGGCGAGCACGAAGACCGCGTCGTTGGTGCTCATGTCGCCGTCGACCGTCAGGCAGTTGAAGGTCGCCTCGACGGAGCGGCGCAAGCAGTCGGCCAGAGCCTCCGGGGCGATGTCGGCGTCGGTGACGATCGACGCGATCATGGTCGCGAGCGCGGGGGCGATCATGCCCGAGCCCTTGGCGATGGCAGCCAGCGTGATGTCGCGCCCGCCCACGGTGCCGCCCACGGTGATCGACCGGCTGGCCATCTTGACCACCGTGTCGGTCGTCAGGATTGCCTCGGCCGCCAGCTCCGGCTCGCTGCGCAGCGACTCGACCAGGCGCGGCACCGCCTCGACGATCTTCCCCACCGGCATCCGCAAGCCGATGATGCCGGTCGAGGCCGAGAGAACCGCGGCCGGTGGGACCCTGAGGGCCTTGGCCACCGCGGCGGCGACCGCCTGCACGTCCGCCAGCCCTTCGGGGCCGGTGAGGGCGTTGGCGTTGCCGCTGTTGATGATGAGGGCGCGCATTCCGCTGGCGGGGAGTCGCTCCTCGGCATCCCGCACCGGCGCCGCCCGGGCCTCGTTGAGCGTGAAGCAGCCCGCCGCGCTGCAGTCGACGTCGCTGACGATCAACGCCAGGTCGCGGCGGCTCGGCTTGATGCCGGCGTGAATGCCCGCGAAACGAAAGCCCTTGGGAAGCTTCATCCCATTGCTCCATTCAGGCCTTCGAGGCCGGCGGTCTGGGTGAATCCCAGCGTGAGGTTCAGGTTCTCGAGCGCCTGTCCGGCCGCCCCTTTGAGCAGGTTGTCGAGCGCGCTCATCACCACCACCCGACCCTGGTCATCGGCGGCGGCCGACACGTCGCAGCGGTTGGTGAAGCAGGTGCGCCTCAGCGACACCTCCTCGGGCGTCGGTCGGACTCGGACGAAGGCCGAGCCGGCGTAGGCTTTGTGGAGGCTTTCTTGCAGCGCCGAAGCCTTCACGCCGGAACGAAGCCGCGCGTGCGCGGTGCAGAGAATGCCGCGGCGAATCGGAAGCAGATGCGGCGTGAAGGTCAGCTCGACCGGCCCTCCCCGGATGGCCGCCAGCGCCTGCGCGATCTCGGGAGTGTGCTGGTGTCGAAAGATCTTGTAGGCCCGCACGTCGTCGGCCACCTCGCTGAAGCTCAGCTCCTCACTGGCCTTGCGCCCGGCGCCGGTGACCCCCGAGGCGGCGTCGACGATCAGCGAGTCGGGCCCGATCAGGTCATCGCGGAGCAAGGGAGCCAGCGCGAGAATGGCCGCGGTGGCGTAGCAGCCCGGATTGGCCACCAGGCGAGCCTCCCGCGCGCGGTTGCCGAACCAGTCGGTGAGACCGTAGGCCGCCTCGGCGAGCAGCTCGGGGGCCGGGTGCTGGAAACCGTAGTGGGCGGGGTACAGCTCGGGCCGGGCCAGACGAAAGGCGCCCGAGAGATCGATTATCCTCAGTGGCACCCGCAGCGACTGCCGGAGCAGCCGAGGGACGATGGCGATCGAAGCCTCGGCCGGCGTGGCCAGCAACACGGCCTGGCAGCCGGCGACCTCGGCCAGGGCGCGCTCGACCTCGAGGTAGCGCAGCGCCCCCACCTGCCCGCGCAAGCCCAGTCGAGCTTCGACCGTCTCGCCCTGCCAGCGATCGCTCGTGACCCAGGCCAGCTCGAGCGAGGGATGGCCGGCCAGGAGCCGCGTGAGCTCCATCCCCGAGTAGCCCGATCCTCCGATGAGCCCGACCCGATGCATAGACTGCGCATATTTATGCGTTCGTTATGCGATGTCAACCGGAATCAACACCGCATTCGAGCAGCGCAGCGGGCTCTGCTCGTAGTGCGCCACGCGGTAACCCGCGAGCGCGGCCTCCTCGCGCAGCTCCCACTCCTCGGTCAGATGAAGGTACAGGCCGTTGCGCCAGACGGTTCCGCGCTCCAGCGGCGGCGCGCTCAGCCACCGTTCGCGCAGCTGGGTTCGCGCCAGCCGCTCGAGCCGGTCGATCCAGGCCGGGTGCAACGGCCGCGGCTCGACCGCGCGCTCGCCGAGGTCGTAGAAGGCCTCCTCGCGGAAGAAGCTGAGCAGCACCGGGCCCTCCGGGCAAACCCTCCGAAAGGCCCGCAGTACCGCGAGCCGATCGGACTGCTGCACCAGGTAGCCCCATACGCTCCAGCCGGTGAAGACCGCGTCGAAGCGAGTTCCGGTGCGCGCTTGCGCCCAGGCCTGAAGACCAAGCTCGCCCACCGTGACTCGGCCGGCCAGCAGCTCGGCGGATGCCAGCGCCAGCTTGGCGGCCGGCTCGTAGGCCTCGACCTGGTAGCCAGCCTCGACCAGCACCAGCAGCTCTCGCCCTCCCCCGACGCCGTGCGCGAGCACCCGCGCCGGAGCGGTTGGGAAGAACTCCTTCAGAGCGCGAGCCTCGAAGGGGTAGAGGCCAGCCCGTTGATCGAGCGGGTCTCGATAGCGGGGCATGCGTTCGAAGTAGTCGAAGGTCGCGAGCTGGGCGGCCCGCGGATCGTAGAAGACCAGCGGCAGCTCGCGGACGATTCTCTGTGCCCGGGTGAGCATGCGATCGACGCCTTCGACGAGCCGATTGAGGATCACGAAGGATCGCGCGTGGAAACCCATGCCCGCTCACCGACCCAGCGGCGCGAAGGCGGGCGGTGCCGGCAGCGAGCTCACCCCCATCCGCTCGAGCTGCGCCATGGCGGCCAGAACGCTGGCTTCGTCCCAGGCGTCCCCCACCAGCTGAATCCCGATCGGCAGCTCGCCAACCCTGCCGACTGGAATCGAGCCGGCCGGCAAGCCGGCCAGATTCGCGCAGAAGGAGTACCGAACCATGGCCCGCATTGCGCTCCCGTCGAGCAGGGGTTGCCGATCCTCCGCCAAAGGATAGCGCGGGGCGACGCCGGCCGTGCTGGGAAGCGCGAGGAGGTCAACCTCGCGAAGCGCCCGCGCCAGCTGCTCCCGAAGCACGGGCCGCATCCGGGTGGCAGCCAGGAGATCAGCCACCGGCACCTGTCGCAACAGCTGCAGCTGCAGTCTGACGTCCTCGCCAACTCGAAGGTCGCGATCGTCGGGGAGATCGAGAAGACCGCCCACGAGCTCGCAACCCACGATCAGGATTCCCATCGCGGTCGCGTGCGCGGCGAGCGGCACGTCGAGCTCGACCAGAATTGCGCCCTCGCGCTCGAGGGCCGCGAGCGCCAACCGGCAGGGCTCGGCGATCTCGGTGGGAGCGTCGGCAAAGGCCCAGCGCAGCACGCCAATCCGGCAGCCGCGCACCCCGCGTCCCATGGCGCGCCACCAGGCCGCCGCCGGAACGGGCCAGTCGGGCGCCGCCGCCTGCGCCGGGTCGAGCGGATCGAGAACGCACGCGACGGTCATGAAATCGACGAGATCCTGGACCGTCTGCCCGAGCGGACCGTTTTGGGCCACGGTGTTCCCACCCCAGAGGTCTCCGGTGCGCGAGATCCGGCAGTAGGTCGGCTTGAGCCCGGCCACGCCGCTCAGCGCGGCGGGAATGCGAATCGAGCCCCCGGCGTCCGAACCCAGCGCCACCGGCGACATTCCCAGCGCCACCGCGACCGCGGCGCCGGTTGACGAGCCCCCGGCAGCCCGCTCGCTGCCGTGCGGATTGCGGGGCATCAGGTGATGCGCGTTGTTTCCGATCGGAGACATGCCCCACTCGGTGGTGTGGGTCTTCCCGAACAGCAGAGCGCCGCCGGCACGCAGGGCCGCCACCGCGGCGCTGTCCTCGCTTGAGACGACCCTCGCCGAGCTGCCGGCCTGCATCGGCACTCCCCGCATCGGGTGATGGTCCTTGATGGGCACCGGGATGCCGTCCAGTGGCCCCACTTGCCGGCCGACCCGGTAACGCTCAGCGCTCTCGCGGGCGGCAACCTCGGCGGCTTCCCAATCGAGCGCCACGAACGGGGAGTGCGTGCTGGCTCCAAAACTTTGCGCTTCGATCCGTTGCCGAAGTCGCGCCAGAACCTCGACCGGAGTGACCTCGTCGCGGATGTAGGCTGTCCGCAGCGCCAAGGCGCCCTCGCGGAGAGGTGCGATCGCCGGTGGCCCGAGCTGCTGGTCCTGCCATTGCCGCGGAGCCATGGCTTGAAGGGGCCGCTCGCTGTCCGCCAAAGGGCTGCGCGCGCCGGGAAACAAGGCCCGAAACGCGTCGAAGCCGTAGTCCTGCCTCATCTGGCGGTGCAGCCACCAGCGAAGAGGCCCCCTCGAGGACAGTACGCGAGCCAGACCGACGGGCCGTCCGTGAAGGCGAGGGGTGGGCATCTTTCGACCCCAAGGTAGCGATTGCGGGAGCAGATCGTCCAGCGATCGCGAGCGTTTGGCCGCGAATCACCCTTGGCACGGCGGTTGCTGGCATTGCTCCAAAGAAAGCGGGTTCCCGAGACCTTTCTGCGTTAAGCTCCGCCACCGCCAATTCATGATCGACTCGCTCAAACGACCCCCCGGATCGCTTCGCTGGGCCCCCCGCCAACGCTTCGCGCTCTCAGCGGCAGGTCAGGCCGCCCGCCTGGGGCGCCAGCAAGCAGTGGCGAGTGCGCGCGATCAGGACAACGGGCGCGAAGGGCTCGACGACGCTCTGGCGCAGTGGGCCAAGCCGCTGGGAATCGAGCCGGGAGACGGTGTCTACCTCGAGGAATTAACGACCGGCCCGCGGACCGTGACGCAAGTCGCGGAGTCGCTCGCCGACTGTGGCTCGAGCAAGCCCGAGGTGCAGGCCGCCACCGACCGCCTGTACAAGGCCGGGCTCCTCGACCCGGACCCGCCTGCACCCGAGCCTCGCCCCTCAATTTGACTTCTCTCCGATCCGTGGCTGAATTGAGTCGTGTGCCGGATGTTCGGCTTCTGTGCGGCCCGGCCAGCCGCTGTCGCCCGCGCGTTGATCGACGAGCCCAATGCCCTGCAGATCCAGAGTCGGGATCACGCGGACGGCTGGGGCATCGGCTACTACCCTGAAGGCGACGTCGCGCCGCGGGTTCTGAGAAGCATCAACCCCGCCTATGCCGATGCGGAGTTCGCCGAGGCCGCCGGCCGGGTCTCGGCCCGCACCGTCATTGCCCACGTGCGCCGCGCCAGCTGCGGCCCCGTGAGTCTCGAGAACACGCATCCCTTTCACCATGACCGCTGGATGTTCGCGCACAATGGGACCGTGAGCCGGTTCGCAGAGGTGCGCGCTCCGCTCGCGGCGCGCATCGACCCACGGCTGCTGGGCCTCGTCCGCGGCGAAACCGACAGCGAGCTCTGCTTTCTGCTCCTTCTCAGCCGGTTGCTGGCCCGGGCCCCCCTGAACGAACCCCGGCGCTCGGCGGCCATGGCGGCTGCCATTCTCGAGACGGTAGACCTGATCCACGGGCTGGCGGACGCGGGGGCGGCCGAGCCGTCGAGCCTGACGTTCATCCTGAGCGATGGGGCCTCGCTGGTGGCCTATCGAAATGGTCGCTCACTGCACTACTCGCTCGACGCGCCGGTGCAGCTTGCGGCAGGCCAAGAGGTCAGCGAGCTAATGGTCGCAAGCGAGGTGCTGTCGGCCGAGCGGAGCTGGAGCGAGGTGCCCGAGGGCGGGGTGATCGGGATCGACGACGCGAGATCTCTGTTTGCGGGTCCGGCGTAGTGTCTGTTCGTTTCCAGAGCCCTCGCCGGGGTCGTAGTAGACCTGCACGTAGATTTCGACTCAGTGAGTCGTGTGCGTGCCCGTTTTGCGTGCCCGTGCACGTGCCGGATTCTGGGTGAGATGGAGTGGGGTCGGACGCATCATGACCTCAGATTCCGTAGGCTAGCGGCCAGCGCGTACGTTGTAGCGTCAGCGGACCGTCCCACGCCACCCGCAAGCCTTTGAAATTCCGGGGCACCGAGTCCGACCCCTCGACCGCGAGAGCCGAAAACAGGCACGCAGACGGGCACGGGCACGCGCTCGGCTTTCTTGCTCAATCACTGCGCAGAGGCACCTACCCTATAACCCCTTCAACAGTTCCTCTCCCCGACTCCCGTGGCCGATGGCCTCGAGGTTGCGCGCGTCGGGGTTCGCGCCGGACATCAGCCGGAGCTCCAGCCACTCGCCGGGCGCGGCCAAAGCAATCCGATCGATCCACTCGACCAGAACGATCCCCTGCCCGTCGAGCAGGTCGAAATAGCCGGTGGCATACAGCTCCTCTCGGGAGCCGAGCCGGTAGAGGTCGGCGTGATGCACCGGGAAGGCCGCACCGGCATAGCGATGGATCAATGAAAAGGTCGGACTGCTGACCTCGTCCGCCGCGACTCCGGCGCCAGCCGCAATGGCCCGGACCAGCGTGGTCTTCCCGTAGCCGAGCCCGCCCGACAGCCCAACGAAATCACCGGGCCGCAACGCTCGGCCGAGCCGCTCGCCCAGCGCTTGGCTCGCCGCCAGATTCTCCAGCTCGCGCGCGATCAGCATCCGAGCTCCGCCCACAGCGACCCGAGCTCGTCCGCCACCTCGCCGGCGAGGAGCCCGCGCTGGCCGCGCCGCTTGCTGACCCGCTCCCCGGCCCAACCATGAAGATACGCTCCGGCGCGCGCGGCATCGAAGGGTTCCATTCCCTGCGCCAGAAGCCCACCGATGAGCCCGCACAGCACGTCGCCCGTGCCACCATGGGCCAGCCCGGCGTTCCCGGTGGGATTGACCGACAGCCGGCCCTCCGGCGCCGCCACCACCGTCCCGGCGCCCTTGAGCACGACCACCGTTCGCTCATCGCCGGCGAGCTTCGCGGCCGCGGCGAAGCGATCGGCCTGGACTTCGGCGGTGCTGCGACCCGTCAGCAGCGCCATCTCTCCGGGGTGCGGGGTCACGACCGTCGGACCTACGGCGCCGGCCAGTGTCCCCGGGTGCCCGGCGATGGCGTTGAGCGCATCCGCGTCGAGAACCGTAGCTC
>Ga0302324_100023750_pt1 | contig 11841 bp, 12 predicted proteins | sample Palsa_T0_1_FD_201949 | JGI IMG/M metagenome (GOLD analysis project Ga0302324, IMG submission 201949) | Peat permafrost microbial communities from Stordalen Mire near Abisko, Sweden - Palsa_T0_1 | ecosystem: Environmental > Terrestrial > Soil > Palsa > Peat permafrost | place: Sweden: Abisko... | reverse complement strand
CGCTGCGGATTCGAGCGACGCGGTGGAGGGGCCAAGAGGGAACGCCCAAGGGCGGGAGGGAGCGGACGGTGCCACTGCTGTCACCTGACGCTCTCGTCGCACTGGCAGCCCACCGGCACCTTCGAGGGCCGCACGTCTTTTGTCGTCTAGACGGGACACCCATGACGGACTGGGACGTACGGGAGATTGTCCCGAATGCGTGCAAGGCGGCCGGCATTGGCCGACGGGCGACGAACCACGTCCTCCGGCACACCGTCGGGACGCAGCTCGCTGAGGGCGGCGTCAACGCGTTCAAGGTGCAGGCCTTCCTTGGGCACGCGGACATCGCGACGACGAGACGCTACGTGCACGACACCGCAGATGGGTTGAGGGACGCGGCACGGGTGCTGAACTTCCCGTCTCCGCAGCTGCAAGTTACGGCCACCTGACGGCCACGAAGACGGGAGTGGAGTGAAGATGCGAGTGGGTACAACGGCTTCTGTATGTCCCCGACGGGATTCGAACCCGTGTTACCGGCTTGAAAGGCCAGCGTCCTGGGCCTCTAGACGACGGGGACCCACATCTCCGACGATGAGTCGCGTGGGAATCGAACCCACGACCCTCGGCTTAAAAGGCCGGTGCTCTACCAGCTGAGCTAGCGACTCGCACGGGTGGTCATGTCCCAAGTTGCCCAGGGCCGCAAGCCCCAACCCCAGCTGATGTTCGCCTTTCGCGCGTCGAAACGACGCGCATCTACTCCGTGTGGCCATGCAGAACGAGGATGAGTCCGAGTCTGAGCGAGAGGAGAGCGAGGCGCGAGCGCCCGCTCGGCACTACCTCACCCACGCCGGGGCCGAACGCCTGCATGAGGAGCTGGTCGCGCTGCTCAAGACCGAGCGCCCGCGCGTCACGGCGGAAGTCAGCGCCGCCGCTGCCCAGGGCGACCGCAGCGAGAACGCCGAATACATCTACGGGAAGAAGCGGCTGCGCGAAATCGACCGCAGGATTCGCTTTCTCCAGCGACGGCTCGACGCGTCGACGGTGGTTGACCCCAGGGAGCAGAAGGATGACTCCCGCGTCTTCTTCGGTGCGACGCTCGTCCTCGAGGACGAGGATGGCAAGCAGACGCGCTACCAGCTGGTGGGAGCCGACGAGACGGATGCCCGGGGGGGCCGCATCAGCGTGGATTCGCCTCTCGGACGGGCGCTCCTCGGCAAGCCCCGCGGTGCTTCGGTGACAGTCTTGCGTCCGCGCGGGGAAGTCGAGGTGACCATCGTCGAAATCAGGTACGAGTGACGCTGGGCATGCAGGAGACGACGCGGGTCCAGTCACGGCTCTGGCGCATTTACCGACGGCTGGACCCATCAATCCTCAGCGCCCCGGACGCCCCGCTGTCCAGCGACGACGGGCTGGCGCTGCAGGGGCGCGAGGGGCGTACCGGGCTCGCTTTCGGCACCTACACCCGTGCCGGGCTGGAGAAGGCGTTGCGCGCCTACGGCACGCTGGGGCGGCTCGAGGCGCGAGGGCTGGGCCCCATCGACGTTCGCCTCGACCTGGCCGACGCGTACCGCCCCCGCATCCGACTCGAGAGCCACCGCTTTGCTGGTCGTCCCGTCCTCGACGTCGAGCTCAAGGAGACGTCGGGCGCTGCCGTGGGCTTGCTGGCCGGGTACAGCAAGCTGCGGTTGCTCTATCTCGAATCCCTCCTGCTCCAGCATCCGGGGAAGTCCTTTGACTGGGCGCGGCCACCCCTTCCCGAGCAGGAGTTCCCCGGGCTGTCGCTGTCGAGCGAAATCCTCCAAATCCTGCTGCTGCTCGCCAAGCGGGTGGGCGCCGAGGCCCTGGCAGTTCGGCCCTCGACGTTTCACGCAGCCTGGATTTACTCCCGCTATTTCCGCTTCATCGACGGCCGCGCCCAGGGTCGCTTCGAGTCACTCCTGGCGAGCCGTCGTCTTCGGCCGTTGTGGCTGCTTTCCTGGGCCCTGGAGCTTGGCTGCTTGCGGCGTGACGGGGAGCCGGTGGGCTTCGCGCCCGACCCGATGCTCGCCCCCCTGACGCGCCGCTTCGGGGCTCACTTCACGGGCCGGGCCTGGAGGCGGGGACTTGTCCGCGGCCGCGCAGAGCGTCACCTCCTGGATGTGGCTTGCCTCCGAGAGCGCTTCCCCTGGAGCCAGATGCCGCCCGGCAACCCGCCCACATCCCTGCGGAGATTGCTGCGGCCGCCTTCGGGGTAGGTGCTTCCGAGGGTGGATCCGGCCGTCGGAGACCGTGCCTATACTTCGCCAACGGTAAAGAGAAGGGGAGTGCGAGGCGCCGACGTTGCGGCGCAGCGTGGTCAGTTGCACCCGCCGTCACAGAGGCATCCGGCACCCCACGATGGAAAAGAACTTCATCCTCGACACGAACGTCCTGCTCCACGATCCACGGTCCCTCTTCACCTTCGAAGACAACAACGTCGTCATCCCCATCTACGTCATCGAGGAGGTCGACAAGTTCAAGCGCGACCTCAGCGAGCTCGGCCGGAACGCACGGCTGGCGGCGCGCTACCTCGATGCACTCCGGGCGGAGGGCTCGCTGGCCGAGGGCGTGCCGCTCCCGGGAGGAGGCAACCTCCGGGTGGTGGTGAGCCATCGCCCGCTCCCACCCAGCATTGGCGACGCTCAGCTGATGGACAACCGCATTCTCTCGGTTGCCCTGGACATCAAGGAGCGGGAACCGGACCTCAAGGCGGTCTTCATCACCAAGGACACGTCGCTGCGCATCCGCGCCGACGCGGTGGGCCTCGAGGCGCAGGACTACGACGCGCAGCGTGTCGAGATCAGCGAGCTGTACACCGGGCACCGGGAATTGCTCGTCCCGCGCGAGCTGGTGGACCAGATGTACAAGCCCGGCGCCGAGGTCGCGCTCCCGGAGGGTGAGGCGCTGGCGCCCAACGAGTTCGTCCTCCTCAAGGATGAAACCAACCCCTCGCACACCGCGATGGGCCGGATGAACCCGGCCAAGGGACGCCTGGTCCCGCTTCTGCGCGTCGTCAAGGACGGGGTGTGGGGCATCCGTCCTCGCAACATGGAGCAGAGCTACACCTTCGACCTGCTCCTCAACGACGAGATCAAGCTGGTGACCATCGTCGGCAAGGCCGGAACGGGTAAGACGTTGCTCGCCATCGCTGCCGGCTTGCACAAGACGACCGAGGAGAGCGCCTACCAGAAGCTCCTCGTCAGCCGGCCCATCTTTCCGCTCGGTCGGGACATCGGGTACCTGCCCGGCGACGTGGAGCAGAAGCTGAACCCCTGGATGCAGCCCATCTTCGACAACGTCGAGTTCCTGATGAACCTCAGCCGGGCCGACAAGAAGGCCGGCCGGGGGTACCACGAGCTGCTCGACCTGGGCATCCTGGAAATCGAGGCGCTCACCTACATTCGCGGCCGCAGCATCCCGAACCAGTTCATCATCGTCGACGAGGCGCAGAACCTCACGCCGCACGAGGTGAAGACCATCATCACCCGCGTCGGGGACGGGACGAAAATCATCCTCACCGGCGACCCCTTCCAAATCGACAACCCCTATGTCGACGCCACCAGCAACGGGCTGGTTCACGTGGTCAATCGCTTCCAGAAGGAGCGCATCGCCGGCCACATCACCATGACCAAGGGTGAACGAAGCGCTCTGGCCGAGCTGGCGGCGAACCTGCTCTAGTCAAGAGGGCGGCCCATGGGCAGTGAGCCAAAACCCCTGATTGAGTACCCCTCGCCCTACACCTTCAAGGTCATGGGCAAGCAGGAGCACGGCTTCAAGGAATACGTCCGTCAGCTCTTCCATCGCGTGCTGGCGCAGGAGATTTCCCAGGACTCGATGAGCGAGCTGCCCTCGAAGGGTGCCAAGTACCTCTCGGTCTCGGTGACGGTGGTGCTGCTCTCGGAGGAGCAACGGGCCCGGGTGTACGAGGCCCTCCACAAGGATCGCCGCATCCTGTACTACCTGTAGAGTCCCTCCTCGACTCCATGGCCGATTCGCCTCCACCAGCCGCGCCAGCGCTCCCGTTGGAGGCAGCCGCGCCCTTCACCACTGGGACAGTCCTCGGGCGGTTGGCGCGAAGGTTGGAGCTCGACGAGGGCTCACGCATCATCGAGTTCCGGGTCCAGGAGCGAAGCGCGGCCGTGCTTCTGGCGTGCGAGCTCGGGTGTCGGGTGACGGTCACCGACCCCTCAAAAGAGGTGCTCCAGCGCGTTCGCCTCGAAGCGGAGACCGCTGGCGTCGGAGGCAAGCTGTCGCTCTTGGAGATGGATGCGGGCGCGCCTGCCCTTCCCCAAGCGGCCTTTGACCTCGCCATCAGCGCCGGCCGGGTGCGGCCGCTCGGGACGCTGGCCGCATTGATGCGGCCCGTCCTCGTCCCGTCCAAGGGACGCCTGGTGGCGGTGGTGGCGGTGCGGGTGGGGTCGGTGAGGCAGGACCTCAGCCCGTGGGAAGCTGCGCTGGGAGGCGCGCTTCGCTCGCCACAGGAGGAGCTGGCCGAGCTCATGCGGAGCGGCTTCGAGCCGGAGTGGGCCGAGGCGCTCAGCGAGACGCAGCTCGTGGAGCTCTATGGAGCGCGCCCGGCACCGGCCGCTGAGGAAGCAGCCCTGGTGCAGTCCGGGCCCTCCGGCGTGAGCTTCGTGCTGGTGGCCGGGCGGCGGCGAGAGCCCGGCGAGGCGCCGCCTCCTGCAGGTTCGCGAGCCTGAAGGCGTGCCCTCAGCCGGGAAGGCTGACGGGCTGCCGGGAGAAGTCGACGAGGCTGAGTTGCTCGGGAGCGACGGCCAGGGTGAGATCGGAGCGAGGTCCGGCAGCGTCTCCGCCCAGCTGAAAGGGCATCGGCCTTTCGAAGCGCACCTCGACGGACGACGCCAGGAAGTCCTGGACGGCGGGGGGGAACCACTCCCCGCGCCACATCCGGCCGAGGTTGGCCACCACCGCCAGCGGCTGCACCACGCCCACCCGAAAGTGCATGGTGCCGGACTCGGCGCCGGCGAAGGGAAACATCCGGACGCCGTAGCCGTAGTAGGGGATGGTGCTGGCCGCCGCAATCATCGCCGGTCCACGGTAGAGGAGTCCCCCCGGGGCGATGGTGGCCAGAGGCTTCCCGTCCGGGCCCATGCGGTGGGCCGGAGTGTCTCCCCGGTTCCAGACCTCGCACTCGGCCGTCAACGGCCGCGCCAGCGCCTTGGGCAGCGTCCGCAAAAGGACGGCGGCGGCATACCCGCGCGAGCCGGTGAGGAGGCGGCCGAGCCAGTTGCTGGAGACGCGCTCCTTCAACCAGACGTAGTCGTTGAGTAGCTCGGCGTCGATTCCGAGGCTGGCGAAGGGCGCCCGACGGCCTTCGACCGAGAGCAACTCCAGCGCGCGGTAACCGGGGACTTCGCCGGCCCGGGCGCGGAGCACGTCATCGACGATGCCGCCGCTGCGCACGCCGGAGGCATTCACCCAGGCGGCGAGCCCGTTGCCGGTGCCGAGCTTGAGGACGCCGAAGTGGGGAAGCCGGCTCATTCTCCGCCTGGCGGCCAGGTTGAGGACCTCGTCGGCGAAGCCCATGAAGGTGCCATCGCCGCCCCCGAAGAAGACGGTGTGGTAGCCCTCCTCGACGACGGCATGCGCGATGCGCCGGGCGTCGAGCGGGGAGCGCGAGACGTAGAGGTCGCCCCGCGCCACGACGTGAGAGAGCGCCCGCAGCACTCCCGGCGTCACCTTGCGGGCATGGGCATTGAGCAGCACCGCGACGCGGGCCGGGCTTGGCACCCAGCGCTGCGAGCGCGCCATGGCAACGGGAGAGCTATGGGAGGGGAGAAGCTCCAAAGGCGGTTTCCAGTCGGGCTGCCGCGGTGCGGCATGAGGCTCAGGGACTGCAGGTTTCCGGCCAGGGCGCGGGGCATTCTCATGCCACGCGAACGTAACAATTGCGGCGCCTTAGTGCCTCATCCGGAAGGCGAAGGGGCTCGGGTGTGAAGGGGTGGTGACGGTGGGGTGCGCAAGGGGCGTCGCACCTCGGGTGAAGCCGGGAGCGTTTGACACCCAGTGAGCGCTGGTTAGCTTCAAGCCACTAATTCGCAGTCCCGTTCTGGAGGTTTTCGTGGGGAAGATCATCGGCATAGACCTGGGCACCACCAACAGCGTGGTCGCGATCATGGAAGGTCGCGAGCCCAAGGTGCTTACCAACGAGGAGGGTACTCGGACCACTCCTTCGGTGGTGGCGTTTCTCAAGGATGGCGAGCGGTTGGTGGGTCAGGTGGCGAAGCGTCAGGCCATCACGAACCCCGAGCGCACCATCTATTCCATCAAGCGCTTCATGGGCCGCCGCTTCGAGGAGGTCACCGAGGAAGCGAAGCTGGTCCCGTACAAGGTTGTCCGCGGACCCAGCGGGGATGCCCGCGTCGAGATCGACGGCAAGCAGTACAGCCCGCCGGAGATTTCCGCGCAGGTGCTCCTCAAGCTGAAGCGGGCCGCCGAGAATTACCTCGGTGAGAAGGTCACGGATGCGGTGATCACCGTTCCGGCCTACTTCAACGATGCCCAGCGGCAGGCCACCAAGGATGCCGGTGAGATTGCCGGCCTCAACGTCCGGCGCATCATCAACGAGCCGACGGCCGCGGCCCTCGCCTACGGGCTCGACAAGAAGAAGGACGAGAAGATTGCCGTCTACGACTTCGGCGGCGGAACGTTCGACGTCTCCATCCTCGAGGTGGGCGAGAACGTGGTCGAGGTCCTGGCGACCAACGGCGACACGCACCTCGGCGGCGACAACATCGACCAGCTGATCATGGACTGGCTCATCGCCGAGTTCAAAAAGGACACGGGCATCGACGTCTCCAAGGACAAGATGGTCCTGCAGCGGCTGAAGGAGGCCGCGGAGAAGGCGAAGATCGAGCTCTCCAGCACCATGGAGACCGACATCAACTTGCCCTTCCTGACGGCGGACCAGAATGGTCCGAAGCACCTCAACGTCAAGCTCACCCGCGCCAAGTTCGAGGCGATGATTGACGCGCTCGTTGAGCGCAGCCTCGAGCCGTGCCGGAAGTGCCTCAAGGACTCCGGCCTGGAGGCCAAGGACCTGAACGAGGTCATCCTCGTCGGTGGCTCGACCCGCATCCCGAAGGTGGCCGAGGCCGTGAAGCGCCTCTTCGGCAAGGAGCCGAACCGCTCGGTGAACCCGGACGAGGTGGTGGCAGTCGGCGCCGCGGTCCAGGGCGGTGTGCTCTCCGGTGACGTGAAGGACATTCTCCTGCTCGACGTCACGCCGCTGTCCTTGGGCGTGGAGACGCTGGGCGGGGTGATGACCAAGCTCATCGAGCGCAACACCACCATCCCGACCAAGAAGGCGGAGACGTTCTCCACCGCCGCCGATGGCCAGACGCAGGTGGAAATCCACGTGCTTCAGGGCGAGCGCGAGATGGCGGCGGACAACCGGACGCTGGGCCGTTTCCAGCTCACCGGGATTCCGCCCGCGGCGCGCGGTGTGCCGCAGGTCGAGGTGACGTTCGACATCGACGCCAACGGCATCCTCAACGTCAAGGCCACGGACAAGGCGACGTCCAAGGAGCAGAGCATCACCATCACCCACTCCTCGGGCCTCAACAAGGCCGAGGTGGAGAAGATGGTCTCCGATGCCCGCACCAACGAGGCGGCGGACAAGGAGCGGCGCGAGCTGGTGGAGCTGAAGAACCGCGCCGAGAACCTCTCCTACCAGATGGAGAAGCTGCTTAAGGAGAACAAGGAGAAGCTCTCTCCGGAGAGCGCCTCGGCCCTCGAGTCGGCCATCCAGGGGCTGAACGCCGTCCGCGATGGCACGGACAAGGCGGCCCTGCAGAGCGCGATGAACGCCCTCGAGCAGGCCAGCCACAAGGCGGCGGAGGAGATGTACCGGGCGGCAGGCGCCGCCGCGGGCGCGCCGGGAGCCCCAGGGGCTCCTGGAGCGCCGGGTGCGCCGGGCGCTCCTGGCGATGCGCCTCCGAAGAAGGACGACGTCGTCGACGCGGAATTCCGGACGAACTGACGGCCGGGTGAAGTCGGGGCGCCTCTTTCTCGGTCGAGCAATCGACCGGGGAAGGGGCGCTCCCTTTTTTACGTTCGGCGCGCGCTCTGGTGGAGCTCGAGCAGTATCTCTCCGCCCTTGAAGAGTCGCACCGCGCCGGACGTCTGGCTCACCACCAGGGCCAGACACTCGGTGCTGGCGGTGATGCCGGCGGCCGCGGCGTGCCGGGCACCGAGGCCCAAGGGGACGGTGACGTCCTCGTCGGTGGCGGAGAGGTAGCGGCCGGCGGAGAGCACCACGCCGTCCTCGCGGATGACGAAGGCCCCGTCGAGGACGGAGAAATTCTTGATGGCCTCTCGCATCTTCGGGTCGAGGACGTTGCGTTCGGATTCGCCCAGGCCCTGGAAGGGGTTGAGGGTGATTTGTCGGCTCTTCTCGAGGACGTTGTTGTGGTCGCCGATGGTGATGATGGTGCCGATGGGGTGGCCCTCGTAACCCTCTTGCCCAATTTGCAGCGCCAGCTGGAGAAGGGCGTCCACCACCTGGCTGTCGAAACCTTCCCCGAGCTTGATGCCTTCGATGGCCACTCGGTCGTCGAGCGAGCCGCCGATGCGCATCTGCATCAGGGTGTCGGGGGAGCGGCCGACCCGGCCGGTCATGCAGAGGACGAGGTCCCCTTCCTTGAAGGCCCCCTGGGAGAGGGCGGAGACGAGGGCCACCTTTACCCGCTCCACGCGGCTGTAGTCGTAGGCGGGGATGACCAGCGCCCGATGGCGCCGCGTCTGCAGCGCAAGCGCGATGGGCTCGGCCGTCACCGCGTACACCAGCTTGTGGCGAATCTTTCGCCGGCGAAGGTCCTCGGCTGCAATGGGAACGTCACAGATGTAGAGGAAGTGGTCGACTTCCGCCTTCGCGGCCAGGGCCAGTGCTCCACGGAGGAACTCGCGATCGAACCGGGACGACTCGTTTCGCGTCTTCTCTGCCTCGGACATGCGAAGGCTCAGGTTACCTTGACTTCAGGAAACCGGCGAATAAGACTCCGCGCCCCTTTTTCGGGGCTGAGCCGGGGCGTTCAGCCCACGGCCGTACGAGGACAGCGGCTTTGAACCAAAAAGATCTCAAGCGCTACAAGAAGATGCTCGAGGACAGCAAGCAGGCTTTGCTGATGAGCGCGAAGAAGACGCTGATGGAGGAGTCGAACTTCGACACCGACGACCTCCCTGACGAAATCGACCTGGCCAGCAGCGAGTACGCCCAGTCGATGGTGTTTCGCCTCCGCGACCGGGAGAAGTTCCTGCTCAAGAAGATTGAGAAGGCCCTCTTGCGCATCGAGGACGGCACCTTCGGCATCTGCGAGCGCTGTGAGGAGCCCATCAGCCCCAAGCGCCTGGAGGCCAGGCCGGTGACCACCTTGTGCATCCGCTGCAAGGAGGAGCAGGAGAAGAAAGAGAAGTCCTACGGGTAACGAAGGCCCCGGGCAGCGCTCAGGCGGCCTGGAGCTCCACGCGGACCAGCTCCCGCCCGATGAGGAACTGGTCTCCCGAATCCACGAAGACCGCCGTGGTGAGCCTGAGGAAGGTTCCGTTCGAGCTGCCCACGTCGCGCACCACCAGGCGCTCGCCGCGCGCCTTGAGCACCGCGTGACGGCCGGAGACGAAGCCGTCGGTGGGAAAGACAATGTCCCCCGTCTCCCGGCCGAGCAGGTTGTCCCCCTCGCGCAACGGGAAGGCCCCCCCGCGCATCCCCCCGTCGAGCAGCTGAATCATCCGCAAGCGGTACCCCGGATCCGGCGAGCCCCAGGCCAGGGCCCCGTCCGGGGCGGCCGTTGCCGCGGGGATGGCCTCCAAGAGCAGACGCTGGCGCCCGAGCCGCAACTCGCCTCCGACCACGAGCTCCCGCTCTCCCCGGAGACGGGCGAAGACGCCGTTGCCCCCGCCGGCGTCCTCCACTGCCAGCCGGCCCCCGGAGAAGAAGAAGCGGACCTGCACCGGGGCCACGAAGGGGTCGTCCGGAAGCGTCAGGTCCCCGGCCGTCCCCACCGTCATGACCTCGCCGCGCATGGGGAGGACGGTTTCAGCGCCGCCGTCGGCACGCACCACGCGCAGGAGGACACGGGGACGGGCGCCCGTGGGTGCAGTCAGCGAGGCGCCGCACCCGGCACAGGTGGTGCTCGCGGCCGGGTTGGAGACGCCACAAGTTGGGCAGGTGACCACCATGCGACGGGGGGACTCTAGCAGAGGTATGCCCCGGGCTTGCGGCAGAGGCGCCCGGCATGGCAGCTTCCGCGACCCTCGCCGTGACTTGTCCCACCTGCACAGCGGACACCGGAAGCTCCGCGCAGTTCTGCCCCGCCTGCGGCACGGTCCTCCCGCGGCTCACCGGGAATGGCGACCCCCTGGTGGGCAAGGTGGTGGCCCGCAAGTATGCCGTCGAGCGCTGCATCGGCGAGGGTGGGATGGGCAGGGTGTACCGTGCCCGGCAGCTGGTGCTGGACAAGCCCGTGGTGCTCAAGGTGCTGCACCAGGAGCTCCTCTCGGATGCCCGCACGGTGGCGCGCTTTCAGCGCGAGGCCCGGGCCGCAAGCCGCCTCAACCACCCCAACTCCATCAACATCCTCGACTTCGGCGTGGCCGAGGACGGCGAGCTCTTCATCGCCATGGAGTACGTGGATGGACATGACCTCCACCACCTGTTGACCAACGAGTGGCCCCTGCCGGAGCCGCGCATCATCCGCATCGTCTCCCAGGTGCTGTCGGCGCTGGCCGATGCGCACTCGGCCGGGGTCATCCATCGTGACCTCAAGCCAGAGAACGTGATGGTCGAGCCGCGCCGTGGCGGGGAGAGCGACGTGGTGAAAGTCCTCGACTTCGGGATTGCCAAGATTGTCGACACCGCGGAGGCCGGTCCGGCGCTCACCCGGGCTGGCTTCGTCTGTGGAACGCCGGAGTACATGTCGCCCGAGCAGGCGAAGGGCGCCCCCCTGGATGCGCGGAGCGACCTCTATTCGGTGGGCGTCCTGCTCTTCCAGCTCGTCACCCGCCGGCTTCCCTTCGAGGCGGATACGGCCATCGGGTATGCCACCAAGCACCTGAGTGAGCCGCCGCCTCCGCCGTCGCGCTTCCGGCCCGGAGGATGCTCCCCCGAGATGGAGCACCTCATCCTTCACGCGTTGGCCAAGGACCCCGCCGCGCGGCCCCAGACGGCCGAGGCCTTTCTCGAGGAATTGGAGACGCTGCCGGCGAGCGAGTCCTCCCACTCGGCCCGCACTGCCCGGGTGGTGATGCCACTTGGCGCCACGGCCGAGCAGCCTCGAAAGTCGGACGTGGCCACGGCGCGGACGGTGGTGTCCGTCCCCCCCACCGCCCAGCGCCGGCTCGGCGTGTGGGGGGCCGCTGGCATCGGAATGGCCATCGCTGCCTTGTTGGTGGCCGCGGCCGCCGCCTTCTTCTACGTGCGGCCGGCGGCGACGGCAGGCCCCGTCGTGCCAGCCAGCGCGGCCGTCTGGAAGCTGGAAGTCCCCGAGGGGCGCCGGGACGCCAAGCGTTCGGCAGAGCTGGCACGCGACGGCGACAACCTCTACGAGGCGGGGGACCTGGCACTGGCCCGGGCCAAGTACCTCGAGGCCTTCGAGGCCGACCCCACCTCCGAGCTGGCCCTCAAGCTTGGCCTTCTGGCCCGGCTTCGGGGGCCGCCGGGGGCGGAGGAGGCGCAGGGCTTCCTTGCCCGTCACCTGAAAGACGCGCCGACGTCTGCCGCCCGGACTCAGATTGTGAAAGTGACGCCGGACCTCGGCAGCGGACAGTGACGTTCTGAGGGAGGCCCTAGCGGCCTTCGACGACTTCCACGAGCAGGACTTGCTCGCC
>Ga0302324_100023748_pt1 | contig 11843 bp, 11 predicted proteins | sample Palsa_T0_1_FD_201949 | JGI IMG/M metagenome (GOLD analysis project Ga0302324, IMG submission 201949) | Peat permafrost microbial communities from Stordalen Mire near Abisko, Sweden - Palsa_T0_1 | ecosystem: Environmental > Terrestrial > Soil > Palsa > Peat permafrost | place: Sweden: Abisko... | reverse complement strand
CAGCATGCCCGCAAGCCGAATGAAAGCGTGAAGTCGCGCGGTCCCGCCCATAAGGGATCCGTGGCGATGTCGGTGACGATGACCGGTTCCTTGCGCCAGGACGCCGTGCCGCAGGATCCGGCGCAAGGGCCGATCTCCACACCGTCGATCGCGGCGCTATAGGCTTCGGGCAGGCTCGGCGCCGCCGCAGGCCTCAGATGTTTTCCGTCCGCCAGAAGCAGGATCGAGCACAGCGCCGGCGGCGCCAGGCCTTCGACGAGTGTCGCGATGCGCGTCAGGACTTCGCGCAAATGCGCGCCGTCGGCCATCAGGTCGAGGATTTCGCCCTGCGCTTTCAGCATGGCGAGGGCGGGAAATTCTACTGCATCCTCGTTAAACGAGGGTGCTGGAGCGTATTTCGTCGCAGCATTACGCGCTGTCGTCATGTCCCTGAGCTTCCCGGTCTTCTTTTGCGGCAAGCGTAATGGGGTCTTGTAAACGGTGGGTTAAGTCCGCACTCCGGGGATTAACGATCCTGCCGGCGTAGCCGATTGGCGGCTCTTCTCGAATCTGTACGGAAACGGGACACCTGGGATAATCATCCGCGAAACGGCAGTGACTGAGGCTTGCAGAAAGAACAGTTGCGGCGATCGAGCCGGGGAGGCAAAAATCCCGTATCGTGGTGCAAGCGCCGTTTCCCTAACCCGGCTCACGGAGCTGACATGCCGGCAGCCAAATTCAAATCGGTCGACGAGTATATCGCCGCGCAACCGCAATCCGCGCGCGTGGTGCTCGGCCGTGTGCGCGCCGTTATCCGCGAGGCGTTGCCCGGCGCGGAGGAGACGATCTCCTACAACATGCCGACCTATAAGCTCGGCGGCAGCGCCGTGATCTTTTTCGCCGCGTGGAAACGGCATTTTTCGCTCTATCCCGCCTCGGCAAAGCTGCTCGATTTCTTCAAGAAGGAGCTTGCAGCCGCCACGATCAACAAGAGCACAATCCGGTTTTCGCTCGCGGAGCCCGTTCCCGACAGGCTGATCGGGCGAATCGCGAAATTTCGCGTCAAGGAGCAGTCGGACCGCGCCATGCGGCGAAAATGACGGACAAAGTCCTGCGACCCCCGCCGATTTCGTAGCGTTCCCGCCCGCGATCGGTGGTAAGAACGGGAAATGGAAACTCCAAAAAGCAGATCGACCCGTTTCCTTTCAGGAGAGGGATCGGGGGTGGTCGTGAGCCATACCATTCGTTTTCGCCGTCCGGAGACGCCTTACAGCCTGTCCAAGATGACGGCCTCGAACCAGGAAGAGACGATGGCGCAAATCCAGCGCCTGAAAATGCTGGGTTACACGATCATCGAGGTCGTGCCGCCTCTCGGGGCCGAGGCGCCGGCCACCCCATAGCGGCGCCGGGATGAACGACCGGAAACATCACGGACCGAAGCCGCCCCGCGACTGGCGGCGCGTCCACCATTCGCCGCTCTTTTGGGTGGGCTTTGTTCTGTTCGTTGTGGCGATCGCGGTCTATGTGCTGAGCGAAGACCTTTCCTGGCGGCCGCACCTGCATCGACCCGCCGCCGCGACGACAACGGACGGCGCGCAACATTAACCCCCGGGCGCCGCCGTCTCTTCGTCGATCCATATTTTCCATTGTCGCTTCGCATGACGATTGTCTCCCGAGATGTCGGCGCATTCGATTCACGATTGCCGGAACGGACGGCCCGTAAAGCCCGCCTATTTCGGCCGACAGACACGTACAATTGCGTACGATTGCTCGGCTAATAATTTACATCTTGTGCACCGCGCGGGCGTCTTATGAACGCATGCAAGTCGCAATGGAGTCCCCAATAGAGCGCCTCTGACACCCCAACAGGCCGCGAGCGACTTCGATGCCGCCGACGTCGAATTTGGGGACTCCATGCACTCCGAGGCACAGACACCAGGCATTCTTGCACGAAATCGCGCCCGTCGCGGAATCGGCCGTGCCGCAACAAAGAACACGTCGAGAGACAGATGCAATCCTTGAATTCCGGCCTGGCCGCACGCGAAAGCGACGCCGAAGAGGCAACACGGGCGAAAATCCGCATCGACGAACTCATCGTGAAATCCGGCGCGTTGCAGCAGGCCATTCTCAACAGCGCCAACTTCTCCGTCATTGCGACGGACGAAAAAGGCACCATTCAGCTGTTCAACGCGGGCGCGGAACTCATGCTGGGTTACGCAACTTCCGACGTGGTCGATCGCAGCACTCCGGCCGATATTTCCGACCAGCGGGAACTCAGCGTTCGTGCCGAAGCCCTGAGCCAGGAGAACGGGGTCCTGATCACCCCCGGTTTCGAGGCGCTGGTATACAAGGCCGCACGCGGTATCGAGGACATCTACGAGCTGACCTATATCCGCAAGGACGGAAGCCGGCTTCCCGCCGTCGTGTCCGTTACCGCGCTGCGCACCGACAATGGACCTATCATCGGATACCTCCTGATCGCGACCTCCAATATCGTGCGCAAGGATGCGGAAGACAACCGATTGTGGGCGGAGGAAAGCTTTCAGCTCATGATCGCGAGCGTCACGGATTGTGCCATCATCATGCTGAACGAGCACGGTCGCGTGAAAACCTGGAACACGGGTGCACATCGGATCAAGGGCTACGACGCGAAAGACATCATCGGCCAGCCCATCTCCATTTTCTATTCCCCCGAAGACATCGCCGCCCACGAGCCTGAACGCGCATTGCGGGAGGCGGCCCAAACGGGGCGGTTCGAAGACGACGGCTGGCGCATTCGCAAGGACGGCACACGGTTCTGGGCCAACGTCGTCATCACGGCGATAAGGGATTCGGGCGGCGTCCTGCTGGGCTACGCCCAGCTCGCACGCGACATGACCGCACGGAAAAACGCCGACGACGCGGTCAAGGAAAGCGAAGCGAGCCTTCGCTCCATTCTGGATACCGTTCCCGATGCGATCGTCATCGTCGACGAAGACGGGCAGATCGAATCCTTCAGCCTCGCGGCCTCGCGCCTGTTCGGCTATTCCGTGGAGCAGGCCATCGGTCAGAATGTGAAAATTCTGATGCCGGAGGCTTACTGGGGCCAACACGGCGACTACCTCGCCCGCTTTCGCGAAATCGGCGAAAAACGCGTCGACGGCACCGGTCGCGTGGTGGACGGCCTGCGCCGGGACGGCAGCACGTTTCCCATGGAGCTGGCTGTCGGCGAAGCCATGGGCGGCAATCGCCGTCTGTTCACCGGCTTCGTCCGCGACATCACGGAACGACAACGGTTTGAAGCGGAACTCAGCGCCGCCAAGGCCATCGCGGAGGCGGCCAACCTGGCCAAGTCGGAATTCCTTTCGAGCATGAGTCACGAGCTTCGCACTCCGCTCAACGCAATTCTGGGATTTGCGCAGTTGATGGCGACCGACATTCCCCCTCCGACCACCAATCAGAAAGCCAGCATCGATCAGATTCTCCAGGCGGGCTGGTACCTGTTGGAATTAATTAACGAAGTTCTCGATCTGGCACTGATCGAGTCCGGCAGATTGTCGCTTTCCATGGAACCAGTGTCGTTGCCTGAGCTTCTCTCGGAATGCGATTCCATGATGGAGCCGCTCGCGGAAAAGCGCGGCATCATGATGTCGTTTCCCGATTTCAGCGCGCCCTGCGTCGTACTCGCCGACAGGACGCGCATGCGCCAGGTCATCATCAATCTCCTCTCCAATGCCATCAAGTACAACCGCCCCGGCGGTTCGGTCTTGGTGGATTGCGTCACGCGCGAAGACGGACGTATCCGGCTCAGCGTGCGCGATTCAGGTCTCGGCCTGTCGCCCGAAAAGCAGGCCCAGCTGTTCCAGCCCTTCAATCGGCTGGGTCAGGAAGGCGGCGCCGAACAGGGAACCGGCATCGGACTCGTGGTCACAAGACGCCTTGTCGAAACCATGCACGGTGCCATCGGCGTGGAGAGCAGCGTCAACGTCGGCACATTGTTCTGGGTCGATCTGCGGTCGGCCATAGCGGCGCGACCCGATCTTTCCGAGAAAGCCCCGACGATCTCAGAATTGAGCCGGGGCGGAGTTGCCGCTCCACGAAAAACGGTGCTCTACGTCGAGGACAATCCCGCCAATCTGAAGCTCGTCGAAATGCTGATCGCGCGTCGGCCGGAACTGGTGCTGCTGACGGCCGGAGACGGCGATCTCGGCATCGAGCTTGCGCACCTGCATTTGCCGGATGTGATCCTCATGGACATCAATCTTCCCGGCATCAGCGGCACGAAGGCACTCGCCCTTCTTCGCGCGGCATCCGAGACGGCCCACATCCCCATCGTTGCGCTCAGCGCCAACGCGAGGCCCCGCGATATCGAAGCCGGTCTGAACGCAGGCTTTTTCCGCTATCTCACGAAGCCCATCAAGGTCGACGAATTGCTCGATACGCTGGATATCGCGCTCAGCGCCGACGACGGCCCGGTGCCCGCTGAACCCGTGAAGCTCAGGCTGGTTTAAGACGATGGCGGCCGTGTCACCAATTCTCGGCAGCAAGATCCTCATCGTCGACGACGTCCTGGCCAACGTCCAGGTGCTCAAGTCGATGCTGCATCGCGCGGGATACCTCCATGTCGACTCGACAATGGATCCCGCCGCCGTCTGCGGCCTGCATCTCGAAAACCGCTACGATCTTATCCTGCTCGACCTGCTGATGCCGCAGATGGACGGCTTTCAGGTCATGCGTGCGCTTGACGAAGCCGGGCCGGAACTTCGTCCGACCATACTGGTCATTACGGCCCAGCCGGGGCACAAACTTCGCGCCATGCAGACGGGAGCCAACGACTTCATCAGCAAACCGTTCGATCATACCGAAGTTCTGACCCGTATTCACTACATGCTGGAAGTGCGACTGCTTCAGATACAGGCGGAACGTCACAACCGGCATCTGGAACAGACGGTGCTGGACCGCACCGCGGAATTGCAGCGAAGCGAGGGCATGTTTCGCGAACTCGTCGCCAACATTCCCGAAGCGCTTTGGATCAGAGACGTCGAGCAGCAGACAATTCAATACGTGAATCCGGCGTGGCGGAAACTGAGCGGTGTGTGCGCGGCCGCGGGCGATTCCGTCGAGAAAGCCTTTCAGGCGGTTCATCCCGACGATCTGCCGTGGATGACCAACGAGCGGCGACATGTGCAGGAAGGCCTCTCGAACAACGAGTACCGGCTTGTCCGATCGGATGACAGCGTGCGCTGGGTCCATGCGCGACAATTCCCGATACCGAATCCGCTGGGGACATCGCCGTGGATCGCGGAGATCATCGAGGACGTCACCCTGCGCCGGGAAGCGCAGCGACAACTCCTGCATTCGGCCCGACATGACGCGCTGACCAGTCTGGCCAACCGCACCCATTTGTACGATTCACTTCGCGACGCGGTCTCGCGTGCCGACGCCGAGAACATGGTTGTCTCGGTCCTCCTGATCGACATCGACTACTTCAAGGCCGTCAACGACAGGCTCGGCCACGTGATGGGAGACTTGCTGTTGCGCGCGTTTGCGGCGCGACTGGCAGGCTATGTTCGCCCCGGGGACGTCGTGGGAAGGCTCGGCGGCGACGAGTTTGCTGTGATCGTCTCGACTTCGGCGGAATCCTTCTGCGCTGCTTCCATTGCCGGCAGAATACACAGAGCGTTGAAGACGTCCATGTCGCTCGAGGGCCAGGATGTGCTGGTAACAACGAGCATTGGCGTCGCCAGCTATCCAATCGATACCCATGATTTCGATACGTTGATCCACTATGCCGATACGGCCATGTACGAAGCAAAGGTCGCGGGTCGCGACACGTTTCGCTGTTACACGGCGGAAATGAAAGAACGCGCAATCCGAAAGTCCGACATCGAAAGCGCCTTGCGGCTGGCGCTGGGGCGCGGCGAGTTCGTCCTGCACTACCAGCCGAAAATGGCCATAGAGGGCGTGCGCCTGACCGGTGTCGAGGCCCTGATCCGATGGAACAGACCGGGACACGGATGCGTCTTGCCGGGCGAGTTCATACCGATTCTGGAGGAAATGGGGCTGATCGGCTCGGTCGGTGCCTGGCTCATTGAGAGCGCCTGCCGCCAGATGCGAGCATGGCACGAGGCGGGACTGGGTTGGATCCGGGTCGCCGTCAACGTCTCGTCGAAGCAGGTGCGCGAAGAGCTGTTCGTCGCCCATATCGTCGATGCGGCGCGCAAACATGGTGTCGACCACACACTGCTTGAACTCGAGCTCACGGAAAGCACGCTGATGGCCCATGGCGAGTCGACGGACGCAACATTGCGCAAAATGAAAGACCTGGGGATTACGATCTCGATCGACGATTTCGGAACGGGCTATTCCAATCTTGCCTATCTCAAACGGTTTCAGGTCGACGCGCTCAAGATCGATATCGCTTTCATCCGCGACATCGCGAGCGACGCGGATTCCGCGACCATCACGGTCGCAATCATCAATATGGCGCATAATCTGCGACTGAAGGTGATTGCCGAGGGCGTCGAGACCCTGGAACAACTGGAATTCCTTCGTCGCCATGGTTGCGATGAAATCCAGGGTTATTACTTTTCGGAGCCGCTCCCGGAAGCGCAATTTTCCGCAAAATTCCGCCACATCCTTTCTTGCGAGACCGGGCAAGCGTCGTCGAATGGCGGGCATCGAATTGCCGCGAATGCGTAGCGCCATCGAAAACCCGCCGGGCGTTCCCGGTCTGCCTGACCGCGTGCATCAGCCGCGGGAACCGCGAGTTCGAACCCTTCTCAGGGGAAAGCTGGTCTACGGCGAGGGCATGTTTGTTCCGTGCGGGGCCTTTACGCTCGACTGCGCCGTGCGCGATTTGTCAGCGGGCGGAGCGAAGGTGACGATCGCCGATCGTCAGCCATTGCCGGTCGATGTCTTTCTGATTGTCGTCAAACATTCCGTTGCCCACCGGGCAAGGGTGGTTTGGACGGCGTTTCCCGCACGCGGACTTCAGTTTCTCCAGACCTATGCAATGCGTGCACCGCTGCCCGAGAACCTGAACTTTCTTCGCCTTCTCTGGGGCGAGCTCTATGTGCGAAGCGGCGGTATCTAGCACCCGACGCATTCTCAACGGCTTCACACGGCAAGCGGCAGACTGAAACAAAACGCCGTGCCCGGCCTTGAGTCTTCAAGCCACCACAATCTTCCGCCGTTCGCTTCCGCCAGGGTCTGACAAATCATGAGACCCAATCCCATGCCGGCATTCTTGGTCGTGACGAACGGCTCGAACAGGTGGCTGGCGACATCGGGCGGCAGACCGGGGCCTGTGTCTGCGACCACAACATCGACGAAACCCGGCTCCCCGCGACGCGTCCTGACCGTCAGCTTGCGCGGATCGACCTGAAGCATGGCCTCCATGGAATTGCGAACAAGATTGACGAGAATTTGCTGAACCTGGATTTTGTCGACAACCACTGCCGGCAGGTTAGGGTCGATATCGAGCTCTATCGCAATGTCGGAGTCGGGTGCGCCGAATGTGACCACACCCACAGACTCCTTGACGATATGTCCGATGTCTTCCACGACCTTTCTGCTGTCGCGCTTTTCCATGATCGCTCTCAGATTTTTGATGATCTCGCCGGCACGAAGCGCCTGCGCCTGAGTCTTGTCGAGCAGTTCGCGTGCCTTCGAAACCGTTTCCGCACCGGCGTCGGGCGAACCGAGTATTCGCCCGGCGGCACTGGCATAATTCGATATCGACGCGAGCGGCTGACTGAGCTCGTGTGCGATGGCGGCCGTCATCTGGCCCATCGCATTCAGACGGGACACATGCAGCAATTCGGTCTGCAATTCCCGGAATTCCCGCGCATGAACGATGCGTTCCGACAGAAGCGCTTCCTTTTCCGAAACAATGGTCTTCAGGCGTCCGAGGGCTTCCTGCACGCTTGCCGTGCGCTCCGCCGCGGTCACCGCTCCGGCCAGAACATTTGCAAAGCCGGTCAGGAAGACGACGTCGTGCCGGTCGAATTGGCGCGGCTCGGCGGAAGCGACTTCCAGAACGCCCCACGAGCCGGCGTTGCTCTTGATCAGGACATCGGCCGTCGAGACAATTCCATGCTGCGCGTAGAAGCGAGGAAGCCTGTAGCCCTTGCTTTCCGCAATATCTTCGACGATGACCGGCTCGCCCGATACGAAGGCGCGTCCCTGCGTCGAGGATTTGTCCGCCTTGGAAACGACATTTCCCATGATGCCCTCGTCCCACCCGAAACCGGCCACAATGAGGAGATCGTTTGCCTCTTTGCGATACCGGCAGACTTTTGCGTAGGGGACGCCCAGACTGTCCGCGCAGATCCGCACGGCCTCTGACAGAATCGTTGCGAGGGCATTTTCGTGAAGCGCAAACGTTCCGAAATCGGCGAGCGCAGACTGTTGACGGAGGAGTTTGTCCACCGCGCGCGTTTGGGGCATCTCTAAGGGCTTTCTATCGCTTCACCCTTGGAACATGATCACGAAAGAGCCGTCAGGCTGTTCAATATTGAACACTATCGACTTGTTTGGAGCGACGGAATTCAAGAAATTACCGGTGAATTATCGCGCGAAACTTGGATTTCTCTACTATTCGCCATGAGCATGATGAAAATTCTACTCTGAAAGGTAGTATTACGTGTTATCGCCTGCAAAAAAATAGCGTAAGTTTCAGGTGCTCCCTGAGGCCACGCAACGATGGGTCCCCATCAGCTCGTTTATATCGTCGACGATAACGAAGCCGTCCTCGATTCAACCGGAATGTTGGTGAAATCCGCGGGGATTGCGGTTCGGGAGTTTTCGTCGAGCCTCGCCTTTCTGCGCGATTTCGAAGCTGCCCCCGAATGCTGCGTAATACTCGATATCAACATGCCGGAGATGTCCGGCTTTCGGGTCATCGAGTTTTTGCGCGGGCGCGGAATAACGGTTCCCATCATTCTGTTCAGTGGGCGGGTGGATGCGGTCGCGGAGGAACGGGCAAGGCGCTCGGGCGCGGAGGCGCTCCTGACCAAGCCCGTTGCGCACGATGAACTGCTGCAGCTGGTACAGCGCCTTCTCGCCCGGAGCAATGTCGCACACGCAGTCGCGCCACTGCCGCCGATTATTGCCGGCGAACTACCGCGGCTTGCCCATTAACGGGGTCATCGGCCGTTCTTCAACATCTCCGCAAGCTTCTCCAGGCTCTGCGACCAACCCTCTTCCATGCCTCCCAGCATCAGGCGCGAGATGGGCGCGATGCCCTTCGCACGCGCTTCCACCGTGATGCGCGTGCCGACGCCTTCATCGCGGAGCGTGATCGTGGTGTGGGCTTCGAGGAGCGCAGTGCCCTGCGCGTCGCGCGCGACGGCCGTGAAGACGAAGCGCTCATGCGGCACGACCTCGTGCACCGTGCCCGTCATGGGATGGGAAAAATCGCCCGGCCCCTCCATGAGCATGTTGATGGCGCCGCCGGGTCGTGCGTCGATTTCGCATACCGGATTGGTGAAACCCTTCGGTCCCCACCAATGCGCCAGATGCTTCGGGTTCGTGAACGCTTCGAACACGAGCGTCCTGGGCGCATCGAGCAACCGCGTCAGCGAAATCGTCTTTTCGAGACCGCCGCCCTTGCCCCAATCCGCAACGTAGCCGCCAAGCCGCCCCAATGTCTGCGTCAACCCTTCCGCGGCGCCATACTCGCGGACCACGCGGTCGCGTTCCTCCGCGCTGGGGAAGACCATGCGCATGGTGAGCTTCGTTCGGCCGCCCAGATCTTCGAACGTGGCGATGGTGCGAAACTGCACGGGCTCCACATCGTCGCCGCCGCCGTTATGGTATTCGATGCGCGACGGAGCCTCGATCGCATCGAAGGTGACGCGATTCTGATAGTCGCGTCCGTCCGGCCCGTGCATGACGAAGCGCCATACGCCGCCGGGGCGGAATTCGAACGCCCTCGTCGTCGTGGAAAAACCGACCGGTCCCCACCAATGTCCGAGATGATTGGGATGGCTCCACGCCTCGAAGACGAGTTCGCGTGGCGTGTCGAATATGCGCGAGGCGACGATCACGCACGGATCTTCGCTAAGATTCGCGTTCATGTTTCTTGTCCTTTCCCTGAAGGTTCTTGAGATAGTCGTCGAGGCGGCCGAGGCGCTCGTCCCACATGCCGCGATAGGCCTCGAGCCAATCGTCCACATCCTTGAGCGCGCGTGGCTCGAGCCGGGACGGGCGCCATTGGGCTTCGCGGCCGCGGGCGATGAGGCCTGCGCGCTCGAGCACCTTGAGATGCTTGGAAACGGCGGGAAGCGACATGGCGAAGGGCGCCGCCAGCTCCTGCACGGAACGCTCGCCGCCTGCGAGCCGCGCCAGGATTGCACGCCGCGTTGGATCGGCCAGCGCGGCGAAAGTCAGGCTGAGGGGGTCAGGAACCACGTATAAAATCAATCAGTTAAATAACTGGATGGTTTAATACTGGCTGTTTATTCTGCCGTCAAGGGCCGAACGCGGTTTGCCATGGTGAATTGTCGCTTATGCGCGCATGCTGGCAGCACGCTGGGGAGATAACACAATGTCGAACGGAAGCCCGATGCGCCGCGCGCTCCTTCCAGCCTGCCTGTCGCTTCTGATCGCGGCGCTCGCGCTGCCGGCGCAGGCCCAGACCTCGGGAGACGCGCACGACTACGTTCAGGCCAACATCCAGACGGCTCTTTCGATCCTGCAGGACAAAAGCGTGTCGGACGCGGCGCGGCGGGAGCGCATCCACGCCTTCCTGCTCACGCTCCTCGATACCAGGCGTATTGCGCTCTACACGCTGGGCGGCGCACAGCAGACCGCGAGCCCCTCCGACCTCGCGACTTTCATCGCTGCCTTCCGCGACTTCATGGTGGCGAATTACGATTCGCAGCTCGGCGGCTATGAAGGCCAATCCCTGAAGGTGACCGCCTCGGTGGAGCACGCGCCGGGCGATTATGTCGTCAGCGCCGTACTCGTGGATCCCGCCGCCGAATCGGGAGACCAGGCGCTGGAAGTCGACCTGCGCGTCGTCAGCGAAGACGGCAAATTCTACGTCGTCGATGCCCGCATCGAGGGCATCTGGCTTGAGCTCGCCCAGCGCAACGACTTCCAGGGCTTTCTGCAAGAGCACAATGGCGACGTCGCCGCGCTCACCGCGCATCTGAAGGAGATGACGGCGAAGCTGGAGGTCGCGTCCAACTGACGCCCGCGCGCCATCACGTCAAATAGGCGCCATCACGTCAGATAGGAATGAATGATGCCGATGAGTTCTTCGGCGGCGTGCTGGCGGGCGTCCTCCGCCATTGGCGTTTCGGGCAACAGATATTCCCGCACATGCTCTTCCAGGAGTTCGGCCATCAGCCCGTCGATGGCGCCGCGGGCCGCGGTCACGCGCTGGATGATGTCCGAACAGCTCGCATTGGCCGCAAGCGCGCGCTCGACGGCGTCCACCTGGCCGCGCAGCCTGTGCACCCGGTTGATCAGCTTGTTCTGTTCGCGAAGCGTGTGCGTGTGCGGCTCGCCCGCCTTGACGCGCGCTTTGGGTGTCCGCTGCATGTCATTCATCCTTCATTGAACCGTTACGTTCCTGTGCCGTTGTGCCATAGGTCGGCCGGGATTGCGAGTATACCATGGCCGGTATATTGACAGGATACCGCACGGGGTATACCCGCACCCGGCAGGCGGCAATGGGGGATATGACGATGGCAGGGTTCGTTTCGGCGAGGCGCTGGGCCTGGCGCGGGGTGCTGGCGGCCGGCCTTGTCCTGGCCGCTGCCTCCACGGCCCTGGCGCAGAGCGATGCCGCCGCAACGGACGAGGACTACGCCTTCCACGGCCAGGTCACCTTCGTCGAGCAATTTCATCCTGGCTTCACCTCGCCCTATCGC
>Ga0302324_100023746_pt1 | contig 11843 bp, 12 predicted proteins | sample Palsa_T0_1_FD_201949 | JGI IMG/M metagenome (GOLD analysis project Ga0302324, IMG submission 201949) | Peat permafrost microbial communities from Stordalen Mire near Abisko, Sweden - Palsa_T0_1 | ecosystem: Environmental > Terrestrial > Soil > Palsa > Peat permafrost | place: Sweden: Abisko... | reverse complement strand
GCGAGATTGCGTATCAACCCGCCGGGCCCGAGATCGCGTGGGAGCTCGAGGCGTTTGCCACGGCGGTTCACGGCAGTATCAGTTGAATTCAGTTGAGCGCGGGGGGCGCAGCCCGATTGAACTTTGGATCGGCGGCGCGGCGGTGGTCATGCTGGGACTGCTGTGCCTGCTGGTGCTGCGTCCTTTTATTTCGGCGGCGCTGTGGGCGGTGGTTCTTTGCTTCACGACGTGGCCTTTGTTCCACACGCTGGAAGATGTGCTTGGCGGACGGCGGACTTTGGCAGCGCTGATTGCGACACTGCTGTTGGCGGCGATCATAATCGTGCCGGTTGCTATTCTGGGAGCGACGCTGGCCGACAATGTGTCGGGATTAATTTCGGCGAGTCAGAAGGCGATTGAGCAGGGTCCGCCAACTCCGCCCGACTGGGTGGCGAGCATACCGGTGGCCGGCAGCCATATCACGAGCTACTGGAACTACCTGAATCAGAGCACCGAGATCAGATTGCACGAATTATCGCGGCTGCTGCCGGCAGCGAAATCGGTTGTGGTGTGGGGCGGGAGGGCGCTGGCCGAAGGCATTTTTCAGATCGCGCTGAGCCTTGTGATCGCGTTCTTTTTCTACCGCGATGGACATGCGGCGGCCGCGCAACTCCATGCCGCGCTTCATCGGATAGCCGGGGAGAGAGGAGATCGTCTGCTGGATCTCGCAGGGGCGACGATTCGGGCGGTGGTTTATGGCGTGCTTGGAACCGCGCTGCTGCAGGGCGTGGTCGGGGCGATTGGCTTCGCGGTTGCGGGAGTCCCGGGGGCAGTGTCGCTGGGGTTCGTCACCTTTGTGCTGTCGTTCATTCCGGGTGGGCCGGCGATAGTGGCGGCGCCGGCTGCGTTCTGGCTGTATCGACAAGGCTGGCCGGGGTGGGCGGTCTTCATGATGGCGTGGGGATTGATGGTCGGGGCGCTGGACAATGTGGTCAAGCCGCTGCTTATCAGCCGGGGCGGATCGACGCCGATGATCCTGGTGATGCTGGGGGTGTTAGGCGGGGCGATCGCCTTTGGTGTTATCGGGATGTTCCTGGGACCGACGCTGGTGGCGTTGGGCTACAGCCTGTTCGAGCAATGGGCGGTGACCGTGGGCAAGAGGCCTGCTAGCGGCGCGACGGTCTGAGACTGATCGGTGCGACGCGCTGCGTTACTTCTTAATCAGGCGGGGATCGTCGTCGGAGACACAGAGCGCGGTGGTGGATTTCAATGTAGTCGGGGGTGCCGGGGCCGCCGCGTCGAAGGCAGACGGCGTTGGATGCGAGCCGAGTGAGAGTTTGTACTCTTTCTGATCCTGCTTGATGAAGGACTCGCGGTCGGCGTTACACTCGGCGGCAGAATTGTAACTACCCATCTGGTCCCACTTCGAAAGCGGCAGCGCTTTGACCGCAGCTCCGTTATCGCCAAGTTGCGGCGGCGCGAGCAGAAGCCATGCCAGGAGCGCGATCGCGAAGGTATGGTGGAGCTTCATCCTGGCGGGCGGTTTCACGATGGAGGCGACGTGTATTCCGCTTCGGTCATATTCTGGGTTACGAAGCATCGGCGTGAGCCGTTACACCACAATTATTTTTCGAATGTGAAGATTCGCTTCCAGTCGTTCTTCATGCTGATCACGTTCCAGCCTCTGGTTTTGGCTTCGTCGTAGAGGGCCTGGGGGAAGGTGCCGACCTTGCTCGCGGGGAGACCCTGGGCCGGGCCATAGGCGTATTCGCGAACCGGATCGTCGTGCAGGACGAGCATCATCAGGGCGTCTTTGCCGCCGGCCTGCGTATATTCCAGCATCTCGCGGTCGCCGGTGGAGTTGCCGAACGCGGCCTGTGGATGGCGGCCGATGAAAAGATAGATGTCTTCGGGCTTGCCGGAAAAGTTGTTGTTGAGCAGCAGCTTGGGCGGTCGCATGATGATGGCCTTGCCCGCGTCGTTGTAAGTGAACTCCATGTCCAGCGCGGAGCCGATGATCTGTTCGGGCGGGATTCCATAGATCTGATCGGCGTAGGTGCGAACGAAGTCCTGGCCGCCGCCGGTGACGATGTAGGTCATATAGCCATTGGCGCGGAGATATTGCATCAACTCGAGCATCGGCTGGTAGATCAAGTCGGTGAAGGGCCGATGCCAGCGCGGATCGCGGGCTTTGGCGAGCCAATCCTTGACGAGCGCAGCGAACTGGCCGGCGGTCATGCCGGTGTGGGTCACCATGAGGATTTTCTCGAGGTCAGGGGTCGTGAACTTCGCCATCGCTTTGCGATCGCCGTCGAGCACAGACTTGAACGGCTCGGCGGTTTTCCACTCCGGATGCTGAGGCGCTAGCGCCACGAGCCGATCGAGAGCAAAGACCGCCTGGGTGTACATGGGCTGCTCGACCCAGAGGGTTCCGTCCTGATCGAAGGTAGCAAATCGATCACCGGGCGGAACGAATTCGGGGCTGGTTGAGGAGGTAGTTGCCGAGACGAATTTGATGATTGACTGTTTCGCGGGTCCTTCATTCCATGACGGGAGCGGGTCGGCTGCGGCTTGTGCGCGAGCGGTGGAGAACAGCATGCAGCACAGCGCGATAACCGCGACGGTAAGCCTGCAAGCAGCGAGAGTCGATTTTTTCATTCGAAGTGTCCCTCAAAGTGCGCGGATTTCTTCTTGAGCCGATGACGGTGGCGAGGTGAAGGTCCAGCCGGAGTGCCGCTGGCGCGTTTATGGCAGGTGAATGATCGCCGACTGAGCAGTCGCGGAGATATTGTACCTTGGTACAATAGTCGTCCACCGATGGAGCGATGCAGAATAGCTCGCTGAGGCAGAAGAGGCCGACCATTCGGTATGCTAAAAGAACTCAATACACACAAGCGAGGGAGTACTACGGAATGTGGAACGTGAAATCGAAACTGCGTCATTTGACCTTGGCGGCGTTGGAGCGACGTGGGGGCGAGAAGGGAATGCGCATCCGACTTTACGTCGCAGTGCCGCTTCCGGTGCTGCTACTCGCCGGAGTAGCGAGTGCTCAATACGGCGGACAGTATCCGCTGCTGGATGCGGCGGCGAACAAGGTGATCGAGAAGTATCAGAACTCAACCTGCGACCAGTTGTGGCAGGACAGGTACAAGCCAAAAACGCAACGTGAGCAGGAAGCGATAGATTTTTTGCATCAAAATCCGCAGATGCGCCAGATGTTCATCGACCGCGTGGCGGCGCCCGTCGCCAACAAGTTGTTCAAATGCGGAATGATTCCATGACCGGCGTCGCGAACCGGCCTGGTCGATAACGGCAGATCGAATGGGAGAGGCAAAATGAGCTTCAAACTTGCGGCCGCTGCATGCGGAGTTGCGATGGGAATCGCGTTGGCGGTGACAGGTGCCCTGGCGGCGGACCCGTCAGCGGCGGCGACTCAAGGTGCGGCGCCGGCGGCGGAGGCGGCGCCCGGAATTGACCCATACCTACTTCTGACGAAGACGTGCAGCGCGCTGGGATCGGCTGACGCGTTCAGCTTTCACGCGGAGATAATGTTCGACCAAGTGCTGCCGCATGCGGTGAAGGTGCAGTACGCCGCCGAAATGAATTTTGCGCTGCAGCGACCGGGCGAGTTGGTAGTCGATTACCACAGCGACCTCGGCGGCAAAGAGCTCTGGTACCAGGACGGCATGCTAACGATCTTCGACGAGCCGAACATGATGTACGCCAGCATGAAGGTGCCGTCGTCGATTGACGCGATGCTCGATCAGGTGGCGTCGACGGAGCACCTGACACTGCCGCTGTCGAACCTGGCTTATAGCGATCCGTGCGCGAGAATTCGCAAGCAGATCCTTTACGGCACATATATCGGCGTGAACGACGTCAATGGCGTCGCATGCGATCATGTGGCGTTTTCGTCGAACAAGGTAGATCTGCAGCTGTGGCTCGATCGTTCCGGCAAGCCGGTGCCGCGCAAAATGGTGATCAACTACCGAACCGAGCCGGGGTCACCGGAATACATCGCAGTGCTTTCGAACTGGAAATTTCCGAAGCAGATTTCCGATAGTCATTTCCACGCCGACCCTCCCAAAGATGCAAAGCGCATCGAATTTTTGAAGGTCAAGGAGTCAAAGCCATGAACAACGCGCCGGACTCACGCATCGCGATCAGAGTTTCAATGCGGGTATTGGCACTGACCGCTGCACTAGCTCTAGCAGTGGCACCTAACGCGCTGGCGCGGTGGGGTGGCGGAGGTGGCGGCGGCTACGGCGGATATCATGGGGGCGGCGGAGGCTATCATGGCGGGGGCTATCACGGCGGTTCCGACGGGTTCGACAGCGGCAGCTTTGACAAATCGTCCAGCGGTTCCGGAAGCCAGTACAAGTCCTCAGACTCCGGGAATACTTACAACTACAATAAGTCGTCTTCGTCGTCGCAATATAATCAGTACAAACCGCCGTCAAGTTCGTCGAGTACCTATGGAGGTACCTCGAGCAGTTCCAGTTCGACGAATAAGCAGTCGGATTACAACGAATACAACTCCAACCAGGAAGAGCAGCAGCAGGCGAAGTACAACGAAGCGAATACGCTTCAGTCTAACAACGAAAAGACCGAGAACCAATTACATAACGAGACTGATAACACCATTAACAACAACGTCGGCAACACCAATTACCATGGTGGTGGCGGCGGCAATAGTTATTACTACGGTGGTGGCGGCGGGGGTTCGAGTAGCGGCGAGGTTGCGGGTGCGGCAGCGCTCGGTGCTATTGGTGGTATGGCCGTCGGTTCGTTGATTACGGCGAACGCGCAGCCAAAGGCTCCGACGACAACTATAATCGAAAATAATCCGTACGGTTACTATCCGCCACCGCCTCCGCCAGCCGGGTATCAACCTTATTACAACGGCAGTCAGGTGACCTATGCGCCACCGCCGCCGGCGCCATCCTACTACTAAGACTTAAGAAACGACCTGGAGAATCTACTGGTGAGAGCGCGACGTCAACAGACTGAAGTGATTTCGATACTGGTAGCCCTGCTGGTGATCGCGGGTCTTATGGCCGCGAAGCCGGTCTTTGCTCAGCAAATCAACGGGGTGGCGGGTTCCGCGAACGCCACCGTGGTGCTTGACGGGAAGCAACTTCCGCCGCCGCCTATGCCTTTTGGCGGCGTTATCAAAGAAAGCGCTGCGCAATCCACGCCCTATTGGCCGCCGCGCGTGGTTCCGCCCAAGGGCGCGCCAAACATCCTGCTCATCATGACCGACGATCAAGGCTATGGGGTTTCGAGCACCTTCGGGGGCGTCATCCCAACGCCTGCGCTTGACCGCATAGCGAAGGCGGGATTGCGATACACGCAGTTCCACTCGACGGCGCTGTGCTCGCCTACACGTGCTGCTCTCATCACTGGTCGGAATCATCACTCGGTAGGCTTCGGTGTGATCGGGGAGCTGTCGACAGGATATCCGGGCTATGACTCTATAATAGGACCGGAAAGCGCTACCATCGGTACGATCCTGCGGGACAACGGTTATGCGACCTCGTGGTTTGGCAAGGATCATAACACTCCCGGCTTTCAGTACAGCGTCGCGGGGCCTTTCGACCAATGGCCGGTCGGCATGGGCTTTCAGTACTTCTACGGGTTCCTTGGGGGCGAGACTGACCAATGGACGCCCTACCTGTTTCGCAATACGACCCAGGTGTTTCCGTGGGTTGGCAAGCCTGGTTACAACCTCACCACAGACCTCGCCGATGATGCCATCAGGTATATGCGCGAATTGAACGCGGCTGCGCCCGACAAGCCGTTCTTTGTTTACTACGTTCCAGGTGGGAGTCACTCGCCGCATCAGCCGACGAAGGAGTGGAGCGACAAGTTCAAGGGCAAGTTCGACATGGGCTATGAAAAGTTGCGCGACGTTATCTTCGCCAACCAGAAACGGCTTGGTGTGATTCCGCCGGAGACCCAGCTCACGCCGTGGCCAGACGGACAGGCCGCTTTTGGCGGGTCAAAGCTGCCGAGGTGGGATTCGCTCTCGCTGATCCAAAAGAAACTCTACGCGCGCGAGGCTGAGGTCTTCGCCGGGTACACTGCCTATACCGACAACGAAATCGGTCGCGTAATTCAGGAAGTTCAGGATGAGGGCAAACTGGATAACACTCTTATCATTTATATCTGTGGCGATAACGGTACCAGCGCCGAAGGCACTCTGGAAGGTACGTTCAACCAGATGACAGCCTACAACGGCATTCTGGACGTGCCGATGCCTCTGCAGCTGTTGCACTATTCAGACTGGGGTTCGGACAAGACCTATCCGCACATGGCGGTGCAATGGTCGTGGGCGTTCGACACTCCGTTCAAGTGGACCAAGCAGGTGGCGTCGCATTTCGGCGGCACGAGGCAAGGTCTGGCGATAAGCTGGCCGGGTCACATCACCGACGTTGGTGGAATTCGCTCGCAGTTTCACCATGTCATAGATGTTGTGCCAACGATTCTGGAAGTTACCGGCATCAAGGCGCCAGATGAGGTCAACGGTATCAAGCAGAAGCCGATTGAAGGCGTGAGCATGGCCTATACGTTCGACAAGGCAAACGCCAATGTACCTTCTAAGCACGTAACGCAGTACTTCGAGATGGTTGGCAACCGCGCGATTTACCACGACGGCTGGATCGCATCGACAACGCCTCCGTCCGCCCCCTGGCTCCTGGCAACGGGCAAGCTGACCGACGTCAACGACTACAACTGGGAACTCTACAACATCGCGGATGACTACTCGCAAAACAACGACCTTGCTGCAAAAATGCCGGACAAGCTGAAAGAAATGCAGGCGTTATTCCTGAGTGAAGCCGCAAAGTACCAGGTACTCCCGCTGGACAACTCCGGCTTCGCGCGCCTTTTGACGGCCCGACCGAGCGCTGTCGCCGGGAAAACTGTTTTCACATACACGAGTCCTATTGCCGGCATTCCCGTGGGTAACGCACCCAGCATTCTGGACCGGGATTATACTATCAGCGCTGACGTGACGATCCCACAAGGCGGGGCGGAAGGGATGATCGTGACACTGGGCGGTCGCTTTGGCGGCTATGGCCTCTACCTGCTAAAGGGCAAGCCGGTATTCGATTACAACCTTCTTGATCTGACGCACTATACCTGGCAGGGCGGTCCGCTAGGACGTGGATTCTTAGGCGACGCACTGAAGCCGGGCAAGCACTCTATAGTGTTCGATTTCAAATACGATGGACCGGGCCCCGGCAAGGGCGGCGAGGGAGTGCTGACAGTCGACGGCAACGAAGTGTCTCGCAAGAAGATCCCGCATACGATTCCTTTGCTGATGGCGATAGACGAGACCTTCGATGTTGGCAGCGATACGCGTACGGCGGTGAATGATAGTTACAAGCTGCCATTTACCTTCACTGGCACGATAGACAAGCTGACTTTCAGCCTCGGGCCGGAGCAGTTGACGGACGCGGACAAAAAGGCGATTGCGGAGAAAATGGCCAGAGCCAAGGACTAGAGGCAGGCCGGCATAGGAGTTATGAAAGAAGCGAGCGTTGCGCTGAATTATTCGTGGTCGGCGAACGCTTTGCAGACAGCGACTGCGGTTATCGAAGCAGGCGCCGGGTTCGCGCTGCTGGGCTTGCCGTCGCTCACAGCGCAACTCCTGCTGGGCGCGTCGCTGGAGACTCACGCCGCGTTAACGGCGGCGCGCGTGGGCGGGGCGGGGTTGTTTGCGTTGGGAGTGGCAGCGTGGCTTGCGCGCGGCGATACTCAAAGCCGCGCAGCCAGAGGATTGTTCTCAGCGATGGTCCTCTATAATCTCGGCGTTGGATTTATTCTTGGATTCGCCGGCATCAGCTGGGAGCACGTCGGTGTCTTCTTGTGGCCGGCCGTCGTGCTGCATGTGGCGATGGGTATGTGGTGCATTGTAAGCCTTCGGAAGCCTCGCATCGGTGAATCCGCTCGGCAGTCCTCGTCAGAAGCAATTTCACGATGAGTTACAATCAGCCAGTCGCCGATCCTTTGCTCATAGCCTGCCTTCATTGCGATTTGCTGCAGCGATTGCCGGATTTGCAAGTGGGCGGTTCGGCACGATGCCCGCGATGCAACAAGGAGCTTTGGCGTCGGCGCGAGGATGATTCACTAAATCGAACGCTGGCACTGACGATTGCCGCCGCGCTGCTTTACGCCATAGCGAACTCGGTGCCCATGCTAGGTCTCACGATCGTCGGGCGCGACGCTTCGACTACTGTGATAGGTGGCGCTCAGCACCTATGGAATAACGACCAGAAGATCGTTGGCGTCCTGGTGTTGTTCACGGCTGTGATTGCGCCCGCGCTGCAGATCGGATTGATGCTCGCGATCGTGCTCGGTGCTATGCGACCGAGTCCGCCGCTATGGGTCGGTGCCCTCCTGCGCTATCACCCAACCACGCGCATCTGGAGCATGATCGAGGTGATGATGGTCGGCGTGCTGGTAGCACTGGTGAAGATTGCGGACTACGCGACGGTGATACCGGGGCTGGCGCTGTTCGTGTTGTGGGTGCTGGTTTTTATCCTGGCCGGGATGTCGGCGAGTTTCGACCCGCGCGAGGTTTGGCACCGGATAGAGTGGGCGGACGGAGAGCATCGCGACGCGGCCGGGGATTTCGAAGGGGAATCGGTGTGAGTGCGGGCGGAATGACGGCGATGCAACAGGGTCTGCAAAGCTGCGAAAGCTGCGGCCTGCTCTCGCGTCCTGCGCCCGGCGAGGAAGAAGGACGATGTCCGCGATGCGACGAAGAACTCGCGTTCCGCAAGCATTCGAGCTACCAGCGCACATGGGCATATCTGATCGCGGCGGCCGTCTGTTACATCCCGGCCAACGTGCTGCCCGTATTGACGACGACCACGGCCGCGGGCGCTGATTCCGACACGATACTGCAAGGAGTAGTGCTGCTGTGGTCGCCGACGGGATGGCCGCTGTCGATCATAGTGCTGGTCGCGAGCATCATGATTCCGAGCGCGAAGATCGTGGCGCTCGCGTACCTGCTGATCACGGCGCAGCGCGGATCGGTCGCGAACAACGGACAACGGATCCGGATGTATCGGATGGTCGAGTTTATCGGCCGCTGGTCGATGGTCGACGTATTCGTCGATACCTTCACCGCGGCGCTAATTCAGTTACAGCCTCTGATGTCAGTGGAGCCGGGGCCAGGCTTGATTTTCTTTGCCGCGGTGGTGGTGTTTACGATGCTTGCGGTCGAGTCATTCGATCCGCGGCTTATCTGGGACTCTGCGAGTATGCGAGAGGCCGATTCGAAAGAGGTTAGCTATGCCTGATCGCGATCCACCACTTCCGCGTGTGCCCGAGTCGAGGAACGTGCCGCGCAAGCGCACACGACTCTCGCTCGTTTGGTTCATTCCGATCCTGGCGGCGATTGTCGGCGCGTGGGTGGCAGTGACCAGAGTCATGAGCCAGGGCCCGAAGATAACGATAACAATGAAGTCGGCTGAAGGGCTGGAGGCCGGCAAGACCAAGATTCATTACAACGGCGTCGATATCGGAACGGTCTCAACGATAGAACTGTCAGAGGATCACCAACACGTCATTCTGACTGCGCAGATGGCGCCGAAGACCGAATCGTTTCTGGTCGAGGATACGAAGTTCTGGGTGGTGCGGCCACGAATATCGGGCGCGAATGTCTCGGGACTGGGCACGCTCATTTCCGGGGCTTACATAGGCGTGGAGATAGGGAGTTCGAAGGAAGATCGGCGCGATTTTGTGGCGCTAGAGATACCACCGGTGATAAGCGGCGATGTTCCCGGGCGGTTTTTCTTCCTTAAAACGCCGGATCTCGGCTCGATCGACACAGGCACGCCAATCTATTTCCGGCGCCTCCAGGTTGGACAGGTGGCGTCGTACGCGCTCGACAAGGACGGCAACGATCTGACCATCAAGGTGTTCGTGCGTGCGCCCTACGATCAGTACGTCAATCCGGACACGCGCTTCTGGCATGCAAGTGGTATAGATGTGTCATTGTCGGCCAGCGGTCTTACCGTGCAGACTCAGTCGGTGCTGTCTATCCTTATAGGTGGTATCGCGTTCGAGACGGCTGCGAGCGATCAAGTCCTGCCCCCGGCCGAGCAAAATACGGTCTTTACCCTGTCAGCAAACCGGGCAGCGGCCTTCAACCCACCGCCGCGCAATCCTCAGACCTATGAACTTATCTTCAAGGACTCAGTGCGAGGATTAGCGGCCGGCGCGCCGGTGGAATTCCGCGGGATACCTATCGGCCAGGTTACTGCGGTCCGCGCGCAAATAGACTTGAAGACGTTCCAGTTCTCGGTGCCTGTAACTATTCAGCTGGACCCGACGAGACTAGGGGTCAAGCTGGTCGACACTACGGCCGGTGTGGATCTCGAAACCGTGCGCAGGAAATTGATCGACGCTATGGTGGCCCATGGAGTCCGCGCGCAACTGCGGACCGGAAACCTTTTGACGGGCGCCATCTATGTATCGCTCGACTTCTTTCCGGGCGCACCTCCGGCGACGGTTGACTGGTCGCAGAGCCCGGTTCAGCTTCCGACAACTCCGGGGCAATTCGAGGCGACCGAGGCTACGGTCGAGAACATCATCAAGAAGCTCGACAAGGTTCCGTTTCAGGAGATTGGCGAAGACCTGCATAAATCTATTGTCGAGCTGGATAAGACTCTGGTAGCCGCGCAAGGTACGTTGACGAGCATGCAAAGCACGCTCGACAATACCCGTCTTCTTACGGAACCGAATTCCATGCAAGTACAGCAGGTCAGTAGCACGCTGCAGGAGGTAAGCCGTGCGGCGCGCTCGTTGCGCATACTGGCGGACTATCTCGAGCGGCATCCCGAGGCGCTCATTCGCGGCAAGAGTGGAGAGGCGAAGTGATGGCACGGCGTATCGCGCAACTTATATCGATCGCGTTCATCGCAATGGCGGCGGCAGGATGCAGCACCGCTCCATCGCGGTTCTACTCACTCAACTCGACCTCGACGGCGGATGGCACACCGGCGACGAGCGCCAAGGTCATGGTCGGACCGGTGACGATACCGGCGGCGGTGGACCAGCCGGAGTTCGTGGTGCAAGTCTCGGCGAATCGCGTCGACGTTGACGAGTTCAATCGATGGGTCGCTCCGCTGAACGACGCCATCTCGCGTGCCGTTGCGGGCGACCTGGTCGTGCTGCTCGGCAGCCCGGATGTGGCGACGTCACAGCTCGCCAACTTCACACCGGACTACAGGGTCACGATCGACGTGCAACAATTCCAGTCGATTCAAGGCGACTCGGCGATCATCCAGGCGGTGTGGACGGTACGCAAGACTGCGGACGGGGAGACCCGCTCCGGGCGCAGCAACGTCCGCGAGACGGTGCAGGGCCAAGGCTTCGACGCGCTTGCAGCGGCGCATAGCCAGGCGATCGCGAAGATCAGCGCCGACATAGCCGGAGCAATTCGCGCGGAAGCCGAACAGAAATCCTAGTGAGCGCTGCGATCTGAAGGCCAAGCGAGGTTATTTCCGGACCTGCGGTAACGGCCAGATTCCGCTCGGCTTCTATAAGACAGATGTCAATCAGTTGTGGCTCACCCGGGTAGAACTGCCAAGCTCTTATGAATTTTAACCGCCGCAGCCATTCCCGCATTCGACGGAACCGGCAACTTGTGGCTAGCGGACGCCGCCGGCAAGTTGCTCAAGTTTACGGCGGCCGATCTCGGCATGAGCGGCAGCCCGACGCCAGTCGTGACAATTACCGCAACTACCGTGATGACGCCTGACGGGATGGCGATTAGTCTGTATTTTCCAGAAGGTCTCGCTTTCGAGCCCGCCGGAAATCCGTGGGTGGCGAACCTCGAGAGCAACAAC
>Ga0302324_100023743_pt1 | contig 11843 bp, 6 predicted proteins | sample Palsa_T0_1_FD_201949 | JGI IMG/M metagenome (GOLD analysis project Ga0302324, IMG submission 201949) | Peat permafrost microbial communities from Stordalen Mire near Abisko, Sweden - Palsa_T0_1 | ecosystem: Environmental > Terrestrial > Soil > Palsa > Peat permafrost | place: Sweden: Abisko... | reverse complement strand
GGCCGTGCCGGTTGCGGCGTGAGATTACCGCTCGCATCCAGCATCCCGAAGGGCGGCAGGGTGTCACCCGGCAAACTAGCAGGCGAAGCGGGCTTGTCTGGCGGCCGGTCCGCCGGAGGCTGCGCGCGGAGCCCGGCGCAGACGAGACCGACGCACAGAATGTAACCCAACCGAATCGCAATTCGAATCATGCATTCGATTTTCCTACACTCAGGCACCCGCCGCCAGAGCTTCTCCCCAGCGCATTCGCCGACACTACCAACCGCCTAAAAACAATCAGCGGGAACCGACAGGCCGAGCCCGAAAAAGTAAGCCGGACGTGAAACAACTAGCAACGTTCCATAGCACCTGCCGGCACAGCTCGCGCCCACCCGGCGAGCCAAGCCCAACCCCACCCATCCAAATCACAAACTCCCGCCCCCTCTTTCTCCCTCCCAATCAACAAACCATCCCCGCCCACCCCTCAACTCCATCCCCACCCGTGCTATCCCATTGGCCGAGGTGAACAAAATGGCAACAGCAGCCCAAGCTCAACCAACGCCAACCACAACCGACCCCGTCCAACGCTGGCTGGACCGCCGCGCCGCCACCAACCGCGCCAACTCCCAACACTCCACCGGTCCTCGCACCGAACCCGGCAAGCAACGTTCGTCGCAAAACGCGTTGCGCCATGGTCTCACCGCCCGAACCGCCGTCCTGCCCACCGAGGACCCCGAAGCCTACCAGCGCCATATCCAGCAATTCCTCGACGAGTACCACCCCGCCAACGCCACCGAGACCCAATTGGTCCACGAACTCGCCAACACCTCCTGGCGCCTCAACCGCATCCCATTCCTCGAAGCCGAACTGCTTTCCCGCACCACCAACCCGCCCACCGGGCAAGCCGGCTCAAACACTCAAGAAACGCCCTTCGACATCGTCGACGCCCATCGCGCCCTCGCCACTCTCGGCCTGCACGGCTCGCGCCTCTCCCGCCAGTTCCAAAATGCCCTCCAGCAGCTCCGCTATATCCAGGAGGAGCGCCACCGCCTGGAGCGCCGTCACCTCACCGAAGCGGCCGAAATCTTCATGCGCCATCACTGCAAAGGACTTCCCTGGCAGCCTGCCGACGATTTTTCAGAACAGGATGGCTTCGTTTTTTCAAAAGAGCAGGTCGAGCGCCACGCACGACACCTGATGCGCACCCTCCCGGTCCATTACGCCCCATTCATTGCCCAGTGGGACCAACATCAGCGCACGGGAGCATCAATTTAAAGAACGCGGCGGCGCGCATTTGCGGACGAGAACCATCACGCCCGGCAGCCTTGCCGAAACCGGGGACCAGCCACGAGCAGTCTTTACTCGGACCTCAACGCTAGCTAGGTGGGATTGACCTGCGAAGCGCGGCGGGCCGGCAGCATCCCGAAAATGACGCCCACCGCCACCGATACGCCGGGACTTCACATCCGCCAGTTGATGGCAAAGGTCAGGCGGTTTTCGTGTTTCACGAGGTCGGGCACGAAGGGACCTGACGTTCCCTGCCATCCGTCCGGCGATGTGGTGCCACCAGGACCGGCAAAGTAGGGGACATCGGAATGGCGGCTGATAAATTCAAAGCGGAACGCCAGGAAATCGGTGGGCAGGATATCGAAGGTCGACGTCAGATCCCAGAGCTTCAAGCTGTAATTGTCGATTCCAGGCAGGAAACCGGTTGGCGTCGGTGGAAGGGCTAGGTAGCGGCCCGGGTTCGTCACGGCCTCCGCGCGGAAGGACCAGGCCAAGTGGTCGCGATCGAACCAGATGCGGTTGGCGAAGGATGATCCGAGCATATACTCCTTGCGGCCCGGGAACGGATTGACTCCTCCGAACTGCGCTCCAAAGTGGCTATTCAGGCTTAAAGCCATTTTTGAGACTCCCGCCGACTGAGAACGATCGAAGTAGCGGAACAGGATACTGTCGTCGTGGTGGAAACGCTTTCGATTGGGGTCGTCTTTTGTGTCCGTACCGTAGTAGAAGTTGGCGACGAAGCCAAGGTACTCGTGGGGCCGCCAATAGTTGGATAGGCCGACCGAACTGTCCTTGTTCCACTTGCCGTAGGTCTGGTAGCCGTTCATCACCCAGGGCTCGATCTTGATTTTGTCGGTGGGGAAGAGTTGGATCCGGGCGCCGGAGAAATAAAAGGGAGTCATGTCCGAGACAAAAGAACGGTTGTAGTTCCAGTTCTCTGCGAGCAGGTAGCTTTCGAGGCCGATGTAGGAGTAAAAATAACCTGCCTCGATGTTGATCCCGTCCAATTTGTCGAAGTGGTAGCCGGCGACGGCCTCTCCGATGTACTTGTTGTTGGCGACCGAAAGGTTACGGCCTCGATCCACTGTGTGATCCAGATCCTGGGTCACGGCAAGCTGGTTCCCGCTTTGAAGCGTTATTTTACCGATCACGTTCTTGTAGTTGGTTTCGATGCCGATCGTCGCATTGTTGATTTGCCATTCCGTGTCGCGGCCGACTGCCCCGCTGCCGACAATCGTGTCGTCGATTGGATGATTGAATGAGTAGCCGTAGTAGGTATCGAGATAAAGGTTGACGGTGGCGAAAGAGTTGGTCAGAGGTTGGGACTTCTGGCGGCTCTGGCCGTTCATCCAAGTGAAATCCCCAAAGGCAAACGGAGCGGGCTTGGATCTCGCGTCTTCCGTGGCGGGGCCAGGCGTGGAAGTAGGCTGCTCGGCGACGGGTGGGGGGGCCGGGCTCGGCTGAGCAATCACAGGGGCTCGTTTAGTACTGGCCTGCTCGACGGGCCAAACCGGATTAGAGATCGCAGACTCCAAGGCAGGAGCGAGCGGGACCGTGGCGTAACAGCGATCGGCTGCGGGCGGGGTCGCGGGCGCGAGCGCCTCCAGTTTGGACTCCAATCCGTTAAGGCGCGCTCTTAGTTCCTTGACTTCGTCCCGCAGCGCTTGCACTTCTGGATTGGGGGCGGAGGTTTGCCCCAAGAGCAGCGACGGAGACAAGGAAAATAGAACGACAGCCAGCGAGAGCCGCACGATCATGCTGCTCCCTAATGGCAAATGGGTAGACAGGGTTCGCTTCGACATCCCAACAGGTTATTCGATCTGTTCGATCAAAAGAAGCGATGGGGCGTCGCCGAGCGGTTCGAAGACACCGCATGCTTGAAACAGTTCGCGCTTTGCGGACTCCAGATCCCCTTCCTGGTCGAACTTCGATGCTGAATTTCGTGGGGAGAATCGCAATCGACGACGCTAAGGGGCCGAAGGCGTCGAACTGGGCCTCTCAAAATGGTGGGTTGGAGGGCGGCACTCTTCACCCGATCCAATCGCAAAATGCACACGCCGGCACAAAAGCTCGGTCGAGTCGCAGTCCAGATCTTAGTTGGATCTTCACGTCAGCTTCAAAATCCCCGATCTGAGCGGCAATGCAGCCGATTCGCTCGCTGACGAGATTCAGTAATTGGGAAGCCGCGCCGTGCTCCAACCACCACCGAGCGCTTTGATCAAAAGAACGCTCGCGTCCATGCGGCGTCTCATAATATCGATCTCGTTACGCTCGTTAGCCAGTGCGGCGTTCTGCGCTGTTACAACTTGAAGGTACGTATCAAGGCCACCGACGTAGCGGTTGTTAAAGATTTGCTCGGCGCCCTGGGCGGCGACGGTGGCCTGGCGCTGCTGAATGGCCTCCTGCGACAGGATACGGAGCGCCACAAGATTATCTTCCACTTCTTGATAGGCCGTGAGACTGGTCTGCCGGTAATTGGCCGACACCTCGTCGAAACTTGCGTAGGCCTGCTGCGAAATGCCCGCTCGCCGGCCGGCGTCGAAGAAAGTCTGCGAGAGCGTGGGGCCGAGAGAATAAACAAAGTTGGATGCGCTAAAAAAGTTGCTGATCGCCGTGCTCTCAAAACCCACAGAAGCGCTCAGTGTAACCGACGGGAAGTAGGCGGCGCGAGCGATTCCGATGCGCTCGTTAGCTTCATTGGCGCGTCGCTCGGCGGCCGCGATGTCCGGCCGGCGTTCAAGCAGTTGCGACGGAAGACCGGTGGGGATGAACGGCGGCTCGGCATTCAGCGGCGCCTCGGCAATGCTGAAACCAGCGGGCGGTTGACCGATCAGAACCGCGATCGCATGTTCATCCTGCGCTCGCTGCACGGCGATGTCCAATTGCGCCACGATGGCGGCCTGTAGTTGCGTCTTGGCCTGGAATACGTCGGACTCGTTGCTAATTCCGCCCTCAAACCGATTGGTGGTGATGCGCAATGCCTCCTCGTAATCTTTTACCGTATCTGCGAGCAGCTTCTTTTGCGCATCGGCGCTGCGCAGTTCGAAGTAATCGTACGCCACTTCGGCCTGAAGGCTCAGTTGTGCCGTCGCCAGATCCGCCGCGCTGGCCTGCGTCTCCTCCTTCGCCGCATTAATGGTCCGACGAATGCGGCCCCAGAAATCGATCTCATAATTCAAGTCGAGGGGAAGTAGCAAGTCAGCTTCGCCATTATTAGCGAGAGTTTGATTGAAGTAGGGACGATTCGCCGAGTAACGTTCACCGATCGCGTAAGGCGCGGCGCCAATGGTGGGATAAAGGTCGGCCCGATTGACGCGGATCTGAGCGCGAGCTTCACGAAAGCGGGCCTCCGATGCCTTCAGGCTCTGGTTCGAGGTGACGACCTTGCTTTCCAGTTCGTTCAGCAAAGGTTCATTGAAAATCTTCCACCACTCTCCTTTTAATTCAGCGTCTGAAGGATTGGTTGGTTGCCAGTTCGGGTCGGTCTCCTTATAGACATCGGGGCCCGAGGTTGCGGGAAGGACCGGCTTGACGTACTTCGGTCCCACCAGGCATCCACTGAGCAGAAATGTAGCCGCGCTCAGCGCAGCCGCAAGAACGCGTCGCATTATTTTTTTCCGGCGCTGCTGGCTTCTTTCGTTTCCACCTGCTGCCCGGTGGTGAGTGAGTCCGAAGGGTCCAGGATCACCACATCGGAGGCTTCGAGGCCGGAGGAGATCTCCACAAAAGCTCCGCCGTCGTGCGAGATAGTAACAGGAACCAGTTGCACGCGTCCGTCCCGTACCAGACCCACTTGTAAACCCGCGGCGCGGAAAAGGAGCGTGTTGGAGGGAAGGGTGAGGGACTCGCCCTGATCGGGCACTTTGAAATGAACAAAGATGTACGCGCCCGGAAGAATCTCGGCTTTGGGGTTGTCTACGTCCACTTCAACGTTCAAGGTTCTGGTCGACGGGTCGATGGCGCTGGAATTGCGCGCAATGGTGCCGGTAAAGACTCGGCCCGGGTACTCGTCGAGCGTAAGGGTGGCTTTATTGCCGTCTCGTATCGCGGCGGCGTATGCCTCGGGCACTGGCACGAACACGCGAACAGTGTCGATGGCTGCCAGATGAAAGAGCGAATTGGGCGACGAGCCGCCTTGGACCAGTTGGCCGACATCCGTGTTGCGAACGGTGACGACGCCGTCAAACGGTGCATAAACGCGCTCGAAGGATTGCAACTGCAGCAGGCGACGGACCGAGGCCTGGGAGGCTTCCACAGCGGCCTCCTTCGCGGCAGCGTCACTTACCGCCTGATCGGTTTCCTGCTGTGAGACCGAGTTGCTCTTCAGCAGATTCCGGTAGCGATTGGAGGTGATATTCGCGAGGTCGAGGTTGGCTTGGCTGCTCTTCAACTGCGCTTGAGCAACCGCTAGCTGCTCGTCGAGTTCGGGTGTTTCGATGACCGCCATCAAATCGCCCTTTTTCACGCGAGCGCCGATATCGAAGTACCAGCTCTTCAAATATCCATCGGTGCGCGAGAAGATGGGCGTGTCGACATACGCTTGAGTACTACCAGGAAGCGAAATCTCGGGCGATAGCCGCGCCACGCTGGGGTGCGTGACGCTAACGATAGGGACCGCCGCCTGTTTGGTGTTGGTAGCCAGCGTTCGTTCGGCGGCGGCGCGCGAAAGCACTCCGGCAATAACTACGCCAGCGATGCCAATCGCGAGAAGCACTAGGGCAATCCACACCCCGACCAGCGATCGGCGCTTCGGCTTTTCGTTGGGCGGTGTTGTTGGCTGAGCGACAGGCTTTGCAGCGTCCAGGCGATCGTTATCCAAATGTGTGGTGCCAGTGTTCTCGTTTTCGGCTTGTTCTTCGCGCAGGTCATTGGTCATTGATGAGGTTCTCCAGATGGATGAGGCTCTCCGGCAAAGACAATTTCTTTAGGCGAAAGTTCGGACTTGGGTGCGTCTTTGCGGCGGCCATGCAGCAGCCCAAAGACCGCGGGAACAAAAATGAGAGTCGCAACGGTGGCCGCGCACAATCCTCCGATTACGGCGCGTCCCAGCGGTGCGTTTTCCTCGCCACCTTCGCCTGCGCCCAGCGCCATCGGGATCATGCCGATGATCATTGCCAGGGCGGTCATCATAACGGGGCGAAAGCGGGTCCCGCCGGATTCGAACGCAGCGGTGAAGCCGTCTCCGTGTTCTTCGAATCTTTCCTTGGCGAACGAGACTACGAGAATGCTGTTGGCGGTGGCCACCCCCATGCACATGATGGCTCCCATAAGAGCCGGAACACTCAACGTGGTGTGCGTAATGAAGAGAAAAAGCACAATGCCCGCCAGCGCGGCCGGGAGTGCCGTAATAATGATGAACGGATCCAGCCAGGACTGAAAGTTCACCACGATGAGCAGGTAAACCAGTATGATGGCGAAGCCCAGGCCGGAAAGGAGGCCGATGTACGATGTTCGCATCGTCTCAATCTGTCCACGGACGTGACTGAAGCTGCCGCGAGGAAGTGCGGGAGTGTTGGCCTGCACAATCTTGTCAATCTCTTTGGCGACGGCGCCCAGATCGCGATCTTGAACGTTGCCGTAGATGTCCAGCGTGCGCCTGATGTTGTAGTGCGACACAACTTGCATCTCAGCCGAGCGGCTGATATTGGCGACGTCTGCGACAATTTCCGGATGCCTGGCGGAAACTGATGAGATCGGGATGTTTTGCAGGTCCGACAGCGAGGTAATCAGATATTGCGGCGTCTGCGCCACAATGTTGTAGGTTACGCCGTTCTTCGGATCGAGATAAAACTGTGGCGAAAGCTGCGTACTTCCACCCAGTACGTTTAGAACGCTGCTTCCAACATCGCGCTCGGTATAGCCGCCTTGTTGGGCTTTAGTGCGGTCAACCGATAAGTCCAGGACAGGGTAATCGTCAGGCTGCTGCACGCGGAGGTCGACCAGCCCGGGTACCTGCTTCAACTCGCCCAGCATCTTGTTCAGCACAATTCGGTTGCCGTCAACGTCGGCGCCGTCAACCTGCACATCAATGGGGGAGGGCAGGCCAAAGTTAAGGATCTGGGTAACGATATCGGAAGGTAGGAAGTAAAATGTGGTGCCGGTAAACTGGCCGGGCAACTGGCTCCGCAGCGTCCGCACGTAGTCCGCGGTTGGGCTGTGGTTGGCCTTCAGCGATACCAGGATATCGGCGTCACCGGCCCCGATGAGACCGGACGTCGCGTGCTGAAAGTTCAGCGTGCTGTAGGGCAGGCCGATGTTATCGAGTATGTTGTCCATCTCACCCGCGGGCACGATCTTGCGAATCTGCTGCTCCACTTCATCCACCTGTTTGGCGGTGTCTTCGATTCGGGTTCCGCTCTTCACGCGCATATGCAGGAGGAACGAGCCGTTATCGGTGCTGGGGAAGAAGTTCTGTCCCAGGTAGGGAACCAACACGAATGCGGAAAAAACAATCAGTAGGAAAACCGGGACAAAGATGACGCGCGCTTCAATCAGCCGGTCAAGCAAGTTTTGATACCCGCCGCGGATACCTTCAAAGCCGCGCTCGAACCCGCGCTGAAAGCGGGTCAGGATGTTACGCGATTCCACGGCATGTCTCTCGTGCTTCTTGAGAAGGTACATCGCCAGCGTAGGCACCAGCGTACGCGAAAGGATGTACGAGGCGAGCATCGCGAAAACGACGGCTTCCGCCAGCGGCACAAAGAGGTAGCGCGCAACTCCAGAGAGGAAAAACATGGGCAGGAAGACAATGCAGATGGAGAGCGTGGACACCAGCGCCGGCGTGGCGATTTGCGCGGCGCCTTGCAGAATACCTTCATTCAGCTCGGCGCCCTCTTCCAGATATCGCTCAATATTCTCGATGGTGACGGTAGCGTCATCGACGAGAATACCGACGGCTAGTGCGAGGCCGCTCAACGTCATGATGTTGATGGTTTGCCCCATCAAGCCAAGAACAATGACCGACGACAGGATGGACAAGGGAATGGAAACCGCAATGATAATGGTGCTGCGCCAGCTACCCAGGAAGAGCAGAATCATCAGGCCGGTGAGCAGGGCCGCGATGACAGCTTCGCGGATAACGCCCTGAACCGATCCGCGAACGAAGATCGCCTGGTTCGCAATGGGCGTAATCTGCAAGGAAGGCGGCAGAGTCAGCTTGATCTGAGGCAGTATATCGAGAATCTGATTGACGACACTCAGCGTCGAGGCGGTGCCCGACTTTAAGACCGTGACCAGCACTCCGCGATTGCCGTCCTGGCGTACGATGTTGGTCTGAGGAATGCTTCCATCGCTTACGCTTGCGACGTCGTGCATGTAGACAATGATTCCGTTAGGCGACTGGCGCACCGGCAGATTGCTGAGACCCGCCAGCGTCAGAGGAGCGGAGTTCAGATGAATATCGTACTCATCGCTGCCAATCTTGGCTGTGCCGCCTGGCTGTACGACATTTTGAGAAGCTAGCGCGCTAAGCACCTCCTGAGGCGCCAGTCCCTCCGCCTGCAACCGAAGTGGATCGAGGTTCACCATGACGGTGCGCTGCTTACCGCCATAGACGTTGGGGATGACCGCGCCTGGAATAGTGACAAGAGCGGGACGAACGAAGTTCAATCCCAGGTCGTTTAACTGTTGCTCAGAAAGATCCTTACCTGAGAGGCCAAGCTGCAGAATGGGTACGCTGGACGCCGAGAAATTGATGATCTGCGGGGGCAGTATCCCGGGGGGAAGGCTGCGAAGTTGAAACTCTGAGGCGGCCGAAATCTGCGCGTTAGCGGTGTCGAGGCTGGCGCCGGGTTGCAGGTAGATTTTGATCACCACTTGCCCGGCGATGGTGGTGGATTCGATGTGTTGAATGTTGTCGACCAGAACGGTGAGCGCCTTCTCGTAGGGCGTCGTCACGCGGCCCTCCAGCTCCACCGGATTCAGGCCAGTGTAGGACCACGCCACGGAGACTACCGGAATGTTGATGTTTGGAAAAATGTCAGTAGGTGTATTGAAAATAACGACCGGCGCGGCGATCAGGATCAGGATCGCGAGAACGATAAATGTATAAGGTCGCGTGAGCGCGATTTTTACAATCCACATAGGAAACTCTTAGCCTCGTATCAACGTGGAGGTGCACCTGCAGCCCCTCCTATTGCAGGAGCCGGACCATGGTTACTATTTGTTGAATCGGCTCGACTGAACCGGTTTTAGTACGCGGATTAAGGCCAGGCAGCTCACCCAGGAGGCGACCTGTGTGGTCACTTGAGAGAACGCGGTCGCTCGTGAAAACGCTCCGCAGCACTGATACCAAGTATAAGCCGTAGGTGTCGCTGACGCTCGACTCCTCTCGCCGCCCACCACGCAGTAAGGCCCTAGCTGCTAGCAGCTCGAGGAGAAATTGGTCGTTCTTGCGCGGCGACCGAAAGCATTCGACTTCGATGACCAGGATTAACGAGGCCGGGCCCGGCGCCTCGCACGCCATTGGAGTTGGCGCCGGCCAGGCGTTCGCTACTGCGCCATCGGTAAGGACTCACAATCTGTGGGCGCACGGCCCTAAGCGGACTGTCCAACAGGTCCGCCTTGTTCGGCATCGGTAACGCGAGCGTTCTGCACCTCGGCGGCGGAGGAACTCCACACTTGAAGTTCAAGCGGGACGCTCCATCGAGGAGGCGCAATCATCACCGTGACTGGCTTGCAAGGGCAGGCCGAGGTTCGGTCTTAGATTTTCACATGAGACAATTCCAAAGAATGCCGCGAGAAGTTGGAAGTTGAATTTTAAACAGGAGGATTCGCTTGGTAGCCCCCAAAATGTTCGTTGGTGTAGTCTGCCGTTCCTGTTGGCGACTTGCGCCAATTCTGGCGATGCTGGCATGCCGGTCCAGTTTGCCCACCGCTGAAGCGCAAACTGAACCGCAAATTGAAAGTTGGACGAACGCCAGCGTGCCGCCTGCCGAGCGCGCCCAACGTCTTGTAGCCGCGATGACACTCGACGAAAAAATCGAGCAGATCTCGCTGAACACCGGACCTAATCCGAACCTTCCTGGCTGCGGCAAGCGTAATGACACGCGCCATATCGAAGGGCTTCCACGATTGCATATCCCTACGGTGAGACTTACCAACGGCCCGATCGGCGTCGCAGGCGGTGATTGCGATCCGAATCCCCAAACTACAGCACTTCCGACGGCGCTGGCCGTAGCGGCGTCCTGGGACCCGGAGGCGTCGTTTCGCTGGGGCCAGGTTGCCGGCCTCGAAACAAGGAACATTGCGCACCACGTCTTCATCGCGCCCGGCTTAAACATGGGGCGAATCGGGCAGAACGGGCGTAATTTCGAATACTTTGGCGAAGATCCTTTCCTTACCGGAGTCATGGCCGTCCACCAGATCAGGGGGGTTCAGCAGCAGGGTATACAAGCTACCGCTAAGCACTACGTCGCCAATGAACAGGAAACGGAACGGCAAACAATGGACACGATTGTCGATGACCGCACCCTGCACGAGCTCTATCTGTTGCCGTTCGAAATGGCGGTCAAGGATGCGGACGTGGCGTCGGTGATGTGCTCCTACCCGCGGATTGGCGGAGTCTTTGCGTGTGAAAACACCATGCTGTTGACACAAGTGCTGCGCACCCAGTGGGGCTTTCGCGGGTACGTGATGTCAGACCGCGGTGCAACGAAGAGCACCGCGCCCTCCATCAAGGCGGGGCTTGATCTCGAATTCAACAGTAACGCGATCTGGTTTACGCAGCCCAGGATCAAGGCTGCACTGGCAGCGGGCGAGATCGCCATCGCCGATATCGATTCCATGCTCAAACGTAGGTTTTACAGCATGTTCGCTCTCGGCCAATTCGACCGCCCCATCACAGGGTTCACGCCCGTCGACTTTCCAGCCCACGCACGCACCGCGCGGGAAATCGCGGAACAAGGCAGCGTCCTGCTCAAGAACGAAAAAGGCGCGCTTCCGTTGTCCCCACCCTCCCTAAAGTCCATTGCGCTCATCGGAGCCGTCACTTTCGCCGGCGCCGCGAAGCTCCCTGTCACCGGTCCGCGCGGTTCCATTACCGTCAACGCCACTCATAAGGTCACGCCTTTGGAGGGAGTGAAAGGTGTATTGGATAGACTGGGGTCGCGCGCTATCGTAACCTTCAGCGACGGTAAAGACTTGGCCACCGCGAAGAGGTTAGCCGCAACTTCCGATGTCGCCATCGTCATGGCGGGAGACATCTCGCTGGAAGGCGAGGATCGCCCGAATCTCTCGCTGCCGGTGCTCGATGGGGTCGACCAGAATGCCCTAATCTCAACTGTGGCCGCGGCCAACCCGCGCACCATTGTTGTGCTTAAGAACGGTGGTCCCGTGATTATGCCCTGGTTGAAACAAGTTCCCGCGGTGCTGGAAGCCTGGTATCCAGGTCAGGAGGATGGCAACGCTGTTGCGGACCTGCTGTTTGGCATGGTCAATCCGTCCGGCAGGCTGCCGATTACTTTTCCAATGGCCGAGGTTGATGCGGTTGGCAGTACGCCCGAACAATGGCCCGGCGTGGCCAGGAATGGCGTTCGGACCGTGACCTACTCGGAACGCCTTCTCATGGGATACCGATG
>Ga0302324_100023742_pt1 | contig 11844 bp, 7 predicted proteins | sample Palsa_T0_1_FD_201949 | JGI IMG/M metagenome (GOLD analysis project Ga0302324, IMG submission 201949) | Peat permafrost microbial communities from Stordalen Mire near Abisko, Sweden - Palsa_T0_1 | ecosystem: Environmental > Terrestrial > Soil > Palsa > Peat permafrost | place: Sweden: Abisko... | reverse complement strand
CACCGGCATCTCCGGCAATGTTGTAAAACAGCGCGGGATCCCCGGCTTCACTTTGACCGAAAGCTGCTATTCGCAGGGTTTTTCCTTGTCGCCGCATCGCCACGCGCAAGCCTACTTGAGTTTTGTTCTTTCCGGTTCCTACCGCGAAAAATATGCGGAGCGCGAATGCGCATGCAGCGCGGGATCTTTGCGCTTCTTGCCGCCGGACCAGTTGCATGAGAACTACTTCGATAGCTCGGTCCGATGTCTTCTGGTGAGAATTGATGCGCTCGCGCTGGATCGTCTGGGAGACCATGCTCCGGTATTATCCAATCCAGGGGAAGTTTCAGGTATCGCTTCCTCCTGGCTGGCGAATCGGATGTATCGCGAATTCCTGGCCTCCGATGACATCGCTCCTCTGGCCATGGAAGGCGTGCTGCTCGAGATCCTGGCCGAAAGCGCGCGCACCATCGGCGAAGGGGGTGCCCATGCGCCCAGCTGGCTCCGCCGCGTCCGGGAAGCGCTGGAAGATTCTTATCTGCTGGCCCCCAGCCTGGCCGAACTCGCGGCCATTGGCGGAGTTCATCCGGTGCATCTATCGCGCGAATTCCGCAAACATTACGACACCACCATCGGCGAATTCATCCGCAAGCGCCGCATCGAGCACGCTTGCCACTTGCTCGCCAACTCTAATCAGTCGCTCTCGGAGATTGCGTTACTGTGCGGGTTTTCCGACCAAAGCCATTTCTGCGCCATGTTCAAGACGCACACCAGTCTGACGCCAGCCAAGTTCCGTGACCTCTCGGCTCGCCCGTAAAATGCGGTGACAGGATACTCATTTCCCGATTCCCGGCTGCCAAACAGGTGCGGAGCTTGTACTGGCTGCTCGCCTTCCGCACATGGACTTCTTGGTCCCAATCCGCGTGTCGTAGCGAGGCTTCGCGCGCGTGAGCCGGACATTGCCGTCGATCCAGTCATTCGACGCGGGGAACGGGCGCCTGCGCACCACCGGAAAAGCCATGCCGATCAAGGATAGCCTCATCGCGGCGACGGCTATAATTCACCGTCTGGCCGTCGTGGATCCGTTCGTTGCTTGAAAACTAGCGGTCACACCGCTCTCCCCACCATCTCCGGGACTGAAACGCAATTCTATAATTAGAGAATGAAAAGCATCCTGGTTCCAAGTCCCGGAGGACCGTTACAACTTGTTGACCGAGAAATTCCCGTGGTGCCCAAACCCGATTGGGTTCGCATCCGTGTGCATGCCTGCGGGGTTTGCCATAGCGACTCCATGGCGGTGGAGGGACAGTGGCCCGGCTTGAAGTATCCACTGGTGCCAGGCCACGAAATCGCCGGAGTGATTGATGAGCTCGGCTCCGCTGTTACAACCTGGAAGAAAGGCCAACGCGTGGGCGTGGGCTGGTATGGAGGACACTGTGGAGTCTGCATCGCATGCCGGCGCGGCGATCTGATAAATTGCCATATCGGCAAAATCACGGGATTCACCCATGACGGCGGATATGCCGAATACATGGTCACTCCAGCCCAAGCGCTGGCTGCCATTCCCGATGGCGTTTCCGACGAAGACGCCGCGCCTCTGATGTGCGCCGGCGTTACGACGTTCAATGCCTTGCGGCATGCCGGCGCGCTTCCGGGTGACCTGGTGGCGATCGAGGCGATCGGCGGGCTGGGACATCTGGGGGTTCAGTTCGCGAACAAATTTGGATACCGGACGGTTGCGATCGCGCGTGGCCAGGAGGCCAAGGAGCTTGCCCTGAAGCTGGGAGCGCATGCCTATATCGACTCCGACGCTACCGACCCAGCCAAAGAGCTGCAGAAAATGGGTGGAGCGAAAGCCATCCTCAGCACGGTGCCCAGCGGCAAGGCCATGACGTCCGTGTTTGACGGTCTCGGCGACAACGGCAAGCTGATGGTGATCGGCGCGTCCGCGGAGCCGATCGAGGTTTCGCCGGCTCAACTGATCAAGAGTATGCGTTCCATCCAGGGCTGGGCCGCGGGTGTCGCGGCGGATTCGGAAGACACGCTCAGATTCTCGGAGCTCACCGGTGTGCGGCCGATGATCGAAAAGTATCCGCTGGAGCAAGCCCAGCAGGCTTACGACCGAATGATGTCGGGGCACGCGCGCTTCCGCGTGGTGCTGACGATGTAATCGCTACACCCACCAGGGGGCCGTCGGCTGATCGCGGATCACAATCGCATTGAGAAATTCGGCGGCCTTGGTCAAGCCTTCATCCGGCGACATCAGCGTATCCTCATGCTCGATGGAGAGCACGTAGTCATAGCCATACATCCGCAGCGTGGAAATGAATTCTTTCCACCACCCGAAGGCGTGGCCGTATCCCACGCTGCGGAAGATCCAACTCCGATTCTTCTCATCGGTGTACTTTTTCGTATCCAGAACGCCGGTCTTAGGCAGATTGGAGTCGTAAATCTGAGTGTCCTTGGCATGCACGTGGAAAATACAATCGCCCAGCACGCGAATAGCTTTAATCGGATCGATCCCTTGCCAGAACATATGGCTGGGATCGTAATTGCAACCGATGCTCTTGCCGGCGATGCCGCGCAGCCGCAGCAGCGTTTCGGGACTGTAACAGACAAATCCCGGATGCATTTCGATGGCAACCTTCACGCCATGGTTCTTGGCGAACTCGGCCTGCCTGGTCCAATACGGAATCACCTTCTTTTCCCACTGCCAATCCAGGACGTCCAGATACTCCGGAGGCCAGGGGCAGGTCACCCAGTTCGGATATTTCGCGCGATCGCTGTCGCCGGGGCATCCCGAAAAATCGATCACCACGGGCACGCCCAGTTTTTCAGCCAGGCGAATGGTCTTCTTGCTGGTATCCGCGTAGCCCTTGGCAACGGCTTTGTCCGGATGCAGCGGATTGCCGTGACAACTGAGCGCGCTGATGCTGACGCCGTTGTCGTCCAGCTTCTGCTTGAACTCCTTCAGCGCCGCGCGATCCTCCAGCATGGACAATTTGCAGTGCGGATCGGTAGGATAATTTCCGGTTCCCAGTTCCACCGTGTGAATGTTCAGGGCCTTCAGCTTTTCGATGACTTTGTCCAGAGGAAACTGGGCAAGCAGTGCCGTGAATACGCCGACTCTCATGGTCTAAGTGCGCTCCTTGAATTGAACTTCGAAACCGTAAGAATATCACGAACCGGCACGCGCGCATTTCACCGGAACAGGAGTACCCGAACTCCCAGCCCAGGAACGCGCCGCCAAGCCCCATCAGCGGTGACTGCCGTCGCATTGAGATGTTTGGCCAATGCAAGACAGGCGCGGTCTCCAAGCGAGAGACCTTGCGCCTTCCCCATGACAGCGAACTCTGCGCTTTGGTATGAGAGACTTTCAGACCAATCTATTACGTTCAATTCAAGTCCTTGCAAAAGGCGCTTGACAGCGCGCGAAAGCCGATCCCTTCCGCACCAATTTGTGGACGGATTCTGTTAAATTTTCCGCATTGCTTACCGCCGCTTGCCCAAAGTTTGCGCAATAGGTTTCGTCCAGGTGGGGCAGGCGCTTTCGGTTGCCAACCGTTTTTCATTCAGCGTCTTCATCAGGAAACGGGAAACGAGGAAACCAGGAAACCGCCTTTATGAACTCTTGTGCTCAATCCCGAGCTGTTGACATTTCTTGTACAAGTGGCTGCGCTCCAACCCCAGCGCGCGCGCCGTGTCGGACATTTTGTACGCGTGCTTCTTCAACTCCGCCAGGATAACCTCGCGTTCGTGCGCATCCATGCGGTCCGACAGGTTTCCGGTGGCAACATTTGATCCGGACTCGGCCAGCGGCAAAGCCTGCCGCACTGTCCCCGGATCCACGCGATCATCCGACAACAGAAGCAGCCGCTCCACCACATTGCGCAACTCCCGTACATTGCCCGGCCACGAGTAGCTCTGCAGTTCGGCATAGGCGTCCGGCGTAATTTCGCGCGCCTTCCAGTCGTTTTGCTCGGCCACGGCATGCGCGAAATAATCCACCAGCAGCGGGATATCGTCGCTGCGCTCTCTGAGCGGCGGCAGCGTGATGGGAAAAACGAAGATGCGATGATACAGGTCCTGGCGAAACTCGCCTTTCTTCACCAGCTCATCCAGATTCCGGTGTGTCGCTACAATCACCCGCACATCCACCTGAATCAAATGGCCGGACCCGATTCGTTCCACTTCCTTTTGCTCCAGCACGCGCAGCAACTTGGCTTGCATCAGCGCCGGCATGTCGCCGATTTCGTCCAGAAACAACGTGCCGCCGTGGGCCTGTTCAAATTTGCCCAGGTGCCGCGACATGGCGCCGGTGAACGCACCTTTTTCATGACCGAAAAGTTCGGATTCGATCAATTCCGCGGGCACCGCGGCGCAGTTCAGCGTAACGAATGGACCCCCCTGGCGCGGGCTTTTCTCATGCAGCGTGCGCGCGATTAATTCTTTGCCCGTTCCCGTTTCCCCCAGAATGCAAACCCGTGTTTCGCTGGCTGCGACGCGCTCCACTTTGGCCATCACCGCCTGCATCACGGCCGATTTCCAAACCATCTCCTGCTTCCCGGCCCGCTGTTTCAGCCGGCGATTTTCGTCTTCCAGCCGCGCCAGCTTAACGGTGTTCTCCACCGTCATCAACAGCTTTTCGGTGGAAAGCGGCTTCTCCAGAAAATCGATTGCGCCCAGCCGGGTGGCGCGCACCGCCATCTCGATATTCGCCTGCCCTGAAACCATAACAACTGGAGTTTGAACGCCCGCCGCTTTCAGCTCGCTGAGCAAAGTGAGACCGTCTTTGCCGGGCATCACTACATCGGAAAGGATCATATCGAAGTGCTGCGACTTAGCCAGGTCGAGCGCACGATCCGCGTTGTCGCAAACCACCGCTTCGTGCCCGGCCAAGCGAAACGCGCGCGCCAGAGATGCCAGGGTATTCGCGTCGTCATCCACCAGCAGCAGTTTGCTCATACCTTCAACTCAATTCGAAAACTCGCGCCTTGTCCCGGTTCGCTGTGCACGGTGATGGTGCCTTTATGATCGCTCACCACCGATTGCACGATGGCGAGGCCGAGGCCGGTGCCGTGCTGCTTGGTGGTGTAGTAAGGCGTGAACAGCCGTTCGCATTCTTCCGGCGTCAGTCCGGCGCCGCTATCGGAGACCTCGAGCGCCACTTTTCCCGGGAGATTCCCGGTGCGTACCGTGAGCACACCGCCATTGGGCGACATGGCATCCAGCGCGTTCAGAATCAAATTCCGCAACGCCCGGCGGATCTGCTCCGGATCGGCCGAGACAGCGGCTAGATTTTCGTCCAGCTCCTGCCGCACTTCAACCGGTGGACGTCCCGCCGCATGGATCTGGGCGTCGAATAGTTGGATTACTTCGCGCACCACTTGATTCAGATTCATCGGCTCCAGTTCCGGCGCGGGCATTCTTGAGAAATCGCTGAACCGTCCCACGATGGTTTTGAGAGTGTCGAGTTCCGCGAGCAAGGTAGTGGTGCTTTCACGGAACACTTCTTCAAACTGAGGGGTGTCACGCGACCGCTGCAAATTTTCAATGGTGATTTGCAACGGAAACAGCGGATTCTTCAGCTCATGCGCCAGCCGCCGCGCCAATTCGCGCCACGCCGCTACGCGTTCGGCCTGGATCATGCGGTCGCGATGCTCCACCAGTTGTTCGGTCATGCGATTGAAGTCGCGCGCGAGTTGCCCCACTTCATCGCTCGAATGAACCGCTGCCCGCGTGTCCCATTTTCCGCCGGCCACTTCGCGCACGCTCGAAGTGAGCTCGCGCAATGGGCGCGTTACGCGAGATGCCGTCCAGAAGCTGAGCAACAAGCCCAGCAGCACGGCCCCGCTTCCCACCAATAACGCCGTTCCCCGTATATATTTCTTGAGGCTGGCCAATTCGGATCGGGAGTTTTCCACCAGCAGGACAGCCAGCAATTGATTGTCGCGGCCGAACAAAGGAATGGTGGTGAGGGACACTTGGGGCGACGTCCGGGTGATTTCGCGCGGCGGCGTCGCGGGTTCGAAAGTACTTTGCAGTTGGACTCGCAAACCCTCGATTTCAGGCAGCGTATCCAGAAACTTCTTGTCCAATCTTTGTCCGCCTGCGATGTAGATCTGGCCGTTCGCCGCCTTCACTTCGCGGACGGCGATGAGGCCGAGCGCCGCGCCATCGGCCAACTCCTCCCGCTTCAGAAAAACGCCCCTGGAATCGCCGGGCTCCAGCAGCCAGCTTTCTTTGTATCCAAAGCGAGCCGGCCATTCGGCGGAACTAATGATACTGCCGTCGGGACCCACCAGCTCCAGGAAATCGAGTGATTGCTCGCGCGCCAGGGTTTGCGCCTGGTCATAATACTTTCCCGGGTCGGCTTGGGGCGAGCCAAGGTCCACCGCAATGCGCGCGATTTCATCGGAACTTGCGATGGCGTCCAGGCGGCGCGCCACTTCAGCGCCTCGCCGGTTGAATTCGCCATGGAATTGTGAGACCAGTGTCGCGGTTCGCTGCTCGTCGCGCCGTTCGAAAGATTTGGTGACAAGAGTGGAAACCACGCCGGCCACAATCCACACCGCGACTACCACGGTAGCTGTGATGGAGAGAAAGATTTTGGTGCGGAAACTCACGGATCCACCCAGATATTTTCCAGATGCAGCGTGAATCCGCAGTTCTTCTGCGCGGCGTCCCAATTATGCACGCGCGGGGCGACGCCGTAAACATCGGGAAGAAATAGGATGGGAATCACACGATGCGCGTCGAGCATGGAACGCTCGGCTTCGTACAATTCCTGCGGACGGGCAGCATTCAGTGGACGTTCCGGCAAGCCAAGCAGGGCCCCGATCCGGCTGAGTTCGGCGGCGGCATCGGTCGATTCGAGCGTCCAACGGACCATTCGCAAAGCTCCGCCAGGATTCGGCGTAGGCTGCACCGCGATCCCCGCGTCGCGCGCATTTAGCGCCACCCGTTCCGCGATGGACCGCACAAATCCATCGTTCGATGGATAGCTGAGCGCGAGCGGGGTAAGCCGTGTTTCGAAAATCAGTTGCTTTGCGCGCGCGACGTCCGGAGCCGCTGCGAAGAGAAATGCGTATCCGCTGAGCCACTGGGGAAGCAATCCGAAAGCGGCCTCGGCTTTTCTCTGGGCCAGAACATTTACGATTGGCGTGCGATCGATAACCAGCGCCAGCGCTTGCCACACCGCAGGCTGGACGTTGTCGGACACCAGCGCAATCAGCTCATGCACAGGCGATTCCCAGATACGAATATGTTCGGGCAGCACTCGCCGCGTCTGTGAGAAAGGAATGTCGAAGATATCGGCGATGGCCCGCGTGGTGCTCAGATTGACGGTCACCGAATCCAGAAACGGCCGCCCGCCCCAATAATCTTCGAACGCGGCAAGTGTGATTTTATGACCGGGTTCCCAGGTTGTAACGCGAAATGGACCGGTGCCATTCGGAGCGCCCTGGCCGCCCGGGCGGGAAATGGCCATGCGAGAGCTGGCAAGTTCTGTTAACAAATCGGGCACAGCGCGGTCGAACTGGAGCACGATGGTCTGGCCGCCGGCGGTGACGTTGACGTCGCCATATTTCTTCTTTAGAGCAGCGGCCAGCGATGGCGCGGCGCTGGCGGCGTTCAGCGGCTCGCCGTCGTGAAATACAACTTTCGGCCGCAGCGAGAACCTCCAGCGTTTGCGGTCGGGATCGCGCTGCCACGCCGCCGCCAGTTGCGGCTCAATCTCGCCCTTTTCATTGAGCCGAACCAGCGTCTCCTCTATTAAGGGTGCGATGGCTTCCGACGATGCGGAAGAAAGTTCCACGGTCAAGTTTCCGCCATAGCGCGGACGAGTGGCTGCGCTGAGTGGAAAGAGCGGGAGACTACTCAGCGCAAGCCACGCCCAGGCGTGAAGCCTCATAGTTTCCTGTCTTGGAGTTTCGAAACACCAGAGTGGACTGTCCGGGAGTTTCCGCCGGCCATAGTGCGGTCACCGGTCCCGGCAAGAAAAGCAGATCACTCGAGGCGACCGCCTGGCCGTCCACCATTTCATACGCTTGGATCTGATCGTGATCTTCAGTATCGCCCGCCGCTGAACCCAACATCATCCAACCGGCGCCGCACGGATTTTCGATCGTCGGTAGCTGGTTCGCGGAATCGTCCAGCACGTTTTTATCCGTCACCCAACGCACCATGGTGGAAGGATCCCTCGGATTCAGTGGCCACAGTTCATTGCCTGGAGCGCAAGTGACCTTGAAATCCGGTAGCACGGTCCCGCTGCAAGATGTGCCTGGAACGAAGACGCGGAATCCGCCGGCCATGTTCTCCAACCGGCCACGTGGATCGCGTGGCAGCGGCCGCGCCCAGGAAACACCCGCCATCCCCGTCGGAGTCCATTTCCCTCCATCCATTCGGTAGCTCGCCACCTTGTTCGGGCTCAGGACCAACAATTCGGAACCGGAATCCACCAGTAGAATATCCAGCACCGGCTCGGACTGTTCCAGCATCCGCTGCATCGTGATTTTCACTCGTGGCTTTCGCTCAGTGGGCCGCGGCACGCTCCACGGCAGCATCGCTGTCTGGCGGTTCTCCCCGGAGGATATGACGGCTACGAAAAGCAGGCCTCGCACGTTCTCAGAAACGGTAACGCGGAGATGGGTATCAAGCTGTCCCGCCGTTGTCGTTTCCACACCCATCTTCCGCAGTGCCTCCTGGAGCGCGGCTCGGAAGCTGGATGACTCGGCCGGCGCGAGCGCCGTCAGGTTTTGGAACTCGAGCGAAACGGTTGCGCGGCGCTGCAGCAGGGAGAAGATAAGGTCCGCCAGTTGCGTGCCCGCTTCCCCCATCGATTGCGCTTGTGCAATCGCTGCCAGCAGCGTGCCAAACAATAGCGCTAACCCTACGCGGAGCATCGGTCACATTATACTGTTCGCGTGTCACCAGCCGGACCACAATCCGCAGGCAGGCGAACGCCACTAGCAGCGCGCACGCGAAGCTGAACGCCAACGCCAGCGCAACTTGCGGGAATTCGCCTAAAAATGTGAGCGATGTCATTGGCCACCTCCACCTGAAGTGACTGCGGTTTCGTCGAAAGCTTTGGCGAGTTCGGCGTCGGTCTCGGTAAGAAGCTCCACCGGATCGCCCACCTCAACCCGCTGGAACAGATCCTCCACATCCTGATTGCGCATCCGGATGCATCCGTGCGAGGCGGCTTTACCGATGGACTTGGGCCGGTTGGTTCCATGGATGCCGTAGCCTTTATAGCCGAGACCCATCCAACGGGTTCCGAGTGGATTCGCCGGTCCCGCCGGAACTACTCTTCCCGGCTGATAATACGTCGGCTTCACCACGCGGCTGACGATATGGAAGCTTCCGTTCGGACACGGCGTGCTGTGCTTGCCCACTGCGATGGGATAAACCTTCACCACGCGCCCGCCCTGAAATAGCGCGATCTTCCGGTCCGCGAGACTCACTACAATCCGCCGCGCTCCACCTTCGGCGAAGACTTCGGTACTTGCCGCCACCAGAACCGCCAGAATCTTGATTGCCTGCATTGCCTTTTCCTCCGTCGCTTTGGGAAAGGCAAATTGGGAACCAAAGGTAAGTGTCTGATTCTCGGAGACATGGAATTGGCCGTGCGTGTCGAACCAAACACTAGGTGTCAGGGGGGACACGCACAGGGGCGAGCACAAAGGTCTTTTCCGCCACCGACTCTACTTTTGAACGCGAATAGAAAATCGGAAAATATTTTCCACGCGCCCACAGCTCGTAGAGATCCCGATAATGAGGGTCGTTGACGTCGCCCGACTGACCCGGGCTATTCAACCCGACTGAGTTATCCCAATTTTCGGTGTCGACGATGATCTTGAAGGATCCGCCCGCCACCTGGTTGCCCGCGACGGCGTACGTCGCCGTGACGGTATACCCGTCGCCGCCGCGCGGAAAGTGTCCGACGTCGAACTTCTCTTGAAGCTCGGGTTTTACAGCGTTCGTCATGGGACTGAGAATCCGCGCATAATGATACGCACCCAGCTTCCATTTCTGCATGTCCGGACCGAAGCGTTTGGATAATTCCGTGACAGCTTCTTCCAGGCTCTTGCTGAGAAGTGCGTTGCGGCCGCCAATCGGGTCCGCGCCGAAGCGTCCATCGGGAGCGTACAACCAGCTCACGAAGCGCGACCCGGAAAGCTCGAGGAAGTTTTGGGCTATTTTCGGTACTGTTACCGCATAGACATTGGCGCCTAGATGGCGCTGCCACATTTCATAGATTCCGGCAGCGACCGAATCTTTATCCAGCACGTAGTCCCAATGCAGCAGTTCGGAGGCAGCCTGTGTGACCGCAGGGGTCGGCATGTCGATATCACGCAACAACGGAACCAGGCTGCGAGCCAGTAGCGAGAGGTCGCTGTTTTGGAGCTGGACCATATCAGCGACGGAGAATCTCCGGCCCGAACTCAGAAACTCGGCAACACTCTGCGCCCTGAAAGGGTCGGCCCACGAATAATGCAAAGCGTCTTTGTGAGGCCATCCGCGCGGGATCTGGTATTCGTTGGAGGTATTGTAGAACCCTTTTGCCGGGTTGAGCTGATGCGGCAGTTCCTTGATGGGGAGGAATCCATTCCACTCATAGCGTCCGTCGCCGGGCACGGGAACCAGACCGCTCCACTTCGGGCGCCGCGGCGCAATTCCCACCGCCTGGTATCCGATATTCCCGTCCCGGTCCGCCCAGACCATGTTTTCAGCGGGAATGCGGCTGTAGCTGCACGCATCCAGGAATTCCCGCCAGCTCTGCGATTGATCCATGCGCAGGCTGGCCAGATACGGCGCGCCGCCGATTTCACGCCACGCCGCGCGCACGGCATAGGCTTTATGGTGGCTAGTGTCCTCAAAGATCACCGGGCCGTGCCGTGTGTACTTCAGTTCCACCGGTAGCGGGGCTTCGCCTTTCACCGAAATCGATTCCCGGATGCTGGTCATGGATTCCCACGCGCCCGAGTATTTGTACTGCGATGGATTCGCAGGGTTAGTGTCGTACACATAGAGATCCTCGGTATCAGTTCCGAAGATGGTGAGTCCCCACGCTCCGAAATTGTTGTGCCCGATGGAAACCCCGGGTAGCGCCGGCTCGCCACCGCCGATAACATCCCAGCCAGGCGCCACCAGATGGACCCAATAGCGTAGCGATGGCGCCGCCAGATCGCGGTGCGGATCGTTCGCCAGCAAGGGATATCCGCTCTCGGTGAGCTTGCCGCTGACCACCCAATTGTTGCTACCGTTTATTTCTTTGAGAGACAGTACTGATGCGGCCTCAATCGCGGCGTCCAAGCGGGACACGGCTTTCGGATTGCGATATTCAGCGGATAGCTCATCGGCCCGGAATTTTAGCGGGGTGCGAAAAGCGTGATAGAGATCCAGGATCTGGTTCGACAGCAGCGATGTATCGATGGCCGGATCCATTGTGAGATTCGGGTCGGCGGGTTGGAAATGCTCGTTGTCCTTGACCTTGTCGATGCCGATGGCCCTGATCGCCAAAGCCAGGCTCAATTCCTGATCGATGTTATCCAGCAGGCCGTTGAAGCGCGAGATGACCACGGCGGAAGTCCATTTGCCGGGCTGGATGCCGAGCATCTTGAATTCCAGTGTGAGCAGCGCCGGATTCCGATCCATCTCGGCGATATATGCGTTAATGCCTTTGACAAAAGCCCCAACGATAGCGGCGCCGCGCGGATGGTACCAGTTGAGCTCCTGGGTCAGGTCGCCGCGGAACAGAAACAGGCGATTCCCGATATCGCGTTTCACTTGCCCTTTGCCGAGGATTTCGGCCAAGGTGCCGGTGGCCTGCCGTCTCCACATCTCTAGCTGGAACAACCGATC
>Ga0302324_100023741_pt1 | contig 11844 bp, 6 predicted proteins | sample Palsa_T0_1_FD_201949 | JGI IMG/M metagenome (GOLD analysis project Ga0302324, IMG submission 201949) | Peat permafrost microbial communities from Stordalen Mire near Abisko, Sweden - Palsa_T0_1 | ecosystem: Environmental > Terrestrial > Soil > Palsa > Peat permafrost | place: Sweden: Abisko... | reverse complement strand
AACTTAACGCCGGTCCAACCTTCGGCTTTGGCGACTGCGGGATAAGAGGAGTCGCTCGATCCGACGGCCATGAAGCGATCGGGGACGCGGCTGTAGTCGCGGGTCTCTGTGATGCGCGCGCCGAAGATGGGGATCTGGAGGCGGGCTCCGGCGGAGGTGCCGGCTGCGATGAAGAGATTGCCTCCGGCGCGGACGTAGCTGGTAAGCGAGTTCTCGAGGAGTTGGGGGACGGTGTTGAGGTCGGAGAGGATGATGAAGGCGTAGTTGGCGGGTTGGCGGTCGGCGGCCTCATTGACGTTGATGGATTCTAGGAGGAAGGCCGACTGCGCGGCGGCGGAAAGGGCCGCGCCGGTGTAGAGGGGCGAGCGGTTATCGCCGTAGTTGTGGATGAGGAGGGCCTTTTGCGGGTCGGAACGCTGGACGGCGAAGCGGTGGAGATCGTCAGCGGGGAAGGCGTCGGCGGAATCGATCTTCACTTCGCAGCGGTTGAATCCGTAGGGGACTTCGAGGGCGGCGAAGTCGACGGTGGCGCGGCCGTTGGCGGGAACTGCGACAGGCTTGGTGGCGGTGATCTTGCCGTTGACGACTAGCGACGCGGTGCGCGTGGCGGCGGGGGTACCGAAGCCCGCGATTACGCCGCGGGCGTGGACGGGCTTGGCGTCTTTGCCCCAGACTTGGCCGGGTGCGTCGACCGATTCGACTGTCCAGTTGGGCTGCGACTTAGTGGCGACCGCATGGGTGACTAGCTTCACGTTGGCGGGGAGGGCCATGTCGGAGAAGTTACCAGCGAGCGAGCTGCGCTGCATATCGCTGAAGAAGTGAAGCTCGATAGGGATGTGGACGGACTCGGCCATGGAGCGGATAGCGCGGGCAAGCTCGCCGAGATTGCCGTGGCCGTCGGCGGGTTGGATGGATTGGACGGCGGCTCGGAGGGCGGACTGGTCTTCGATGGCTTGCGTCATCAGCTGGAGATGGGAGTTGAAGGCGGCTACCTGTGCGCGGGCTGCGCCTTTTCCGGCGAGGACCGTCATAGCGGCTTCTTTGGCATCGGCTAATCTTGTGCCGGCTCGCATGCTGAAGGAATTGTCGATGACTAGCAGGACTAAGCGATTGCTTGTGAAGGTAGCGGCGTTGCGATTGATGAACGGGTTGGCGAAGGCCACGATCAGGAGGAGGAGCATCGCCATGCGGAGGGAGAGCAGGAGGAAATAGCGGAGACTGCGATGGCGGGTGGAGGCTTGGGTGCGCGACTCGTAGAGCATGAGGGAGCTTACGGGTTTGGGACGGGAGGTTTGACGCTTTAGGAGATGCAAGTACACCGGGAGGCCCAGGCCGGCTATCGCGGCTAGGAACCACGGGGCTAGAAGGCCCATTCGGCTCGGCCTCCGGCCTGCGCTTTTGGACAAGCTAAAGCATGTCCCACAAACATTAGTTGCGGCCTCCTCTTAGGGTCAGGTATTCGCGGAGGGCGTCGTCGAGAGGGTGGTCGGTCATCAGGAGGCAATAGCCCATGCCGGCGGCTTTGGTGCGGTCGCGGAGGTCGGTTAGGTGGGCATCGACTCGGTCGCGGTATTCCTTTTTGGCGAAGTCGGGCGTGGTCTCTAGCTGCTCTTGCGTTTCCATGTCGACTAAGATGGACGGACCGCTGAGAGATGGACGGACGTCCTCGGGATCTAAGACGTGGAAGAGAACGACTTCGTTGCCGTTGAGGCGGAGGGGCTCTAGGGTGGCGACTACGCTTTGGGGCGATTCCCAGAAATCGGAGACGATCAGGACGATGCCGCGGCGCTTGAGGAACTCCTGGAAATAGCGGGCGGGCTTGGAGAAGTCAGTACGGGCGCGGGCTTCGGCTTGTTCGAGTCCGGCTAGGAGTCGATGAAGTTGGCCCTGGCGGGTGGAGGGGCGGATGTAGTTGCGGATCTCATCGTCGAAGGTGATGAGGCCGGCAGCGTCGCGCTGGTCGTGAAGGGCGAGGTAGAAGAGAGAGGCGGCGAGATAGCGGGCGTAGTCCATTTTGTTGACACCGTGGGAAGCGAACTGCATGGAGTTGCTGGCGTCGAGGAGGATGGTGAGCGGGCTGTTGGTTTCGCCGCGGTAGCGCTTGAGGTACATGCGCTCGGTGCGGGCGTAGACGTTCCAATCGACGTGGCGGAGGTCGTCGCCGGGGGTGTAGGCCTGGTACTCGGCGAACTCCTGGGAGAAGCCGAAATCGGGGGAGCGGTGAAGGCCGGCGACGAAGCCATCGACTACGGTCTTGGCTACGAGCTCTAAGCCGGAGATGGCGGCTAGGACGGAGGGTTTTAGGAAGCGCTGGATCATGGGTTAGGACTTCACCACAGAGGCACAGAGGCACGGAGAAAGGCCTAAGAGCCTCCTGGAGAGGCGCAGAGACGCGGAGAAGTAAAAGAGCCAACAAGCAAATCTCGAGGGCACAGAGGTGGCAGAGGTCACAGAGAAACTAAAGATTCGGATCGGGTCGCTGTTGTTAGGCCACGCGGAGTTAGTCATACTATACCCCATTTGCGTCTTAGCCACCATTCGGAAAAACGCAAGGATAACAGCAGGAAGAAGACTAGGGGTAAGTTCCAGAGGTCCTTGGTTTCGCGGACTGTTACTCCGGCCTCGGAGAACGGGATTGCGTCGGCTAGCTTTTGGAGGTCGGTGGGTTTCCAATTGCGGCCTCCGGTTTGAGTGGCGAGACGCTCTAAGAGTTCGCGGTTTTGTTCTATGTGAAAGTTCTCGGCAACTCCGTCCATGCGCTGGAAGGTTAGGACATCTCGACCTAGTTCTTTGTCGGCTCGGCGGGCGGTAACTTCGGTCAGGTACGCTCCTGGCTTGGGGGCGTTCCACTGAACTTGGAATTGGCCGGGGGTGTCGGGGACTGGAGTCATCTCGACTAACGCGCTAACTCCGCTCGGTCCTAAGATGTGGGCTTCGACTGTCGCGTCGGCAGCGGGGTTGTATTGCTGGTCTAAGACTTCGGCGGTCAGGGCGACAGCGCCATGATCGAGAAGCATCTGGGAGGGGACGGAGCCTACCACGTGGCCGGGCGTGTCGGAGATCAGCCAGCGGAGGAGCTGCTGCCAGAAGAGATCGTGGGCCGTGTCGCCCAGGGGCGAGCTCATCTGCCAGCGCCAACTGCCTCCCGTGGCCATGATAGCGGTGCGTCCGTGGCCGAAGTTCTCGGTAACTAGCAGCGGGAGGCGGCGGCCATCGGGAGTGATCATGTTGGCGAGGACGGAGGCTCCGGGCTTCGGCGTACCGGGGTCCTGGTAATCCATGAGGTAAGGGAGCTTCTTCCACTTGGCGGCGTTGGCCGCCGGGTCGTCGACGAGGCGAGTGATGATGTTGTCGGCGCCGGCGGGAGCTAGCTCGGACGTGGCGTGGGTGGCGCCGCTACGCGGATCCTGCTCGCGATGAAATGTGCCGGCGCTGGTGGGGAGGAACGTCGGGAAAAGATCGGTGATGGTGGACGCATTCCAGTTGCCATCCGCGAGGGCGAACTGACCGCCGAGGAGGAGGAGACCTCCGCCGCGGCGGTCGACAAATTCGTGGATGAGCTCCTGCTGGCCGGGCGTGAAGTAGCCGGCGTTGACAGAACCTATGATTAGTCCCTGATAGGCGAAGAGGTCTTCGGCGCGCGAGGGGAACCCGTCGGCGAGTTCCTTCGCGTCGGAGATGCCTTGGCGGTAGAACTTATTCTCGGTGGTACGGACGATGGAGACGATCTGCACCATGCGGTCGTCCTCTTCGGCCTGGCGGATGAACTTATACTCCCAACGCGGCTCACCCTCTATATATAGGATGCGGCGCGGGTCGGAGCCGACGTTGACGACGCGGGTGAGGGCGTTGTTGGCGGTGTTCTGCTCGCCGGGGAGCGGATCGGCAGCGATCTGCAAGGTCTTGGCGCCGGCGCCGCCGACATTGAACATCACCAACTCGGTTTGCTGATTGCCATCGGCGATGGCGGTGACGGTGCGCTGCGCGAGGACCTTCGGCGTCGCGGTACTCACATCGCGTACGGTGAGCGTGACCTTGTCGGCGGAGTATCCACGTTGGTGGAAGGTGATCTTGGCGCCGAGGCGCGAATCGGCGAGGGCGCGCGGGGCGACTTCGACGTCGTCGAGTTCGACATCGTGCTGGGAGCGTTCGCGGCCGAAGCCCACGGTGTGCACGGGAATGTGGCGGGCTCGCAGCGCGCTGATGGTCGACTCGCCGATACCGCCGGAATTGTCGGCGCCATCGCTGAGGAGGACGACGGCGCCGATGGGTAGATCGGATGTCTCGTCGCTTAACTGCTTGAGGCTGTCGCCGAGGCGTGTGGAGGGCGCGGTGGGATGGAGGTCCTTTAGGTTGTCGATGCGGGCGGGCACATCATCGACGCGGTAGAGGCGGGTTTGGAAAGATCGACTGAGCGTGTCGAGTACACCGTTTTGCAGGGCTTTGACGGCCTGCTGCTGGCGGGTTGCGCCGTCCTCGGAGATAGCCATACTGCGCGAGTCGTCGACCAATACCGCGATGATGTTCTGCTGAGGCTTGAGCTCGGCGACAGTGATGGCGGGCTGCCAGAGGAGCACGAGGATGAGCGCGGCGAGGAGCGTCTGCAACGCCCAGATGACCCAGGCGCGCCAGGTGCGCATGACGGGCGCGGCGTCACGGAGGCGGGAACGAATGAGCCAGGCGAGGGCGCCGGCCGCCGCGACGATCAGCAGCACGAGCATCCACCTGGGCCAGGCGCCGAGGAGGGCGAACTGGCCACGCATGTACGCCGAGCGCGGATACTTAAAAAGGAATTCGAACAAGAAGGTTCCCCGGGTGGTTAGTGGGTCATGGCGTACATTATGTAGTTGAGGACGATGCGAAAAGCAAGTCCGGAAAACTTCTCGGGGTACTCAGGACTGTCGGCCCACTCCCAGGCGTCGCCGAGGTGCATGTTGGCGCAGATGGCGACCATGATACGGCCGTGCTGGTTGCGGATGGCGCGCCATTTGGGCACGTAGCCATCCTTCTCATAAGTGCGGCCGGTGGCGACGTACTGCTCGCCGGGTATTTGAAATTTTTCGTCGATGTCGTAAAGGACGTGGTAGATCTCGTCGGCGTCCTTCAGGTCTTCGACGGGCTGATCGGGCAGGACCATGCGCATGCCCTGCATGAAGTGATTCCAATCGTCGGTGCCGTGGAAATGGTCCACCATGAGGAAGCCACCCTTCAAGAGGTAATCGTGCAGGCGTTTGGCCTCTTCGTCGGTGAAGGTCCAGGTGTGCACATTGACGGCGTAGATCCAGGGATAGTCGAAGAGGTGATCGCTATCGAGATCGACTACGTTTAGCGGGGAAGGCGAGTTGATGTGCGTGAGGCGGCGCAAGGCGATGAGGCAATCGTTGTCGGCCTTGGGATAGTCCTGGGACCACCCGCCACCCCAGCGGCGATAGCCATACATGCTGCTTTCCTGGTAGACGGAGTTGTATCGAAGGCGGCTCCAATAAAACTCGGAGGGGACATTGGGGCCGGGCTCGTAATACTGGCGACGGCCATACCCCTGGAAGCTGCCCGGGTAGCCGCCTTGCAGAGCAAGACCGATGGAAACCAGGAGAAGGATGGCGAGTGCGAGTCGGCCCAGCTTCATGATGAGTGCCCTCGGATGTTTGAATCATATCAGATGCGTGGAGCGGTCCGGTTGGCGGGCGGGCGCGGAGGCCGTGGGGCGCCTTCGAGGGGGGCGTTGGGCGAATCGGGGGCGGTTTGCGGAACGAAGCCATTTGCGGGGTTGGGCGTTTGGTCTTCTGGGGTTGCGAGGACGGCGCTTGGGGGCTCCGTGGCTGGCGCTTGCGCGGGATCGGCCTCGGGGGCCGTCTTGGCTTCTTCGGCCTGGAGGCGGCGGAGTTGGTTGAGAGCGTTGTGGTAGTGGCGCTGGGTGGAATCGATGCGGCGCTGGAGGCGCGTGAATTCATCGGACTTGTCGGTGAAGGCCTGGGCGAGGGTGATGTCGAAGATATGGTAGGCCTTCTCCCAGAGTTGGGTCTCGATGGCGCGGAAGCGGCGGAGGAGCCAGTCGCAGTCGATGAGGGTGTCGACGAGGAGGCGCTGGTCGGGTGTGGTGGGGCGGAAGCGGTCGTGGTATTCGCCGATGAGTTCCTGGAGGTCGGTCCAGATTTCACCGCGGATGAGTTGCGTTTTGGCGTCGATGCCGGTTTTGAGGGCATTCATGGAGGAGCGGGCCTTGCCCTCGTCGGTGCTGGGTCCAGTGGATTTTTTCGCGTTGAGGCGATTGGCTATGAGTTGTTTTTGGGTTGCCATAAGAGGGGAGAGTAACTGGGAGGCAAGCTTTTTGAGGTGGGGCGTGGGGCTAACTTGGTGAGGATAGGGGAAATTTAGGTGCGAGATTTTGGTGAATGGGGGGTGGGGATGGCTCGGTCTCCTTTATCGGCGCAGTTGGATGCCAAGGCTTTGGCGTCCGGGCGGCAGATCGGGCTGGCTTCCCGGTCGTGATTGTTGGCCCGAGGTCTCGTTAGTTTGAAGAGTCGCACATGTACGCTGCGTTGGTGGTGGGCGCCGCCTAGGTTAATGAGAGCCGTGTCCGAAGTCTCTCGAAGATAGGGTCTGCCACTGCGAAGAATCCACCATGAGTGGAATAATGCCCGTTTTTGCCTTAGCCAATTCAGACACTAAATGCCGACTCATATATGTCCTCCCCTGACCCGGTTCCGCAAGGACAATCGCGAGTCTCCCTCGCCCCGTTTGACCCTGGGAAGCCGGCTCCGGGTCGCATAAGAAGGAGCGAAGCGGATTGGGGGTCCGTATGGGTATGCTCGCTGGCGTCTCCACTCTGGGGTCTATATAGAATTTCGGTTGTTGCTCTATCAGCTTTTTTAAATAGACCTGCAATTCGTCCTTAATGAAGGAGGCGAGGTACTCCTTCGTGGTCCAAACGCCCTTGGCTTTCTTGAACAGGGGGTAAATCTCTATGTGCTGGCGAACCGTCCGAGCTTGGGCAGGCGGAAAGACAACGTGCACGTCCTCCTCCGCAGTTCGCGGGCCGCAGTGCGAATATCCTCCAAGTCGGCGGCTGAGTGGAGGTACAAAACGGCAAAAGGATATTTGGACGTGTGGACGGAATACCAGCCCTGGTGAAGAGACCAGCGGCTTGACGTTCCTGCGATTGGGGCCAGGTCGATCTGTGTCGTTCGGCTGTGGTTAAGAAGTCTGACAACTTCGCTAAAATCGAGTGCGCTCATGATCCTCTTAGTAACCAATTCTCGGGACTGCGAAGCGACATTTGAACTGCCCTTTCTGCCGCTAGACCACTAGTATGGCACCAGTCCAGCGAGCGTGTGTAGTCGCGTCACATTCGATGGCCAAGCGCTCTCCGACGTTGGGGGGTCATACATTAACCGCACCGACGCGCCCAGACTTTCGCGCCATTTCGGTAGAATTTCCCACTGTGGGATATGATGTAGAGTATACTGTGGAGTAGGGTCCACAATGGAAACGATCCAAGTAGTTCTCGACTCCAAGCTTTTGCGCGCCGCGGATGTAGTGGCGCGTCGAGCCAAGGTAAATCGGTCCGCGTTAATTCGTGAGGCCTTGCGTGCGCACTTGAAGAAACTTGCGATCCTGGAACTGGAACGGCGCGATCGCGAGGGCTACGAGGCAGTCCCGAGAGACCCGGATGAGGTCTCCCGCTGGGAGGCGGAGGCGGTTTGGCCGGAGGAATAGAGAGAGGCGACATTCGGCTCTACCGTTTTGCGCCCCCTGACAAAGCCAGGCCTGTTGTAGTGCTGACACGCGACGGCGCGGTTCGATACTTGTCCACGGTGACAGTGGCGCCGATCACATCCACCATCCGCGATGTTCCGTCTGAGGTAAAGTTGGACGAGGGCGATGGCATGAAGAAGCCTTGTGCGGTGAATCTTCACAATGCGCTCACCGTTTCTCAGCAGCGGTTGGGCAAGCGGGTGGCTCAGCTTGGCGCGGTACGAATGAAAGAAATTTGCAGAGCGTTACGGTTTTCGTTGGGCTGTGAATCCGATTAACCGCCCAGCGCGGGACCGGAAACGGTCAAGGCCTCCTCGCCTGCCTGATGCGCTAATATGACTATGTGCGAGAGTCGGCCCGGATCACGATCGATCCGGACGTCATGGATGGTGAGCCTTGCGTTCGAGGACTGCGTGTAACGGTGGGGATGATCATCGACGCCCTTTCGGCTGGTCGAACCCTGGAGCAATTGCTGACAGATTTTCCATATCTTGGTCCCGCGTTGACTCGTGAGGGCCTGCGCGAAGCACTAGAAGCATGCAATGCAGGGCTGGAACGGCGCAGCCGCGCGGACTATGAGACCCAATGCGTCTACACGATCATGCGCCGCGGCCGGCGCACCTCAAATGGCTTCTCGATTCCGACCCGTCCATCCGTTGGCAGGTCATGAGGGACCTCACCGGTGAAGCTCCCGATGCGATTGCAGCCGAGCGGTCGCGGGTGGCAACCGAAGGCTGGGGAGCCCAACTTCTCGCGCGCCAAACTCCCGCCGGTCACTGGGACGGGCCGAAGTGGGACCTGATTACCCTCTACAGCCTCGTCGTCTTGAAGGACCTCGGTCTCGACCCAGCCAGCAAGCAGGCCCGCAAAATGATCGGCCGCGTGGATAAGCGGCTGGTGTTTAAGCCGCTCAACAACCGGCCTTACCTGCACGGCGAAACCGAGCCGTGCATCAACGGCAGAATTCTCGGCGTCGGCGCGTATTTCAAGGAGCCGAACGACGCGCTAGCCAGTCAGCTTCTGAGTGAGCAACTCGAAGACGGAGGCTGGAACTGTGAGGCATGGCCATTCTTATCGCCGAAGCGCCCTGCCAGTTGTCGGTCGTCGTTCCACACCACCATCTGCGTGCTCGAAGGACTGCTCGAATACGAACGGGCAGGGCGCAAATCGGTGGCCGTCACGAAAGCTCGCGAGAGGGCCGAAAACTATCTGCTGGAGCGCCGTATGTTCCGTTCGCTCCGGACCGGTGAAGTCGTCGACAAACGCTGGCTGCGCTTCACGTTCCCGACGTTCTGGCATTACGACGTTTTGCGCGGGCTCGATTATCTGCGGAACGCGGGGATCGAACCCGACAGCCGTGTCAGTGAAGCTATCGATATCGTGATGGCGCGCCGCCATCAGAACGGGCGGTGGCCGCTCAACCTCGTTCACTCCGACCATATTCCATTGGAGATAGAGACTGGCGTCGGCGGAGCAAGTCGCTGGAATACGCTGCGCGCGCTCCGAGTCCTGCGCTGGTACGACAAATCGACGTGGTAGTTGCGGCTTGGGCACGCTGGTCAAGGTCGATGAACTCGATCTTAAGGAAACGCGCCAGAATAACGTTGCAGCGGCAGACGTGGCGCGGATACTCGTGTCTGCAAGCGCCGAGACTCCGAACTCCTGAAGTCGTGGAATTTGACGTGAGCCCGCACCCCGCTCCCTCTGGTCGCGGCTCAGTATCGGCACGTTGCGTTTCCGACCCGTGACCAAAGGAACGGAGTGCGTGATGCCAAAACTGGCTCAAGTCAATTTCCTCCCCACCCCTAAACTGTGGCGTGACTTCAGGAGTTCGGAGAATCGTCTCGGCGTTCAGGGGGCGTCCTGGTAAGAGTGTCGACCCGGCAGGCAGGAGTGCCGGCAGGAGTGCCTGGGCGCCACGTCGCCCCAGCGGGACAAACATGGATGGGCATCTCGATGGCAATAGTCCGCAACATTACGCGCGCTACGCGCGGCTGCATGGCGCGCCGCCGGCGGACGTCACAGCAGTCAGGAATTCTCGCCGCGAACGGCGGGCACCACGACTCTTCCACAATCTGCCCGTTGTAGATGACTCTTGATTACTCCGTTCACACTGAGCCGGTGGCGCGAAAAAGCTAGAACCGAAGATGCAGCGCGAGTTGCAGCACCCTGGGACCTTGCGTCGTCGACACCTGCCCGAAGTTGACGCTGAAAATGTTCGTGTTCGGATTGCCGAAATTGACATGATTGAACACGTTGAAAGCGTCCAGACGAAATTCCGCGTCCAACCTTTCGTGGAACTTGAAGTGTTTGGCGAGCGCCAGGTCCATATTGACGAAGCCGGGACCGCGAATCGCATTGCGGCCGAGCGTGCCTTCCGTGTACTGGCCGTTCAACCCCGCCGCGTCCGTTTGGGCAATTTGATCCAGCGCCAGTAGCCGGCTATTTGAGAAGGCCAACGGATTGAAGTAGAAGTTCCCGCTGCTGCCGTTGATGGTCTGCTGGCTCCGAGGGTCGTAAGTAGCGACATTGGGTAGCACCAGATCGGCGCGCACCAGACCGGGAGCGCCGTCACCCGCTGGACCGGGATCGGTATTGGTGGTGTTTAGCCCGGCGCCGACATCGAGAGGAAACCCGGTTCGCCAACTAAAAATGGGATATAGGCTCCATCCCCTTGTCAGCGCCTTGGGACCGCCCTGCCAGGCACGGTCGAAGGGAAGATCCCATCCGCCCGACAATGCAATCACCTGGCGCACATCGGTGTCTCCGGAAGCATGGAAATACTGCTCGTCATAGTAAGGCACCTGCGAGTTGCGCTGCCGGAAGCCTGAGACGTTGTCAAGTTCATGCGACCACGTATAAGCGAACGTGTAAAAGACACGCCCGGCCTTGGTGTCGGCGTACCGCTTTGTGAGGTTCACCTGCAGCGAGTTGTAACTTCCCGTGGAGACATTCGAAAACTCCGTCAGATTCGAAAATACCGAGTTGGAGGGATCCGTGTTATAGATGCGCGTGTTAGAGCCCAGCGGGAACGGATTGATATCCACCAGCGACGTCAACTTATGCATATCGTAGCCGACGTAACCCACCTCAAGCGTCATACCGCCCGGCAGTTGGCGTTGCACATTGAGGTTATATTGGTACACATACGGTGTCCGTAAGTGGGGATCCACCAGAAAGATGCCGCCTGTGCTGCCGATCGGTTCGAACGCCGCAAAGCTCACCGTGGAGCTTGGGGGGTGCGAGGGGAACCCGTTGGGAGTATTCGTATTGTTGGTGCCGAATGGGTTGGATAAGTATCCCGGAGAACCCGTCTCGGTGCCGTCCAAAGGGTTGAAGTAGATGCTGGGCTCCGCGTAAAAAGGTGGCGACCCATTGAACTGCAGATTGTCCTCGCCCTTGAGAATGTCATAGAAGACGCCGAAGCCGCCCCGAATCGCGGTCTTGCCGTCACCGAATACATCCCACGCAAAACCGAACCGCGGAGCCCAGTCGTTCTTATCCGGGAAGTTCACGCCCTTCGGCGCGCCTGGATCGCCGGGGTAGACGAAACCTGTGGGGGCGTTGACAAAACGCTGGCTCTGTTCGCCCGGGATGAAGCTGAACGATCTCCCCTGAGTGTCGTATTTCGGCTCGGAATATTCGTAGCGGATCCCGAGATTGAGAGTTAATCGGCGTGTTGCCTTAAACGAGTCCTGCGCGTACGCCGCGTATTGGTGCGTACGGATATTGCTGAGGGCATTAGACGCCTGAAAATAATTATCGGGCAGGCCGAAAAGAAAATCCGCCAGATCCGTTCCCGAACCCGCGCTGGTGGACGGCCCGAAGAACGAGAAGGACCCGTTCCCGTAAAAGTCATACTGCGTATTGTTCTCATACGGAGAAAAGAAGAAACCGTATTTCATGCTATGCCGGCCCTTAGTCCACGAGAGATTGTCGTAGTAGGCGTACACGGTGTTCGCGAAAGTTGTCGGGCCGCCTCCGCTGAAGCCGGTGTTGAGGCCGGTGCCGTAGAAATACAGAATCGGCGGACCGGTAACGATGTCGGGGGTGATGTTGATTCCCAGATCGGCGGGGGTGACTTTGGCC
>Ga0302324_100023740_pt1 | contig 11844 bp, 8 predicted proteins | sample Palsa_T0_1_FD_201949 | JGI IMG/M metagenome (GOLD analysis project Ga0302324, IMG submission 201949) | Peat permafrost microbial communities from Stordalen Mire near Abisko, Sweden - Palsa_T0_1 | ecosystem: Environmental > Terrestrial > Soil > Palsa > Peat permafrost | place: Sweden: Abisko... | reverse complement strand
TACAACACGTTGACGCTCAGTGCTCCCTGCTGCCAGTATTCAAATACCTTTGGCAATCCCTCCAACGTAGTGCCGTCAAACCAACTCACGAACAACGTGGAGATCAATACGCTGAGCTCGTCTAACGCATCGCCGTATGGCTTTGAGATGGCGGGGAATGGAACCAACGCCAATAACAACATCATTCAAGGTTCCTTTTGCAATGGGTTTGTATGGAGTTTCGGGGCTGATGGCTGGACGATTCAAAACAATACAATACAGGGATCACAGATGGCGTCCGGAGGCACCTGCCCCACTTCGGCTATTCCCAGCAATCCTATAAGCGCGGAATCAGGCGGAACCTACGCCCCGGTGCTTTCAGGGAACGTCATGGGAGCGACACCCGTTGCCATCCCCAGCGTGGCTCCGACTATTTCTCCAGCCTCTGGCTCGCAGAGCTTTCCTTTGACGATTACCCTTTCTGATCCCGGCTATACCTCGGGATCCCAACCCCTAGGCAATACTGGAATCTGGTACACGACAGACGGCTCCACGCCAGTTCCAGGAACGGGGACAGCTCAATATCTTGGAAGTGGTGGCACTTTCGTACTACCTGCTGCTGCCACAGTAAAGGCTGTCGGCATGTGGGGAACCTGGAACCAGCCGACCAGCTATCCGGCGGGCTACGGTTTCATGCCCTCCGGCGTAGTAACAGCAGGCTACTCCGTCAGCGGGGCGATAAAGCAGCCCGCAGGTGGCGGCAGCTCTGCCAATAGCCCAAGCGGAAAACTGGCCGTCGCCGGCGCTGCGACAGCCGAATTGCCGGGGGGAAGCGCCAGCGCGGCGTTGAAATCGGTAGCGATCACTCCATCGCAGCCTGTGGTGGCCATCGGGAGCACAACCCAGCTGAAGGCGATCGCGACCTTTGACGATGGCTCAGTCAAAGACGTCAGCGCAGACTTTGGCTGGCAGTCCTCTGACCCGCGCACCATAACGGCCAATGCTTCCGGCTCGTTAGGCGGGCTCGCCAGTGGACCGGCTGTTATCTCGGGCAGCTACCAGGGTCACCAGGCTTCAGTGGCTGCCAGCAGCGCCATCGGCGAACTGGATTGGAGCGGTCCGATCGTCATCAGCGAAGGCGGCACTTACTCCGGGAACTGGCAGAGCACAGATGCCAAAACCGCAGCGGTGACGGTGGCGACAACGGCTCCTGTCATCATTGAGAACGCACATATCCGCAGCGTGAGCAATCTGATCAAGACCAGCGTGGCCGGCAGCAACGTAACCGTGCGGAATAGTCTCGCTGTGGCCTTGAATGCGGCGGTAAAGGGTCAGGCGAACGGTAATTTCCTGGAGGTGAATTCGCCAGCGCGGCTGGATGTAGAGAACAACTACATCGAGAATGCGCGGGGTGGCGTCATCGTGCACGGGTATGCGGGCAACCGGGACGGACAACAGACGATCGTGATCCGCGCCAATCGGGCACGCAACATGAATGGTTTGCTCAGCGACAGCAACGGTGGTTATCTGCCAGGAGAAGGTGCGAACCGCAGCCAGGCGCGCTTTATCCAGTTCGATAGCGTGCAATCTGTTCCCGGCATCGACGTGGGCTGGAATGAGGTCATCAATTATCCCGGCCACAGCCTGGTCGAAGATAATATCGACGTCTACCGGTCAAGCGGAACGCCCAACCAGCCGATCGAGATCCACGACACGTATATCCAAGGGGCCTATCCTTATAAGGTTGCTCAGGATGCGTACACAGGTGGCGGGATCAAAACGGCGGGGAGCCCCGACGATAACGCACAGGACGCATCTGCTTTCAACAGCATCCACGACAACCAGGTGATCGGAACCGTGAACTATGGCATCAAGTTCGCGGCCGGTCACGACAATGTCGCGGCCAACAATCGGGTCATCTCCAGCGGTTTACTGGCGGATGGAACGAAAATCGCAGCCCAACAGGTGGGCATGGCCGACGTGGATGCCAGCGGTGCAGGTGTGGCCAATGGAAGCATGTACAACAACACCATGCGCGACAACCTCATCGGGTGGACGTGCTGGCAATCCTCATGCGCACAGCAAGGCTACCGCAAGGATCAATTCTTCCCCGCGGCGCCTGCAGACTATTCCACCAACTCTGTCGTAGCAGCACGACCGATCACGCTTGACATGCAGAACAATGAGTACCAAGTGTGGCTGAACAAGATGGCTTCGGCGGGCATTGCCGTAGGTCCTAGTTTCTAATCAGCCACATTAATTAAAGGAGAAGCGCACGACCAGAGCATCATTCGAATTGCTGCAGGCTGAACGTTGCTCGCGAAGCAGCCCGGTTCCCCGTCAGGCGAAGCCTGCCGGGGAACCGGGCTGAAATCTTGTAACGTTAACTGTTTGCTTGGTCGGTGTTGCTGGTGCTTTGCTGCTTGCCCCAAATTTGGGGCCGTTGGGATCGCATGGCCGGCAGTCGCGGCCCAGATCTATATATACTGTGATCGCCTTCTCCCTGGTGCTCGGACGGGCCGGGTTAAGTCCTTTCAGGGGAGCGATGGGAACGGCAGGCGTGGCAAAACGCCCCAGGCTGGAGCGCGTACAACCTGGGCGTGATGTTCCGGGGATGCCGATTGTGCTTTGCTTATCGAACGAGGTCTGCCAGACGGGCGCTCTTTGGTCGAATTGACCCGTGTTCCGAGTCGGAATTCCCGGGTTGGGATGACTGCAGGATCTATACACGTCTCCGAAGTGTATAGATTTGAACCTCCCCACCTTTGGGTTACACACGCTCCTTAGAATATGGTTTATCGTGCGTACAAGGGCAACAAATGAATACCATCCGAAGCAACGTGTTTTTTATGATCCAGGTTCCTTGCAAGTTGCCCAGGCGCGCGAGTGGGCGCCTACGGGCTTTGAAGTTCTCGCCCGAGAAAAGCCAATGCTGAAGAAGTTCCTAAGTCTAGACAACTGGTCCAAGCTGGTTGTGCTTTTCCTTTGGGGCCAGGAGTTTATCGGTAAAGCATCTGCTTATCTTGGCCTTGCCATGGGCGGGGTGCTCCTCTTTAGTACGGGGGTTCTCTGGGATCGTTGGTACCTCGCTCTGACCCGACGTAGTGACCCTTTGAATCGAGTGGCTTGGGCCCTCCTGGTCTCCTTGCTTTATGGTTTTGGCGAGACGATTTATGGGGTTTTGCAGGGTTATCCTGTTTTCACCGCCCTACAGATTCTGGTCTTCAGTATATGTCCCATTTACCTGTTTCTCGGCCTGTGGGTTGGTTTTCGCCATCCGGGAGCCATCCGAAAATACTATAGATTTCTGGCCTGGTTCACAGTGATTTATGTCCCTCTCTACTTTCTCTTTTTTAAGAACCTGAACATCACGTTGACCGGGATAATCCCCGGGACTGGTTTGGAGCTATTGGGTAGTCCGGGCACAGGATCGGTAGTTCTGCTGGGCCTGCTTACTTTAGAGACTTCTCTTGCTCAATTCTGGCTTCCCATTCTGGTGCTTATCTGTTTGACAATCGCATTTCAGGAGAGGGCTGACTGGGTAGCGCTAGGGCTATCGTTGGTAGTCTGGGGGAAAATAACCAACAAGATAGGCCGTCTTATGGCCATTGTAGGGTGCGTATTCGGGATCCTTCTGATCGCTAGCTTGATAGATCTGAGGCTTCCGCCTCTCCTGGGACGAGGCGGCGAACTTTCGGCTCGCGGGACGATCGCGCGCTTGGCGGGATCGATAAGCCCGCAAATGGGTGCCGAATTCGGCGACGATCCCAGCGCAGCACGCTTTGATTATGGGACTGTCTATTGGAGAAAACATTGGTGGGCGGCGATTCGCGCCGAGGTCTCCAAAGAGAACAAGACGATGATTTTTGGACTGGGCTATGGTTACCCGCTCGGCAGACTTGCCAGTCGCGATGTCGAGAAGGAGGGCACCCGATCCCCCCACAGTGTTTTTTACTTCACATTCGCCTATTCGGGTATCGTGGGCTTTGCAATATTCTGCTGGCTGGAGATCTGCCTTCTGCTTCTCCTGTGGAAAGTTTTCAGAGTGAGCGGAGAGGCATTCGGCTTGATTTTTTTTCTTTACTCATTGATCGGATCATTTTTCGGCAATTTAATTGAAACGCCTCAAGCTGCTATACCGTTATATATTTTGTGCGGTATGGCCATAGGTCCGATTTTCCGGCAGACCGATCAGGTTTACGACGACGAGCAACCGGTGCCTGCTCATGTCGCCGAACTCGTCTAATCCGCCCGGCGCCACGGGGCCTTAGCATGGCGGACAGGTAAGCACAGGCTGCGAACATGGCGCTTACGGAGGGATGTGTCGTAGCCGTGCCCTGCTATAACGGAGCAGGACGCGTGCAGGCTCAATGTTTTTCCGAATTCCTGGCGCAAGACCACTGGTCAATTTCCTCTTCGTCAACGATGGTTCGGAAATACAATCAGTTCATCGCATGGTTGCACCGTGTCCTATGCGCCTATCTGCTTTATCTTCCTTAGAAACCTGAACTTGTCGTTGACCGGGATATTACCGGGCAGTGGCCTAGATTTATTGGGTAATCCAGGTTCAGGGTTCAGGATCGGTAACCCTGCCAGGCTTGTGTTTGCAATTTTGGGGTGCATCCTCAGCTGTGCTCATCATTGCCGCATTGGTGGATTTGAAACTGCCACCGATCCCGGAACGGGAGGAGAACTTTCCGCTCGTGGGACGGGACCTTCAACCAGCAGGTATGAATTGCCAAGAACTGTAGACGGTGGGCAAGACCCTGGTGCAGCCTTTAGACAGTCCGCCATCGTCTACCATGGCGGGGAGGAAATACACGCTGAGAACCAGTTTTGCATTTCTAATCGTCTGCCTCTCAATCCCTGCCTGCGCTCGAACATGGAATGCAAAAAAAGACTGGGGCGCGAGAGGCGACGGAAAAACCGACGATTCCGGAGCCCTCCAGCGCGGCGTGGAGAGAATGGCCAGCGGGGACACGGTCGTCTTCCCTGCCCCCGGTGTCTACTTCACGGCATCGACCGTTCACTTCAAGGCTCCTGGGATCAGGGTCAAATGCCAGGCCGGCGTTTCGCTGGCTGGCCCCAACCATGGCACCGACATCTTCGCGGATCTTAAGTCGAACACGGCCATCGGGGGCTCGGCCACCACAGGATGCATCTTCAACGGCGGCGGCATTCAGGCTTACGGAGAAGGCGGTGACGGGGGGCAAACGCGAAACCAGGCGGTCACCAACCTGACCTTCACCTACAACACCTTTGAAAACATGACTTACGGTCCAAATAACTTCCGCTCGAATGGTGGGATTTTCATCGGGGGCGGTTCCAATCACGTAGTCATCCGGCACAACACCTTCTCCAACATCACACCATACAGCGACGGATACAATGCTGCGGGTGCCGGCTTCGCCCAGCAATACGACCCGGACGGCGCTGCCGCCCGCGCGGCCATCTGGTTTTATGGCGGCTCAAATTATTCCATTGACCACAACACCTTCCTGCATGATTACCAGAACATCAAGGCCTGCCAGGGTCAGCAGTTTCAGGCAGAAAACATACTGATCCATCACAACTTCTCGGACGGGCACCATCGGATGTTCATGGAAATCAACTCCGGGGCGGGGTGCGGCAACGCGACGTATAACGCAGGAATTGCTAACTTCCAGGTCTATGATAATTACGATCTCAACGCGGGCGGTCGATTTCCCATGTGGGATACCTTTGGCTTCTCGGCACCGTTCGCCCAGGCCATTCAGCCTGGGAGCAAGGATTACACGACGATTCCGATGGGCGGAGTGGCGTGGTACAACAATCTGCTTAAAGGCGTGGCAAACAATAGTCAGTACGTCGGCATCGGCATCGAAGTAGGCGCCGAAAACATGAACATTTATCACAACACGATCATGTCTCAATGGCCAACCGCCGGTTATGGATTTAGCGGCACTGCCGGCGGATACATGCAGGACAATTATGCGTGCCTGATCACTCCGTCATGGGCCAAGAACGCATATTTTGGCGATTCCAATGGCAAGACCACAGTCACCTACCGGCGCAATCAAACGGCCGGCAGCTGCCCGCCGGGCCTCCCCTCGTTAGCAGTGTCTTTAGGAAAGGTCACGAATACCGCCGGAGTTTTGACTGCCACGGCCACGGTAACGACGGTCGAGTACGGAATGCAGGGTGTCGTCTTCGCCATTGATGGCCGGTATGTAAGCGCAGTGATGGGTGATGGGCCGTACGATCTGAATTTCGGCGCTGGAGGTCTTCCCAGTGGCTCGCACACCGTCACGGCGACAGTAGTAGACGCCGTCGGTTTGCTCGCCGTGTCTGGCAAGCAAACCGTATCCAGCACCGCCAAAGTGGGAGGCAACGGCCCACTCCATCCGAATGCGGAGCCGGCGCAGCAGGACTTCGATATCGCCGGCAACGCGCCGGACCCGATCAACGGGAGGCAATAGACGCAGAAGGGATGCAATAATCGGGCCGTTTAATCAGCCTCGCATTAAAATATTTCATCTGGAGGTAACCTCAATCAGCATTACTGCAACTCAGCATTGTGGAGGATATGCAATGGGGCTCATGCAATCGCAAAGTATACTTCTGATTCCACCGCTATAAAACGGCACAGCCGTGGGGAGGTTCCCTCTTGCTTTCAGCAACGAATGAAGAGTTTAGTGAAGGCATCGTACCTTGGTCTCCCGGGGCGGCGCGCGTAAATATTCTTGGCGTGGGAGTAAGCGTCCTGAATATGGACACGGCTCTACACCAGACGGAATTGTTGCTGGACCGGGGTGAGCAAGGGTACGTATGTGTGACCGGTGTACATGGAATCATGGAAGCGCAATCGGACGAACCATTCCGTGAGATTCTCAACCGCTCTTTTCTGACTACGCCAGACGGCATGCCTACTGTGTGGCTTGGCCGTATACATGGATTCAAGCACATGAGCCGGGTCTACGGTCCGGACTACATGCTTGCTCTTTGCCGACGTTCGGCGGCAAAGGGATACAGGCATTTTCTCTATGGCGGGAAGCCGGGAGTGGCAGAGGAATTAAGTGCAGAACTCACACGCAGATTCCCGGGACTCAAGATCGTGGGCACTTATACTCCGCCCTTCCGCCCGTTAAGCCGTGAAGAGGAGGACGACTTACGCTCACAGTTAGAGTCGTCGCAGGCGGACATATTATGGTGCGGGTTGAGTACTCCAAAACAGGAACGGTTCATGGCGGCGTACTCTGGCCGCATGCCCGTGAAACTGATGGTGGGAGTGGGTGCTGCCTTCGATTTGTTGAGCGGAAATCTGAGCGAAGCACCGGACTGGATGAAGAGGGCCGGGCTACAGTGGCTCTACCGGCTCTTTAAGGAACCCAAGCGGTTGTGGCGGCGTTACTTGATCAACAACCCACGATTTGCCTGGTTTACCTTACTGCAACTCACTGGCCTAAAAGGGTTTGGTTATAACTACAATGCATCTTCGGCGAGAGCCGGGGAAGCGATGGGTAAGTAGTTCATCCCGCAGCACGCGGTCGTTGCAGAAAACATTTATTGTGCCAGATCGATGGCGTTATAGTTTCCCCAACTCGCAAATCTTGTGGGTGAAGTTGCGCGACAAGGAAGGAACTAATTTAGTTTCTGCTTCGGAGCAACTCGCGCCTGCGCAACGCAGGTCTCACTCGCCTCGATTAGACGTAGTCTCGAACTGGCATTTTGCCGCCGTTCAAAAGGGACAGAACCTGGACGGTTTGACATTCTCGTCGGGTGAAAGCCGAATTTACCATCTTGTTACTCCCTGATTACCAGCTCTTAACATCCCGAATTAAAGCTGGAGGGCGGTCGAAAAGCCGGCCTTGAAGGCGTACTGATGCAAAAGCTCGTTGCAACGTCGTTAGCCTGCACGTTGATGTGCCGGCCAATGCGGCACGGGCACGGCTGCACTGGCGGGTGTGACGGTCGACCATGCACAGGGCCGATGCGGATATGGTCCGCGTCTTCCGCTGCTAGTGATCTCTCCGTACGCCAAAAAGAACTGCGTCGACCACTCGGTCACCGGCCAGACCTCGATTCTCCGCTTCATCGAAGACAACTGGCTCGATAGTCAACGCATTACAGGTTCGTTCGATGCCCTCGCCGGGAAACTGAAGGTCATGTTCAATTTCAAGGCGGCGCCGGACACCACTCCCTACATTCTGAACACCTCGACAGCTGAACCCACCAACTAACCACTTTCGCAAACTGCAGCACCCGCAGGGCAAAGGGAGTTTCCTCCCGATGCCCTGCTTCATTTATGTTTTCCCTGAGGCTTTGATTTGATTACGCGTCGCAGGCTCCTGGAGCGGACCGGCATATTGGCCGCCGGGATAACCGTCAGCAACTTGCCGGCTTCGCAGCAGATTACTCTCGATCCCGACAAGCTGAGTCCCTATGTCGATTCGCTTCCCATCCCGGAGATCGCGAGACCAAGCGGCCTGGGGCCCAGCCCGGAAGATGCATCACTGCAGCTTCCCTACTACCGCATGGCTATGCGGGCGATGGAATGTAAAGTTCACAGGGATTTGCCTGCGACGCGGGTGTGGGGTTTCGGCTCGAGCTCCCCTGGGCCGACGTTCGAAGCGCGCAGCAACCAGGGATTGATTGTGGAATGGGTGAACGAACTGCCGCGGCGCCACTTTCTGCCCATTGACCACACGCTGCACGGCGCCGAAGCGAACCTGCCGGAGGTTCGCAGTGTGATTCACCTGCACGGAGGCAAAACGCCGCCGGGCAGCGACGGGTACCCCGAACATTGGTGCGTCCCGGGTAAGTCTGCGACCTTCCACTACCCCAACCGGCAGGATGCGGCGATGCTCTTCTACCACGACCACACCATGGGCATCAATCGCTTGAATATCTATGCCGGTTTGCAGGGTATGTATTTCATCCGGGACGATGCGGAGGATGCGCTCAAACTTCCCCAGGGAAAATACGAAATTCCGTTGCTGGTCTATGATCGCTTTCTTTTGCCGGACGGGCAGCTCGAATACCCCGTCTCCGCCAAGCCCGGAGCGCCGTGGGTTCCGGAGGTTTTTGGCAATGCCATCCTGGTGAATGGGAAACTCTTCCCTTACCTGGAAGTTGAACCGCGCAAGTATCGCTTCCGTCTGATGAATGGATCTAATGGCCGATTCTATCGGTTTTCGCTGGGCAAACTACTGCCTTTTCAGCAGATCGGCACCGAACAGGGGCTTCTGCCCGCGCCGGTTACCACGCAGCGGGTGGTGATGGCTCCGGGGGAACGGATTGATTTTGTTTTCGACTTCAGTGCCCACGCCGGGGAAAACATTCTGCTGCGCAGTGACGCGTTCGACATCATGCAATTCCGCGTTGCGGCCAAAGGGGTAAGCGATACTGCTTCTCTTCCTCCGGCCCTGCGGACCTATGCCAAGATTCCGGAAAGCCGAGCCGTCAAGACGCGCCGCCTGACGCTGGATGAACGAATGGACCCGGTACAGCAATCGATGGGAATGCTGCTGAACAATACGCCGTGGCACATGCCCGTTACGGAGAGGCCGGTACTCAACACCACGGAAATCTGGGAGCTGGTGAACCTTACAGAAGATGCGCACCCGATTCATCTTCACCTGGTCCGGTTTCAAATACTCGACCGCCGGCCTTTCGATACGTTTGAATTTCAGGACAAGGGAACCGTCCGCTTTACCGGGCCGGCAATTTCCCCGGCGCCGATTGAGAGCGGTTGGAAGGATACGGTCCGCGCGGATCCTGGCCTGATCACGCGCATCATTATTCCCTTTGAGGGCTTCGCCGGCCGGTACGTGTGGCATTGCCACATTCTGGAGCACGAAGACAACGAAATGATGCGGCCGTTCGAGGTCGTCGAAGGCTAAGGCTTGTCCTGTGCGCTTGACTACAGCTGTATCTGGGGCCCTATTTCTTAACATATTAAGAATTGTGTTATCGTAGTTCGATAACGAGATTCGATTATGAACGACGACCGCGACCTTTATTCCGGCATGATTCGTCTCCACATCCTGCATCACGCGGAACAGGAGTTGATCTTTGGCGCGGGGATGGCCGAAGAGCTGGCCCGTCATGGATACAAGATCAGCCCCGGAACGTTGTATCCGATCCTTCATGGTCTCGAACAGCGCGGCTACTTACGTTCCAGTAAAGAACGATCGGGAAAGAGTGTTCGGCGCGTGTATGGGATTACCGCCTCCGGACGACGAGCCCTCAAGAAGGCCAAACGGCGAGTGCGAGAACTCTTCGGAGAGCTGATTGAAGGTAAATAGGCCAATCCGCAGGGGCGCTCAAATGGTGACCGCCGCCGTGCTCTTTGCGTCGACTGTTGCGTGGACGCAGAGACTCTCGATCGCCAGCGTGGTTCAGGATGCAGAACGTGACTACCCGCTGATCCACGTAACGGAAGCCGAGCTTAACGCTTCCATCGCAAACATTCGGCTTTCGCGTACAGCGTATCTCCCGCGTGTGGATGGTTTGGCCCAGTTCAACCGGGCGACCCGCAACAACGTTTTTGGAGCACTCCTGCCCCAGAGCATCGTGCCGTCGATGTCTGGCCCGGTGATTAATAGCAACAATGGTGGATCTGTTTGGGGGAGTGCGACCGGGCTGCTGGTTAACTGGCAGCCATTTGATTTTGGCTTGCGCCGCGCGAATGTGCAGACTGCGGTTGCCGGCAGGGACAAGGCAGACGCGACCGTCAGGAGAACGCAGCTGGAGGTGTCAACTGCCGCTGCGGACGCCTACCTCACTGTTCTGGTCGCAGGGCAGACGAAACAAGCAGCCCAGGCGGCAGTGGATAACTGGGAGACTCTTGGTCAAAGTGTTCATGCGCTCACTTCGGCAGAGTTGCGTCCAGGCGCCGATGAATCGCGTATTGACGCCGAGAAAGCAGTAGCCAGGACGCAGCTCGCACTTGCGCAGGAGGCGGTGGAGGTGAGCCGTGCGACCTTAGCCACATTCCTGGTGAAGACGAATGACAGCGGCTCGGAACTCGCGTCATCACAAGTCCTCTCACGGCTGCCCGTGATGGTGGATGAGACGGTTCCCTTTCAACCCGCGGCAAACCCGATCATGGCGGAGCAGAAGGCAGCCGTCACGCAATCGGCGGCACAACTGCACGCTACCGAGCGAAGTTGGGTGCCACAGTTCAATCTGGAGGCGGCGGGCTATGGCCGGGGCACAGGCGCGGAGCTGAATGGTGAAAGACTTTCCGGTGCGAACGGCCTGGCGCCTAATGTTGGCGACTATGCTGTAGGACTCAATATCACCTTTGCGTTCATGGACTTCGCGAGTATCCATGCGCGCGAGGCCGCGCAGGCTTCAACCCTGATCGCCGCCCAAGCCCATGAACAGCTCGCGGGCCGCGAGTTGCAGGAACAATTTGCGCAGGCCGAAGCGGCCTTGCGAGCGACCCGCGCCGTGGCCGAGAACACGCCGATCGCATTGTCGTCTGCGCAGACCAGTTTTGCGCAAGCCAATGCACGGTATAAGGCCGGCCTTTCCCCGATCGACGACGTGGCCCAGGCACAGCGGCTTTTGGTGCAGGCACAAATCGACGACTCGATCGCGCGGCTCAACGTGTGGCGCGCCTTTCTGCATTTACAGGCGATTCGCGGCGACCTGCAGCCATTCCTGCAGGCGGCGAGTCAATGACAGTGTTGTCTAACTTAGCGAAGAACAACACCTGGTGTGCAGGCCATCCGCTGAGTCTGTGGGACGGCGTTGGCCTACCAGAGAACGGGGTGGTGTCGATGATCCGCTGTAGGCATTCGCGTGAGGTGTCGGCTTACCCAAGGTTGAAGTGTTTGACAATCTTCAGCCGTCCCTCCGGGACTAGTCTTGCTGGCA
>Ga0302324_100023739_pt1 | contig 11844 bp, 11 predicted proteins | sample Palsa_T0_1_FD_201949 | JGI IMG/M metagenome (GOLD analysis project Ga0302324, IMG submission 201949) | Peat permafrost microbial communities from Stordalen Mire near Abisko, Sweden - Palsa_T0_1 | ecosystem: Environmental > Terrestrial > Soil > Palsa > Peat permafrost | place: Sweden: Abisko... | reverse complement strand
TTTGCCCGTCATGTCATCTCCGCAAGTTTGCTGACCGTGTTCCAGTTGCGCGCGGTGACGCGCGTGCCCAGATGCTTCTCGATCATGGCATGTGTCAGCTTCGATTTCCCCATGCCGTCGGGGAAATTTATATAGATTTCGCAGCCCTTGCCCTTCGCCGTCTCACGCCCTTTGATCGCCGCGTTGAGCGCGGCCACGGCGGCCGCCGTTGTGTTGGCTTTGAGGAAATAGACGTGCAGGCGGCCGGGATCGTTCTTCGCCTCGGCGGGGAACGGGTTGTGCGCGAGGACCTGTTTCATGTCCTTGCCGGTGCGCACCATGAAAACGGTCTTGAGGCCAAGCCGCGCTTCCACTTCCTTCTCCAGCAACTTCTCAAGGATGGCTGGCGATTTCGCGCCGGCCTCGAAGACGAGATTGCCCGATTGCAGCAGCGTCTTCGGATCGCCGAGCCCGATACCGGCGGCCAGCGCCTTCAAATCGGCCATCGCGATCTTGCCGGTGCCGCCGACATTCACCGCGCGCAGGAACGCGACCGCCAGCATTTCAGAAATTCACCCGGCGCGAGATCGCGCCGTCGACCAAGAGGTTCACGCCGGTGGTGTAGCTCGACGCCGGGCTGGCGAGGAACACCGCGGCGTTGGCGATCTCCTGCGGCGTCGCGGCGCGGCCCGTCGGGTTGCGCGCGATGGCCTGCTTGAAGAACTCCGGATTGCCTTTTTCCACCGTGTTCCAGATGCCGCCCTCGAAATAGACCATGCCGGGCGAGACGACATTGGTGCGGATCTTGCGCTTGGCATGCTGGCGCGCGAGGCCCTTGGCATAATGGATCAGCGCCGCCTTGATCGGGCCGTAGGAACTCGCATTGTCGCTCTCGGCGGCCGAGACCGACGCGATGATGATGAAGGCCGCATCGCCATTCGCGGTTGCGGCTTTCTCGAGAAACGGACGCGCCGCATCGAATGCGTTCACCGCGCCCAGCACGTCGAGCTTGAAATTGGATTCCCACGATGCGGGATCGGGCCCTTGCGCCATCGCACCTGCATTGGAAACCAGGATGTCGATGCCGCCGAGCTCGCCGCCGGCCTTTTCGATCCAGGCCTTGAGCGCGGCGCCATCCATGATGTCGACCGAAGCGCCCGTCGCCTTCACGCCTTTGTCCTTCAGCGCCGCAACCGCGTCCTTCACCTGATCGGGATTGCGCGCGCAAATCGCGACATTGGCGCCTTCGCCCGCCAGCGTGTCCGCGATCGCCCGCCCGATGCCGCGCGTGCCGCCGAGGATGACGGCGTTCTTGCCCTTGAGATGGAGGTCCATGGTCGCGTTCTGCCGATTATGTTCAAGGCGCAGTTTGGGCCAAATGCCGGCGTGCCACAATCCGGTTCGGTTAATCCATTGCTGTGGGTTGGAATTTGGCCGACGAGACAAAAAGCGCAATGTCGCAGGTGAGGAAGGCGCCGGCAACCAAAACGCCGTTCTCTGGCGGTCTGCCGGCGCGTTTGGCGCGAAGCTGCTCCTTGTCTTGATAAAAATCGTAACGTTTTTTGCAGGAACGCACACGGGCGGTGATTTCGACGAATGACGGAGCTTGCTGGAGCCGGTGGGCGACCTCTGGTTCCTTCCAATAGAGCCGGATGACATCATGTGGATGCTCGGTCTGCCCAGGATCGTTCATGCCATTCGCATCCGCATAAAGCGCGAAGGCCGTGGCAAAGCCGATTACTTGGACGCATTCGTCCGGATATTGCTCGCGCTTCTGGAAGAACGTCGCGTAGTCCATCGCCTTCGTCGGACCGGGTGCGCAAGAGAAATCTTGTGCGAAATAAGCATCATTCGCCGCCTGACGTGTTTGCAGATCATCCGGCTGGGTGCTGCAGGCAGCAACCAGCACCAAGGCGCATATCGCCGCAAAGCGCGCTACTGTTCGATTGCCCCCCGTCATGTCGCGATTAGATCAAAAATCTAGCCCAAGGTCGAGATTGGACGCGGAATGGGTGATGGCGCCGGACGAAATGTAATCCACGCCGGTCTCGGCGATGGCGCGCACGGTCGCGAGCGTCACATTGCCCGATGCTTCCAGCACGGCGCGGTTTTTGGACAGCGCGACGGCACGCTTGAGGTCTTCCGGGCCCATATTGTCGAGCAGGATCGTGTCGACGCCGAGCGCCAGCGTTTCTTCGAGTTGCGCCAGCGTGTCCACCTCGACTTCGATCTTCGTCATGTGCGCGATGCCGGCGCGCGCGCGCTCGACGGCAATCTTGATCGAGCCGGCCGCCGCGATGTGGTTGTCCTTGATCAGAATCGCGTCGTCGAGGCCGAAGCGGTGGTTGAAGCCGCCACCGCAGCGAACCGCGTATTTCTCGAGAACGCGTAGGCCGGGCATCGTCTTGCGCGTGCAGACGATGCGCGCCTTCGTTCCCGCCACCGCCTCCACCAATGCGTGGGTTGCCGTGGCGATGCCGGAAAGATGCCCGGCGAAATTCAGCGCCACGCGTTCGGCCGTTAGGATCGCGCGCGTCGAGCCTTGTATCGTCGCCAGCGCGTGTCCGGCTTCCACCCGGCTTCCGTCGGGAAATTCCGTCGAGAATTTCACGGCGCTATCGATCAGATGGAATGCGCACTGCGCCGCGATCAGTCCTGCGACGGTTCCCGGCTTGCGCGCGACTAGCCTCGCCGCGGCTTTTTTATCGGCGGGTATGATCAGGTCCGTCGTGATATCGCCGGCGCGGCCGAGGTCTTCCTCCAGCGCGTGGCGCACCACGGGTTCCAGCAGAAGCGCATGCGGCGGATGGGTGAAGGGCAGGGCGGTCGTCATTGCAGGTGTGCGGATTGCATAGCCGCGCCGCGCGACGATGCAATCTCCTCCGCTTCCGCGAGCGTCAGGAACGAACGTTTCGCCACGGCGTCGGTCTTCGGATAATCGGTGCGGAATTGCGCGCCGCGGCTTTCGCGTCGGGTCAGCGCCGCGGCGGCGGTGAGTTTTGCGGCGGCGGTCATGTTGAGCAGCGAGGGCTCGCCGCCGCTGGCGCGTTCGATCGCCGCGATGGTTTCCAGCGCCGCCCGCAATCCTGCCTCATCGCGCTCCAGCCCGACATTCTTCGCCATGGCGTCGCGCAGCGCGCGCGGCGGCGGCGCGGCGGCGAAGCGTGACGGCGCGGGCGGCGTTCCGCTGCCGATGCGCGGGACAATGGAACTCTTCAGATCGTCGGCCGCGCGCGCGCCGAACACGAGCGCTTCGAGCAGCGAATTGGAGGCGAGCCGGTTGGCGCCGTGCAACCCGGTCGAGGCGCATTCGCCGACGGCCCACAATCCTTCGAGCGAAGAGCGGCCGCGCGCATCCGTCGCGATGCCGCCCATGTGATAATGCGCGGCCGGTGCGACAGGAATGGGTTGATGCGCCGGATCGATGCCGGCGGATTGGCAGGCGGCGTAAACCGTCGGGAAATGCGCCGAGAATTTCTCGCCGATGGCCTCGCGGCAATCGAGGAACACGCGATGGCCGCGCCCGATCTCGCGATGGATGGCGCGGGCGACGACGTCGCGCGGGCCGAGCTCGGCGTCGCGATGTATCGCCGGCATGAAGCGGCGGCCGGTCTCGTCGATCAGGATCGCGCCGTCGCCGCGCAGCGCTTCGGTGGCGAGTGGCGCCGGATCGCGGCCTATCGCGATGGCGGTGGGATGGAACTGGACGAATTCGGCGTCGGCGATCAAAGCGCCGGCGCGCGCCGCCATGCCGAGGCCTTCGCCGCGCGCTTCGAGCGGATTTGTCGTCACCGCGTAGAGCGCGCCGAGCCCGCCGGTCGCGAAGATGATCGCGGGCGCGCGGAACAGCACGAGCTTGGTGTTCGTGCCGCTGCCATAGCGCGCGAACAATCCGGTGGCGCGGCCGCCTTCCATGGCGAGTTCGACGGCGTGGAAGCCTTCGAGGATCTTGATCGACGGTGTGGCCAAGGCGCGTTCGGCGAGCGTACGCGTGACTTCTGCGCCGGCGCGGTCGCCGGTGACGTGCACGATGCGGGCGGCGGAATGCGCGGCTTCGCGGCCGAGCGCCAATGTGCCGTCGAGATTGCGGTCGAAGGGCGCGCCATAGGCGATGAGATCGTCGATGCGCGCGCCGGCTTCGCGCGCCACCAGCGCCGCCATTTCGGGATCGGTGGTGCCGGCGCCGGCCGCGACCGTGTCGCGGGCATGCGCCTGCCAGCTATCCCCGGGACCGACCGCGGCGGCGATGCCGCCTTGCGCCCAGACGCTCGATCCCGTCGTGCCGGCGCGCGCGCCCGCGAGCACCAGCGCCGGAAAAGGCGAGAGCTTGATCGCGGTGTACAGGCCGGCAAGGCCTGCGCCGAGGATCAGCGCGCCTTCGGCTTCGATCACGTTGTCGATGTGGCGGGTCATGCGGCGATGCGCTGCGCCGGCATCTTCACCGCGAGCATGCGCTCGACGGCGGCGCGTGCACGGCCCGCGATCAGCGGATCGACGACGACTTCATGCGTCATGGTCTGCAGCGAATGCAGGATGGCGGGCAGAGTGATGCGCTTCATGTGCGGGCACAGATTGCAGGGCCGCACGAAATCGACGTCGGGGAACTGGACCGCGACATTGTCGCTCATCGAGCATTCGGTCACCATCACGACGCGGCCAGGCCGGTGCTTGCCGACATAGCCGATCATGGCGCTGGTCGAGCCCGTGAAATCGGCTTCGGCGACGACCTCGGGCGGGCACTCAGGATGGGCGAGCACCACGATTCCGGGATTGGCTTGGCGGTATTCGCGGATCTCGGCCGCCGTGAAGCGCTCATGCACTTCGCAATGGCCTTTCCAGGCGATGATCTTGACCGGCGTCTGCTTGGCGACATTCTGGGCGAGATATTCGTCCGGCGTCATGATGACGGTATCGACGCCCCATTCGCGCGCGATGTCTTCCACGACCGCCACCGCGTTGGACGATGTGCAGCACACGTCGCTCTCGGCCTTCACGTCGGCCGAAGTGTTCACATAGGTGACCACCGGCAAGCCCGGATATTTCTGCTTGAGCAGGCGCACATCGGCGCCCGTGATGGAGGCGGCGAGCGAACAGCCCGCGCGCAGATCGGGAATCAGTACCGTCTTGTCCGGCGAAAGGATTTTCGAGGTTTCGGCCATGAAGTGGACACCGGCCTGGACGATGACCTTCGCATCGGTCCGCGCCGCCTCGCGGGCGAGCTGTAAGCTGTCGCCTGCGAAGTCGGAGACACAATGGAAGATCTCCGGCGTCATATAATTGTGACCGAGGATCACGGCGTTCTTCCGCCGCTTCAGGTCGTTGATCGCCTTGATGTATGGCGCGTGGACGGCCCATTCGATCTCAGGCACCACATGCGCGACCTTGTCGTACAAGCCGCGCGTGGCGCGCGCGATTTCGGGCGTGAACGGCAGGTCGGTGCTTCCGCCTGCGAGTGCTTGGTCCATGATCGCCTCCTTAATGCTCTATTTGAGCATATATATAGGACGAAAACGCCGGCCTTAAAGGCCGGCAGCGGAGAAACTTTATGCTACCCATTGGTATAAATCCGTCAAGTCGACCGAGGCCGCTTCGGGGTCCGTTACGGCGAAGAAATGCGCCGAGGGCCTCGCCGAAGCCGATATTTCATGTAAATTCAGGCCTCTCGCGGGTTAGGGGTGAGTTGGAAATGATCTTGCGTTTGACCGGTGGTGCGGCCTTGGCCAGCGCCTTTCTCGTCCTGAGCTGCGCCGGCGGGCTGGCCCAGGGCATGGGCAATTTGGCCGGCAACGTCGCGGCCGGCTACGACCGCTACTCCGTCGAGAGCAAATCGGCCGATTTGTGGAACGCATCGGGTTCCGCGGTGCTGACGCTGGACAACCCCGGCGCCGACATTCAGGTGAATTTCGGCAATTCCGCCGTGACGACGCCCGCCAGCAAGAAAGCCGCCGGCACCAGCACGGACCAATGGGCGTATGGCGGCGATGCTTATTGGCGCGACTATGCCGGCGAATTCGGCGTCAACGCCACCGAGAACACGATCTCCACCGGCGCCGGCAAGGATTACCTCAGCGGTGGTTTCTTTGGCGAATTCTATGCTCTCTCCGACCTGACGCTGCGCGCCAAAGGCGGCCGCCTGCAGGGCGATGTCGACGGCTGGTATGGCGATAGCGGGCTGGTATTTTATCCGCTGGACGCGGTCGCGATCAGCATCACCGGCGACTACGCCAGGCTGCAGCACAACGGCCCGCAGCTCACCGACGGCGCCTTCAGCATCGAATATCTGCCGGTTCGCGACGTGCCGATATCGCTTTCGCTGGGTTACACCTATGCGCGCTATCAGCGCCTGGCCGGCAGTTTCGGCGGAGACGCCAATATCTTCATGGTCTCCCTCAAGGCCTATTTCGGCGGCGGTGGGCGCAATGGCGGACTGGCTGATTACCAGCGCAACGGAGCGACCAATTGGGACGGCGCGCCGGCTGCTCTCATAGCTGCAACCTTTTGATTCACATTCATTAATTGGGGAATCGGTAGTGTGGCTGTTTGGCCACGTTGTTTTTTTTCAGGGCAGGTGACCGTCATTTAATCTTCAATTCGCCGTCGAAGCAGCTATTTTCCCGACATGGGGCGGGGCGATATCCCGCCAGCAACCACGGAGGGATTCGCTGTGTCACTGCGTTCAACCATTCTAGTATCGGCCTGCGCCACGGCGCTGGGCGTCCTTGCCGGCCCCGCCTTCGCAGACGGTATGTCGGATTTCTCCGGCGTTCTCTCCGGCGGCTATGCCAATTATAGCGTCGGCGGCGAGAGCATCAATTCATGGGGCGGCGATGGCTCCGGCATGTTTGGTCTCGGCTCGAACTTCGCCGGTCAGATCGATGCCGGCTATCACAATCTCAGCGCCAGCGGCGCCAGCATCGATGAATGGGATGTCGGCGGCAGCGTCTTCTGGCGCGCCTCGATGGGGCGCATCGGCGCGGTGGTCGCTTATGATTCCGCCAGCGGCGGCGGCGCCAGCGGGCACATCACCAGCTATGGCGGCTTCGGCGAGTGGTTTGCCGGCAGCATGTTCACGCTGGGCCTCAAGGGCGGCGCTATCTCTGGCAGCGGTCTCAGCGGCAGCGACTATTTCGGCGCGGCGGCGACGTTCTATGCCATGCCCGACCTCGGCTTCACCGGCGGCTACGATTACGACAAGATCGGCGGCGGCGGCGGCGTGACCGCGAATACGTGGTCGATCACGGGAGAATGGCTCGTCTCGGAGCATACACCGGTTTCCGTCTATGCCGGCTATGCCAGCACCGATATCAGCAGCGGTGGCCCGACGATCAATACCTGGTCCATCGGCCTGAAGATCTACACCGATCCGGAAGGTCCGGCTCCGCTGGTCGAGCGTCAGCGTGCAGGCGCGGAGCAGTGGGGAAATACGACGGGGCCGATCGGCGGCTTGCTCAGCGTATTCTAAGTTTGGTTGTGACTGGGATTTGCGCCGCGCATCCGAAAGGGTGCGCGGCGTTTCCTTTTCAGGCGCCTGCGCGCCGCGCGCCCATTCGCACGCCGGGCGCGGGGCGCTCGCTCAGCACTTCGCGGCGGAAGCGGAACAGTTCGGCCGGCCGCCCGCGCGGGGCTCGCGCGAAATTGCCTGTGCCCTCGACCAAGCCCTGCTCCTCGACCAGCCGGCGGAAATTCTGCTTGTGCAGGCGGATGCCCGAGATCGCCTCGACCGAGCGCTGCAGTTCGAGCAGCGTGAATTGCGGCGGCATCAATTCGAACACCACCGGGCGGTATTTCATCTTGCCGCGCAGCCGCGCGATCGCGGTGGCGAGAATCCGGCGATGGTCGAAAGTCATGCTGACGCCGAGCGGCTGGGCCGGCAGCGCCTGACCGGGCCGTCCGTCCCGCCTGGCTTCCTCGACCAAGCCCGCTTCGTAGAGAAGCTCGTAGCGCTCCAGCACTTTCTCCTCGTCCCAGGCGGGCCCGTCGAAGCCGAAGGCCAGCCGCGCGCGCTCGCGGCGCAATTCGCCGTCGTCTTTGGCGCCCGCTTTCGCAAACGCCTTGAGCGCAGGAACGATCACCGCGTCGATGATCGCGGGCTGGGCCTTGCGCCAATCCTCCCAGGGAAAATAGACGTACCAGTCGCGCCACAGCGTATCGGGCGCCTTCAGCTCGCCGGCCGCGCGCGTTAGCGCCAGATAGCCGACGGAGACCACACGCGGGCCTTCGCCCGGCTTCAGCAGATGACGGCCGCGATCGCCGAAGGTATAGAGCTGCTCGGCATAGCCGAGGTCGAAATAGGTCTGTTCGCTCACCCAGGAGCGCAAGCCGCTTTCCAACGTGCGATGGCGCAGCGGATCGAACGGGCCGAAGGGCAGGGCGTCGGACGATCCCGCATGATGCACGACCAGCACGCGCGGTGTTTCCTCGGCGACCGAGACGATGGCCGCCGAAAGGCCGATGCGAACGACATTCTTGGGCGCGGCGCCGCTCATAAATCGCCCGGCGCGAGAGGGAATTCGACGCATTCGCCTTCGCTGACGATGACGCCGCGGCCGATCATTTCAGCCGCCACGACCATGCGCCCGTCGCGGCCGAGCGCGCGGTCCGCGAGTTTCACCATCAGGGGATTGGGATAGGCATGCGGCGCGCGCCGGCGCATGGCCTGTGCAATGTCGCGTTCGTTTCCGGGACCGAGGCGGTCGCAGAGCAGGATGTAGGCGGCGGCCATCGAGCGGCTGACGCCGGCCCAGCAATGCACCAGCATCGGCGCGTCGCCGTCCCAGGTCCGACCGAAGGCGATGAGCGTATCGACGTGGCTTGCGCTCGGCGGCATCTCGCTGGCGCCGGCATCGGCGACGTCGTTGAGCCCAAGCCGCAGATGACGCGCGGGCTCCATGCCGCCGGGCGTTTCGATCATGTGCTCGGGCGAGAGCAGCGTGATCATATGTGACGGCCGGTAGCGCCGAATGGCATCCTCGATTCCGGACAAAGGCGTGACGAGGATCATGGGCATCGCGGAATCCCAAGCGACAACATTGCACGGCCATACTTATGCCATCCTGACACTACTGCTCTAAACATCCACATCCTTCACGAATTTCGCGTTCTCCTGGATGAACTGGAAGCGCAGTTCCGGCTTCTTGCCCATCAGGCGCTCGAACAGCGCTTCGGTCTTCTTCTCCTCACCCTTCGCGATCTCGACGCGGATCAGCGTGCGGTGGCCCGGCTTCATGGTGGTTTCCTTGAGCTGGGCGGGCAGCATCTCGCCCAGACCCTTGAAGCGCGAAACCTCGATCTTGCCGCTGCCCTTGAACGTGGTCTTCAAAAGCTCTTCGCGATGTTTGTCGTCGCGCGCATAGGCCGTCTTGGCGCCCTGCACCAGCCGGTAGAGCGGCGGCATGGCGAGATAGAGATGACCCTCGTCGATCAGTCTGGGCATCTCGCGATAGAAGAAGGTCAGCAGCAGCGAGGCGATGTGGGCGCCATCGACATCGGCGTCGGTCATGACGATCACGCGGTCGTAGCGCAGATCGTCCTCGCGGTATTTCGCGCCGGTGCCGCAGCCCAGCGCCTGCACCAGATTGGCGAGTTCCTGGTTCTGCTCCAGCTTGCCGGCCGCGGCGCTCGCGACATTCAGAATTTTTCCGCGCAACGGCAATATCGCCTGGGTCGCGCGGTCGCGCGCTTGCTTGGCCGAGCCGCCGGCGCTGTCGCCTTCGACCAGGAATATCTCCGTGCCGGTCGAGGCGTCGCTGGTGCAATCGGCGAGCTTGCCGGGCAGGCGCAGCTTGCGTGTCGCCGATTTGCGCGCGGTTTCCTTTTCCTGCCGTTTCTTGAGCCGGTCCTCGGCCTGGTCGATCACGAACAGGAGCAGCTTGTCCGCTTCCTGCGGGTTCTCGGCGAGCCAGTGGTCGAAATGGTCTTTCACCACATTCTCGACCAGGCGTTGCGCGTCGGGCGACGACAGCTTGTCCTTGGTCTGGCCCTGGAATTCCGGCTCGCGGATGAAGACCGACAGCACGGCGCAGGCCGCCGACATCACGTCGTCCGTCGTGATCAGCGCGGTCTTGCGGTTGTCCTCGCCATGCGCACGCAGCGCTTTCGTCAAGGCGTTGCGCAGGCCCTGCTCATGCGTGCCGCCCTGCGACGTCGGGATCGTGTTGCAATAGGAATGGACGAACGGGTCGATTTGCGGCGTCCACACCACCGCCCATTCGACCGCGCCTTTGCCGTCGCGGTTCTCGGTGCGTCCGGAGAATGCGCGCTGCGTCACCGTGCGGTTGTTGCCGATCTCGCTAGCGAGGAAATCGAGCAGGCCGCCTGGGAATTTCAGCGTGTCGTCGGCCGGCGTGTCGCCCTTGATGAGGGACGGATCGCACTTCCAGCGGATTTCGACGCCGCGGAACAGGTAGGCCTTGGAGCGCGCCATGCGATACAGCATCGCGGCGGAGAAATGCACGTCCTTGCCGAAAATCTGCTCGTCGGGCTTGAACGTCACGATCGTGCCGCGGCGGTTGACGGCGCCCAGATCCTTCAGCTTGCCGGCGGCCTTGCCGCGCTCGAAGCGCATCTTGTGGGCATGGCGGTCGCGCGCCACGTCCACTTCCATCCATTCCGACAGCGCGTTGACCACCGAGGCGCCGACGCCGTGCAAGCCGCCCGAGGTGTCGTAGACCTTGCCGCCGAACTTTCCGCCGGCATGCAGCGTGGTCATGATCACTTCCAGCGCCGACTTGGTCTTGAATTTCGGGTGCGCATCGACCGGGATGCCCCGGCCGTTGTCGCGCACGGTCAGGATGTCGCCGGGTTCGAGCTCGATCTCGATGCGGCTGGCGTGGCCGGCCACCGCCTCGTCCATGGCGTTGTCGAGGATTTCGGCTGCCAGGTGATGCAGGGCATGAACATCGGTGCCGCCGATATACATGCCGGGCCGGCGGCGTACCGGCTCCAGTCCCTCGAGGACTTCGATGTCCTTCGCGGTGTAGCCCTTGGACGCGGGCGACGCGGTGTCGAAGAGATCGGGCGCCTTGGCCATGCGGAAACACAACTCATATGCGGACCGATCCGCGATTCGTGGTTAGCGGGAGCTTAACGAACGCGGCCGGAGGCGCCACTGCGCGCTGCAGCCATTTCTTAATTCACACTGGGTACATTTTACCAGCCTGCCCGCCAATCGGCGGTCGGGAACTGAGCCCGAGGCGGACGAATGAACGCGCGTGCGATCGGAACATCGCCACAGCCGGTAGCGGAAGAAGCGCGCATCCAGCGCGCACGGGTCGATCTCACGGTCGCCACGCTGCCGATCGCGGTGTGGGTCAATCCGACCTGGGCCGCGTTGACCGCGTTGCCGTTCACTGGTCTGTTCCCGATCTTCGGCGACGTGGCCTGGTGGCGCATCGCCGCGATTCTGGCGCTGCAGGTCGCCAACAGCTTTATCGCGGTGGGCCTCTTCCGCGAATATCGCCGCAATCCGGCCAATCCGCAGCGCTGGTTGATCCGGCTGATGGCCTTCCAGGCCGTGATCGGCACCGAATGGGGCGTGCTCGTCTGGCTGCTGTGGGTTTCCGGCAATCCTGTCAACCACGTCATGATCATCCTCAGCATCGTGTCGATGTTCTGGGCCTACGCCTTCTCGCGCGCCATGGACAGCCGGATCTACATGGCGGGCGTCGCGCCGACGGCGATCCTGTCGCTCGGCCGACTGGTCTTCGGCGGCGGTCCGGCCGCGTTGCCCCTGACGCTGCTTCTTTCTGTAACGTTCGTTTTCGCCTACCTGTTCGCGCGCACGGCGCGGCGCTACTTCGAGACGATGCTGCGCACGCGCTTCGCCAACGACGATCTGGCGGTCGAGTTGCGGGCCACGCGCGACGA
>Ga0302324_100023738_pt1 | contig 11844 bp, 9 predicted proteins | sample Palsa_T0_1_FD_201949 | JGI IMG/M metagenome (GOLD analysis project Ga0302324, IMG submission 201949) | Peat permafrost microbial communities from Stordalen Mire near Abisko, Sweden - Palsa_T0_1 | ecosystem: Environmental > Terrestrial > Soil > Palsa > Peat permafrost | place: Sweden: Abisko... | reverse complement strand
TTTTTCGACACCACACCCGGCGACCTGCTGCAGTTCGCCGGGTTGTTCAAAGCTCCGAGCCTCCGCAACGTGGACATGCGTCCCTATCCCGGCTTTGTGAAATCATACATGCACAACGGGGTGTTCAAAAGTTTGGAGGAGGTCGTTCATTTCTACAATAAACGGAACGTCGCGACGAACTCGGCGGGAGACGAGGTATCGTTTGTTTTGTATGTTGGCGCCCCCCTTGGATACACGGCGATTTTCCCGCCTCCGGAAGTGATTGACAACGCCCAAAATCTCTATGGCTTTTCACCCGACGAGGCTGCTGAATATGGTTTGACCCAGTTTGTCTCATTCGACGGGCAGGTGGGCAACCTCCAGTTGACCGCCCAAGAGGAAGCCGACCTTGTCAGTTTTCTCAAAACACTCACCGACGGTTACACCAGACCAAATCCCGTGCCGGTTTCAAGTCTGGCTTCTTCCCTGACCGCTGTGGCGTTGCAACCGGCCGCAGGCTCATTTGTCCTGCAATTTTCCGGTCAATTCGGCCAGTTTTATGTCATGCAAACCTCGACCAACCTGACGGACTGGATCCCGGTGTCCACGAACATTTTGACCGGCTCGACTGTCAACCTGACGAACAAGCTGATCCCTGGCGCCCCCCAGCAGTTCTGGAGAGCTGTGACGGTGCCATAGACGTGGATTTCCTGATTTTTTTGTGATAGAAGGAAACGATCCAATTTACATAAGAGCAAACGAGTCAAACAAAGTCATAATAACGCATCTTAAAAAAGGCTTGGAAGTTTTTCAAACGCATTATGACAATCACCGAAAAGTCCTAAGACGTTATGTGGACTTTAATTACGATGATGGTGAATCAAAATATACTTATGTTGACATTGATGATGGTTTATTTGACCGCTTCTTCAAATACAACGGGCATGGAAAAGAACCAACTGTGTTTGTGCGAAGCAATTTATGCTGGGTGCCTTTCTCCCGAACAGTTGAAACTAATCGATAAAGAGGGCGTTAGCCAAACAGTATTAGGAATATGACTGTGGTAACCCCCGCAAAGCTGCTGTAAGTGGTGAAGCCGCTTCGACTGGTTGAACTCAAGGTGGTGTCGGCCTGGGCGGATCCGAAGGATGATTGGGAAACACTTGACTGTTCGGTCAATTGGATTACCCTATCGCCGTGGTCAGGCGAAAAAACAATTTTAATCTGAATTCAAGGCTGGTGAAAACCGGCTGGATGGCGGTTTAATTTTTATGGCAAAACCCGGCGACACCAAGGAAAAGCTGCTGCAAGTGGCCTTTGACCTCATTTGGAACCAAAGCTACGGTTCCGTGAGCGTTGACCAGATTTGCGAGCGCGCCGATGTCAACAAAGGCAGTTTTTATCATTTTTTCCCGTCCAAATCCGATCTGGCGGTGGCCGCTTACGAAGAGCACTGGCGCGAGAAACAGCCGGAACTGGACCGGATTTTTTCGCCCCAAATTCCGCCGTTGGAACGGCTGGAGCTTTGGTGCCAGCACGTGGTTGAACGGCAAAAACAGAAGGCAAAGAAATACGGCCATGTCTGCGGCTGCCCGTATGTGAGCCTCGGCACGGAACTGGCCACGCAGGATGAAAAAATCCGCGCCAAGGTGCAGCAGATGGTGGACCGAAGCATCCGCTACGTGGAAAGCGCTATACGCGACGCCAGACATCAGGAACTCATTTCCGTTGAGGATCCGGCGGCGGCGGCGGGGCGGATCTATGCAATGGTGCTGGGCATCCTGCTGCAGGCCAAAATCCGCAATAACCTTGCCGCGCTGCAGGACTTGGAACCAGCCGTGATGGAAATGATCGGGGCCGGGGCGCCAGCGGTCTGACAGGTTTTGCGAGGCCCACCGCCGGGAAACAAATTTTACCAATGGCATTTGACTGAATGGTCAGTTTAGAAACAAGCTAATATGTGGATCGTCCTTCTTGCGCTGCGCCGGCCTTACACCTTTGTGGTGGCCGCGCTGCTGCTGGTCTTGTTGACGCCGTTCATTTTGTTGCGGACGCCGACGGATATTTTTCCGGCCATCAACATTCCCGTCGTCAGCATCGTCTGGCAATACTCCGGCCTGGACGCGCAGCAGTTCGAGCAGCGCATCACCTACGCGCACGAGCGCATCCTGACGGTGACGGTCAACAACATCGAGCACATCGAGTCCACCTCCTACAACGGCATCAGCGTGGTCAAGGTTTTTTTGCAGCACGGCGCGTCCATTGACGCCGACGTGTCGCAGATCACCGCGTCGGCGCAGACGATTTTGCGCCTGATGCCGCCGGGGATGCAGCCGCCCCTGATCATCCAGTACAACGCCTCGTCGGTGCCGATTTCGCAATACAGCTTCAGCAGCTCAAAAATGTCGGAGCAGGAACTGTTCGACGTGACGGCGAACCAGGTCCGGGTCGGTCTTTCGAACACACGCGGCGCAATGATCCCGTGGCCTTACGGTGGCAAGCAGCGCGTCGTCGCGGTGGATCTGAACCTGTCCGCGCTCAAGGCGAAGAACATCCTGGCGCAGGATGTCCTCAATGCCATCAACGCGCAAAATCTGGTTTTGCCGAGCGGCACGAGCAAGATTGGCGCGACGGAATACGACGTCGCCGTGGATGCGAACACGCGGACGATTGATGAATTGAATCATCTGCCGATTAAAACCGTCAATGGCGCGACGATTTACATGAGCGATGTCGCGCAGATCCACGACGGCTACACGCCGCAACAAAATGCCGTGCGCCAGGACGGCGTGCGCGGCGCGCTCCTGACGATCATGAAGGACGGCAATGCCTCGACGCTGGATGTGGTCGCGGGCGTCAGGGCGGCCCTGCCCGGCGTGATGGCCACGGTGTCGCCGGATCTGCAGGTCAAGGAATTTGCCGACCAATCCCTGTTCGTGCGCGCAGCCATAAGCGGCGTTTTGCGCGAAGGCGTCGTTGCCGCCGCGCTCACGGCACTGATGATTTTGCTGTTCCTCGGTTCGTGGCGCAGCACGCTCATCATCGCGCTTTCCATCCCGCTTTCCGTGCTGTGTTCGCTCGCGACGTTGAGCGCGCTCGGCGAAACGATCAACCTGATGACGCTCGGCGGCCTCGCGCTGGCGGTCGGCATTTTGGTGGACGACGCGACGGTGGCGATTGAAAACATCCATCATCACATGGCATCGGGCAGGCCGCTGGAAGAATCCATCATCACCGGCTCGAGGGAAATCGCGCTGCCCGCGTTCGTCTCGACGCTGTGCATCTGCATCGTGTTCGTGCCGATGTTTTTTCTGACCGGGGTGGCGCGTTACCTCTTCGTGCCGCTGGCCGAGGCCGTCGTGTTCGCGATGCTCGCGAGCTACGTCATCTCGCGGACGCTCGTGCCGACGCTGGTGATGTGGTTTTATCGCAACGTCCAGTTGCACGGCGAACCTGACCGGGACGATGCCAAAACTCCCGCGTTCGCCCTGCCGTTCGTGAAATTCCAGCGCGGCTTTGAAAACGGCTTCGACCGCTTCCGCAACGGCTATCGCGCGCTGCTCGCCAGTTGTTTTGAACATCGCCGGCCGTTCGCGCTTTTCTTTCTCGCATTTTGCGTCGCGTCCTTGTTGTTGACGCTGGCGCTGGGCCGCGACTTTTTCCCGGCCGTGGACGGCGGGCAATTTTTGCTGCACATCCGCGCGCGCACCGGCACGCGCATCGAGGAAACCGAGCGGCTCGCCGACCAGGTCAACGGCGCCATCCACCGTGCGATTCCGGCGCGCGATCTGGGCGGCATCCTCGACAACATCGGCATCCCGAATTCCTCGATCAATTTGAGCTACAACACCAGCGGCGTCATCGGGCCGGGCGACGCGGACATTCTTGTGCAGTTGAAGCCCGGCCACGCGCCGACGGAAAATTACGTCCGCAAATTGCGCGGCAGTTTGAACCGCGAATTTCCCGGCACGATGATTTATTTTCTGCCGGCGGACATCGTGAGCCAGACGTTGAACTTCGGCCTGCCCGCGCCGTTTGACATCCAACTGGTCGGGCGCAACCAGGCCGGCAACCACGCCGTCGCCGTGCAGCTCGCGGAGCGGATCAAAAAGGTTCCCGGCGCGGTGGACGTCCATGTGCAGCAGCCGGATGACTGGCCGCAATTTCGCATCGCGGTTGACCGCTCCAAAGCCGCCGACCTCGGTTTGACCGAGCAGAACGTGGCGAATTCTGTTTTGTTGAGCTTGAGCGGCAGCAGCCAGGTGACGCCGGCGTTCTGGCTGAACCCCGCCGTCGGCGTGCAATACGCGATCAACGTCCGCGCGCCGGAATATGAGGTGAATTCATTGCAACAACTCAACGCGCTGCCCATCAGCACGGACGTGCCGGGCGGCGGCAGCGCGCAAATCCTAGCCAACCTCGCGAAAATTGACCGCGTGGAAGTCCCGCCCGTCATCTCACATTACAACGTCATGCCCGTCGTGGATATTTATGGCAACATTGACGGCCGCGACCTCGGCGGCGTTTTGAGCGGCGTCAAGCCGCTTGTCGAAAATGCGAAAAAGGATTTGCCGCGTGGCAGCAGCGTCATCATCCGCGGCCAGGCGGAAACGATGAATTCCAGCTTCGTCGGTCTTGGCGTCGGATTGGCCGGCGCGATCGTGCTGATTTATTTTCTGCTCGTCGTGAATTTCCAGAACTGGCTTGACCCGTTCATCATCATCACCGCGCTGCCCGGCGCGCTGGCGGGCGTCGTGTGGGGATTGTTTTTGTCGCAGACGACGTTGAGCGTGCCCGCGTTGATGGGCGCGATCATGAGCATGGGCGTGGCAACGGCGAACTCGGTTCTGGTCGTGAGTTTCGCGCGCGAAAATCTGCATCGCGGCCTTGACCCGGTGGCCGCCGGGCTTGAAGCCGGCACCGGGCGCATCCGCCCCGTTTTAATGACCGCGATGGCGATGATCATCGGCATGTTGCCGATGAGCCTCGGCCTCGGCGAAGGCGGCGAACAAAACGCGCCGCTCGGCCGCGCCGTCATCGGCGGACTCGCTTTCGCGACCGTCGCTACGTTATTTTTCGTCCCCATCGTCTTCAGTTTTATGCACCGGAACCACGAACCTGAAAATTTAACGCCAACGCCATGAACTCAAATCCCTCTTCATCCGCGCCGCCGCCGATCCGTTTAAAGCGCATTTTGCAAATCGCCGGCGGGCTCGTCATCATCGGCCTGATCGCCGGTTTCGTGCCGCGCTGGATTCACCGCCACGAACTCGCGGCGGAGGAAAAGGTGGATTCCGTTGTCACGGTAAATGTTATTTCGCCCGTCGCATCGAAGCCGGATTTCGGCACGCCCTTGCCGGCGGAAGTGCAGGCGTTCGTGCAGGCTTCGATCCACGCGCGCGCCAGCGGTTATTTGCAGAACTGGTATGTGGACATCGGCGAAACCGTGACCAACGGCCAGTTGCTCGCGGAAATTGAAACGCCGGAACTGGACTCGCAGCTCGCGCAGGCGCAAGCCGAGCTGGACCAGGCGCTGGCCAACCTCGCGCTGGCCAAAACCACGGCCGACCGCTGGACGGAACTGCTCAAGACCGCGAGCGTGAGCGAACAGGAAACCATCGAGAAAACGGCGGACTACACATTGAAACAGGCGGATGTCGAGGCCGCGCGCGCGAACGTGCAGCGGCTGGAAGATTTGAAAAGTTTCGACCGTGTCACCGCGCCGTTCGATGGAACCGTTACTTTGCGCAACACGGACATCGGCGCGCTGATTTCCGCCGACAGCGGGCCGGAATTATTTCGCGTCGCCCAGACCGACCCGCTGCGCGTTTATGTCCGCGTGCCGCAGCAGTTCATCCACGCCATCATGCCGGGACAAAAAGCCGAGCTGACGTTTCAGGAATTGTCGGGCCGCGTTTTTGAGGCGACGGTCACGCGCACGGCGGGCGCGGTGGACACGGGCTCGCGCACGCTGCAGGTCGAATTGCAGGTGGCCAATCCGCACAACGAGATTTTCGCGGGCAGCTACGCGCAGGTGCGCTTCGATGAAATTCCCGCTGCCGCGAACGTGCTGGTGCTGTCCGACAACGCGCTGATTTTCCGCGCTCAGGGAATGCAGGTCGCCGTTCTCGGCAGCGACCACAAAGTAGAGTTGCGCTCGGTCAAGCTCGGACGCGATTTCGGCAACACCGTCGAAGTGCTGGCCGGCCTCAACGCCAACGACCGCGTTATCAATAATCCGCCCGATTCCATCGCCGAAGGCATGACGGTGGAAATCGCGCCGGCGGCGGACACCAATTCTCCGGCCAGATGAAAAAAATTATTTTCATCAGCGCGTTTGCGTGCGCCCTCGGCGTGGCCGGTTGCGCTGTCGGGCCGGACTATAAACGTCCCGCCGCGCTGTCGAGCCAGCCGCTGCCGGAAAAATTCAGCGACGACACCGCCACCAGCACGAACCAGGACATCTGGAAAATTGCCGAACCATCGGCCGGCCAGCCGCGTGGCGAATGGTGGCAGATGTTCGGCGATGCGGAGTTGAACCGGTTTGAAACGCTTGCGCTGACCAACAACCAGGACCTGGCGGCGGCGGTCGCGCGCTTTGAACAGTCCCGCGCCTTGTTGACCGGGGCGCGCGCAGATTTCTATCCGCAACTCACGCTGGGCGGCACGCCGAACGGCGACATCACGCGCCAGCAAACCAGTGTGAACCAGCCAAACCAGGGCAGTGCCAATGGCATTGCCCATACTTACGACACGTTCACCGCGCCGATTTATCTCGGCTGGGAAATTGATCTCTGGGGCCGTGTGCGGCGGCAGTCGGAAGGAGCGAAGGAACGCTTCGTCGCCAGCGTGGATGATTATGAATCGACCCGGCTCGTGGTCGCCGCCGAAGTCGCCAATGACTATTTCGCGGTGCGCACCCTCAACAACGAATTCACGCTGGTGACCAACACCATCGAGGCGTATCAACGGTCGCTGGAACTAACAGAGAACCGCCGGCGCGGCGGCGTGGCGTCTGATCTGGACGTCGCGCAGGCGGCGACACAGCTGCACAGCGCCGAATCCCAGTTGCCGGACATCCAGTTGAGCCGCGCGCAAACGTTGCATGCGCTCGCCCTGCTGTGCGGCGAATCACCGGTGGGCTTTGCCGTCGCGGGCGATGCGTCCGGGCCGGCGGCGGTTCCCGAAATCCCGCCCAGTTTGCCGAGCGAACTGTTGGAGCACCGCCCGGACATCGCCGCCGCCGAACGCCACATGGCCGCCGCCAACGCGGACATCGGCGTCGCGAAGGCCGCCTTTTTTCCGACCGTGCGCATTGACGGCCTCGCCGGTTTTCAATCCGTGGATTCGAGCACCTGGTTCGACTGGCCGAGCCGTTTTTGGTCCGTCGGGCCGTCCGTGCAACTGCCCCTGTTCACCGGCGGCTTGAACCGGTCACATCTCGCCCTGGCCCGTGCGGCCTATGATGAAATGGTGGCGGATTACCGGCAGACCGTGTTGACCGCATTTGGCGAGGTGGAGGACGGGCTCGCCGCCCAGCAATTGCTGGCGGAACAATGGACCGCCGAAAACGAGACGGTCGTCGCCGCCCGGCGCACGCTGGAGATCGCCAGCAACCGCTATAAATCCGGCTTGGTCACCTACCTCGATGTGGCCACCGCCCAGGCCGACGCGCTGCTGCACGAACGGACGCTCGTCCAGCTGGATGGCACCCGTTTGACCGCCAGCGTCAATCTGGTCAAAGCCCTTGGCTGCGGCTGGCAGACCAACGAAATCCCCCGGTCGGCGGGCCGGTAAACGTCGGCGACCCGCCATTTGGCCGGTCAATAAACCGGAGACGTGTTGTCCCCAAACCACCCGCCTGATTTTTTTGACCGGCCCAAATTTGGTGCCGACGGAGGGGGTCGAAACATCGAAATAGACTTCGCTTATTTTCGCATAGATGCGGAAAAACATTGTAAATAAACGCTATTTTTCGTGTTTCGCATTTTTTGAAAATTGCTCCAAAACGAAGATTTCCACATCCATCCACAATATTTTTGTCCCCAATTGTCCCCAAAAATTGCCCCGATTTTATTTTTATATTTGTTCATAAATGTTAAAAATTTCTGTTCCTACTCATCCATACGATTTTCAATTTCCGAAATTTACAGGCAAGACGCAACTGCCAATTTGGTCAGCATCAAACAATGTCCGCCCGGACGCGCCGCGTGTGAATTTGTGAAGACCGTTCCGACATCCTTCAAGTAAAAAGTAAAAGACGGCTGATTCGAAAACAAAAGATTGCGGCAAATTTTTTAAGGCTTGAGCGTTTCACCTGCGGCAAAGTCTTGAGCGAATTCCATCAGTTCTTTTTCGTTCAAATCTGAAGCCGCCCAAAACGTCATGTCCGCTTCCGACCAGTGGATCACATTGTAGCCCTGAATGGACGCGTCCACGGCGGGGTTGGAATCCTTTTCGTTCACCGGCCAGATGAAAAGGTTGATGACATGTTTGTTGCGATGAAAAACGAGCGCGGCTACGCTACGTCCGCCGATGTAATCCAGTCTGCCGCCGATGAGGGGAAATTCCTGCGCCGCCAAATCCTTGACCGGCGGCGAGAAGTCGAGCTTGCCGTTGAACCACGGCTTGACGGTGTGCTGGTCGGTGGACACCACATCCAGCATATGATTCGCCATCAGCGAACGGATGTTGCCGGAAACAATTTCCTGCGTGAGCCGTTGCTGCGCCGAGGGACGAGTCAGCGTCAGCGTCAATAGCAGTGCAAGGCACGCGGTGGCAACACCGGTTGTCGCCGTGGTCAGCCAGTTCCAATTCCAAAAATTCCACCGAGGCGCTGTTTCAATTTGTGAACGCAATTCAGCCTTGATGCGTCGGCGCAGTTCCGGCGGCGCGGTGAAGAAAAGTGAATCTTGCTTCAGCGATTTTTTCAAAGTCTGCGCGTTACGCCACGCGAGCGCGCATGCGGGGCAATCGTGAAAATGTTTTTCCAGTTCCAGAATTCCGGCGGCGTCCAGTTCACCGTCGGAATAAAAATCAATGAGCGGTTTGGCTTGCTGGCAGTTCATTTGGCACCTCCGGTTTGAAATTCTCCGGCAAGACTTTTCTGCAACAGTTTCCGCGCGCGCGCCAGGCGCGACATCACCGTGCCGATGGGCACATCAGACAGGTCGGCGATCTCTTTGTAACTGAATCCTTCCATCTCGCGTAAAACCACAATTTCCCGAAACTCAACCGGCAATTCCTCAATGGCGCGCCGGACTACTTCCGCGTCGGCAACACGTAAATTAATTGTTTCCGCGTTCACGGAAACATCTTCGACCATCAGCGCCTCATCATCCAGTTCACCGGCAATTTCCGGCGGACGATTTTTTTGCAGCCAGTTGTAAAACGTGTTGCGGACAATCGTGAGCAGCCACGCGCGGGCGTTTTCGCCGCGAAAACTTCCGAAAAACTTGAACGCGCGCAAACTCGCCTCCTGCGCCACATCCTGCGCGTCTTGGTCGTTGCCGGCCAGCCAGCGCGCGAGGTTGTAGGCGGCGTCCAGATGCGGTAGCACCGTTTGCTCAAATGCTTTCAATCGTTCGCGTTCGTCCACGGAACTATTTTTCGTCCATGCCGTCAATTAGCAAGACATTAGCAAGACCATTCTCGACTCAATTTTATTCCCGAAAAGATTGTTTTTTTTCCGGGAATAATCGCCGCGCGGTCGTGGTCTGGATGTTTGTCATATGAAAAAGACGATCAAACCAATGCCGTGCGTCTGCCGGATGGACAAATCATCGGATGGAAGGCTGCAGCTAATTTGTAATCTGCATAGGCATGGATAAAATTTATGATTTTCCTCATTCTTTATGCTCTAGCGATTCTCATCCTTGCCTGCTGGATTTTGGGATGGTGTTTCTGGCACGCGTATCTGGTCTGCAGCCGGTTTTTCAAAACCCACAACCACAAACTATGAACTTGAAATTTTATTTCCGGGAATAAATACCATTCGCGCGCGGTCTGGACAGCAAACGAACCAAACACAGTCAATAAACCTAAAATATGAAACTAGATCCAATGTTGGCGATATTCAGCCTTGGCGGCACAGAAATCATTTTGATTCTCGCCATCGCGCTGCTTCTTTTTGGCGGCAAAAAATTGCCTGAACTGGCCAAAGGTTTGGGCCAGGGCATAAGGGAATTCAAGAAGGCGACTAAAGCGGTGACTGATGAAGTCCAAAACGCGGCGGAAGAAAAACCGGCGCAGAAATTCTTGACGAACAGCCAGTCGCAGCCCGCGCAAATCGTTTCGCAATCTCCCAATCCGTCCAAAGTCTGACCTTCGTGGAATTTCCTCCCGAAAGATTTTCTGTTTTCCGGGAATAATTGCCGCGTGAGCGTAGTCTGGATGTTTGTCACATGAAAAAGACCATCAAGTGCGCGGCTTGGATTTCCGGGGAATTTGTTCCAGAAATTATTTTTAATTTGCCGGGAATAAATCCTGTGCGTGCGCGGTCTGGAGAATTGAACAACTTAAAAACTTATGCAAAACGACAACAAAAAACAAAATACCAAATTAGAAGTTCGCTTGGCGGCGGATGCCGTCAACCCCGGCCACAAAACTGAAAACGACGGCGTTGACCGGCGCGGCTTTTTGTCATGCATGGCCTGGGCCGGCACGGGAATGCTCTGGACCGTCGCCGGCGGCACTCTCGGTTCAATGCTTTTGCCCCGGCGCGCGGGCGCGGCGGACGCGGACAGCATGATCCAAAAGGCAAGCTTCAGTTTTGTCCAGATCAGCGACTCGCACATCGGCTTCAACAAGGAGATGATCAACAAGGACGTGGTTGGCACGCTCAAGCAGGCGATTGCGCGCATCAACGCGATGCCCGTCGCGCCGGATTTTGTCCTGCACACCGGCGATCTTACGCATCTGGCCAGCGCGGATGAATTCGACACGGTTGACCAATTGATGAAGACCATCAAGACGCAGCAGGTCTTTTATGTGCCCGGCGAACATGATGTCACCGGCGACAACGGCAAAGGCTATCTCGACCGTTTCGGAAAAAACACGAAAGGCCAGGGCTGGTATGGCTTCGACCATAACGGCGTCCACTTCATCGGTCTCGTGAACGTGGTGGACATCCAGCAAAATGGTCTGGGCGCGCTCGGTGCGGATCAATTGGCCTGGCTGCAAGCCGATTTGCAAGACCGTTCCAGCGAGACGCCCATCGTCGTATTCGCGCACATCCCGCTCTGGATGGTTTATCCGGAATGGGGTTGGGGCACGGATGACGGCGCGCAGGCATTGACCTGTCTGAAACGCTTCGGCTCGGTCACTGTCCTCAACGGTCACATCCATCAGGTGGTGAAAAAAGTGGAAGGCCGCATGACGTTCCACACGGCGATGTCCACGGCGTTCCCGCAACCTGAACCCGGCCAAGCCCCGAAGCCTGGCCCGATGAAAGTGGAGGCTGGCAAACTGAATGATTACCTCGGCATCACGGACGTGAATTACGTCGAAGGCAAAAGTTCGCTGGCCGTGGTGGACACGACGTTGAGCTGATCCGCCACCATGACTGCAAAGTTTTTAACGGTTATCGCACTCGTGGCGTTCTTGCTGACTTGTTTTGCTCAAACAAACAACACGGACGTCCACGGCGCGGACGCATCCCAGCTGACAACCAATGCGGCACCTGCAAACGCAGGCATCATCAACGGGCGAACATTGTTTTTAAGAAACTGCGCGCATTGTCATGGTGCCGCCGCCCACGGTGACGATGGCCCCGGCCTGCACGATCTGGGTTTTACCGACGACTGGATCTCCAGCCGGATCCGCAAGGGTAAAGCGGGTCAAATGACGGCGTTCGCCGGAAAACTT
>Ga0302324_100023737_pt1 | contig 11844 bp, 8 predicted proteins | sample Palsa_T0_1_FD_201949 | JGI IMG/M metagenome (GOLD analysis project Ga0302324, IMG submission 201949) | Peat permafrost microbial communities from Stordalen Mire near Abisko, Sweden - Palsa_T0_1 | ecosystem: Environmental > Terrestrial > Soil > Palsa > Peat permafrost | place: Sweden: Abisko... | reverse complement strand
CGCTGCCGGAAAAACTTGCAGAAGAACAAAAAGAAGAGAATGGTCGGGGCGAGTGGATTTGAACCACCGGCCTCCTGGTCCCGAACCAGGCGCGCTAGCCAGGCTGCGCTACGCCCCGAAATTAGCTAATTAGCTTCCGATCAGTTTACGCTGCATCATTGCGAACCGCAACCGGCACCACGCAAAAGCTATTGTGCTGCAAATACTCTCAGTGATATACAGTCTTGCACATACAGAAAACAGCAACTGAGGCGTTGCCATGGACACTGCCCGTGCTCGGCACTTGTGGAACGGCGTGAGTCTCGACGCGCCTGTCCAAGCAGCGATTCTCGCGTGCATGGTGGCCGTCGTGTGTTATCAGTCCGACAGACTCGTGTACGTGCTGGGAATTCCTCCTGATCACATCGCATCCTTTTGGCCCCCTACGGCGTTCCTAGTAGCGGTATTGCTATTGGTACGCCAAAGCATACAGCCAGTGCTCATCGTCGCAGGACTGGGGGCGATGGCTCTTGCTGATCTCCGGAATGGTGTGCCGATTGGCTTCGATATTTGGGTCTCCCTTGGCAATCTAGGCGAGCTGCTCGTTGCCGTGTGGGGGATTGGCCGGCTGTTCAAAGGAGTGCCCGATCTGAGCAGCGTAACGGCTTTTTTAAAGTATTTTGTGTTTGCGGTAATCCTCGTGCCGTTCGCGTCAGCGCTAGTGGGCGCAAATGCCAGTGCGCCTGGTGGCTATTGGCTGCAATGGCAGCTCTGGTTTTTTGCGGACGCCCTGGCATTCCTCACTGTTGCGCCGGCGATACTCAATTGGGTCCGTGAGGGGCGGGTATGGGCGCGGGAATCCCGCAATAAAATAGAATTCGCCGCGTTGATGGCATCATTGTTTTTTTTTGGATATCTCGCGTTCATGGGCACTGGGCAACGGGGGCCAGCATTGGTCTATTCCCTAGTGCCGCTTCTACTATGGGCCGCTTTACGTGTGGGATCGAAGGGTGTGTCCACTTCGATGCTCGTTGTTGCGCTTCTATCGATCTGGGGGGCTTCTCATGGCCGGGGCCCGTTCGCAGCCCAGGGGCCTCTCAATAATGTCTTATCGCTACAGCTATTTTTATTTTTCGCGGCGATACCTTTTATGTTTCTCGCGGCGCTTGTGGAGGAGCAGCAGCGGGCGAAACAGGCACTGACCGACGAAGGGACCCAACTGTTAGAGGCCCAGAGGATGGCGCAGATGGGCAGTTGGCAATGGGACCCCAAAACGGATACGGTCACGTGGTCCGAAGAACTTTACAGAATGGCCGGCCGCGATCCCAATTCCCCGGCGCCCACGTATAAGGAACATCCACAAGTCTATACCGGTGAAAGCTGGGAACGGCTCCAGCGAGCCGTCGAGGAAGCGTTGCGCACTGGAAAAGCGTACGAGCTCGACCTGGAAATGGTCCGCCCCGATGGCACCACAAGATGGCTAATCGCTCGGGGTCTAGTGCAGCGGGATGCTACGGGCCACATCGTATCTCTCCGCGGTACCGTAAAGGACATCACCGACCGGAAGAGGGCGGAGGACGCACTGCTCGCTAGCCGGGAAATGTTTCAAGCGATTTGGGACAATTGCCCCGCCACCATATTCGTCAAAAACCTGCAGGGCCAATACTTGGATCACAACCTGCTGTTTTCAAAAGAGATGTCACGTCCCCGTGAACAGATTATTGGAAAGACCGACGAGGAACTGTTTCCGGCCGAAATGGCGGCCACGTGCCGGGCCGAAGACCGCCAGATCATCGAGGAAAACCGCGCGCTGGAGGCGGAGGTAAGCATAGAGCTAGCCGACGGGGTTCACACCAGCATCTTGCAAAAGTTTCCGCTCCGCGACGCACAGGGAAAGCCATATGTCGATTTGCGGCATTGTGACTGACATTACCGATCGTAAGCGGGCGGAAAAGGCATTGCAAAAGAGCGAAGAGCGGTTCCGTATGGCAGTTCAGGCCGGAAAAATGTTCGCCTATGAATGGGATGCCACCACGGATCGGATCGTGCGGTCGGAAGGGGTCGCCCAGGTTCTTGGAGAGAACCTGAGGTTGTTCACGACTGGTCAGGAAGTTTTGGCTAGTGTTCTGCCCGAAGACCGGAAAAGACTCCTTGCTGCGATTGCCGGGCTCAGTCCCGAGGAGCCCTATCTTCGTATTAGCTATCGCAGGCTACGCTCCGACGGCACTGTAATCTGGGTAGAGAGAAACAGTCGCGCCGACTTCGACGAACAAGGCAGGATGCTGCGGCTTCGTGGTATGGTAGCGGACATCACGGAACGCAAGCAGGCGGAAGAAGCCCTTGCAGGCATGAGCCGCAGGCTGATTGAGGCGCAGGAGCAGGAACGCACTCGGATTGCGAGAGAACTTCACGACGATTTCGGCCAACGGCTCGCACTGCTGTCGGTTGAACTTCAAGGCATGAGAGACTTTCTCCCCGATTCCGCCGCCGCACTTCGAAGCCGAACAAGTGAACTGGAGACGCGGATCTCGGAAATATCCTCTGACCTCCAAGCCTTATCGCACGAGTTGCACTCTTCCAAACTGGAATATGTGGGTTTGGTCGCAGCCATGCAGAGCCTCTGCGCAGAGCTTTGCCAAAAAGCAAAAGGTGGATATCGATTTTACCCACGAAGGCATCCCCGCTAGTTTGCCCCGAGAGATTTCACTTTGCTTGTTCCGAGTGATGCAGGAAGCTTTGCACAATGCCGCGAAGCATAGCGGGACGCGGCATTTCAAGGTCACGGTGCAAGGATCCGCCAACGAGATTCAACTCAGCGTTCGGGATTCAGGGATGGGTTTTGATCCCGAACTGGCAAGGAACAATCAAGGATTGGGGCTCACCAGCATGCGGGAGCGAGTTAACATAGTGAAGGGCAAGTTTTCGATAACATCGAGTCCGCATTCCGGCACTGAGGTGAGCGTTTGCGTTCCGATCGCGGCCGGGACGCAAACGGAGCAGAGTAGGGTTAAGGCCCTGGGGATGTCCTAGTCTGGTCCAATTCCTCAGAACCTAAATGAACACTGCAAACGCTGCTAAGGCCCGGGTCTAAAGGACGGCGGGCGAATCGGCAGAAGGTTGTCCTAAGTGTTGCTTTTCACCACAGCAGGCACAAGAGAATAGAGGGCATGGTCTCGGGGGTTCGCATTCTCGTAGCAGATGATTACCAAGACTGGCGGCATCAGATCCGCCAGATGCTTCGAGTGCGCCCGGAATGGCAAGTGATCTACGAAACGTCGGATGGACTGGAAACAGTCGAGAAAACCGAAGAATTAAAGCCGGACGTAGTTTTGCTGGACATCGGTCTTCCGAAACTGAACGGAATTGAAGCCGCCCGGCAGATCCGGCAGCGCTCTCCCGATTCCAAAATCATTTTCTTTAGCCTGGATAACTTCCTGGAGGTGGTACAGGTAGCTTTAAACACGGGAGCTTATGGCTACGTTTATAAGGCGCGCGCCGGAAGTGAGTTACTGCCTGCTATCGGAGCGGTCCTGGGCGGCAAACAATTTGTCAGCAGCATGCTGAGGGGCTACCGGTTTACCGAGATCTCAGGATCGAGATCCCTTACCGCCACGAGGTTCAATTCTATTCGGATGACGCAGTTCTTCTGGGTAGCTTTGCTGGCTTTGTGGCTGATGCTTTGAGGGCCGGTGATGTGGCCATCGCTGTCACTACCGAGTTCCATCGGGATGGCCTTGTCCAGAAATTGAAGGCACAGGGTTTGGATGTCGATGCCGCCACTCGACAGGGGACATACGTTCCAGTGGATGTTGCCAACGAGCTCTCCGCGTTCATGGTCAATGGCATGCCTGACTCGACTCGTTTTTTCGAGGTTGTGGGTGGTCTTATCACCTCAGCCGCCAAAGCGGGAAAACCAGAGTATCCCCGCGTTGGAATTTGTAGAGAAGGCGGAGCTCTGTTGCGGGCGGAGGGCAAAGTGGACGCCGCTATTCGGCTCGAACAACTGTGGGGCCAGATAGCCTTGACGTATGAAGTCAATATCCTCTGCGGATATGCATCGAGCAGCTTTCACAGAAGGGCCGAACGCGTTTTCCAAAGCATCTGTGCAGAACACTCCGCCGTTTATTCCCGATGAGGCGGGCTGGCGATTTCCCCTATAAGAGATGGTTTCGCGCGAGTTTTCCGGCAGCCCTTCCAATGCTAAGATTCGCCCGCGAAATAGGCGCGGCATGGCGGCGAAGTTCCCTGCCCTGCCCCAGGCTTGAGGACGGGCGCAACACAAAAGGAGACGGGACGAGATGCTCAGTAATTCATTTTCCCGAGTGATTCGAGTTTTGACAGCGGCGTGCGCGCTTGCCGCGCTCACCGGCCACGCGGACGCGCAAAAGATGGCCGAGTCCAGCGCGGAGACTCGCTTTCAGCTCGATCTGCACGTTCCTGATGCGGCGCTTGCGGCGTTTCTGCCGGCGGGTTGGTCGTCCAGCGTGGCGACGCAAGGTCCGGCGAAAGACGCGAATCTGCGCGCTGTTTTTATCGACCGCCTGACGATCAACGGGCCCGATGGCAAGCCCATCGGAAGCACGGGATCGAATCGCCTCGCGTATCTCGTGGCGCCGGTAAAGAATCCCGCGGGCGAAGGCGTTCAGCTCGTCATCGGAGGACTCACGGAAGATCCCTCGGACGCGCCCGGCCCCTTCGGCGTCTACCTGGCCGCTACCACTCACCGGATGCGGCGGACTGTGGAGAGCGGGGCTGGCGGCGCCGTGCTTCAATCGCAGGATTGGGTGTTCGCGGCGGCGAGCGGGGAGCGGCTTGAATTGCACATCCAATTCGAAAAGGGCACCGGGAATCGAGCCAATCTTGCCGATGTGAAATTTTACTCGGCGAAAAATCCGGGCTTTTATCAGATATCGCGGCAGGAACAGGTCGTCGATATCCTGCGCAACGTAACGACGACGCCTCCGGACCGCGTGAAGAAATTCTCGTTCAAGGCCTCGGGCGGCGGCTATGCCAAGCTCTTCGATGGCACGCAGAGAGTACTCAGCTGGGACGATATCGTGTGGATCAACCGCACCGTCCTTCTGCCGTGAGGAATTCGCTCCGCGGGTCCGCCAAGAAATGTTGCTCCGGGCGGAGCCTTGTGCTAAAAATCGCCCAAGTTAGCGGCCTTCATCATAGATAAACCACGGATGCAATCCGAGCAGGAGGGTGTAATGAAGCTGAATCCGGCATTTTCCAAGGGTATGGCGCTCGCCTGCTTTCTTTCCGGGTTGGCTTTCTCCGCCGCGCTGGTGAGAAGCGAGGCAACCCCGCGCGGGCCGCTGCCCGCGGCACAAGCGGCGGCGAATAGTGTGGCAGTGGACTCGACCAGCATCGGTGGCGTAGTCACGAGCCCGAAAGGCCCGGAAGCGGGCGTATGGGTGATCGCCGAGACCACCGACTTACCCACGAAATTCAGAAAGATTGTCGTCACCGACGATGCCGGCCGCTACCTCCTGCCGGAACTTCCCAAGGCCACCTACAAAATCTGGGTGCGAGGCTACGGCCTGGTGGATTCGAAAACCGTCACGGCCAAGCCGGGCAGCACGCTGGCGTTGACGGCGGTGATCGCTCCCGATCCCCAGGCTGCGGCGCAATATTATCCCGCCAACTACTGGTACACGCTATTGAAGGTGCCGCCCAAAACCGCCTTCCCCATGAAGAATCCGGGCATTCAATCGCAGGCCGAATTCGTATACGACCTCAAGCGCGGATGCAGCGTTTGCCATCAGACGGGCAACAAGGCCACGCGCGAGATCGAGCCCAGCCTCGGAAGCTTCGACTCCCCTTCCCTGGCCTGGGAGCGGCGGCTCATGTCCGGCCAGGTAGGCCCGCAAATGACCGATGCGCTCAACAAATTCGGGCATGACCGCGGCTTGGCCCTCTTTGCGGACTGGAGCAACCGCATCGCCGCGGGTGAAGTGCCGGAGGCTCCGCCGCGGCCGCAAGGCATCGAGCGAAACGTTGTCGTGACATTGTGGGAAATCGACACCGACAAAGCGTTCATCCACGACGTGATCAGCACCAACGACGAGTGGAATCCCCGGGCCAATGCCTACGGCCCGGTCTACGCGCCCGACTTTGCTTCCGCCCAGATCTGGGCTTTGAACCCGAAGGACAACACGAAGTCGATGGTTCAGGTTCCCCTGCGCAAAGAGAGCGACCGCCCGCTCATGAAGCCGTTTACGCCGCGGGCGGTGGCCGCGCCGTCTCCCTATTGGGGCAATGAAATGGTGTGGGACGATCCAAACTTCATCGCCATGCCGCACATGGACAGCGCCGGGCGCATCTGGTTCCACGCGCAGACCCGGCCTGACCTGCCCGATTATTGCAAGAAGGGATCGGGAAATCCCTACGCGGAAGCCTTTCCGATGCCGGACGGCTGGGTTCCCCGGGGCATGGATAACTACGATCCCAAGACTGGCAAAATCGAACTGATCGATCTCTGTTATTCGGCCGGCCACATGGCGTTCGGCAACGATAAGGACGAGACGCTCTATTACACCAGCACTCAAGCCGTAGCGCCCAGGATGGGCGGCATTGGCTGGGTGAAAACGCGTGTGTGGGATCAGACGCACGACGTGCAGAAATCCATGGGATGGTGCGCCGCCGTCGTCGATTACAACGCCGACGGAAAAACCGGCGCGTACACAAAGCCCGGCGAGCCCATCGATCCGAAACTCGATCGCGCGGTCGATGGCGGCAACGGCTACGGCTTCGCTTTCAATCCCGCGGACGGAAGCGTGTGGTACGCCGGGCTGAGCTATCCCGTGCCGGGAAGAATTGTCCGCATGGTCACCGGGGACAATCCTCCAGCCACGTGCAAAACGGAAGTCTACGAGCCGCCGTTCGATAATCCGAAGCGTCCCGGCGTGGAAGCTTATGGCACCCTGGGAATCGCGATTGATACCAACGGCCTCGTGTGGGTGGCGCTGACGGGCAGCGACGATCTGGCCAGCTTCGACCGCCGCAAGTGCAAAGGACCATTCAACGGCCCGAAAGCGATGGGACAACAGTGCCCCGAGGGCTGGACGCTCTATCCCGTGCCCGGCCCGAAATTCAAGGGAACCACGGTTCCGGCCGACCACTTCTATCACAATTGGGTGGACCGCTACGACACCCTGGGCCTGGGTAAGAACGTGCCTATCGTGAACGGAACCGGCTCGGATTCGCTGATCGCATTTCTGCCCGAGACAAAAAAATTCATCACCATGCGCGTGCCATATCCGCTCGATTTCTACACCCGCAATATGGATGGCCGCATCGACGACCCGAACGCCGGCTGGAAAGGGCGTGGGATCTGGACAGGCAATGAAGAGCGAGTGATCTGGCACCTCGAGGGAGGCAAAGGCAACACCACTTCCATAGCGCACTTCCAGATCCGCCCCGACCCGCTCGCCAAATAGTCGGCGAAGCAGGTCGTGCGCGCGCGCTTTCAGAAGGATCTCGCGCCGAAAGCAACTGAATCGAAATGGTTATTTAGCTCTTCGGGCAACGGCGTTTTCGCGCGCCCGTTAGCATTCCGGCTTGTCCTCAGGGTCCGCCTACAGTAGAGTTTTCACCCAGGCCATTAAAGACCAATGAAAGTACCCATCCTTGATCTCAAGACTGAGTATGCCGGACTGCGCGACGAAATACTGGCTGCGCTGGACCGCGTCTGCCAAAAGTCAGCCTTCATTCTAGGAGAAGAAGTCGAGGCGTTCGAGCGCGAGTTTGCCGATTTCTGTGGCACGAAGCATTGCGTCGCGCTGGCAAACGGAACCGCCGCGCTGCACGTGGGGCTTCTCGCGCTAGGCGTTCAGGCGGACCACGAAGTCATCACCACGCCGAACACATTTCTCGCCACGGTGGAGGCCATCACGTACTGTGGCGCGCGTCCGGTCCTCGTCGATATCGACCCGGCCACCGCAAACATCGACCCAAAGCTTCTGGAGCGAGCCATCACACCGCGCACCCGCGCCATCCTGCCGGTACATCTCTACGGACGGCCTGCGGACATGGATGCGATTCGGGAGATTGCAGCGCGCCACAATCTGAAGATTCTGGAAGATGCCGCGCAGGCGCATGGCGCGCGCTACCGGGGACGCCGTGTCGGAAGCCTGGGCAACGCCGCTGCTTTCAGCTTCTATCCGACGAAGAACCTCGGCGCCTACGGAGAAGGCGGCGCTCTCACCACCGACGACGACCAGGTTGCGAAGTTTGCCAGGGCCGCGCGCTCGCACGGCCAGACCGCGCGCTACGAGCACGAATTCGTCGGATACAACTACCGCATGGATGGCTTTCAGGGCGCGATCCTGAGAATCAAGCTTCGCCAGTTGTACGCGGCAACAGCGAAGCGCCAGGAAATCGCGAGGGAATATCGCGCCCGGCTGGCGGGCGTGCGCGTGGAGATTCCCGTGGACGACAGCCGGGACGAAAGCGTGTATCACCAGTTCGTGATTTACACGAACAATCGGAACGCCTTCATCGCTCAGCTTACCGCGCGCGAGATCGAAACCGTGGTCCATTACCCGCGGCCAGTCCACCTTCAGCCCGCTTATTCCTCGATCGGCTATCCCCCGGGCACATTTCCACACGCGGAAAGAGCGTGCCAGAGAGTCTTGAGCCTGCCTGTATTTCCAGGAATGTCCGCGGACCAAATCGCTTTCGTGGCGGATTCGGTGCGGGAACTGGCCGGAACGAAATCGTAGCGCCCAACGTGGCCCAATTGGGCGCAGATTCAGAACGGTCAACCCGGTAAACGACGGACGCTAAGGCACGGAAGACTATGGGAGCCAAAAATCCAGACAGGATATCTCTATGGCAGATTTTAATACCGACCTCGATGGGTGGCGAAGAAATCCTGGTGGATCATCACGCTATGTGGGACGCACAAGTGTGCATACTGGCCGGAGGGCTAACGATTCTCAAAGGAGTAAAGGGAAAGTGGAACTCGCCAGAAGAGAATACGGTTCATGAAGGAATGATTCCTGTGCTGGTCTGTTGTACGCCCGAGCAACTGGACGCCATCCTTGATTTCACCTTGACGCACTATAAGCAGCAAGATGTCTTGGCATTCAAAATCTCAGACGAAGTCAGAATTAAACGATCCGGAAATTGAGTCCCAACTGAGTTCAAATTAATTACGCGCAGCTTAAAGCGATATCCGCTATTGAGCCGGATTTTCGCTGACTTCGCGGGCCGAAGACTGAGCGAATCCGGGAAATCCGCTGCTGCCTCCGGACCTGCCCCGGATCGTTTCAGCAAGACCTTCGAACACCCGCGCGCACGAATCGCGCAAGGCCTGATCGGTGGACCTTAAGAGGGACTCCACGACGTTCTGGCCGTGCTCGTTGAGCCGGCGCACGGAAGAAACCAGCCACGCATCGCAGGCGTTCTGCAACCGGTCCTGATGCTTTTCAGTAGCTTCCTCGCTCAGACGGCCCAAGCCCTGCGCCCAGTCTTTTTCGCGGGCGGCACGCTCGCTGCCGAAGCGTTCCAGCATCGCGGACAACTCCGCTGCCAGAGCAGTGCGGCCCTCGGCAACCGACGTTTCCGTCTGGAAAGCCATCTGCTGCCGGAAGCCTTCCAGCGACGCTTCCCCGCTCGCCGTCAGCCTGCCGAGAACTTCCTGGGCGGACCGCTCGAGATCCTGAGTGCGTTCCTGGAGAAGACTCCGGCTTGTATCGACGAAATGCTCGGCTTCAGTCCCGGCGATGGTCTGAAGCAACTGCCCGAAGGAAGCAGCCGCGGCGCTCGCCGCCTCGTCCAGGCTCGACCGCGTCCGGCTGGCAACATCGCTCCCGGCATTTTCGAGCTGTTGCTGAATGTCACGGAGATGCACGGCGGCGCGATTCCCTGCCTCATCTGCAAACTTTTGCGCAGCCTCCGAATTGATGCCCTCGCAGTGAGTCTTCGCTGTCGCAAGGACCTGCTCCACCACAACCTGAAGCCGCGCGCGGGCGTCATCCTGAAACCACTCGGCGCTCTGCCCGATGGATTCGGAAACAGCCTGCGAAGCGCGCGCGCCGATCGCGCCGATTTCCTCATTCCATTTCCCGGCAGCTTCTTTTCGCGCGGTTTCGAAATCGTTGCGCAGGCCGGAGAGCGCATCGCTTGCCTGGGCGGCCGCCTCGCGCTGATTGTTATCGGACAGCTGTCGAAGCCTCTCGCGATGCAGCCGCAGGCTATCCTCGGCCTGCATCTCGCGCGCGGAAAGGTCCCGGATCAAGCCCGGGACGCGATCCAGATAGGGCGCCAGCCTGGACTCCGCTTCCGCCGTCGCGCGTTCAACCAATTGATTGCCGAGAGACTCAAAGGAGGGGTTGAGCCGGTCCCACATGCCGGCCACGAGGTTCTCCGCGTGGCGATTCATCTCGCGGGTGTGACCCTCGAGGATATTCTCGAGGCGCCGGTGGAGCTCGTTCAGCGTATCGTGGCTCGACGCCTCCAGCTGGCCCGAATAATCTTTCAGCCGCGCCGACACGTGCTCGATTTCCGCCAGCGATTCGCGCGCCTGGGCCATTTCGCGCTCGAGTTCCGAACGCAAGCGGTTCAATCCATCGCGGGCTTCCGCGGAGGCTTCGGCAAGAGGCTGCCGGAGCTCGGCAAAGCGATTCGCCAGTCTCTGCTCAGCGTTTCGGAGCACGTCCTGGGAGCGCTCCGACAACTGCAGCGCGAGCCGCTCGACGCCGCTATCGAGCGAAGATTGAAGCAATTCGTTCCACTGCGACTGCGCCACTCCCAACTCAAGGGTGAGACGATCGTTCCAGCGCTCCGCCGCGGACGCGGAGTCGCTCGAGTGTTCGCCGGCGGCCCCCAGGGCTTGCTGCAGAGACGCGGATCGTTCGACCCGGCCCGCCAATTCGCTTTCCGCTTCGCGCGCGATGAGCGTCTTCTGATCGAGTTCGTCAAGCACTTGGCCCGCTTCACTAAAACGCTGTTCGAATTGGGATCTAAGTTCCGTGAGGAATTCTTCCTGCTTCGCCGATAAGTGCGCTGAAAAGCCGGTGCGTGCGTCCTCCTGGGCCTGATGGAGATTTTCCTTCCAGCGCTGGAAAAACTCCTCCGCGGTAGACAAGTTCCGCTGCTCGCTCTCTTCCGCCGTCCGGCGAATGCCTTCCGCTGCCTGCGCCGCGGCGGATTCCATCGCCTGGTTCGCTTGCCGCTGGAGTTCGGCCGTCAGGTCGCGCAAGAGCGGACTCGGATCGGATATTGGGGAATGCCCTTCGGAGGGCAATACAGAATTTTCGGGTAAACCGGGATTTTCGCTGATGAGATCGCCTATCACATTCGCCTCGGTGGTGCCTATGATGACTGGGATGCGCTTCGCTTCGGAGTGGCCGCCTGCCCGCGCTTCCTGCGAGGCCGCAGCCTGATGTGAAAAAGCCGGCGTCCCGCCGGCCGCCCAGTTCTCGGGCGGGAATTGAATTCCCCAAACGTTCCCGGGACTTTCGAGCTCCACGGCAACCTCGAAGGCCTCACGGACAGACTGCGGGCGCTGGAGCCACGCTATGCGCGCCCGGACGTTGCGGCATTCCGAACCTTCCCGCAATCCCAGGGTAACCCATGAATTTTTAGGTAAGTGATGCTTCGATGAATAAATGCATCCGTGAAGATTCAGGTACAGCGTGGACGTTCGTTCCTCAAAGGGCTGTCCGAGCAGGTCCAGGCCCCGTACGATGAGGGGAATCGACTCCGAAACGCGCTCACTGCGCCGCCGCTCGCTCTTGACCTGGCTAAAATCCACTTCTCGCACCGCGTTTCTCGAATCGCATGCGAGAGAATAACACTGTCGCAAGTTCGGGTCGAGAGCGAAAACGGCGCGATAAAAAAATTAAATGTGGA
>Ga0302324_100023735_pt1 | contig 11845 bp, 7 predicted proteins | sample Palsa_T0_1_FD_201949 | JGI IMG/M metagenome (GOLD analysis project Ga0302324, IMG submission 201949) | Peat permafrost microbial communities from Stordalen Mire near Abisko, Sweden - Palsa_T0_1 | ecosystem: Environmental > Terrestrial > Soil > Palsa > Peat permafrost | place: Sweden: Abisko... | reverse complement strand
CGTCGGCACCAACTACACCCTATACAGCTACGATCTCTTCCAGAACGCGACCCTGGTGCAGGGCATGGGTACGGATACTGCACAAGCCATCACCGATGGGGTGGTGCAGATGAATGCCATTTACGGTATCGAAAGCACGACGGTACCGGGCACGATAGGCAATTGGGCGGGCCCCGGCGACCCCGGTTACGACATCAACACCGTCATGACCACGCCGGCCACGATGAAGACCATCATCGCCGTGCGGGTTGCGCTGGTGGTGCGCGGCGAATATTACGACAAGAACAGCGTCTCCCCGGCAACGCTTACGATTTTCAGCGGTTATACGAATACGGTCACCGGTACATCGCTCGCTAAGATCGTAACGGTACCCGGCCAGAACTACCGCTACCGGGTATTCGAATTCACGGTTCCATTGCGCAACATGATATTGCTGGCGGGTGCCTGATGCGTCACGCCACGCACCAATCAGCGTCCCGCCAACGCGGCGTCGTACTGATCTTCACTTTGATCATCCTTCTGATCTTGACCATCGGCGCGGTGGCCCTGATGCGCTCCATGAATACGTCGCTGTTCAGCGCAGGCAACCTGGCTTTCCGACGCGACCTTGCGAATCAGGCCGAACAGGCCGTCTCGACCGTGATGACCGAGTTCAGGACGGGCGGACCTCTCGCGACTTCGGCCGTCACCGATGCAAATGTCCCTCTCTACAACTACTCCGCTGCCATGCTCCCCGCCAATGCGCAAGGGGTGCCGAATCTTCTGCTCGGCGGCGACTCGACTTTCAACTCGAGTGGATTCACGAGCAGCACCCACGATATTCCGGGGGCGACTCCGGACGTCGTCATCCGCTATGTGATCGACAGACTGTGTACCAATCCCGGCCCCGTCGACCCCATCCAGTGCGTTCAGTCCTCGGCCGCCCCGACGGGTGGTACGGCCAACGGTACTCAGGTGATTACGCCTCCCTCGGCAACGGTCTACCGTCTGAGCGTCCGCGTGACCGGCGCCCGCAGCACCCAAATGTTTCTACAGACCACCTTTACCCGGCAGGACTAAGAAGTTCATACCTATGACTATTACATCACTTCCGAGTATCTCTTCGAAGGCGACGCGGCGCGCAGCCGCGCTGGCGTTGACGGCCGTTGTCATGCTGCCTCACGGTGAGTCTGCCGCCGCCACTGTACCGCTCGCCGATGCGCCGGTGTTCGCGACCGCCAACGTTCCCGGCAACATGGTGTTCACCCCGTCGGTCGAGTTCCCGACCGCCATCAGCGTTGCGAACTTGGGCAACTACGCCGATGCCACGACCTACCTGGGCTACTTCGATCCGGCGAAGTGCTACACCTACCAATACAACGCGGCTCCGGAGCCGGGCAGTACCCTTGTAGGATCCAGCAGTTACTTTCAGCCCACCGCCTTCGCCGGCGGCACGAACGGCCACAGCTGTTCCGGCCAATGGAGCGGCAACTTCATGAACTGGGTGGCGACGCAGACCATCGACCCCTTTCGCTGGGCGCTCACCGGCGGTTACCGCGCTGTCGACCAGACGGCTTACCCTCAAACAATCGTCGAGAAGGCTTGGGCGTCGGATCAGGGCGGCACCAACAACTTCCCGTACCGGGGAACCGGCGGGAGCTCCGGCAATGCCCTGTCGAGCGGCCTGATCTCTTCGCTGACACCGTTCAACTGGTCCTCCTTCAACTCGGCCATCTGGTCGAACGGCAACATGTTGGCGTTCTCGGCGAGCAGCAGCGCATACACTGGTACCGGTGCAGCATTTGGCCTGACGGACCTGACCACCTGCGTCTCCGCCGGCAACTGCAATCCCAACATCGGTTATCGCGTGTACATCCGCGTCAGCGTTTGCGACACCAGTACGCTGGGCATCGCCGGCCTCGAGAGCAATTGTGTAGGCTACGGAACATCTTCCGTGGTGAGCGGCAATACGGTGTACAGCATATACAAGCCGCAGGGTTTGATTCAGCAGTACGCCAACCAGATCAAATACTCCGTCATGGGCTATCTCAACACGGCTAATGAAGCCGTGCAGGGCGGCGTGCTGCGCGAGCCGATGGAATTTGTCGGACCCACCTATCCTCAGCCGCTCTCCACCGCGGTCACCACCAATCCGAACACCGAATGGGACCCGAACACCGGCATCATGAGCACCAATCCCGATCCGACCACGGCCGCCGGCAGCGGCGTGTCGCAAAGCGGCGTGATGAACTATCTCAACAAATTCGGCGAGTACGCGGCCAGCCAGGGCCACTACACCAACACGTACATGACGTACGACCACGTCAGCGAGCTGTACTACGCGGCCGTTCGCTATTACGAGAATCTGGGTAACGTGCCGCAGTGGTTGCCGCAGTCGGCCTATGGCTCGACGACGACTCAGTTAGACGGGTTCCCGGCGGTGACCACCTGGAGCGATCCCATCGCGTACTATTGTCAGAACAACTTCATCCTCGGTATCGGCGACGACCATACCTGGGTTGACTATAACGTCGGCGGCAGCAGCGTAACGGGAACCAACATCGCCGGCCATTCACCGGTACCTCCGCTGGTGGCGGCGGATTCGACCAACCAAGCCAACACCTGGCTCGATGAATTACAGAGTCTCGAGGGAATCACCCAGACGCCTTGGTGGCCGTTCGACTCAGGAGCCACTTATTACATCGCGGGGTTGGCGTACGGCACGCATGTCATCGACATCCGCCCGGACTTGGGTGTGAAGCAGAGCGGCGTCAAGGTTTCGCCGATTTCCACGATTTCCACCTATTGGATGGACGTGGCGGAAGACGAAGAGGTCGAGAACCTCAATCCCTATTATCTAGCAGCCAAGTACGGCGGGTTCACGGTGCCGACCGGTTACAGCCTCACCAACACGACACCGCTCAGCTTGGGTGAATATGACACGAGCGGCAATACCATTCTGATGAATGGCGGCCACACCCACCCGTTGCCGGACAATTATTTCGAGACCGGCAATGCGAGCCAGATGGTGGCCTCGTTGACCTCGGCGTTCTCGAACATCGCAATCGCCATCACACCGCACACCACGTCCTTCTCGCTCTCGAGTCCCATCATCGCGTCCTCGGGCGCGCTGTCGTTTGCCTCTCAGTACGCGTCGAGCAACTGGACCAGCGTCGTTACCGGCAGCACGCTCACGTTTCCGGCGGGCGTACCCACATTGGCGCAACTTTGGTCGAGCAGCACGACACTGCAGACCCAGTTGGCCGGCACCGGCTGGCAAGCCCCCTTTAGCGGCGGCACAACCGGCCGCAATGTCGCGACCTGGAACGGCAGCAGCGGCGTTGCGTTCCAAGTCGCCAATCTCACCGCGGCGCAGCGCACCGCCCTTGTGCCCACCGCGGGCCTCACCTATTCGCCTACGACCACGGTAAGCCAGTACGTCAGTTACTTGCGCGGCGATACCACGAATCAGGTCGGATCCACCGCCACGGTAAGCACAAAATCGTTGCGCGCGCGCACGCTGTTTCTCGGCGACATCGTCGACGCCGGCCTCACGCCGGTGGCCACGCCGAGCATGTCCTATTCCGAGGCCAATAACCCCGGGTATACGGCGTTCACGACGCAATGGACCACCACCACGCCGCGGCCCACCATGGTCTATGCCGGCGCCAATGACGGCATGCTGCACGCTTTCGTCGGCTTGACCGGAGCGGAGCAATTCGCCTACGTCCCGAGCGCCTTGTTTGAGGGTCCGACATCCACTCCGCAGGTCAACGGTCTTGCCGCACTCGGGGACCCCAGCTTCGCTCACCACTATTACGTGGATGCCACCCCGGCGGTGTTCGATATCGATTTGAACCATACCAACGGCAATACCACCGGAGCGCCGAATTGGCACACGGTGTTGATCGGCGGCCTAGGCAAGGGTGGCGCCAGCTACTACGCCCTCGACGTGACCAACCCCGGCGGTATGACTGCCGAGAGCACGGTTGCCGGCGATGTCCTCTGGGAGTTTACCGACCCCACCATGGGTTATAGCTTCGGCACGCCTGTAGCCGTGAAGACGGTCCAGTACGGCTGGGTCGTGGTGCTCACGTCCGGCTACGATAACGCCAACGGCTATGGCTACATCTATATCGTCAATCCTGCGAACGGCGCCTTGCTGCAAAAGATCCAAACGCCCATCCCCTCGAGCGGACTCGCGCAAGCATCGGCCTACGTTCAGGACTACACCAACTACACGGCCGACTCGGTCTACGTCGGGGACTTGAACGGCCACCTCTGGCGCTTCGATCTTACGGCGGCCACCGGCGCCTATCCGGCACCGACGCAGATTGCTACGCTCACCGATGCCTCGGGTAACGCCCAGCCGGTGACCAGCGCGCCGTTGATCGAGATTCACCCCACGACCCACCAGCGCTACATCATGCTGGGCACGGGGCGGCTGCTCTCGAGCTCGGATATCAGCTCGACGCAGATCCAGACCTTCTACGCCATCATCGATGGAACCGCCGGTAGCTTCAACACGGTCACCACTCCCGTTACGCGCGCCGGCTTGACGGCGGTGACGGACGTTACGCAGGGCCTCACCCTGCCGGCACCGAACGGCTGGTACTATGATCTGCCGGCAGGCTTTCGGGACCTATCCATTCCGGTCGCATACAACGGCATCGTTGCCTTCGCCGCGTTGGAACCGACGACCGATCCCTGCAGCCCCCAGGGGTCAAGCAACGTCTACGCGGTAAATTATGCCACCGGGCTGTCGGTCCTCAATTCCACTTCGACCGGAACGAACCCACCCCCAGGGACCGACGTATCGTTCCCCAGCGCGGTGACCAATCTCAGATTCGTGGTGACCAATGGGTCGACCCCTGAATTGATCGCCGGCACCACGACAGGCGCACTCAGCCAGGTGGGCGCCAACTTGACGGGCACTCTGTCGACACGCCTTCTCAACTGGCGCGACATACCGACAGCGGAATAACGGCCCGTTATTTTTGCGCCGGAGAGAGCTGGCGGAGAGAGCTAATGATCGGAGAAATGCGGCTCGCGTTTTTCGAAGAACGCACGCACGCCCTCGACGCAATCGTGCGTCTCGAGAGTCATCTCCTGTGCGCTGCGCTCTGCACGCAGTTGTTCTTGCAGCGAATTGTCGAAGCTCGAAGTATGGAGCGAGCGGATCTGGCCGAGTACCGCGCACGGTCCGCTGGCGAGGCGCCGCGCCACCGCCTGCGCCTGCGCCACCACCTCGGTGTCGGGCGCCACCGCATAAGCCAAACCCCAGTCGAGCGCTTGTTTGGCAGTGATCTTTTCGGCGAGCATCAGCGCGGACAGGGAGCGGCCCCCGCCGATGCGCCGTGCCAGGTGAAAAGTAATACCCGCGTCGGGCACCAACCCGAGACGCGCGAAGGATGGGCAGAAATAGGCGCCCTCGCCCACCACGATGATGTCGCTTGCGAGCGCGAGGCTCATGCCGCCGCCAACCGCTGCGCCGTTCACGGCGGCCACGATCGGGAAGCGGAATCCGCTGAGGCGCAAAATCAAGGGATCCATGAAACGGCGCATTTCGAAATGCGCCCGTTGCCGCGCCTGCTGGCTCTTCAAATCGATCGAATGCAGGTCGAGTCCGCTGCAAAAGACGTCGTTGCTGCCCGTGATCACCACGGCGCGCGCGCCGCTGTCGCCCTTTTGCAGTTGATCGAGCGCGAGGTGCATGGCTCGGATGATGGAAATATCGATGGCATTGCTGGTTTGCGGCCGCTGTATGCTCAAGGTCGCAACGCCATCGGCCACCGTGACGGATAACGAATTCATTCTCGATCCTCCCGCTGACGGCGCCAGCCCGGCACCCTCGCCTTATATTGTCAAACGGACGACAATTGTCTCCATGATCATGCGCTCTGTCCGGGGTGGCTGCAATACCGGTCCCGGATAGCCCCACCCGCGCCGGGCAATCCATGCCGGGGCGCCCCGCGGGCCTCTGCGCGTTGCGGCGAGGGTCGAGGATAGGCCAAACTTCGGCGCCGCAACCGGTGCGGCTCGATTGGTGCCCCCGATGCCCTCACTCCTTCGTCGCCTTGGCGCATTTCTGACAGTCGCAACCACCCTGGCCGCCGTGGGATCTGTGCTCGTTCAATCCAGCGGCACGGCCGCCGCTCTCGAGAGCGAATCGCCGGCGACCTTCACGCCGCAGGTCGCCACCTTCGACTACACCGAGCGCCAGGTCATGATTCCGATGCGCGACGGGGTGAAGCTCATGACGGTGATCTTGATTCCGCGCGGCGCGCACGCAGCCCCTATCCTGTTGAGCCGTACTCCCTACGGCGCGACGTCGCGCATCGAGCACACGGCGAGCGCACATCTCAGTGCCCTCATCGACAGTTCCGACGTCGCCGACGACGCGGTCGTGAACGGCGGCTACATCCGCGTGCTGCAAGACGTGCGCGGCAAGCACGGCTCGGAGGGCGACTATGTCATGACCCGCCCCCTGCGCGGGCCGCTCAACTCGACCGCGGTGGATCACTCTACGGACACTTACGACACCATCGATTGGTTGGTGAAGAATGTGCCCGAGTCGAACGGCAAGGTCGGAATTCTCGGCATCTCGTACGACGGATTTACTTCGCTCATGGCGCTGGTGAATCCGCATCCCGCGCTCCGCGCAGCGGTGCCGATCAATGCCATGGTCGACGGCTGGATGGGAGATGATTGGTTCCACAAGGGCGCCTTTCGCCAAAGCAGCCTGGTCTATTTCCACGATCAAGAAGCGACGCGCGGGAGCGACCTTCACTGGTGGTCGGACCATTACGACGACTACGACACCTGGCTCGCCGCCGGCTCTGCGGGCGCCATGGCGAAGCTCCACGGCCTCGATCAAGTGGGCTTCAACGACAAGGTGATGAGCCACCCCGCGTACGACTCTTTCTGGCAAGACCAGGCGCTCGACAAGATCCTCGGGGAGCAAGGACTCAGCGTCCCCACCATGCTGGTGCACAGCCTGTGGGATCAGGAGGACATCTACGGCAACATCGCCCTCTACAAATCGCTGAAGGCGCACCACCCCGATCAGGCCGATCTGTATTTGGTGTTGGGGCCGTGGTTCCATCATCAGGAGCGTCTCGAGGGAGACCGTATCGGCGACATCAAATGGGGCAGCGATACCGCGGCCTATTTTCGTTTGCACGTGCTGCGACCCTTCCTCGATCATTATTTGAAGGACGATGCGCCGCCGCTATCCATCGCACCGGTGACCGCGTTCGAGTCAGGTACCAATCGATGGGTCGATCTGCCCGCCTGGCCGGCGGGTTGTGCCGGCGGCTGCAGCATCACGCGCACGAGACTCTACTTGCAGCCCGGCGGGAGCTTGGGCTTCGCGGCGCCGAGCGGCGCGGGCTTCGAAGCCTACGTGTCCGACCCGGCGAAGCCGGTGCCCTATCTGCCGAGGCCGATTCACACCGAGGACGACGGCGCGTCGAGCTGGCAGACCTGGTTGGTGAGCGATCAGCGCGACGTCGCCGCGCGCACCGACGTTTTGACTTTCTCGACCCCCGTGCTCGAGCAGCCGATGAAAATCAGCGGCGAGCCGCTCGCGAATCTAGTGGCCTCGACCACAGGCACCGATGGCGACTTCGTCGTAAAAGTGATCGACGTGTATCCGGACGAGGTGGGGCGCGAACCGAAGCTCGGCGGCTATCAGCTCATGATCTCAGCCGACATCCTGCGCGGCCGTTATCGGGATTCGTTCAGTGATCCGAAGCCGATCCCCGCCGGGAAGAGCGAGGTGTTTCGATTCGCCTTGCCCACTGCCAATCACGTGTTCCTGCCCGGACACCGGCTGATGGTGCAGGTGCAGTCGAGCTGGTTTCCGCTTTACGACCGCAATCCGCAGTCTTATGTGCCGAACATTTTCTTCGCCAAGCCGTCGGATTATCAGAAGGCGACCATCAAGGTATTCGACGGCGCGGGGCCGCTCTCGAGCTTCGTGGATCTTCCCGTGGTAAAGGCCGCGCCCGGGCCGGCAAGGTAGCCGGCGCGGGCGCGACGCAAGGGCGAGACTCTAAAGTTACTTCTCCTCGGGCTTCTTTGAGGCAGCCTTCGGCGCGGGTTTCGGCGGCGCCTTCGGGGCGACCTTCGGTGCCGGCGCGCCCGGATGCGCGGCGGTCATCGGCGCATGGACGGCGGTCGTCGGCGCATGGGTTGCATAGGCATTGGTTGCCGGTGCGTGCGGCGCCGTGGTCTGCGCGTGCGCAGGCTCGGTCGGCGTATGCGCGCCAGGTGCCACGGGCTTGAGCGGCGGCGCACCTTTGGCACCCACTACGCCCGGGCCGCTGAACGCGGCAGGCCGCGCGGTGGCGGCAATGGCGGGATGGCCGCCGTTCGCCTTGGCCGAGAGCTGCGGGTTACGCAACGCCTCATGCACGTGCTGGGATTGCGCGGCCGTCGGAGGCGTGTGCGGCTCGGCCGCCGCGGCCCGTTCCGCGGGTGTCGCCTGAGCGGCGACGCCGCCCGGGCCGTTGAAGCTCGTGCGGTTGATGGTGGTGTTGTTGATGACGGTCCTGTTCACATACGTGTTGTGAATCACCGTCGTGTTCACGTTCACGACCGCGGTGTTATAGGAGAAATGGCCGCCGGCCCAAACGCCGCCGCCGAAGCCGACTCCGCCATAGCCGAACCCGTAGTTCACGCCGCCGTAAAATCCGACGTGCGGTCCCCAATATCCGGCGTTGAACCGATAAACGCCGCCGACGAATCCCCAGTAGCCGGGCGTCCACAATACGCCCACCATCGGTGGGGCGACCCAGGTTCCCGGAATCCAGTAATAACCGCCGGTCGAGAAGGCCCAATAGCCGGGCGTCCACAAATACCCGTCCTCCGGGCAAGGCGGCTGTTGGTAGTCAGGCAGCGGCGGCGGCGCCTCCGTGGCTTGTACTTCGACCGCAACGGCCGGCTCGGCTACCTCGTACGAAACCGACGGAGGGGGTGGGGGCGGAGGCGGCGGCCGCACATAGACGGCGGGCGCCGGCACACGCACGGTCGCCACGCAGCCGGCCAGCATGCTGAGCGCCGCAACCGATGCGCCGAAAAGATTACGACCCGTAAGGATCGTCCGAATTGTTCCCAGTTTCGACATGTGAATGTCCTTTAGAATGTTTTTACCGTCGGCGTCGACCAGCGCGAAGACTCGCGCCAGACGAATCCGTTCCTTCGGCATATAACGTCGCGGTGCGTTGCACGGCTAGCTCCGTGAAGCAAATGTAACGACCGCTCCGGCGAGCCTGTAAGTCCTCGATTCTCCCCGGATTTCGCGCTCGGAACTGTTACCCGCATCTCACTCGACGATGCGCGGGCCTTGGTGAGAAAACTCTTCGCGATGCCGCAGGACGTCGTGTCGAATTTATTCTTGCCGACCGCAGAGCGCTGCAAACAGGCCGAGCGTCGCGCGCGTGCGCCCGCGCCGCCGCAGTCTCGTTCAACCCCTTTATCCGATTCCTACGATCAGTGTTTAGGCGGCGCCGCCGTAATGATGGCGCGCAGCTCCTTGAGCTTTCCTTTGACGACCGCAGCGTTGTCCGGACCCATGCGCAGCATCAATTTCTGCCCGGCGGGCAGCGCCTCGAGATTCGGATCGGCAAAGGTGTACAGAACGTTGGGCCGGGTGAGCTCGATGGGACCGCTCGGCTGCGGTGTCGCGAGCAAAGAATCGATCACTTGCACCAGCCGGTCGTTGAAGTAGCCGTTCGGGTAGCCGAGATTCTGGTACGCGTTCTGAAACAACGGGTAGAAGTGAAAATAGGTGTTTGCCACCCGCTGCATGTCGAGCTGACGCACCACGTTCACCATCGGATCGTAGCGCTCGTAATTTTTCGGATCGAGCGTCGCGTGCTCCTCATCGCCATTCGCGAGGAACGCGCCCGGCACTGCAGCCGTCGGCCGTTTCGCGGCCGGCGCTTTCTGACGGGGCAAGTTATCGATGGTGACCACGAAGTGCCGGACGATGTCCTCGGGCACCACGTATTGCATGGCATTGGCGCCGATCAAGGAGCTGAGACCATCCTTCACAGCCGAGTCGCTGTCGTTCAAGGCCGGCAACGGCGTCGACGGCGTGGCGGCGGACGCGGGCACGGGGTGCTCGATGGCCGGCTCGCTGCTGGCTGCGGGCGGCGCCGGTACTGGAACCGGCTCGGAGGGCGGCAGCGTACTGCGGCCGTGGAAGTAGTAGGCAATGCCTATGCCGACGACCAGCACGACGGCAGCAACTCCGATCACCGGTTTGTTCACTATCCAACCCCCGTTATGCGGATACGCCGCATTCTGGCCCAACCGCTGCAAAAAAACAGCGGGCGGGGCTCCGGCTCGGCGCCTCCACCTATCCGCGCGTCGCGGCGGTGCGGATCTGCAGTTCCTTGCGCCGGTAATCGATGATGAGCGTATCGAGCGTGCCGAGCGCGTCCATGCCGATCATCAGAGCGGGCTCGTTCAGCATCTTCCAATACTTGAAGATGTAGATATCCGCGAACGTCACGCCGGCATCGCGCATGAGGATGGGCCCCATGGTAATTGCGGGGGCGCCGATGAGCTCACCGCGCTGCTCGGCCAAGGTTGCGCCGACGATCCGGTCGGGCTTGCCGTGATAGCTGAAACTGCGTTCGTTCAACGCGTTGCGAAGCGCCAGGTTACCGATGGTGCTTTGGCCGCCCGTATCGACGACCGCGTGCGTGTGCACCGGTCCAACCATGGCGTCGACGACGATGAGCTTGCCACCCACCAGCCGGAACGGCACGGTGTAGAACCCTCGGGGCGAGTGCTCGTCGCGCGAGAATGTGATCACGATCTTGTCGTGATGGAAGTCGATGAAGATGCGCTTGTTCTTCAGTCCCTCGGAGCCCAGCACGCCCTCGGCGCCGCCGAGAGCGTCGGGAACGATGGGCAAGATGGGCGAGTCGACGGCGAGATCACCCACACTCAAGGTGTCGACTCGGATGGTCGGCACCGTGGCCTCGCCGGTCACGCCGCGTAGCACGACGGGCGGCGAGTCGCCGGTCGAGAGGCCCAATGCGAGAGCCACCATGGCCGTCACCCCCGAGCTGCTCGCGCCCGTATCGAGAACGAGACGAAAGGGTCCCCGACCATTGATGCGCACCGGTGCCCAGATGCGCCCGATCTGATCGCGCATTGTCGGCGCGACGTAGCGCGGCTCCGGCGCTTCGACCATAAGATCGGCGAGATTATCGATGGCATCGGCGGAGACGGGCGCCGGCTGTGCGCTCGCGGGGGGTGGCAGCGCCTGCACGGTTCCGGGTGCCGAGTGGGGAGCGAGCAAAAGCAATGCTCCGGCCAAACCGGCGACGCCCCAGATGAGGAGTGGATGCGGCTGTCGAGCTCGGTATTGACATTCCATGGTGCGGAGCCAAATTACGCGCTACATCCTCCTATCTTATACGCGCCGGGGGCGGCCGCCGCATGACGAAGCGCTCAAACTTATGCACGGAACTTCTTATTCAGGGTTTTTACCTTGTCGCATTCCGGCCCATTCTGTGCGCACGCTAACGGGTGGAAGACCCTGTTTAGGCTTAATATATCTGGCTATGATGACTCTCGAGCCGACCCGGGCACGGCATGTCTAAAGACCCGCGACGAGTGATCCCCATCAAACTGGAACGGCCCTCCTCGCTGAGCAACGAGGAGCAGGCGGCCGTGCTGCGGGCGTGCGCCGATTCGAAAGACAAGCCGGGCGCCCTCCTCCCCATTTTGCATGCGGTGCAGGACGCCATCGGATTCGTGCCCGCGGAAGCGGTAAGCCAGATCGCCCAGCAGCTCAACCTGTCGCGCGCCGAGGTGCATGGCGTGGTCACGTTCTATCATTATT
>Ga0302324_100023734_pt1 | contig 11845 bp, 11 predicted proteins | sample Palsa_T0_1_FD_201949 | JGI IMG/M metagenome (GOLD analysis project Ga0302324, IMG submission 201949) | Peat permafrost microbial communities from Stordalen Mire near Abisko, Sweden - Palsa_T0_1 | ecosystem: Environmental > Terrestrial > Soil > Palsa > Peat permafrost | place: Sweden: Abisko... | reverse complement strand
TCATCGCCGAAGGGGTGGATGTGATCGCGTTTTCACCTGTGGTGGAGACAGGATTTGAGCCAGTGTTGCAGGAAGCGAAGAAGGCCGGAATTCCTGTGGTGCTTTCGGACCGCGCGGTGAAGGTTTCAGATCCGTCGCTTTATGTTTCCTTTCTCGGTTCGGATTTCATCGAGGAAGGCCGACGCGCAGGCAACGCGGCGGTGAAGCTAACCGACGGGAAAGCGAACATCGCTGAATTGGTCGGCACTGTCGGATCAGCGCCGGCAATTGATCGCAAGAAGGGCTTCGAGGAAGTATTGGCGACTCATCCGGATATGAAGATCATCATGTCCCAGAGCGGCGACTTCACCCGAGCCAAAGGCAAAGAGGTGATGGAAGCATTCTTGAAAGCGCCCAACGCCAAGGATATCAACCTGCTGTTTGCCCACAATGACGACATGGCATTGGGAGCGATCCAGGCGATGGAAGAGGCTGGCATCAAGCCCGGGGTGGATATAAAGATTGTCTCGATTGACGGCGTCAGAGGCGCCTTCGAGGCGATGAAAGAGGGCAAGTTGAACGTCACCGTGGAGTGCAATCCACTTCTAGGGCCGCAGCTCTTTGACCTGATCGAGGCAGCCGCCGCTAAAAAAGAAGTGCCGAAGCGCGTAGTAACCCAAGAAGGGGTTTACGACCAATCCCAAGCCGCCGCCGAGCTCCCAAAAAGACAGTACTAAGATCACATCCTGAAGTCTCAAACCGGGCGCTCGAACCAAATGGACGAGCGCCCGAATTTTGTAGTTATATCGCGACGTGGCTACTCCACTCTTAGAGGTAAAGGCTCTCAGCAAAGGGTTTCCTGGCGTCAAGGCACTGGATGCGGTCGACTTGACGGTGCAAGCCGGCGAGATCCATGCCCTCATGGGCGAAAACGGGGCCGGGAAAAGCACGTTCATCAAAGTCTTAACCGGGGTCTTTCCTCGAGACGCCGGAGAAACGCGGTTGGAGGGCAAGATGATAGCGCCGAAAGCGCCGCGCGAAGCGGAAATGCTCGGAATGAGCACTGTTTATCAGGAGGTGAATCTGATTCCTCACTTATCGGTCGCCGAGAACATTTGCCTTGGGCGCCAACCGACCTGGTTTGGCGCCATCCGTTGGGCTGCTATCACCAGGCGAGCCCGGGCCGCGCTTGCCCGGCTCGACCTCTCTCTGGACCTTAAGCGCCAGCTCTCGTCGTATTCGATCGCCATTCAGCAAATGGTGGCCATCGCCCGTGCTCTCGATATCTCCGCCAAACTGCTGATTTTGGACGAACCGACGTCAAGTCTCGATAAGTTGGAGGTCGAAGAGTTGTTCAAGAAACTTCGGAAACTCCGGGAAGGTGGTCTCGGTATAATTTTCATCACCCATTTTCTCGATCAAGTTTACGAGATTTCTGACCTCATCACCGTATTACGAAACGGCCACCGAGTCGGTTGTTACGCAACCAAGGACCTTCCTCGTATCAAGCTTGTTTCCCATATGATCGGCAAGGACGTCCAAGAGGTCGAAGCCTTGGGGCAGAAGCGAGCGAGCACCGCGACCATCCGGTCTAATCGGCCAATGCTTGAAGCGAAAGGGCTGGGCCGGAAAGGGTTCATTCAACCGCTTGATCTCGAAATCAGGCCGGGCGAAGTGTTAGGGTTGGCGGGCTTGCTCGGTTCTGGAAGAACCGAAACGGCGCGCCTCCTTTTTGGAGTCGACCGGCCGGATCAGGGCACGATCTTGATTGATGGCCGGGCCGTGAAGTTCAATTCGCCGCGTGCCGCGATTCGCTGCCGCATCGCCTTGACTCCGGAAGACCGAAAGGTGGCCGGGATTATTCCCAACCTCACCGTACGGGAGAATATTATTTTAGCATTGCAGGCCAGCCGAGGAACCTGGCGGCGTTTATCGGTTCCCGAGCAGGAAAAACTCGCTGACCGCTTTATTCGATCGCTTGACATCAAGACTCCCAGTCGGGAGCAGTTACTTCGGAATCTCAGTGGTGGAAATCAACAAAAGGCATTGCTTGCCCGGTGGCTTGCGACCGAACCGAAGTTGTTTATTCTCGACGAGCCTACTCGCGGAATCGATGTCGGAGCGAAAGCCGAGATTGAGAAGCTGATTCAATCACTTCGGCAAGAAGGTCTTGCCGTGCTTTTTATTAGTTCGGAACTGGAAGAAATTGTCCGGCAAAGTCAGCGCGTCGTGATTTTACGTGATCGCCGAAAGGTCGGGGAACTGGCAGAGGCCGAGATTTCGGCGGAAGCCATTATGCAATCCATCGCAACTGCGGATACGGAGCGGACGGTCGCATGATCAATTGGGTCTCTGACCTGCTGTTCTGGCTATTCTTCGGCGCAATTCTTTACTCGTTGCGCCACCAAAGAATCTTCTGGACGGTTGGAGCGCTCGGGTTGCTCATGCTTTTCAATCAGTTTTTCACCCCTGGTTTCTTTCATGTCCAGTTGTTGGACGGACATTTCTACGGTTCACGGATCGACGTGCTCAACCAGGGAGCGAAGGTGATGCTCTTGTCCCTTGGCATGGTACTAGTAATCGCGACGGGTGGTGTCGATCTTTCGGTCGGCGCCGTGATGGCAATCTCCGCTGCGGTGTCCTCCCGGTTGCTGGTGACCGAGCATCAGCCCGCCGGGATTGCCATTGCGGCTGCTCTGCTCATCTCTGTGGTGGCCGGCGCTTGGAACGGCCTGCTGGTCGCTGGATTCGGAATTCAGCCAATCATCGCAACATTGGTGTTGATGGTTGCCGGGCGCGGTGTTGCCCAGCTAGTCACGGAAGGACAGATCATTAACTTCCTGGATCCGACCATGGTCTATCTGGGGAACGGCCACCTCTTTGCCTTGCCATTTACTGTGACGCTGGTCCTCGTGATGCTCATACTTACCCTTTTCCTGGTCCGGCGTACTGCCCTCGGACTCTTTATTGAATCAGTGGGCGATAACTACGAGGCGAGTCGTTACTCCGGGATTAACGCCATGCAGGTAAAGTTCTTGGTCTACACTTTTTCCGGGTTCTGCGCAGGACTCGCCGGCTTGGTGGCGTGCTCGAATATCAAAAGCGCGGATGCAAACAATATCGGCCTCTATCTGGAGTTGGATGCGATCCTGGCTGTCGTAGTCGGTGGTACATCCTTGGTGGGCGGTCGCTTCTATCTCGTGGGTGCCGTCGTCGGTGCGCTGTTTATCCAGGCACTTACCACGACATTATACGCCCGAAATGTGAGCTCCGACGTCTCCCCTGTACCAAAAGCCCTGGTTATCATCGCCGTTTGTCTTTTCGAAAGTGATGTCTTCCGCGCGCGAATGGCGCCGCTCTTTCGGCCTCTAGGAAGGATTTTTAAGCCACTTGGCTCCCGACTACCGCGTAAACTTGTTACTGCTCTACGGCATGATTCACCTGAACCCTAAGTACATCCCACTCCTCGCGACAGCTGCCGTACTGATTGCGGTCTTTGGTACCGGCTCTTTTCTTTATCCTAATTTCGGTACCCCCCGCGTGATCGTAAACCTATTGGGCGATGGCGCATTCGTCGGTGTGGCAGCCGTGGGAGAGTCGTTCGTAATTCTGTCCGGTGGAATCGATCTTTCGGTCGGTTCGATGGTGGCCTTCGTTGGCATACTGATCGCCCGGCTTTTGCAGGCTGGATTCGACCCGTTCCTGGCGATGGGAGTTGCGCTGGGTATCGGAACGGCCGCCGGGGCTATTATGGGTTGCTTGATCTATTTTTTCGAAATGCCTCCCTTTCTGGTCACACTCGCCGGCCTCTTTTGTTTGCGCGGCCTCGGTTTTTTGATCCACCCCGAATCCATTGGGATCGACCATCCATTCTACGCCGAATTCCTGCCGCAGCTTTCGATCCTGGTTGCTCCAAAGGCGGTGCTGCCGTTCACCGCTATTTGTTTCCTGGCATCGGTCATCGCTGGAACTTTCGTCGCGGGTTTCACACGATTCGGTCGGTACGTTTACGCGATCGGATCGAGCGAAAGCTCCGCTCGGCTGATGGGCGTACCGATTGGACGAACGAAAATCACGACCTACGCGCTCGCGGGTTTTTTCTCCGCGTGTGGAGGAGTCGTTTCTACGTTCTACATGCAGTCCGGCAATCCCGCATCGTTTGTCGGTCTTGAATTGGATGCGATCGCCGCAGTCGTCATCGGCGGAACGCTGCTCACCGGGGGTGTCGGGTACATCCCAGGAACTCTGATGGGCATCCTCATTCTCGGCCTGATCCAAACCATCATCACGTTTAACGGCACGCTGAACAGTTGGTGGACGAAAATCGTCATCGGCGCCCTGCTTTTGATCTTCATCGTGTTACAAAGACTGATTTCCAGACATGCGACCCAACCTGCTTGAGGTGAAACGCAGATTGCCAACTGATTACTAATCTCCATGGAATGGCTCTTCTGGGCGGTACTTTCGGCGTTGTTTGCAGGAGTCACCGCGATCCTCGCAAAAATTGGAGTGGCCGAGATCAACTCAAATGTAGCGACAGCAATTCGTACAACGGTGATCCTCCTTTTCGCCTGGACCATCGCCCTCGTAACGACCAGGGGAAGCGAAGTTTGGTCCATCGGAAGGAAAACATGGATTTTCCTAATTCTCTCCGGCATCGCGACCGGGCTTTCCTGGCTCTGTTATTTTCGGGCACTGCAGCTAGGCGAAGTTTCCAAGGTGGCTCCAATCGATAAGTTGAGCGTCGTCGTTGCTATCGCGCTGGCAATCGGGTTTTTGGGAGAAAAGTTGAACTTGCGCGGTGGGATCGGGGCCGGACTGATTGTCTTGGGCGCGATCGTGCTCGCTTGGCGGTAGTCCGCAATCAGTGCGTCGCTTCGGCCTTCCCGTGATTCTTGCGAGCCAGGCATCTAAGCCCCGAAGAGCTGCGCAGTACTCAATAGAAGGGGTTCTCCAAAATGACGATCATCTCCACATTCGGCACGCAGTCAAACTCAGACATCGAAGTTTGGAATTCGCTTGATTGTTTCTCGGTTCCGGGGCCTTGATCTATGGGCGCGGCTCAAACGCTTACATCCGAGGTGGCTTGGAGCGATTTCATCAGATCGATTCAGGCGAACAACGGAGATCGCAAACGAGGCCGCATATGCGGTATGACGAGGCCGGTTCAGGAATCCGACAATGAGTTTGAAGCAGGGTTGATAAACCGAATTGCCGAAGGCGACGATTCGGCGTTTGACGCACTCTATAAGCGGTTCTCAGGGGCCCTCTACGGGATGGCGTACCGAATAATGAATGACGCCAAAGAGGCAGAGGACGTTTTACAGGAGGGATTCACCTACATCTGGCGGAAAGCCGCGACCTACGACCCGAATCGAAGCAGCCCATTTGGCTGGGCTGCGATGATCACTCGGAACAAAGCGATCGATCGGCTGCGGGTTCGCCAGCGGATGGAAAAGCTCCGCGAAAGGGTCACTTCTGAAGAGTGTTATGAGAACCAAGATGAGACCTCTGCGAACGAACCGACGCTTCGCGAACGCGGTGCATTGGTTCGTTCGGCTCTCCAGCAGATTCCGCAGGAGCAGCGGCAAGCGCTGGAGCTCTCCTTTTTCGGCGGGTTGACACACGAGCAGATTGCAGAGCGACTCGACACGCCGCTGGGAACCATCAAAGCGCGAATTCGACGCGGACTTCTTCGATTACGTGACTGTTTGAAGGAGGGATTGTGATCGACGAATCCAAACAGGATTTGCTTGTCCAGTACCTCCTCAACGAGGTGGACTCGTCGACGGCGGAAAAAATTCGCGCGGAACTCGAAACTAACGCCGAGCTGCGGGATTTTGTGCGGGAAACGGAAGATGCATTTGCGTCGATTGCCTACGCTGCGCCGCCGATCGCGCCGCCCGTCGGGCTCTCGCAACGGATTCTTCAATTGGAACGAAACGTCCCAAGGGTCGCTTCGACTCCGCCTCGTTCGAAGATAATCTGGCTGGTCCTACCCTGGGCGTTAGCAGCATGTTTTGCGATCGCCTGTGTCGTCCTTGGTCTGGAGCGAACACGACTGCAGAATAGAACCGAGCAGGCCGGGCAGGAACTATTGGCGCTCCAACAAAAGGATGACCGGGCCGAGGAGGAGTTGGCGATGCTCCAGAAAAAAAATGTGCTTGCAGAGGTCAAGATCGCGACGTTGAAAGCGCAAGTCGCGTCATACGAGACGGCTTCTGCCGTAGTTGTCTGGGACAAAGATCAAAAGAACGGAGTCCTCCAGTTGGATAAATTGCCTCCGCCTGCGCCTGGAAAAGACTATCAATTGTGGGTGATCGATCCGAAAATAGAGCACCCGGTCAGCGCAGGAATCCTCGCGGTCCCGAATAATGGGTTGATTCGCGCTGCCTTTCACCCGGCGAGTCCAATTGAATCCGCTGCTGCATTCGCAATCAGCGTCGAAAAAGCAGGCGGTGCGCTCAAGCCGGAGGGCCAAATCATTCTCGTCGGCAAGTAAAACGCCGGAAGTAGGATCGCGGCGAGCGTGATGCAATCCCTAGCCCGCAAAAATCACCCGAATCCCGGAGCGAGGAGCTCATTGCGGGCTAGAAAGCTCTTAAACAGACGCTGCGCGTCACTTTAAGAGCCGTTATTGAAAGACGGAAAACCAGACAACCTGTTTGAACTCTTATCTCGAAAAACAGCAGCGGAATCTTCCGGCGTAGCCGGAGAATTCCGCTGCCAGAGCCTGCATCAATCACAGATCTCTAAAGGTTTGTGATTGATGCAGGCTAGCGCCGGCGCCATACCAACAAATGCAGTTCTTCTGATGGACCCCGCTTCAATCAGTGCCCTATCAGTTCTCGGCGGCTCACTCGTCGGCGGGCTGACTTCCCTGGCAAGCACCTGACTTACGCAGCAGCACCTGGATCGGCGCGAACTGCTCGCCAAGCAGATCTCCGACCGCGAGACGCTTTACGCCACCTTCATTTCCGAAGCCTCCCGCGCGGTGATCGATTCGCTTGCCCACAGCCTCGACCGGATGGAGGGACTGGTCCCGCTCTACGCCTTGGTCGGTCGCATTCGCCTCAGCTCTTCAGAGACCGTGGTGACTGCCGCTGAGAAAGTGCTAGCGGAAATCGTCGCGGGATATGCCCGCCCCAACTTAACAGCGCCGCAGTTCCAGGAGATGGCCATCGGCCCACGAGACCAACGGCAGGCCGACCCGCTTGCGGAATTCAGTCGCGTATGCCGCGAAGAACTGCGTGCTCTGGGCGCACGCGAGAACTTTCCGCGCACAAGGAAGCAGCAGTCACCGCAATAGAAAACGCTAGCCCACCCGCCGTCTAGTGAATCGTCCCAACGGTATGCCTCCCACTTATGTCTTGAAACTGTCACCGGAAACAGATTGTCCGTCGTCGCCTGCTCTGAAATATTGCCGGTTACGATCGAGATGAAATCAACAGCAACACAGCTTGGCGCACCGGAGATCAAGCGTACTTTCAGCTGGGTGGACATTGTCGTCCTTCTTGGAGTCTTCGGACTGCTCTGGACGGTTCTGCATTTTGGCCGGGGGATGGTGACACACTTCGACGAAAGTCAGTCTACCGCCATCTCGACGGACATTTGGAATATCCCGTACTATGCCGGAAGAACTGTCCTGAGGATGTGGATTGCATTCGGCTTCTCGCTGCTGTTCACATTCTCCGTTGGATATGCTGCGGCCAAGAACCGCGTCGCACGAGCCGTGATTCTACCGGCACTCGATATCCTGCAATCCGTTCCGGTGCTTGGTTTTCTATCGATCACAGTCACGGGCTTTATGGCTCTCTTTCCTGGAAGTCTGCTCGGTGTGGAATGCGCAAGCATCTTTGCGATTTTTACCGGTCAGGTTTGGAACATGGCTTTCGGCTTTTATCACTCACTTGTCACCATTCCGAAGGACCTCCGGGAGGCAGCGACCAACTTCCGGTTATCGCGTTGGCAGCAGTTCGGAACGCTCGAAGTACCTTCATCGATGCACAGCCTGATCTGGAACTCGATGATGTCTTTCGGCGGCGGTTGGTTCTTTGTCGCGCAAAGCGAGGCCATCACCGTCCTGAATAAGAACATTAAGTTACCCGGGCTTGGCTCCTACATGGCGACCGCAGTCGAAAAAGGAGATAACACCGCTGCAATCTGGGCGATCGTGGCAATGCTGGCGGTCATTCTCGCATCGGACCAGCTCATCTGGCGCCCGCTCTTAGCCTGGGCTGACAAGTTCAAAATGGAGCTGGTCGAGTCTGGAGATGCGCCTCAGTCCTGGCTCTACACCTTCCTTCGACGTGCCTACCTCTTTGACTGGGTCGAAGAAAAAATTTCGCAGCCGATCTCGGATGCTTTCGTCCGGCTAAAGAAAAGGTTGGGCGCACTCGATGCCATACCCGTACGGCCGAGGAAGGCGGCGGCTCGATGGATTCCCAGGCTCCTGGGTCTCATCATGGGATTCTGGCTCGTTTATCAGATGATCCTCGGAGCGATCGCGGCTGCCGACGCTGTTTACAATCATGTCAGCTGGCATCAGTTTCTTCATCTTTGTTTCCTGGGATCGTTAACCATGGGGCGAGTCGCCGTGATGACCATTGTTGCGACTTTGGTTTGGACGCCGATCGGTGTTTGGATCGCGGCCAAACCGAATGTTGCCCGCATCGCTCAGCCGTTCGCGCAAATAGCCGCTTCGTTCCCGGTCAATATGACCTTTCCTTTCGTGGTCGGCTTTTTTGTCGCGGCGCACATCAGCATTGACTGGGGCAGCATTCTCCTCATCGCGATGGGCACTCAGTGGTACATTCTGTTTAATGTGATCGCCGGTGCGATGGCCATCCCGAGCGACCTCAAGGAAGCGGCAAGGACCTATGGATTACGTGGCTGGTCGCTCTGGCGCACGTTGATTCTGCCGGCCATCTTCCCGTTTTGGGTGACCGGCGCCTGCACTGCGGCCGGCGGCGCATGGAACGCCAGTATTGTCGCTGAACTGGCCACCTGGGGAGACACCACCCTGAAGGCGGATGGTTTGGGCGCCTACATTGCCGAAGTCACTCAGAAGGGGGATACGCCGATGATCATCTCCAGCATTGCGGTGATGTGTATTTTTGTCGTGATTACCAACAAGCTGATCTGGCGCAGGCTTTACGAGTACGCTGAAAAACGTTTTCATCTGGATTGAAAGAGATGACACCGACTCTCACGCCAACCCCACCGGGGACTGCGCTCCACCAATCCGTGATCGCCGAACTCTGCAATGTCACGAAGACCTACGCCGTCGCAGGTGGCCGGGAACTCAAAGTGCTCGATCAGATCGACCTGGCGGTCCATGATGGAGAATTGTTGGCGCTCTTAGGTCAATCTGGTTCCGGAAAATCGACCTTGCTAAGATGTCTCACCGGTTTGGCAGCGCCCACCACTGGCCGCGTATTGGCTTACGGCAAGATCCTCGAGGGCATCAATCCGTACGCTTCGATCGTTTTCCAGACTTTTGCACTTTACCCGTGGCTGACCGTCGAGCAGAACGTCGCCGTTGGTCTGATGTCGAAACTGGTGACTCGCGCCGAAAAAGAGGCTGCTGTCGAGAAAGCAATCGATCTGATTGGCTTGAATAATTATCACGACGCGTATCCGCGCGAAATTTCGGGAGGGATGCGACAGCGCGTGGGTATAGCCCGGGCTCTTGTCGCCGAACCGAAGATCCTATGCCTCGATGAAGCTTTCAGCGCTTTAGATGTTCTCACCGCCGAGAATCTTCGCAACGAAGTGATGACCCTCTGGAAGGAGCAGGCTACCACTTTGAAAAGCATCTTCATGGTGACCCATAACATCGAGGAGGCTGTTGAGATGGCGACACGGATTTGCGTCCTCTTTCCGCACCCTGGCCGTCTCGGTCTGGTGATGGAAAACAACCTTGCCTATCCGCGCAACCAGAATGACCCGGAATTTCAGCGCCTGGTCAAAGTGATTCACGAAACGATCACGATGCAGGCTTTGCCGGATCATCCCCCAGAGCCGCCTCCGGTTTCCGGTAGACCCATTTCCAGGGCGCGGACCCGGCTTGAATCGATACCGACCGTCCCGGTAGGACGGATTCTTGGGTTGCTGAGCATTCTTCACGATCATCCGGAACTGGACAACGTCTACGACATCGCGAACGAGATCGGCAAAGACTACGGCGAGACGATTTCACTGGTGAAAGCAACGGAAATCCTCGAGTTTGTCGATACGCCGAAGGACGAGGTTCGTTTCACTGAGCTTGGCAAGAAATTCATCGCCGCGGACAGCGATACGCGTAAGCAGATCTTTGCTGAACAGGTTCAAAAGCTCCGGTTGTTTCACATCATTCTCGGCTATCTGGAAGTCCAGGAGGAAATCGATAGTGAAACGGTCATGAAAGATATCGCGACCGCTTTACCCTACGAGAACGCTGAGAATGTCCTCCAGACCATGATCGCTTGGGGAAGATACGCCGGCCTGATGGACTACGACGCGAATACCGAGATGGTCACTCGACCGGAAAAGGAGATCGAGAAAGAGGAAGAAAAAAAGGAAGAAGCTGGGGTGTAGCGCGGAGGCAGGAATTCAGGAGTTGCAGGAGTTCAGGAGCTTGTCGGAAAATTTGTGTGTGGGTCACATCCTAGAGAGTAAAGATGGAAGTGACTAAAAAGGAAGTACGAGGAGAGAACAACGAGGTAGAACGGCCGGAAATCGATTCGGCGGTCATCGAGGAACTGATGAAGGGTTATATCCGGCTGCCCTCCGATCTGACAGGGCCTGGAGGGATCGTGGAAGAGTTGCACAAGCGACTCTACGAGCGAGTGCTTGGAGCCGAACTGACGCATTACTTAGGTGAGACGTTTCTTTAAAACTCAGTGTCGTCCCAATTTTCGGAATGGCTCGCCATCGGTTGGCAATTGCGTATCATCAGCTTCCTTTTTCCTTCGCAGAAATAATCGTCGATATGGCAAGGATGGCGAATCGCGTAAAGCCTCTGCCACGATCCTGCTGGGCGGCATTCTGAAAAGACTTAGCTGGAGGATGATCGCACCGGCAAATATGATGACAACTCAACCGATGGGGTGGGAGAAGCTTTGCGGTTGCGCCTTTCTCCTGTCGGCTCTCCTCCGGCACGCCGCGACGACCGGTCGTCGCCTACTCAGTATAGAATCCACCAAGAACTTCCCCGGTTGAAAGATCGATACGCTCAACGGATACAACCTGAGACTGCCTATCGTTACCGCGTACAGCAAGAAACATGCTCTCCGCTCTTGATTCGTGAGCGGAGATTTTTCCATTCTGATGTCGCAGAGTTACCCGGTAGAGATTCGGTTCAAGATAAATATGCGAGCGAATATGCTGTTTTTTGGTCATGTCGTACCTCCTTGTGATCCGCAAAACTGACTCTCAAATTTAAGTCAGGTTTTCCGATTGCTGCCATACCCATTGCGACCTCCTGCGATTGGTTATTGATATGACCATTTCCAGCGTCTACGCCAGTCTGACGGTGAGCCGGTCAAACACTTGAATGACCTACTGAAGATCAGTACCGACAGCTACAGGGGGAATGCCAGAGCCATCGATAACGTAATGATGTTCTCTAACGCTTGAAGAGTGAAAGTCTGATATTCGATAGACAATGTAAATAAATTGCACGCTCCATGTTTACGTTAAAATAGCGAAAACTTATGAACATGATGCGGTGTGTAAGACCGGCATTAAGCATCCAAGCATAAACAAGAATCAAACCGACTATAGCGAGACCAACCTTTCTAATTGCCTGAGTTGTGACAATCGAAGGTGCGCTATAGACTGACTGTACAGCGGCTGGTAATAGGCATCATCACGGCGACGAAGA
>Ga0302324_100023733_pt1 | contig 11846 bp, 11 predicted proteins | sample Palsa_T0_1_FD_201949 | JGI IMG/M metagenome (GOLD analysis project Ga0302324, IMG submission 201949) | Peat permafrost microbial communities from Stordalen Mire near Abisko, Sweden - Palsa_T0_1 | ecosystem: Environmental > Terrestrial > Soil > Palsa > Peat permafrost | place: Sweden: Abisko... | reverse complement strand
TGACCAGCGCCGAGGTTCTGGTACTGGACGGAGGCACCGCCGCCTGGCGCGCCGCCGGCCATCCCACGGTGGCCAATCGAGCCGACCCGCCCGACGATGCCTGTATCGACTTTTATTTACGCGCCTACGATCGGAATTCAGGTGTTGAGGAGGCGATGAACGCGTATTTGACCTGGGAGATCGACCTCGTGAACGAAATCCAGCGGGATGGCACGATTGCGTTTGGAGTGGCTGCCTCGCACTAAGAGCTTCCAGCCGGGCCGGCTTGCCGCGGCTGCGCTGGACCTGTTGTTGCCGCCCTCATGCGTACTTTGTTTTACCGCGGTCGACGCTCCCAGGCTGCTCTGCGGTGACTGTTTTGGAAAACTCAGCGTTATCAGCGAACCCTGGTGCGGCTGCTGCGGCGCGCCATTCGAGCTGGCGTGGCATGCCGTGGAGGGTGGCCTATGTCAGCGCTGCATCGATGCGCCGCCGCCGTTCGAACGGGCACGCGCGGCATTGAACTACGACGACGCCTCACGCCGCCTGGTGCTACCGTTCAAGCACGGCGATCGCATCGAGTTCGCTTCGGTACTTGCCCGATTGATGGCGCAGGCGGGGGCAAAGTTGTTGCGGGAGGCCGACGTGATCGTTCCGGTCCCGTTGCATCGGCGCCGTTTATTTGTTCGTCGATACAATCAGGCAGCGTTGTTGGCACAGGCGCTGGCGGCCATGACGGGGCGGGAGGCGATCCTGGATGCGCTCGCGCGATCGCATGCGACACGCAGTCTTGACGGCAAATCGGCGGCCGAGCGGTGGAATGAAGTCGCGAATGCGTTCGCGGTACGGCCTCGGCGGGCACATCTGATTGAGGGCCGACGGATTTTGTTGATCGATGACGTGATGACCTCGGGTGCGACCACGAGCGCGTGTGCCGACCGGCTACTCGAGGCCGGCGCCAATGCGGTCGACGTGCTGGTATTGGCCCGCGTCCCGGACCCGCGTTCGAAGCCTGTCGCGCGGCGATCCTACAAAAGGCGAAAGCGGGCCGCGGCGGAGGTCGATTGACGGTCAAACGGGTCCGTCAATGCAGCGGGCCTGAGATGAGCACCGATGCGACTGCCGTCACCGCGACCAGTACCATCGCCACCAGGAACGGCACGATCTGGCTCACGCTTTGCGTGCGCGGTGACATGGTCCGTTCCACCATCGTTGGGATCGTTGTCGTGCTCATGGCGTTTCTCTCTTTCCAGGCAAAAGGTTCGGGCGCGAGACTGCCCGGCGATCCACCGCACCGCATTGATCCGGATCAATCATAACGAGACCGTTTTAACTGGCTGTTTACGCCATCGAGCGTTCATCTCGGTCTTGATCCAAGTTGTCGGGCGGGTTACAGGTGAATAACCATCGGTTTTGCGTCGGTGGTCGTTCGTCTGGGCTGCTGCCCAGTGGACGGAGTGCAACAACGAGCAGGGATCACATGAACCCGCGAACAGGCAGCGATGCCGCGGAGCCTCCCAGTCGGCGCTTACGGCTGATTGAGGGGAACACGACGGCGGAGATGGCCCGGGACTGGCGTGTGACGGTCTTCCTCAGGTCAGACATCGTCTGAGGGGAGCGGCCGCGACCTCTGCCGGGCTCGGACATAACCGAGACTGCGACAGGAGGGGCGCGATGACAGGCGATACCATTCACCAGGAGACCAGCCCGCCGCATGATCGGCTCGTGCGACCGCGCGCGCCGGCGACCGGAGCACGCTGATGGACGACGGACCTAGTACGGGCCGGTCCATCAGGGCCGGCCCAGTGGAAAGGGACCCGCGGTAGAGGCGCTCGCATCGCCTTTCACCGCTCGGCCCGCGGATGGAAGGATGTGCATTTGAGCAAAGCGACGACGCCAGCCGTGCCACCTTCCGTCCCAAGGGTGAAACGTGCACCCCGGCGGGTTGGGCACACGAAGGTGGTGTTGCGCCGCCGGGTTTCGCATTTTCTGATGGTCGCCGGACCTGGCCTGATCGTGATGGTAGCCGATAACGATGCCGGCGCGATCTCGACCTATACCGAAAGCGGCGCGCGGTTTGGGACCTCGTTGCTTTGGCTGATGGTGCTGTTACTTCCTGTTACTTATTTCATTCAGGAGATGGTCGCGCGCCTGGGCATCGCGACCGGCGAGGGGCTCGCGTCAATTATCTATGAGCGGTTCGGCGTCTGGTGGGGCCGGTTTTGCCTTCTCGATCTGCTGGCGGTGAATTTTCTGACCCTGGTGACCGAATTCGCCGCGGTCGCGCTGGTGGCGAAGCAACTCGGCTACTCACCGTCTGTCGCCGTGCCGATGGCCGCGATCGGGCTTATCTTATTGGTCGGAACCGGCAGCTACCGGCGATGGGAGCGGATGACGCTGCTGTTGTGCGGGCTCAATCTCGCCTGGCTCTGGCTTGCCGGTGTCGTGCGGCCCGACTGGGGTTCAGCCGCTTTCGACAGCATGGTGCCGACTGTACCGCCAGGAGGACTGACCGGCGATCTGGTGTTTCTCGTGGTCGCGATCGTTGGCACAACGATCGCACCGTGGCAGCTGTTCTTTCAGCAATCGTGCGTTGCGGACAAACGGCTGCGCTTCGCCGATCTGAAGGCAGCCCGTTTGGACACCGCGATAGGGGCGGTCGCGATCAGCATTTTCGCCGCGTGCATGATGCTGATCGGCGACGCGATGTTCCGCGGCGGCCTGCGTTACGACGATCCGGCGCAAATGGCTTCGGCGCTGGAACCGTTGATCGGCCGCTTCGGCCGTCTCGCGCTGCTGCTGTTGATCCTGAACTCCGCCGTGCTCGGGGCGACCGCCATCTCGCTTTCCTCCGCCTGGGCCTGGGGCGAGGTGATGGGCTGGAAAAATACGCTTCAGGCGCGGCTGACCGAGGCGCCCGGGTTCTATTCCGCCTATGCCGTATGCACCGCCGCCGCGGCGGGCCTGACATTGATCCCGGGCGCACCGCTGCAGGAAATCATCCTGTGGGTGCAAGTGCTGGCGGGGATCATGTTGCCGGCGGCGGTCGTGCTTCTGCAACTGTTGCTGAACGACCGGGAGATGCTTGGTGCGCGATTTGTTAACCGACGGTGGAACAATGTCGTGAACTGGAGCGTAATCGCATTGTTGTTCGGCCTGTCCTTTGTCCTCGCCGTGCGGGCACTGCTGCCTGCGGGGGCGTCGTCGTCGTCGTTGTTGTACTAAGACCTTGGGAGTTTGATGATGTCTGATTACCCTTCACCAATCTCCGGGTCGATGCAGCCACATCATGCGGTTCATCCGTTGCATGCTCCGCATGCGGTTCATCCGTTGGATGCTCCGCCGGAACAGAAATTGTTTCATGCTGAACTAGGTCGAATGGCCTTGACTCTTCGTGTAAAAGTCGCTCTTTTTATTTTGCAGGGCTACTTGGGAGTCATGGTCCTGCTGGTAGGCTGGCGATTGATAGCGGGCACGTGAAGCGTTCGGTACGGAACGGATGATGCGGTCCCCTGATAGGTCGGACGGCGGGCCCCGGCTATTGGGTATACATTCTGTCCAAACCGTAACGTGGCCGCAGGGGAACTGACAGGCGGCGTGGCGCATGGTTGCGGGACGCATTGCCCAGATGCGGACTGGCGACCGGCGCGGCGTCTTGAACCTTCTGCGTCCCCCCAGCGGTTCGCTTTGTTTGCCGCCCGGTCGCCACCGGATGCTCCTGCCAGGTATCGTTACGATTGGATTCCAGGAAAGGTTGGGACAATGGCGACGACCGAAACAGCGGAAAGTCTTGTAAATGTCCTGCGGGATACCATCGTCGCGCTCGTGCGACAGGATGGCCCCGACCTGTCTGCACGCCAGTTTGGCGTGTTCCTGACCTGCTATTTGGAAGGCGACGCACAGACCGTTCGCGGTCTCGCCTCCACGCTTGACGTGTCAAAGCCGGTGATATCCCGCGCGCTGGACCGTCTCGCGGACTTCGATCTGGTCCGGCGGAAGGCCGACCCGACAGACCGCCGCAGCGTGCTCGTGCAGCGCACGCCGGCGGGCACGGCTTATTTGAAGGATATACGCGGCATTCTGCGCGACGCATCGAACGGCAAGAGCCGCCGCTAGGGTCCGTCATGCATGACGCGACGCGGCCGGCGCCCTGGGCAGGCTCCAGGCACCGCGGGAAGGTCGCGCTCTATCGCGATCTGGCCGCAGAGCTGGACGCTCTGCTGACGGGCGAAATCGATGCGACAGCCAATGCCGCCAACGCCGCCGCCGCGATCTTTCACTCGCTGCCTCGTCTCAATTGGGCCGGGTTTTACTTTCTGCGTGACGAAACGCTGGTGCTCGGTCCATTTCAGGGGCGCCCGGCGTGCATCCGCATTCCACTGGGCGCGGGTGTGTGCGGCACGGCCGCGCGAGAGCGGCGGTCGATCCTGGTACCAAATGTCGAGGCATTCCCCGGTCATATCGCTTGTGATACCGCATCAAGGTCGGAACTTGTCGTTCCGCTGCTTCGCGATGGAGCTGTGACGGGCGTGCTGGACCTCGATAGTCCTGATCTCGACCGCTTCGACGGCGAGGATCAGGCCGGGTGCGAGGCGCTCGCGGCCGTCGTGGCTCGGCATTTGGCGCGATCCGTGCTTTTGTGATCGTGCCGCGCTCTCGCGGCGTCCATTCATTCAACAGAGGACAAGCCATGCTCGTCGATCACCGCACCTATACGGTCAGGCCAGGAACCATGGCCAAACAAATGGCGCTCTATCAGGAATACGGTTGGAAGCCGCAAACTCGTCACCTTGATCAGCCGCTCGCGTATCTCATCACCGAGTCAGGCGAAGTGAACACTTATGTGCATATCTGGGTTTACAAAGACGCGGCGGACCGGGCAGCGAAGCGCGCCGCGATGGCGGCTGATCCGGAATGGCATATTTTCATGCAGAAAGGCGCCGAGGCCGGGTATCTGATAGCACAGCGCAACAATCTGATGAACGACGCGCCGTTCGCCCCCATCACCCGCTGATATCCGATTACCCGCTGATATTTGGGTCGCGTCAGGTGTCGGCTTCCGAGCGAGGCCGACGCCGCCGCCGAACGGCTGCTCGCCGCCGTTCGCGATCTTTCCGCGATGACATGACACCACCCCTCGCCACGGACGCGAAATTAGCCTATCAACCGGGCATGAATCGGCCCAACAAAATCGCGACTGAGACCTTGTGAGCGAGACCCCAGGCTCCAGTCCCCCGAGCCCTCCGGACGACAGGCAGCCGGTCACGCTCGAAGATGAGATGAGGCGTTCGTACCTCGATTACGCGATGAGCGTGATCGTGGCGCGAGCGTTGCCTGATGCCCGCGATGGGTTGAAGCCGGTGCACCGGCGCATCCTGTTCGGGATGCAGGAGGCGGGGTACACGCCGGACCGCGCCTATCGTAAATCCGCCCGTGTCGTCGGCGACGTCATGGGTAAGTACCATCCGCACGGCGACTCGGCGATCTACGATGCCATGGTGCGGATGGCGCAGTCATTCTCGATGCGCGTGACGCTGATCGATGGGCAGGGCAATTTCGGCTCGGTCGACGGCGATAACCCGGCGGCGATGCGATATACCGAGGTGCGGCTCGCGCGTTCCGCGATGCTGCTGCTGGAGGACATCGATCGCGATACGGTCGATTACTCGCCGAACTACGACGAGTCGGAGAAAGAGCCGAAAGTCCTCCCGGCGCGCTTCCCCAATTTGCTGATCAATGGCGCCAGCGGGATCGCGGTCGGCATGGCGACGAACATTCCGCCTCACAACCCGGGCGAAATCATCGACGCCACCCTGGCGTTGATCGCCAACCCGGATACCACTCTTGAAGAACTGATGCAGATCGTCCCTGGCCCGGATTTTCCGACCGGCGGCATCATCATGGGTCGAAGCGGGATAAAGGGGGCGTTCGAGACCGGACGAGATTCGATCATCGTTCGTTCACGTACCGAGATCGAGGAAATCCGCAAGGATCGTTTCGCCATCATCGTTAATGAAATTCCTTATCAGGTCAATAAAAAAACGCTGCTGGAACGGATTTCCGAACTCGTTCGTGCCAAGCAGGTCGAGGGCATTTCCGAAATGCGCGACGAGAGCGACCGTTCGGGCATGCGCATCGTCATCGAGTTGCGGCGCGACGCGACGCCCGAGGTCGTGCTGAACCAATTGTTCCGCTTTACCCAGATGCAGACCAGTTTCGGCATCAACATGCTCGCGCTGGACAACGGTCAGCCTCGGCAAATGGGCCTGAAGGACGCGCTGCAATGCTTCATCCGGTTCCGCGAGGAAGTCATTGTTCGCCGCGCTCGCTTCGACCTCGGCAAGGCGCGCGACCGGGCCCATAATTTGGTCGGCCTCGCCATCGCCGTCGCGAATATCGATGAGGTCATCCGGCTGATCCGCGCCAGCCCCGACGCCGCCACCGCGCGCCTGGCACTGATGGATCGCGACTGGCCGGCGGAGGATATCGACGTGCTGCTGGCGTTGATCGATGAGCCAGGCAACATCATCTCGCCCGAGGGCACGGTCCGCCTGACCGATGAACAGGCCCGCGGCATTCTGGAACTGCGGCTTGCCCGTCTGACCGGCCTTGAGCGAGAGAAAATCCAGGCCGATCTGACCGAGGTCGCCGGTCAGATCCGTGCGTTGCTGGAAATCCTCGGTTCACAGATCCGCCGCATGGAAGTGATGACCGAGGAACTGGCCGCGGCGCGCAAGGAAATCGCTTCGCCGCGAATGACCGACATCGCCGATCTCGCGTCCGACCAGGACGATGAAAGTCTGATCGAGCCGGGCCAGATGGTCGTCACGATCACGCGGGACGGGTTCATCAAGCGCACCACGTTGGAGACCTACCGGTCGCAGAACCGGGGCGGGCGCGGACGGTCCGGCGCCTCTACCCGCGGCGACGACATCGTCACCCGCAGTTTCAATGCGCATACGCATCAATGGGTGTTGTTCTTCTCATCCGGCGGCAAGGCCTATCGCGAAAAGGTCTGGCGCCTGCCTGAAGCCGGTCCAACCGCCAAAGGCCGCGCCCTGGTCAATCTGCTTCCCGAACTGGGCTCGGACACGATCACCACCGTGCTGCCGCTGCCGCAGGATGAGACGCTATGGGAGAGCCTGCACCTGATCTTCGCCACCGCCTCGGGCAATGTGCGGCGCAATCGATTGTCGGACTTCCGCAATGTTCGCGCCGCCGGTCTGATCGCGATGAAGCTGGACGACGGGGATCGATTGATCGGTGTCGCAACGTGCCGTGAAGGCGACGATGTGCTGCTCGCCACGCGGGCCGGGCGATGCATCCGGTTCCAACTCACCGACGACGTCGTGCGGGTTTTCGCTGGCCGCGACAGTTCAGGCGTGCGCGGAATTAAATTGCAGGGGCGTGATGAGGTCATCAACTTGTCAGTGCTGCGCCATATCGACGCAAGCCCGGCGGAGCGCGAAGCATACATCAAGCTGGCGAATGCTCGACGCCGGGGTACCGCGGAGGACGAGCCGGAACCGGTCCAGGCGGCCGACACGGAAGAGATCGAAGGCGAGGTCAATCTGACGGCCGAGCGTATCGCGGAAATGGAAGCAGCCGAGGAAATGTTGCTGACCGTCACCGACATGGGTTTCGGCAAGCGCTCCTCCGCTTACGAGTACCGCGTGACCGGCCGCGGCGGTCAAGGGATCGTGAATATCACCCTCGCGCCGCGTAATGGAAAATCGGTGGTCGCCACGTTCCCGGTGCGGGAGGGAGACGACGTGATGCTGGTCACCGACATTGGCCGTTTGATCCGGGTCCCCGCCGACCAGGTGCGAATCACCGGCCGGCAGGCAATGGGCGTGACGTTGTTCCGGGTTGATGCCGGTGAGCATGTCACGAGCGTATTCCCGGTCATCGAAGAAGAAAGCGACGACACGGAATCCCCGGGCGAGCCGCTCAATCCAGGGGATGGACCTATGTCAGATCCTTCCAGCGATGAAGCGGGCACCGAGGACGGCAACGATGAAGGATAGCACCAACCACCAACGCATCGGCTTGTATCCCGGCACGTTCGACCCCGTCACCAACGGTCACCTCGATGTGATCGCCCGCGCGGCGCGTTTGCTCGATAAGCTCATCGTGGGCGTCTCGATCAGCGCCGGCAAAGGACCGATGTTCTCGCTGGAAGAGCGGGTCGAGCTCGTCGGAGCCGAAATTGCTTCGATCGCCAACAAGAACGGCATGGTGATCGAGGTCATGCCGTTCGATACGCTGCTCATCGATTTCGCCCGCAAGGTCGGCGCATCGATGATCGTACGCGGGTTGCGCGCCGTCACCGATTTCGACTTTGAGTTCCAGATGGCCGGCATGAACTACCGCATGGCGCCGGACATCGAGACGGTGTTCCTGATGGCCAGCGAACGTCACCAGTTCATCGCTTCTCGCCTGGTCAAGGAAGTCGCGATGCTGGGTGGCGACATCACGTCATTCGTTCCCCTACTTACCTTGGAACGCGTGCTGAAGCGCATCCGCGAAATTAAATCCTGATCAGGAGTTGATCATGCGACGTCGCACCCTGATCGCGTCCGCCGGCGCGATCGCAACCCTTGCAACTGGAACCATCATGAGCGAATCCGCTGACGCCCAGGGCAACCCTGGAATGGACCTTGAAAACACGATCTATATGGATATCAAGCAGGGGCGGGTGGTGATCCAAATGTTCCCCGATATCGCGCCTTTGCATGTGGAGCGGATCAAGCTGCTCGCACGGCGGAAGTTTTACGACGGCACGCCGTTCCATCGCGTCATCGAAGGGTTCATGGCGCAGGGTGGAGACCCGACCGGGACAGGCACCGGCGGCAGCGAATTGCCGGATTTGAAAGCCGAGTTCACTACGAAGCGGCACTTCCTGCGCGGTACGTGCGGTATGGCGCGGACCGGCAATCCGGATAGCGCCAACAGCCAGTTTTTCATCATGTTCGCGCCGGCTCCGCATCTCGACGGCCAGTACACGATCTGGGGTCAGGTGGTGCAGGGCATGGACTTCGTCGATCAGATCAAGCGCGGCAGCGGCGGCGGTGGGACGGTTTCCGATCCGGATCGGATCATTCACTTTCGCGTCGCCGCGGATGTGAAATGAAATTCCGCGGCCCGCGCGTTCAACGGGCCAGCGCGCAATCGTGATCCTGTAGGTCTTCGGCGGAGCCTCGGCTTCCCGTTGACGGATCGACCATCGTGTCGAGCACGGCGAAGCCGGCGACGTTGTTGCTCCAGGTCACGCCCACGACAGCCAGACCGTGCTTCGCCATGGCGGCACCGGCGTCAGGCTCGCCTATGGCGAGCAGCCGGAAGGGATTGACCGTGCCGAGATTCTCGCCATCGACGCGAAACGCGCGCCAGTGCAGGTTCGCCAGTGGCACCGGAACGTCCGCCCATGACTGACCGATCGAGTCACGGTTGGCTGCGAGCGCATCGCGCACATCCCGGCGCACGCAATCGATGTGGATGTGCAATTGATCCTGCGACCGCGCGTTTGGCGCGTTGATCGCCAGCGACAGTGCCTCTCTGGGCATTGGCCGGCCGGCGAGATTTTCCGTCATGACGCGCATGCGCCACGCTCTGTCCCAGTAATTCGGCGCGTTCGGCGCCAGAATCTCCGGGCTTTCAATGCCGCTGATTCTGGTTGTGGCGATCAGCAGGAACTGCGTCGCGCCAATCAGGTCCTTCAGGATCACGAACCCGCCGCTCAGGTCCACGACCGAGCACGGCGCCGGGTCGTTGTGCTCCCGCATATTCGGCACGCACTTCCCGTCGGTGATATTCCATAACGCGGACGGATTGGCGGCCTGGGCCGCGAGAGGCAACACGCACGCGATGACCCAAAGCAATCTGTTCACGACGTTAAACACGTGACCCATCTCCGGCGGACTGGATTGGTATCGGATCATCGCGAAGGCGGGTTGGCAATCGCCTGGCGCGGGCAATACGTCAGTGCAACGCAATCGTAACAGTGCTAGTTCGCGGCGGCGTCCGCTACGGCCTCGGACGGAGGAACTTTTGCCGCGGCCGCTGCCTCCTCGTCCTGGCGTTGCGTGATCGCGAGGACATCCTGGCGGCGGCCAAGCCAGATCGCGTTTGCAAACCACAACGCGCCAATGGGAATCGCCACCAGTGCCAGGCCGACGGTACTCAGCCCTACCTCACGCAATAAAGCCGTGGACCAGGCGCCGACCTGATCGCCGACACGATACACGATCGTATCGATGAAGCTCTTAGCTTTGAAGCGATCTTCACGTGGCACAACCGTGAACAGCAACTCGCGGGTTGGCCGCGCCACCGCGTAATCGCCCGCGCGGCGCAGCACCTGGAATACCGCCACCACCATGACCGTCGGCAACAACGCGATCGCGCCGAAACCAATGATCGTCAGTGCCGGCACCAGGCCAAGCGACAGCCCGACCCCCAGTGTGAGCAAAATGCGCCCGGTCAGGAACAACTGAACCACCAGCGTCAGGACATTGACCGTGAGATCGATGGTCGCGAAGAACGCGATTTGCGCGCCTCGATCGCTGAACCCGTGACTGACGATGCTGGCCTGCTGCATATAGAGAAACGTCGACGTCACCGAGTAAAGCAGCAAAAACACGGCGACGTTAATCAGATAACGCGACCGGAACGTGTGGACGATGCCACCGAACACGCCGCCGCCGATCGGCGTCTCGCCGTCCTTCGCCACGTGGACGTGATGCAGCGTCGGCGAGAGGCGAGACAGCCGGCCCACGCTGAACACCGCGACCTCGAGCAAGAACGCGGAGCCGAGCATCAGCACCGTCGGCGCCACGTATTTCGCCAGGGAGGCGGTCAGGCTGGATCCCACGATCGCGCCGATGGTCGCTCCGGCGGCGATGATGCCGAACAAGCGCTTGCCCTGCGCGGAACTGAACAGGTCGACATTCATCTGCCAGAACACGGAAATCACGAATAAGTTGAAAATAGAGACCCAGACGAAGAAAATCCGCCCGATCCAGACGGCGGATGCCGGATCCGACCACTGCAGCACCGCCGCGAAAATCAGAATATTGACCGCGAAAAACCGGTATGTGATCGGAATGAACCGGCTGCGCGGCAATCTCGCGACCAACCACGCGAACGGCAGGTTCAACAGCAGCATCCCGGCGAGCGAGGCGGTGAACAACCATTGCAGATTGTTGACGCCGCCGGCGACGCCCATCTGATCGCGGATCGGACGTATGATGTAGTACGAAGACAGGATCGAGAAAATATACAGCCAGCACCAGCCGACAACCGGCACTTCTTCCGGCCTGATATCGATCACGCGTCGCAGCAACCGATACAGAATGCCGCCCTGGATCTCCCGAGTGGCCCGAAGGTTGTCGCTCAAGCGCCGATCATTTCAGGCCCGCGACAATCTGGCGTATTTCCTCGGGTGAATGTTCGCCGCCCAATGGCGTGCCGGGAATGAGATATTTGCCCATGTCCAGCTTGCCGATCAGCACTGGTTCAAATCCGGCCTCCCGTACCAACTTCGTCGCGATCGCGATGGCGGCGGGATCGTCGCCCGCCATCGGCATGCCGATTTTCTTGCTGGTGTCGCTGGCGTCCTCGCGCACTTTCATGTAGCCGACAGCGTTAAAGGCTCGGACCAAATGCACGCCCGGGATCAGTTCCAGCGTAGCGAGGCCGGCGCCTTTCTCGCGCGCCCAGGTGGCGATGTCGCCGTCGCGCGCGACGATCGGGTTGCTGGCGTCGAGCACGAGTGGCTTTTCGGCGAGTTGTTTGCCGAACTCCTGACCGATCGGTTTGATCGCCGTGTACGGCACGGCCAGCAGAATGACATCGGCGAACACCACGGC
>Ga0302324_100023732_pt1 | contig 11847 bp, 11 predicted proteins | sample Palsa_T0_1_FD_201949 | JGI IMG/M metagenome (GOLD analysis project Ga0302324, IMG submission 201949) | Peat permafrost microbial communities from Stordalen Mire near Abisko, Sweden - Palsa_T0_1 | ecosystem: Environmental > Terrestrial > Soil > Palsa > Peat permafrost | place: Sweden: Abisko... | reverse complement strand
CAGCATCGGGAAGAACGACGACACGGCCGCGAGCGACAGCACGCCGACCATGCGGCCGAGGAAGATGCTGTTCACCGTCCCCGAGGCCGACTGCAGGATGTTGCTGAGCATCAAGGGGACGAGAAAAACGATCAGCGTACGCCAGATCGGCTTCGTGTCGTCGATGCGGAATCGGGGGGCCGCCCCCGGCCGTGGCTGCGCGCGCAAGAAGCCTCGTTTCGTACCGTGCGCGGATCGCGGTCAGCCGTTTCGCCCGACTGCGATCACTCCTTCCGCGCCCCGTCCGAAGGGGTCCGCCTCGGTCCTTCGGAAGAGTCCGCTCCCCCACACCTACCGTCGAATTCTGAGGTACGCATGTCCGACAGCAGCCCGAACATCGCAGAGCAGGCCGGCAACTTCGCAGTCGACGCGACGGTCGATACGCAGGCCGACGGGATGATCAACAGAGTGATCGACGGCGTCGCAGACCATCTTCCGGGCGGCTCCGCGCTCGACGCGGTCGCAAAGACCGGCGTCGACCTCGCAGCCAACAACGCGATCAACGCGGAGATCGGCAAGGTCGAAGGCATGTTCGGCCACCACGACGACCCAGCGGGAAGCTAACTCACCCCTCGAGCAGCGACATCTGGTGCGGCGCGTCCTCGGTTAGCCCGGCGACGCGCACGCCCAGGAGTCGCGCGGCGCTGCCCGTCAGGTCGACGCGGTCGAGGCAGCGCTCCGCAGCCGTGTAGATGACCTCGGGATCGTCGGTCGGCTCCGCCACCTGTAACTGGCGACCGACGATCCGAAAGTCCGAGCGCTTCACCTTCACGCCGATCGTTCGTCCCCGCAGGCCATGCCGCGCCAGCCGCTGCGCGACGTCGTCCGCGAGCCCGCGAAGCGCCCGGCGTAGGTCCTCGCGTTCGTGCAGGTCGTACTCGAACGTCGACTCGCTCGAAACCGAAACCGTCCGCTGATCGCTCTCGACGGTTCGCGAATCGTTGCCGCGCGCCAGCTCCCGTAACGTCAGGCCCCAGCGCCCGAACAAGCGGTGCACCGCTGCGTCGTCGAGCGCCGCGATCTGACCGATCGTCTGCACGCGTTCCTCGGCGAGCCGCGCCTGCGTCTTCGGGCCGATGCCCCAGAGCCGGCCGACCGGCAGCGGCGCGAGGTACGCGGACTCCGTGCCGGGCTCGACGAGCAGGAGGCCGTCGGGCTTCGCGTCGTCGGACGCGATCTTTGCAAGCATCTTTTGCGTCGCGACGCCCGCGCTCACCGTCAAGTCGACCTCGGCGCGCACGGCGCGCCGCACCTCGGCGGCGAACGCCACCGCGGCGGCGGCGTCGACCGCGCCGACGTCCACGAACGCTTCGTCCAGCGACAGTCCTTCGACCGCGCGTGCGCCGCGCGCGAAGATGCCGAACACCTCGCGAGAGAGGTCGCGATAGCGCTCGAAGGTCGGAGCGCGCACGACCAACTCGGGGCACAGCGCGCGCGCTCGATAGAGGGGCATGGCGGAGCGGACCCCAAACGGGCGCGCCTCGTACGACGCGGTCAGCACCACGGAGCGGCGGCTCTCCCACGCGATCGCGAGGGGCTTCCCGCGCAGCGCGGGGTCGTCGCGCTGCGCGACGCTCGCGTAGAACGCGTCGATGTCGAAGTGCGCGATCACGCGCGGACCTTATCCGGTCAGCTCCTCGCGCCCTCGAAGATCATCCGGATGGTCTGCAGGTTGCGCACGTCGTCGGCCTCCTCGCCGGGCGTCTCGAGGATGGCGGTCCGCCCGCGCAACTCCTCGCGCAGCGCGAGTGCGCGGAATCCGGCGAAACCGATATTGCCGTCCCCTATGTGCCAGTGGCGGTCCCGATGGCCGCCGAGCGCAATTTGCGTGTCGTTGAAGTGGAACAGGTGCAGGCGCTCGAGCGATATCTCCCGGGCGATCAGGTCGACGAACCGGTCGACGCCTGCCTGCGAGTCGATGTCGTAGCCGGCCGCCCAGGAGTGGGCCGTATCGATGCAGACCCCGAGCGCCGGATGGTCGATCGCGCGCAGGATCGCGCCGAGCTCCTCCATCGTGCCGCCGCAGAGCGCGCCGGCACCGGCGGAGTTTTCGAGCACGAGCAGCACGCCGGGAGCAATCGTCGCCAGCGCGTCCTCGAGCGCCGCGACGACGGATGCGAAGCCCACGGCACGTGGTCGCGCACCATACGACCCGAGGTGCGTGTTCACGAAGCGCACCCCGCCGGCCGCCGCAACCGCGAGATCGTTCTTGAGCAGACGCAACGAGCCGGTCGCGATCTTGGCGTCGTCGGTGGCCAAGTTGATGAGATATGGGGTGTGGATGACCCCGACGTCGATGCCGGCGGCGATCCGGCGCTCGCGAAACACGGCGAGCGACGCCTCGTCGATCGGCGCGACGCGGTACGTTTTCGGGTTGCCGCTGAAGAACTGGACGGCGGTGCAGCCCAGACGCTGCGCGTACTCCACCGCCGCCGCATACCCCACGTCGACGTTGACGTGGACCCCGAGCTGCATGCTACCCGTGTTCTGCGGTCGTCACCGGCGAAAGCGGAACGAGTTCGCGCGGGCGCCACGCGGCATGAAGCTGCGCGCGCGGCCGGAGGCCATCATCGCTCGCGACGGATTGCGCTCGAAGGTCGTATCCGTGATCAAGACCGCGTCGGAGGGGTGCTCGCGGCGCCCTACGCGCCCGATCAGCTGCTCCACCTCGGCCTCGCCGAACGCATCGGCGTCGGTGATGACGATGAGGTCCGCCGCGGGAATATCGAGACCGCTGCCAACGAGGTTGGTTGCCGCGAGAATCGAGGGAGCCGCCAGCAAGAACGCCGTCATGTTCTCGATGCGCGTCGAGGCGCCGTGGACCTTCAGGCCCTTGCGGCGGTAGCGCTTCCCCTGCTCCATGGTGTCGACCATGTCGCCGCGCAGCTGCTGCACGGGAATTCCGTAGGTCTTCTCGAGCCGGGCCGCAAGCTTCGGGACGTCGCCGCGCGTGCGGCCCACGACGAAGATTCGCGACTTGCGCTCGAGGTGCTCGCGAATCAGGGCGTCGGCGCGCGTGAGCTGCTCCTCGGCGGGCTCGCCCCAGACGCCCTCGATCTCGTGCTGCTTCGTCGGCTGTACGTCGAACGGCATCGCCCGCATCTCGACGACGTTCGAGAAGGCGCCAACTCGCGAGAGGAACCCGCGCAGTTCGTTCGGCGTCGCGGAAGCGAAGAGCAGCGGGCAATCGAGGCCTTCGAGTAGCCGCAGGTGCTCGCGCTCGTCGAACGCGTTCACGTCGTCGATGATCGTGAGCGCGCTCCGATCGAGCAAGTCCCAGAGACCTTGGCTCGAGATGAGCAGCGCGCTGCCCACGACGAACCGCACGGTGCCGGCGCGTGCTCCGGCGATGACGCTGTCGCGCGCTCCCGCCGTCACACCGGCGTGCAATTCGCCCACCTCGAGTCCCGTGCCGGCAAGGCGGTCGCGGAAATACGTGCAGTCCTGCCGCACGAGGTCGCGCGTCGGCGCGACGAGGCAGATGTAGCCGCCCGTGCGTAGCGCCTCGGTCACCGCGGCGCGCAGCATCACCTCGGTCTTCCCGGATCCCGTCGGCGCCTTCAGAAGGAATTCGAACTGGCCTGCTTCCAGGCCGCTCGTGATCCGTGCGACGGCATGTGCTTGGTCGTCCGTCAGCGCGAACTGCTCGTGTGGCTGAATCAACTCGCGGCTGACCGCGATCGCTTGGGAATTTTCTTCGATGTGTGCCCAGACGTCCCGGGTCACCTCGTCTACGTGCTGTTGGATACGAGTTCTCCTCTTGCGGCCGCCTCTTCGGGCGGCTCGCCGTCTTCGTCGGTTGCGACCGTGCCGTCCCGTACGGCGGCCACGCGATGCGCGATCGGCAGCTCCAGCTCGGGCGATGGGTCGGCCTCGAGGTCGACGGGCGGCAGCTCCGAGAGTGCGCGCAAGCCAAAGGCCTCGAGGAAAAGTGGTGTGGTCCTGTAGAGAATCGGGCGTCCGACGACGTCCTTGCGGCCTGCCTCGGCGATCAAGCCACGGTCGATGAGCGTCGCCGTCACGCCGTCGACGTTCACGCCACGCAGTGCCTCGATCTCGCTCTTGGTGACGGGTTGCAGGTGCGCGACGATCGCCAGCGTTTCCATCGCCGCCGGCGACAGGCTCGTCTTCGGCGGTAGCAGGTATGCTTCGACGACCGCGCGGGCCGCCGGTGCGCTCGCGAAGCGGTAGCCGCCGGCGACCTCGCGCAGCACGATGCCGCGCTCGGCGAAGTCGTCGCCGACGCGAGCCAGCACGTCGGCGACCTCCACGTGCGTGGCGCCGGTGAGCTTCGCGAGGCGATCGATCGAGAGCGCTTCGCTCGCCACGAAGAGCAGTGCCTCGAGCGAGCGTTGCAGGGTGCCGGTCTCGACCAGCTCAGTTTGCATGCGTGGGCTCCGGAACGAACGGACGCAACCAAAGGGCGCCGATCGGGTCGGGCTGCTCGAACGCGATGCGCGTCTGCCGGATGAGCTCGAGCACCGCTAGGAACGTGACGATGATGCGGCTGCGCTCGAAGCCGCGACAGAACGCGAAGAACTCCACGCCACCGTGCTCGCGCACCGCTCGAACGACGTGCTCCATCTGCGCGACCAAAGAGATGCGCTCGCGCGCGATGGTGCGCCGTTCCGGCTTGGCCTCGCGCAGGGCGGCGACGAACGCGGCGGCGAGCCGCGTGGGGTCGAGCCGGTAGCGCTGCACCACGTCGGTCCCCGGATCGCCGGCGTCCCGGTACTGGTAGGCCGCGGCCTCGGACGCCCGCGTGCGCAGCTCGTCCGCGACGGCCTTGTACTTGGAGTACGCGATCAGGCGGGCTCGCAGCGCCGCCTCGACCGCTTCGGGCGTCTCCTCGGCGGCGGGCGCGAACGCGACGGGGATGGGCGGAAGCAACGACCGCGATTTCAGGAAGACCAGGGTCGCCGCGATGACGAGGTACTCGGCCGCTAGCTCGATATCCAGCGAATCCATGAGGGCGATGTAGTCGAAGTACTGCTGCGCCACGGCCGCGAGCGGGACGGTCGCAATATCGAGCTGGCGCTCCCGTACGAGATGGAGCAACAGGTCGAGCGGGCCATCGAATACATCGAGCGAGACCCGGCAGGGCCGGGTCTCGAGTAGGGTCATCAAACGGTCTGGGTTTCCCTCACGGCGAGTTCGGGCGCCGTCGGTGCGGCTCGTCCCTCCGTTCCGGTCGCTTCGAACGGATCGACGGACAGGGTCGCAAGATGCTCGAGCCCGAGGTCGATGAGGCGCTTCTCGTTGACGTACTTGAGGGATCGCTTGGCCGCCTTAATCTCAAACCAGGCGGCCTCGTCGACCTCATGGTCGTGGTTGGCCGTGTCCCCCGAGAGATAGCGCATCAGGTAGAAGTGGACCGACTTCTTGTGCTTGGTGCCGTTGAGGTAGAACCAGTACGAGATGTCCGACAGCTTCGTGAGGATCTCTCCCCAGCAGCCGGTCTCTTCCCTGACTTCGCGCAAGGCAGCGCCTTCGTGCGTCTCCCGGGGCTCGACGTGGCCCTTCGGAAGCGACCAAACTCGAGGCATGCCGCGGCCGATGAGCAGGGCATCGTACGATGCACCGTTCCGGCGGAGCACCAGCCCCCCGGCCGAAACCTCATATTTGATCCGCATGAACCCGCTTCCCAACGAACGCCCACACGGGCGCCTCTCTTTACTCTCATTGTAGCAACCCGGGCCAAGAAGAAATGGCTTCGTCCGGGCTACGATGGCCCGCCTTTCTCGCCTAGCATATCGAGCGGCCGAGGCTACCCGGGCGGGCGAGCTCGCCGTGCCTCGTGTAGGCGGCCGAGCCCGCCGTGCCTAGGTGCCGTGGGCAGGTCCCGCGTGGGTCGCCTTCGCCACGAAATCGTAGCGCCGGCCGTGGGTCCGCGCCGTTCCGGTCAGTGTCCCATGCTGCAATTGGCCGTTGAACGAGAGCGACGGCCCCAGCCCCGCGGTCGAGAAGTGGACGTACTTGCCGGTCACGCCGCCCGTCAGGGTGGTCGTGCGGTTGTTGAACGGGTCGGGGCGGATCGAGTTCCCTCGATACGTCCCGCTGATGATGCCGTCCGGATGGTACGTGAGGACCAAGGTTCCGGTGTAGGGGACGCCGCCACCGAATTGCGGCTGGAACGCCGTGGTATAGGTGACCCGTACCGGAGCAGACGAGCCCGTCGTCGCCGCGAACACCGCGACCGGCGAACCGAGCATCGCCACGAGAAGCAGTGGCATCGAGAACCGCATGTGCATCATTCCCCCCTGTATCGACTCCGCTGTACCGACTCCGAGTTTTTTCTGATGCGTTTGCGGTGGCGCCTGCGCGAAACGAACGCCCCGGGCGCCCGGCTCGGGCATGCGGGGCGTCGCAGCGACGGGCAGTGCGTCAGCGGACGAGCGCCGGAGCACCGCGCCCGGATCGCTGTCGGCGGTTGCTGTGCGTCAGCTTGGCAGCGCCCCAGCGCCAACCGCTGCCGTCGGTGGCATCTAACGCCATCAAGACCTGGCCGCCGTCGTTCACGACGATCGGTTCGACCTCTCGCAGCGAGTGGAGAACCCGCGTCCCAGCAACGCTCTGCGGGGGTTCGCGGACGAGTTCCAGCGCGGTGAACGCTGCGCACGCGCCCGCAGGAAGATACGGCCCGCGCCCCGTTACCTCTCGCCTAGGAATCGGACCCTAGCCGAAAAGGACGGAACCATGCCCAAGCGAACCGCCGGAGCCCTTGCCAGCGCGGTCCTACTGTGCGTTCTCGCCGCGTGCTCGCGCCAGTCGTCGACCGACACGAGCGCGACGCCTGGGCCGGATGGGGCCTCGGCTGCTGCTGCCTCCCCTTCTGCGGCCGCGGCTCCGGCCGGAGACGCGGCGGCCTCTCCCGCCGCCGATGCTGCGGCCTCGGCTCCCGCAACTGGTGCGGCGGCCGGGAGCGGCGGCGCCCAGGTTTCGTACACCGATGTCGCCGGAGCGCTCGCGGCGCCGCAGATCCACGACCTTGCGATACTCGGCGTCTTCGACTCGACATCGGGAGCCTTTCATCCGCTGGCGACGATCACGCGTGGCGAATTCGTCGAATGGCTAGTCAAGGCGAACAACGCGATCTATGGGGCCGATCCGGCCAAGCAGATCCGGCTTGCGGAAGGCACGACCGCGACGTTTCCCGACGTACCTGCCGGCAGCCCGTACTTCAAGTACGTCCAAGGAATGAACGATGCCGGCTATGCCGTCGGCTTCGGCGACAAGCTCTTCCATCCGGACGACACGCTCACGCGCGAGCAGTTGCTCGCGCTGAAGATCGGCGTCGATGCCGGCCAAGTGCCGAACCGCTCGGACTCCGACATGAACTCCGAGTGGAACTACGTGCCGAACTGGACCGACAAGGCCACGATCGAGAAGCGCTACCGTCCGGCATTCATCGAAGGATACTATTCGTACGACAAGTTCGGGAACACGGGCCGGATTTGGGGGACGCTCAAGACGCTCGGAGCGCTTAAGCCCGTGACGCGCGAGGACGCCGCGCTCGCGGTTTCCTCCTTCTATCCGCACGACCAGAACGGCAGCCCGACGACTGCGGCGCAAGCGGTCGCCAAGCTCGCAGCAGCGACGCCGACGCCGTGACGGTCGCGCCGGGCGAGCCCGCAGCCGGCGACGCGGTGGACGAGGTGCCGCGCGTGTCGCACTTCGTCCACGCCGCGGCGGCCCGCGGCTCGTCCAGGCGCAGCGGCCCGGTCTACGATCCGGCGACCGGGCGTATACAGGCGCGCGTCCCGCTCGCGAACCGCGACGACGTCGCACGGGCGGTCGATGCCGCCGCCGCGGCGTTGCCCGCATGGGCCACGACGACGGCGCTGCGCCGTGCGCGCGTCATGTTCGCGTTCAAGCAGCTCTTGGATCGGCACGCGCACGAGATCGCGGGCATCATCACGAGGGAGCACGGCAAGACCCTTGCGGATGCGCGCGGCGAAGTGACGCGCGGCATCGAAGTCGTCGAGTTCGCCTGCGGGATTCCGCACCTGCTGAAGGGCGAGTTCTCCGAAAACGTCGGCGACGGTATCGACAGCTGGACGCTCCGTCAGCCGCTGGGCGTGTGCGCCGGCGTGACGCCGTTCAACTTCCCGGCGATGGTGCCGATGTGGATGTTTCCCGTCGCGCTCGCCTGCGGCAACACGTTCGTGCTCAAACCGTCGGAGCGCGACCCGTCGGCGGGAGTGCGCCTCGCGGAGCTCTTCGTCGAGGCGGGCGGCCCACCCGGCGCGTTCAACGTCGTGCACGGCGACAAGGAGGCGGTCGACGCGCTCATCGCGGACCCACGCGTCGCCGCGATCAGCTTCGTGGGCTCGACGCCGATCGCGCGCGCGATCTACACCGCCGCCGCAGCGCAGGGAAAGCGCGTGCAAGCGCTCGGCGGTGCGAAGAACCATGCGGTGGTCTTTCCAGACGCCGATCTCGACGCCACCGTCGATGCGTTGCTCGGCGCGGGCTACGGCTCGGCCGGGGAGCGCTGCATGGCGATCTCCGTGATCGTCGCGGTTGGAACCGTCGCCGACGAGCTCGTGCGCCGGCTCGCGACCGGGGCGCGCGCCCTACGCGTCGGCCCGGGCAACGACGTCGACTCCGACATGGGTCCGCTCGTCACTCCCGACCACCTCGAACGGGTGCGCGGATTCGTTGCGCGTGGCGTCGCCGAGGGTGCGACGCTCGTGGTCGACGGGCGATCGCTGCCGCCGCCGGCCGGCGGCGGGTTCTTCATGGGCGGCTCGCTGTTCGACGGCGTGACGCCCGACATGGCCATCTATCGCGAAGAGATCTTCGGCCCCGTGCTCGGCGTCGTGCGCGTTGCCGACCTCGCATCGGCGATCGACCTCGTGAACGCGCACCGCTATGGGAACGGGGTCGCCGTGTTCACGCGCGACGGCGGCACCGCTCGCGAGTTCGCGCGGTGCGTGGAGGCGGGCATGGTCGGGGTCAACGTCGCCATTCCGGTGCCCATGGCCTACCATAGCTTCGGCGGGTGGAAGGAATCGATCTTCGGCGACCGCGCGGTGCACGGCATGGAGGGCGTGCATTTCTACACACGCCTGAAGACGGTGACCGGCCGCTGGCCGGCGGGCCCGGCGTCGGCGCCGCACTACGGCATGCCGACGCACTGAGGCTGCGCAGCTACTGGTTCGAAGCGGGCGTCCAGCGAAGGTCGGGCTGGCGCGCGGCGCGGGTCTCGTCCACGCGTCCGACGATCGTGCGCGTCGGCGCGTCGAGCACCGCCTGCGGGTCGCGCTCGGCGCGCTCGACGATCGCTCGCAGCGCCGCGACGAAGTGGTCCAGCGTCTCCTTCGATTCGGTCTCCGTCGGCTCGATCATCAGGCATTCCGGCACGATCAGCGGGAAGTAGACGGTGGGTGCGTGGATCCCGTCATCGAGCAGCGCCTTCACCACGTCCATCGCCCGCACGCCGGTCGCGTTCTTCAGCGCCTGCGCGGATGCGATGAACTCGTGGCGGCAGAGCTCGTCGTACGGCGTCTCGAGAAACTCGCGCACCTGCACGCGAACGTAGTTCGCGTTCAGCACGGCCAGTTGCGACAGTTTGGTCAACCCCTCGCCGCCGTTCGCGCGGATGTAGGTGAGGGCGCGCACCGCGTGTGCGAAGTTCGACCAAAACGAGCGCATCGGACCGATCGAGTCGGGGCGCTCGAAATCGAGGCGCAGCGCGTCGCCATCGCGCGTCACCACGGGGGTCGGCAAGAAGTCGACGAGGTGCGGTGCGACGCCGATCGGTCCGTGCCCGGCACCCCCGCCGCCATGCGGGATCGAGAACGTCTTGTGCGTGTTGAGGTGCATCAGGTCGAACCCCATATCGCCCGGCCGCGCGTTCCCCATCAGCGCGTTGGCGTTCGCACCGTCGTAGTACATCAGTCCGCCCGCGGCGTGCACGGCGGCGGCGATCTCGTGGATGTGGTCTTCGAAGAGCCCCAGCGTGTTTGGATTCGTCATCATGCACACGGCGGTGTCCGGCCCGAGCACGGCCTTGAGATCCTCGACGCCGACTCGCCCGCGTTCGTCGCTGCGCAACGAGCGCACCGCGTAGCCCACCATCGCCGCCGACGCGGGGTTCGTCCCGTGTGCGGTATCGGGAACGATGACGGTGGTCCGCTGGGCGCCCTCGCCCTTCTTCGCGAAGTACGCCTTCGCGATCAGCAGAGCCGCGAGCTCGGCGTGCGCGCCGGCTGCGGGGTTCAGCGAGAACGCGGCCATGCCGAAGATCGCGCAGAGCAGCCGCTGGAGGTCGTACATCACGGCGAGCGCACCCTGCGCGAGCTCGTCCGGAACGAACGGGTGCAGGTCCCGAAAGCCGGGCAAGTTCGCCATGGCGTCGTTGACCCGTGGGTTGTACTTCATCGTGCACGAGCCGAGCGGATAGAAGCCGGTATCGATGGAGAACGTCCGCTGCGAGAGCTGCGTGAAGTGCCGCACGACGTCGAGTTCGCTGTTATCGGGAAGCGGTACATCGGCCCGCAGGGCACGCGAGGGCAGAAACTCTTCGAGGTTGCGGCCGTTCGGAAAGTAGGTATTCGCACGCCCCGGTGCTCCGGTCTCGAAGATCAGCGGGACGCTGCCCGCAGGCTGGACGGTCCCAGGGTTAGGCACGAGCAGGCTCCTTGCGGCCAGCGACGATCGCGTCGAGCGCTGCACCGAGCGCATCGATGTCGGCGTCCGTCGTCAGCTCGGTCGCCGTCATCAGCACGCTATCGGAGAACTCGGGATACCAGCGGCCGAGGTCGACGCCGCCGAGGATCCCGCGCTCCTGCAGACCCGCCAAGATCGACGACGGCCGCAGCCCCGCGGGCGCGCGCACGGCGAGCTCGTTGAAGACCGGCGCCGCGAAGCGCCGCGAGAAGCCTGGAACGCGCGTGACGCGTTCGGCGAGCGCGTGCGCCCGCTCGACGTTGAGCGTCGCGCACCGGCGCAAGCCGCTTCCGCCGACCGCCGCGAGGTATATCGTGGCGATCAGCGCGCAGTGCGCCTGATTCGTGCAGATGTTCGAGGTCGCGCGCTCGCGCCGGATGTGCTGCTCGCGCGCCTGCAGCGTCAGCGTGTACGCCGGCGCGCCCTGGGTGTCGACGGTGCGGCCGACGAGCCGTCCCGGAATGCGCCGCATGTGCTCCTTCGTCGAGGCGATGAACCCGACGTATGGGCCGCCGTATGCAAGCGCGACGCCGAAGCTCTGGCCTTCTCCGACGGCGATCTGGGCGCCCCACGACCGCGGCGCGGTCAGTGCGCCAAACGACATCGCTTCGGCCACCACGCCGATGAGGATGGTTCCGCTCGCTTCGATCGCGCGGCGCGCCGCGTCGTCCGGCACGTCGATCGCGCCGAACACGTTCGGATTCTGGAGTACAACGGCGGCGAAGCGACCGTCGGCGAGGCGCGCCGCCAGCAGCGCGAGATCGGTCGTGCCGTCGGCGGCGACCGCGATCTCTTCGACATCGAGTTCCATGCCACGCGCGTAGGTGCCGAGCACGGCGCGGTAGTTCGGGTGGACGGCGCGCGAGACGAGCACGCCCCGGCGGCCGGTCGCGTTCACGGCCATGATCGCGCCCTCGGCGAGCGCCGTCGCGCCGTCGTACACCGACGCGTTCGCGAGGTCCATACCGGTCAGCAGCGAGACGTAGGTCTGCCACTCGTAGATTGCCTGCAGGTACCCCTGCGACACCTCCGCCTGGTACGGCGTGTACGCCGTCAGGAACTCGCCGCGCATTGCGAGCGACGCGATCACCGGGGGCGCGTAGTGCCGGTATGCGCCGGCCCCGAGAAACGAAG
>Ga0302324_100023731_pt1 | contig 11847 bp, 11 predicted proteins | sample Palsa_T0_1_FD_201949 | JGI IMG/M metagenome (GOLD analysis project Ga0302324, IMG submission 201949) | Peat permafrost microbial communities from Stordalen Mire near Abisko, Sweden - Palsa_T0_1 | ecosystem: Environmental > Terrestrial > Soil > Palsa > Peat permafrost | place: Sweden: Abisko... | reverse complement strand
TTCCGGGATCGTCCAGAAGGTTGCGGAAGTTCACAACAGCTTCGAGGTGCAGATCGAACAACGCATGCAGCGGCCCGGCGGGCCACACTTCCTTGTTTCGCTCTGGCAGTCCGGCAATGCGTTGGCTCCATAGCAGCTCGACGCCCCAGATATGCCGCACCAGCGCCCGCACGTCGGCAGTTCCACCGATGCCGCTGGGAAGCTGAAGCAGCGTCGGATTCGCGTCCAGGTGAGCCATCCAGAAGTCGGATGACTGGCAGTTCCAAGCGAGCAGTTCTTCGAATGTGATGGCTGGGGTCATGGTGTCCTCATGGAAGAGTAGATGTTGGCGCATTCCGATTCACCCGGCGCGGCCTCGCATCGAAGACCGGCCGGACTCATGCCAAAGCTGAACTCAGAAGCAGGTCGCCGAGGAAGCCGGAGGGAAATCCCGCCGAACGCACGAGCGTGGACAGTTGCGCCCAGTGGCGCTGGCTGTGCAGGAGAATATGGGCAAGGGCCTTGCGCGGAGTGGGTTTTGGCGCTTCGGGACGTCGCCAAGGATAATGCACCGAACGTTCGTCCCAGCTCGTGTCCGGGCTGTCGAGGAGTGCGCGGAAGTTCCGCAAAGCTGAGAGATGCAGATCGAATATCGCGTCGAGCGGGCCCGTCGGCCAAACGTCGTAATCGGTGACCGGCAGGCCGCAGACGATCTGGCTCCAGACCAGTTCCGCGCCCCAGATGTGGCGGACAAACGCCTGCACGTGCGCATTTCCGCCAATGCCGCAAGGAAGCTGAAGCAGCGCTGGGTTGGCGTCGAGATGAGCCTTCCAGAAGTCAGCTGACTGGCAGTTCCACGCAAGCAGTTCTTCGAGAGTGATGGCAGGTATCATGGGGTCCTCTTCAAGGCGCGATGGCCGATGTCGCGGCGGTAGTACATGCCTTCAAACTCGATCTCGGCCATGGCCTGGTAGGCGCGGTCGAGGGCTTCTTCCAGGGATTCTCCAACGGCTGTGACCCCAAGGACGCGTCCGCCCGCAGTGACCAGCTGGCTTCCGAGGAGAGCAGACCCGGAGTGGAAGATCTGAACCCCTGGAACTCGGGCTGCGGCGCTCAGGCCGGAGATAGGAAAGCCTGTCTTGTAGCTGCCCGGATAGCCGGCGGAGCTGGCAACCACGCAGGCCGAGGCGCCTTGCAGCCAGCGAAGCTCGGTTTTATCCAGGCGGCCGTCGATGCAGGCTTCGAGGGCCTCGACCAGGTCTGAATCGAGGCGGAGCAGAATGGCCTGGGTCTCCGGATCGCCGAAGCGGGCGTTGAATTCCAGCACCTGCGGGCCGCGGGCGGTCATCATCAGGCCGATGTAGAGCACCCCGGCGAAGGGGGTGCCTTCTTCCGCCATCCCAAGGATGGTGGGTTTGGCGATGTGGTGGAGAATCCACTCGGTCATGCCGGGTTCGAGCAGACTGCGAGTGGAGTAGACGCCCATGCCGCCGGTATTGGGGCCGGTGTCGCCCTCGCCAATGCGCTTGTGGTCCTGCGCGGGGGCGAGCGGGGTGACGTGGGCGCCGTCGGAGAGGCAGAGGAAGCTGATCTCGTCACCTTCAAGGAACTCTTCAATGACCACCTGGTGCTCGGACTCGCCGAGCAGCAAACCGGTGAAGAGGCCTTGCGCGGCCTCGGCGGCGGTGCGGCGCGACTGGCAGATGATGACTCCCTTGCCGGCGGCCAGGCCGTCGGCTTTTACGACAATGGGGGGATGGAAGATTTCGATGGCTTTTTCGAGCTCTTCGGCCGTGGTGCAGACGGCATAGTTGGCGGTGGGGATGTTGTGGCGCTGCAAGAAATGCTTGGCGAAACCTTTGCTCGATTCGAGCATGGCGGCGGCCTTGGTTGGGCCGAAGATGCGCAGGCCGCGTTCCTGGAGGGCGTCGACAATGCCCAGCGAGAGGGGAAGTTCGGGGCCGACGATGATGAGGCCGGGCTGCTCGTCGAGGGCGATGCGGATCATGCCTTGGAGGTCTTTGAGATCGGCAGGGACGCAGCGGGCGATCTGGGCGATGCCGCCGTTGCCGGGGGCGCAGACGACCTCAGTGACCTTTTCGCTGCGTTTGACCGCCCAGGCCAGCGCGTGCTCGCGGCCTCCGGAACCGAAGATCAAGACTTTCATGGGTGCTTGCCTGCTCTCGCTGCGGTGGTGACTTGGGTAGAAGCTGAAAGGTTATCTGAGCAAAGTGGGGGTGGGAAGTCAAACGGGGCAGTGGAAATGAACCCCTATACTGGGGCGTGTTGGCCGTTGAAGATTCGTTGGTCCGATTTGAGGGAGAAATCTAGGGTGGTTGAGCGTCGCATCAAGCCGTATTTCGAGGAGAAGGCCGAGGAGGAGCGGCGGGCGGACCAAACGCTCGCCTTCAGGCGGAATCAGGTGATTGGGCTGGTGCTGGTGGCCGGTGCGATTCTGGTGTTCTGGCTGTTTCGAACCAATCCGGCGTGGATTTTTCCGGCGGGGTGGTGGCGGCCTTGAGTGTGACGGATGAGCGAACCGAGCCCCTGGTGGTAGTCGTGCTGGGGCCGACGGGGAGCGGGAAGACGGCGTTGTCGCTGGAACTGGCCGAGCGGTTTGGCGGGGAGATTGTCAGTTGCGACTCGGTTGCTGTCTATCTGGGCATGGAAGTGGGGACGGCCAAGCCAACGACGGCGGAACGGAGGCGTGTGCCGCATCATCTGATCGATGTGACGTCGCCGGATGTTCCATTTACAGCAGGCGAATACAGCAGGCAGGCGCGGGCGGCGCTCAAAGACATTGCGGGTCGCGGGTTGATGCCGATTGTCACCGGCGGGACGGGGCTGTATCTGAGAGCGCTGACGGAGGGGTTGTTTGCCGTGCCGGCGCGGCAGGAGGATTTTCGGGCGCGGTTGACGCGGAGCCGGGAGCGGCACGGAGACGGGTGGCTGCACCGCATTCTAAAGCGGCTGGACCTGGGTTCTGCTGCGCGCATCCACGCGAACGATGCGGCCAAGCTGATGCGGGCGATCGAGGTGTGCCTGGCCGGGCGGAGGCCCATGTCGGAGGTGCTTCAAGACCGGGAAAAGGCGCGCGACCCGCTGACCGGGTTCCGGCTGCTGAGGATCGGACTGAATCCGCCTCGGAAGGCGCTCTATGACAGGCTCAATCGGCGTGCAGCGGCCATGTTTGCTGAGGGCCTGGTGGAGGAGGCTCGTGGGTTGCTGGATCGATACGGGGCGGTGAAGGCGCTGGACTCGCTTGGCTACCGGCAAGCGGCTGCTGTGCTGGACGGAAAGATGAGTGAGCAGGCGGCAATCGAGGCGGCGCAGCAGGGGCACAGGAATTATGCCAAGCGGCAGTTGACGTGGTTCCGGCGGGAACCGGAGGTGCATTGGCTGGAGGGGTTTGGAGACGAGGCAGAGATTGTGCGGGCGGCGATGGGGTTGGCGGAGCAGGGACTGATGGACTAGGGACGAGGGACTAAGGGACTAGCGGCGGGAGCTTTGGGCGGGGTTATGTCCAGGATTCTGTAGCCTTGCGGAACCTGAAACATGGAGGCTGGCGGCTCGATTCGCTTGAGATTGGAGACGCCGACCGTCTCCACGCCGGCACGGGAATCGGAGTGGCGGATGAGCAGGTCGAGGTGCAGTTCCTCGGAGTACCAGGTTTCATCCTCGATCTTGACGGCTTCGCCGGTTCCGCTTTCGTAATCGGGAATGGTTCGGGTGCGGCGGGTTCCCTTGGTCAGGAGTCCGTTGAGGGTTGTGATGCCGAGGTCTTCCACATGAAGCGAGGGGTCGGGAGTCGTGGGCGACTTCGGCTTTTTGGGGACGAACTGCTGGCGAGCAATGTGCAGCGCGGGATCGTAGACCGTCCGGATGCGCGTCAGGGGGTCGAAAAGGCGAACGCTCATCAGCTCCGGTGAGCCGTGGAAGTATTGCGGCATGAGGCGGCGGGTCTCGTTGTGGGTACGTCCCAGCGAATCGCGGGCAATGAGGTTAATGGTGCGGCGGATTTCGCTGGAGCCGTCCGGCCAGATTTGCTCGGATTCAAGCACCACGGTGGCGGAAAAGGGTGAGCCGGGGATGTCGGGGATGGAGATGCCGTTGATCAAGGACGGGCGCTCGGGGCGAGTCATGTCCTGGGCTGCGTGCGTTGCGGGGATTGCGAGCAGACAGGCTGTGCAGAGGGCGGCGAGGATCAAGGTTCTACGCGGCATCATGATTTCCGGGGACGTGCCGGACTTGCGGGAAGAGTACCACATGCTTCGATGGCGTAAAGGGCTGAAGGGTTAGGTAGAGATTTAGACTAAGGAGTGGGATGCGGCGCCCGGATGGGAAGCGCCGGCGATTGGAGAGGGCGAGTGGCAGAAACGATTTACGACGTGGCAATTGTGGGCGGCGGTCCGGGCGGATATACGGCGGCGTTTCGCGGCGCAGAGTACGGGTTGAAGGTTGCGCTGATTGAAAAAACCGACAAGCTGGGCGGAACGTGCCTGCATGTGGGCTGTGTTCCTACCAAGGCGCTGTTGTTCAACGCGGAGATCTGGGACCACATGCTGCACGCGGCCGAGTTTGGGATTGAGGGCGCAGGCACGCCGACTTTGAACTGGGGCGCGGTTCAGACGCGCAAGAACGGCATTGTTGTGAAGCACACCAAGGGGCTGGATTTTCTGGTCAAAAAGCACAAGGTGGCGCGGATTGAGGGCTACGCACGATTGACCGGACCGGCGGTGGATGGGGTGCTTACCGTCGATGTGACCGGCGCGGACGGCCAGGTGAGCCAGGTGAAGGCCAAGAACGTGATCCTGGCTACCGGGTCGGAGGCGAGGCTGTTGCCCGGTCTCAAGGCCGGCGGGCGCATCCTGACGAACATCGAGATTCTCTCGTTGGAGCAAGCGCCCAAGTCGCTGGTGGTGATTGGCGCGGGCGCGGTGGGGTCGGAGTTCGCATCGATGTTCAGGACGTTTGGGGCAGAGGTGACGATGCTTGAGTTTCTGCCGCGCATGATGCCTCTGGAAGACGAGGAAGTCTCGAAGGAACTGACACGGCTTTACAAGAAGCGCGGCATCGATGTGAACACCGGCGCCAAGGTGGAAACGGTGGAAGAGACCGAGGGCGGAGTCAAGGTTACTTACACCGACGCGAATGGGAAGCCGCAGGTGAAGGAAGCCGAGAAGGTGTTGGTGGCCGTGGGGCGCGCGCCGCGAACGACCGATGTTGGGTTGGAAAAGACGAAGATCGAGCTCGAACGCGGATTTGTGAAGGTGAATGAAGCGCAGGAGACAGCGGAGCCGGGGGTGTTTGCCATTGGAGACATGGTGGCAGGGCTGCCGCAACTGGCGCACGTGGCCATGATGAGCGGCATGGTGGCGGTTGCGAAGATTGCCGGGGTCAAGTACCGGGCGATACGGCGGGATCGGATTCCGGCATGCACGTTTACCGAGCCGCAAATCGGCAGCGTGGGGCTTACCGAGACGCAGGCGAAGGAAAAGGGCTACGAGGTGAAGGTGGGTAAATTTCCCTTTGCGGGCAACTCGAAGGCCACGATTCTGGGCAGCCACGATGGTTTCGTGAAAGTGGTTTCCGACGCAAAATACGGGGAAATTCTTGGCGTGCACATCCTTGGGCCGGGGGCGACCGACATCATTGCGGAGGCGGTGGCAGTGATGGAACTGGAAGGGACGGTCGAGGAGATGATGTTTACCATCCACGCGCATCCAACGCTGTCAGAGAGCTTGCTTGACGCGTACGGGGCGGTGGAGGGGATGGCGATCAACGCTTGAAGCTTTTGGTAATCGAGCCTCTGTTTTGACGCCTGAATGTCGCATTCCTTCCGTCGAAACTAAATGCCGAGGATCGAAACGTGGTCATGCCCGATTAGAGCGGCGCGAATCCAGATGACCAGCTCGCCGATCATCTTCGACAACTTTAACCTGTTCCGACTGAAGTCCTTGACGAATAATTTTCTTGCTTCTTTCCACACCTGGCGCAGGATTACGAGGTCAGTGGTTATCGAGGCAGCATCGAGATCTGCGCGCATGTGCTCTGCAAGGATCATTAGCCATTCGTCGCGTGAGACCGCGGTGTCTCCGTAATGCGCATAGCCTGTGTATCGGGCGCAATGCTTCTTGATGCCGGGCTCGATGAACCAGAAGGAGCCTTAAGCGATGAAAACTCGGTTCTCCCAGGGTTGATTCGGTTCATAAAGGCCGGGACAGAGGCCCATGTTGAGCCCGTGATGGCCGGCTCACCGCTTTTTCAATCGAAAGTCCATGAGGAATCACCTACACCCGATCCAACTCCGCGAAGAGGTCAGCGAGAACAATCCGGAGGGGAGTTTCGGGGATGATAAGTTCTCCCGAGCGGACTAACTCAAGGCCGTCCGAATTTCCGCGATAGCCGACGCGGGCGTACGGGTCGATGACCCAAACATGCTGGATACCGAAGGCAAGGTATTCAGCTACCTTGACTGAGGTACGGCGCAAGGTGTCTTCGGGGGATTGAATTTCGATAACCAGCAGCGGGGGGCGCGTGAGGATGCGCTCGCGGGGTGTCTTCGCACGAAGAATGGTCACGTCCGGCACTCGGAAGTAGTTCTTCTGTGTCTGAACGCGCTGTTCAGGAAGTGGGTATACGCCCCACTCTGCCCGGTTCTTGAGGAAAATCCCGACCAGTAATCCCTGAATATAAGCATGCTCAAATTCGCCCAAGTCCCGCTCCTCGATGACTCCGCCCACATACTCACAGTCGTGCTCGTAGACGGTCGAGAGATACTCCTCGACGCTGACCGGCTTTTCGAAAACGGGCTGCGTTGCCATGGAAACAGTATCCTCCGATTTGCGCTCATTTGCTAGAGTTCCATCGATTGGTGAGCGACTAGCTCCTTGCACTTGGCGATGAAGTCGGCTAATGGAATGGAGCCCTGGTCGCCTTTGGCGCGGGTTCTTACGCTGACTGTGCCGGCGGCTTCTTCCTTGTCGCCGAAGACCAATATGTACGGCGTCTTCTGATTGGCGAAGTCGCGGATTTTGCCGTTCATTTTTTCGTTGCGATCATCCACTTCGACGCGCAGGCCGGCGGCTTTCAATTCGGCTTCGACTTTCTTGCCGTAGGCGTGGTGGCGCTCGCTGATGGGGACGAGGCCCACCTGCACCGGGGCGAGCCACAGCGGGAACGCGCCAGCATAGTGCTCGATGAGCACGCCGAAAAAGCGCTCGACGGACCCGAACAACGCGCGATGCACCATGACCGGCTGATGGCGCTCGCCATCCTCGCCCACGTATTCAAGCTCGAAGCGGGCAGGGAGGGTGAAGTCGAACTGGACAGTGGACAACTGCCAGAGACGGCCGAGGACATCGACGATTTTCACATCGATCTTCGGGCCGTAGAAAGCGGCCTCGCCGGGGATGATTTTGTAGGCGATTCCCTTGCGATCGAGAGCGTGCTGAAGGCCGCGCACGGCGAGCGCCCAATTCTCGTCGGAGCCGGTATAAGTGGCGCGGTCGTTCGGATCCCAGGTGGAGAGCTCGACTTTGAACTCGGAAAAGCCAAAGGTCTTCAGCACGGCTTCGGCAAAGTCGATGCAGGCGACGACCTCGTCTTCGACCTGGCCGGGGGTGCAGAAGATGTGGGCGTCGTCCTGCGTGAAGCCGCGAACGCGCAGCAGGCCGTGCATGGTGCCCGAACGCTCGTAGCGGTAGACATTCCCTAGCTCGGCATAGCGCTGGGGCAGGTCGCGATAACTGCGCGGGGAGCTTTTGTAGATGAGAATGTGGCCGGGGCAGTTCATCGGCTTGAGCCGATACTCGGCGTCGTCGAGTTCCATGGGCGCGTACATGTTTGCGGCGTAGTGGCCCTCATGGCCGCTGACCGTCCACAGTTCGCGGCGCATCACATGGGGCGTAAAGACCAGCGCGTAGCCGCGGCGCAGGCACTCGTCGCGCATCCAGTCTTCCATGATCTTGCGAACAATGCCGCCTTTGGGATGCCAGAAGACGAGGCCAGGACCGGCCAGATCCTGAATGCTGAACAGGTCAAGCTGCTTGCCCAGCAGGCGATGGTCGCGCTTGGCAGCTTCTTCAAGGCGGGCGAAGTGGGCGTCCATATCTTTCTGCGAAAAGAATGCAGTGCCGTAGATGCGCTGCAGTTGCGGATTCTTCTCGTCGCCAAGCCAGTAGGCGCCGGCGAGAGACAGCACCTTGAACGCTTTGACGCGGCCGGTGGAGGGCACGTGAGGGCCACGGCAGAAATCGACGAAACTGCCGTTGCGATAGAAGCTGACTTCCGATCCCGGCTCGGTGAATTTGGTCACGAAATGGGCCTTCATGAAGTCGCCGTCGCGGTTGAAATCGAACAGAGCCTCCTCGCGCGGCTCGTAGATGCGTTCGAACTTTTCATCGCGCGCCACGACTTCCTTCATCTTCGCTTCGATGGCGGCGAGATCGTCGGGCGTGAAGTTGGTGGGGCGATAGAAATCGTAGAAGAAACCTGCGTCGGTGGCAGGGCCGTGGCCGAGCTTTGTCTCCGGGAACAGCTCGAGAACCGCGGTGGCCATGACATGCGCGGCAGAATGCCGTACAACCTTTAATGCCTCGGGGTCCTTCTCAGTGATTAGCGCGAGGCGCGTATCTGCGGTGAGCGGAGTGGATAGATCGACCAGGCGCGGAGCGGCGGCATCTTCCGCGGAATACATAGAGGCTTCCGGCGGCTGACCATCGGCAATTGGGTGCGGGTTTGCAGTTCCGCTGACGGGGGTGAGCCGCGCCACGATGGAGGCGGCGGCAAGGCGCGGAGAGATGGCGTTGGCGATGTCAAAGGGCGTTGTGCCGGCGGGCACTTCGCGAATAGCCCCATCGGGCAGGTGTACGGCAATTGTCTGCGTGCTCATGATGGTCGGGAATCCAGTGCGGCCGCAAGGATGAGGTACGGATGCGGCCGGTATGTAGAGGATAGAAGGGCGACGGGTGGTAAGTCGAGCGGCAACGCAGGCTGAGAATGCTCAAAAGACGAGGGTCGTGGATGGTCATCCCACGAAAGGCAGAGGTGGGTGGCTCAAAAGAACGGAATGTCTGCCGATAAAGGGAATGGGCAAGTCCTACAAATACGGAATATGGTCACTTTCATAGACCGTTGATATTCGAGCGGGAGGGAGCAGAGATGCAGGTCTTATGTAAAAGCACCAGTGGATTTGCGGAGACGCATTGCAGTATATGCGGGCAGGGATTCGTGATGTTCTGGGAGCGCCAGTCGCGCGCGGAGCGGATTGAATCGATGAGGGAGATTCAGAAGACGCTGCGTCACCAGCACCGTATCCAGAAGGGTTCTGAGGCACATCCGAACGGCGGGTTCCTGGTTCCGGAATGGAACGGTTCCATTTCGACAGCGGGAGCGGCGATTCTTGGTCAGGCGCCGAGCTGGGCGCTCTAGCTTTTTTGGCCGATGGGCGTTGACGTGGTGAGCAACGAAGATTGCAAGAAGACGAACTTGAGCTCCGAAGGCGGTAGGGCCGGGAAAATGAAATGGATGAGCTCAGGAAAAAGATGAACCTGATGGATTTGGAGTTCCGGGCTTAGCTCTGGAGAGCACCCCGCGGGATTCGTAGAACCTTGGTTCTTTCGAGATGCCGGACAGCGACTATACCCTTTGTGGTCATCGCTGCCGGCATCTTCTTTTTTTAGAAGCGGCCTGCTATTTGGCGGCTTTTTCCTCGTGGTATTCCATCTCGGTATTGATGGCCCAGATGTTCTGCTTGGTGGTGACGCCGTTGACGATGTTTTCCACGGCGGTCATGGCGGTAAGCATGGAGTGGTCCTGATTGTTGTATTTGTGCATGCCGTTGCGGCCGACCAGGAAAAGATTCTCGAAGCCGTCAAGGTAATTGCGGATGACGTCGAATCGATCGTACGTGCCGAAGTAGGCGGGGTAGGTCTTGGGCACGCGGACCACGTGGGAGTCTTCGACATCCTCGGCGTTGAGGATGCCGATCTTGGCGATCTCAGCGATGGCGAAGCGGGACATTGCGTCGTCGGAGAGCTTCCATAGATCGTCCGTCTCGTTGCAGAAGTATTCCAGGCCAATCCAGATTTTGCCGGGCTCGCTGACCAGCCACGGGCTCCAGTTGTTGAAGATCTGCAGGCGGCCAACCACCACATCGGGCTCCTGGATGTAGATCCAGTTGTCTTTGAGGGGAGAGCCGTCCTTCTCCTTGACGGCCAGCTTGGAGGCAAGCAGGCCGACGGTGATGAAGTCGCGATACATCAGGCCTTCGGCAACCTGGGTCACGTCGGCAGGGACCTGGCTTGGCGCTGTGGCGGAGATAGCGCGGACCAGATCGCGGACGGGCATGGTGGAGAGGAAGTAATCTCCGTGGAATGCGACGCGCTCGCCAGATTCGTTGACGCCTTCGACGGAAGCAAGGGTGTTCCCCGCAATGTGAATGCGGTCGATGTGGATGCCGAAGTGAATTTCACCGCCCGCGGTGCGAACCAGATCGGCGACATGCTCCCATAGCTGGCCGGGACCGAACTTGGGGTAGAGGAACTTCTCAATCAGTGAGGTTTCGGTGTTTTTCTGGGCGATGTCGCCAGAAGGCTTGCCGGCGAATGTTTTCTTGATGAAATGCAGGATCACGCCTTTGAGCGATAGGCCTTTAATGCGCTGCGCGCCCCATTCTGCGCTGATCTCGTTGCAGGGCACGCCCCAGACCTTCTCCGTGTAGGACTTGAAAAACGTGAGGTAGAGCTGCTTGCCGAAGCGGTTGATAATGAAGTCTTCCAGGGACTTTTCTTCGCGCTGGGGCAGCAGGGCGGAGCGCATGTAGCTGACGCCGCAGCGGAAAGTACGGACCAGGCCGAGATTGCGGAAGGTGGCCGCGGTAAGGCTGATGGGATAGTCGAAAAAGCGGCGCAGGAAGTAAATGCGGCTCTTGCGCTGGCGGATGAGCATGACCAGGTCTTCCGCGTTGGGGTCGGGAGCCGAGATGGGCTGGGGAAGATCGCGCTGCTGGCCCTGGTAGCGAAGCTGGCCGTCCTGCAACGCGCCGTTTGGATCCGTGACGGCTTCGACGGGCATGAAATCGAGCCACCAGCGCATGACACGGTCAGATTTGGAGAAGAAGCGGTGGCCGCCGATGTCCATGCGGTTGCCCTTGTAGCGGACGGTGCGGGAGATGCCGCCGACATCGTTGCTGGCTTCAATGAGGATGGGTTTGATTCCGGATTGGCGCTGGAGCTCGATGGCGGCGGTCAGCCCGGCGGGACCGGCTCCGATGATGATCGCTGTGCCTTGCTTCATGCGGTGAGACTGAGTCCCTGTTCTAGCTGTCTGAATGAATGGTAGCGCACGGGGTGTGTCTGCGCAGGCGGAGGAGCCCGTATCGGTTTTCCGGCAACTCAGCTTGGGAAGCGAAAGGGCACAAACAACATAAGGGCTGGGACAGGTCCCAGCCCTTATGTTGTTGGTTCGGAACTGTTTGCTAGATTCTGCCGGAATCCGGCCTGTTTGGTTTAAAGCGGCTGCACGTCGGCAGCCTGCCATCCCTTGGGGCCCTTCACTACGTTGAATTGCACGGCTTGACCTTCCTGCAAACTCTTGAAACCGCTGGAGTTGATCGCAGAGTAGTGCACGAATACGTCTTCGCCGTTCTGGCGCGAGATGAAACCGAAGCCCTTCGCGTCATTGAACCACTTCACAGTACCTTGTTCCATTTGATCGTGTTTCCTGGATTGAATTGCGCTTGAGGAATCGGAGCGACCACTGGCAGAATCTTGCTGTTTGGGGCGAGTGCTGCTGCTGCTCTGTTCGGTTCTAACGCTGGGGCTAGTGTACCATCGCTGTCAATCATTGGCTGCAAAAATCTTGGGT
>Ga0302324_100023730_pt1 | contig 11847 bp, 7 predicted proteins | sample Palsa_T0_1_FD_201949 | JGI IMG/M metagenome (GOLD analysis project Ga0302324, IMG submission 201949) | Peat permafrost microbial communities from Stordalen Mire near Abisko, Sweden - Palsa_T0_1 | ecosystem: Environmental > Terrestrial > Soil > Palsa > Peat permafrost | place: Sweden: Abisko... | reverse complement strand
ATTCCGGTGGTTGAGAGGCTTGGCTGGAACTTAATACTTTTTTGACGCTATCATAATTTGAAACATCAACATCTGCCGCTAAATGAATCCAATTCAAGACCAGCAAAACCTCACAAAAAATAATTCCAGCCAGATATTTCAGGATAGATTTTTTCATTAGGTCAATTTTAATTCAAAAATCCTGTCAGCGGACTCGTCGCGCTCGCCGTTTCGCTTTGTGCGCCCAGGCCGATTTCAAACGCGCTGCGCCCCGCTTCCACGGCCAGCTTGAACGCGATGCCCATGCGGTTCGGATCGTTCGCCACGGCGATGGCGGTGTTCACCAGCACGGCGTCCGCGCCCAGTTCCATCGCTTCCGCCGCGTGGCTGGGCGCGCCGATGCCGGCATCTACAACCACGGGAACGGTCGCCTGCTCAATGATTATTCTGATTTGGTCGCGCGTCTGGAGGCCGCGATTCGAGCCGATGGGCGAACCGAGCGGCATCACCGTCGCGCACCCGATGTCCTGCAACCGTTTCGCCAAAACGGGATCGGCGTTGATATACGGCAGCACGGTGAAACCTTCCTTGACCAAAATTTCCGCAGCTTTAAAAGTTTCAATGGGGTCGGGCAGCAGGTAGCGCGGGTCGGGATGGATTTCGAGCTTCACCCAGCGTGGCAAGCCGGCGGCAACGGCGAGGCGTGCGAGGCGGACGGCTTCCTCGGCATTCATCGCGCCGCTGGTGTTGGGCAGGAGCAGATACTTCTTCGGGTCAATGAATTCGAGGATGTTCGCGAAGGGGTCCTTCTTCCCGCTCAAATCCGCGCGGCGCAGGGCGACCGTGACCATTTCCGTGCCGCTGGCGGCGAGCGCGTCGCGCATGGCTTCCGGCGACGAGAATTTTCCCGTGCCGAGAATCAGCCGCGAACGGAACTCGCGTCCGGCAATGACCAAAGGTTTGAACGACATCCGGGACAATTTAGAAAATTCCCGCCGCTTGTCGAGGCGGGAACCAAACGGTGTTTGGAATCAGATTAAGAGACCCCAAGGCGCAAAGATTTTTCCCCGGTGCCCGGGTGATAAAAATCAAGGCTTCACCGTGACGTTGTCGAACAGCGTGGAGTTGAGCACGGAATTGTTGTGCGCGGTAAGCGCGAGGCCGACGGAAAGATTTTTGTTCAGCGCATTGGTCACGCTGCCGGCGGCGAGCCAGTTCGTGCCGTCGGTGGAGATGAAGCCGTTAAAGATATTTCCGCTGCGGGTGAGCTTGAACCAGTGCGGCAGCTTCGCCTCCGGGCCGTCGGCGCTGGCACTCGCGCCATCCGCGGTCGCGCGCGATTGCAGCACCGAACCGCCCTGGCCGGTGAAGCCCATGAAAACGTATTTCGACCCGGCGGAATTATTTTCGCGCAACATCACACCGGCCTTGGCCCACGGATCGGTGTATTGCACGGAAACGATGCGCGCGACGATGCTGCCGTCGCTTGCGAGCGGCCGGCTGGCGAAATGGAACGCATCGGCACTTTCCCAGATGTCGCTGCCAGAGGCGAGCAGGTTGAAATTGCCGTTGAGAAAACTGGCGTCGCCGGAAACGCCGACGCTGCCGATGTCGGCGTCCGTCCAGCCGTGCGGCAACGACGGCGCGGCGGCGTGCAAAATTGAAATCCATTTGCCGATGACGGCGACCGATTTTTCGTCCACGAGATTTCTGGCGAGCGGCGGCATCTGGCCTTCGCCGGTGATGCTGATGCGCTGGAACAAAATGGATTTGTTCGTGTTGCCGGGAACGATGACCTTCGCACCGGCGATGCCGAGCAGGTTGGCGACCGCGCCGTTGATGAGATTCTGTTTTTTGAGCGGTGTGTCAAACCGCGCGTCGAAGAACGCGCCCGCGCTGCCGGGGCGATGGCACATGGCGCAGTTGGCGTCGAGATAGGAGCGGACGCGCAACTGAAGCGCGGCGGCGGTGTTCGTTATGTTGACGAGGTGCGGATAAAAGAACATTTTCGGGTCGTCGAACGCGTTGTCGAAAATTCCCAGATGACCGAGCGTGTGGAGCTGGTTGGCGGTTACGCCGTTGGGATACTTAAAACTGCCGTTGAGCTGGCGCGTGTTGAGGCCGAGCACGCCGCCGGAAATCGTCGTGTGGCAGGTGAGGCAATCCTGCCGGCCAGGATAAAACCATTTTTGCGTGCGCGTGCCGGCCGCAGTTCTGATTTCAATGTCTTCGTTCGTGCCGACAGAAACCAAATCGGCGTCGCTATGATCAGCACGCCATTTGTAACTCGCGCCATAAACGGTGCCGTTCGTGTCCCGGACGATGATGCGGGTTTCGAGGCGGCGCAGAATTTTGGGGTTGGTGTCGTCCACCGGCAGGTCAAAATTTTTCACAAACACTGAGCCGGCGGGAAAAGCCCACTCACCGTTCGCGGAAAAACCGATGACGGTGTTCGTTGGAATCGTGAACCAGCGGGTTTTCATTGCGCCGTCCGACCAGAGCGGCGAATTGACGGAATACGGGATCAAAAAATTTGCAGGCTGCAAGCTGGCGAGATCGGCGAACACGCCGGTTTGCGAAAGCAGTTTCGGCAGAACTTTGGCCGGCGGCGGCGGGCCGCCGCGTTGCAACGTGAAAATGCGCCCGCCGATGCTGCTCATCTGGCAGAAATAAATTTCGCCGGCCGCATCCGTGCCGAAGGATGAAAGGCCGGTGTAATCCGTGCCGGAATTCGGGCCGGTACCGCGTGGCATGACGCAGAGCAACGTTTTTTTCACCGGCGTCGCGGTCTCATCGAGCGCCCAGACGATGCGCATGACGTTGTCACCAAAAATATATTTACCGCCGAGGTCGCGCGCGAATTTTTGGCCGCGATAAACATAGCCGCCGATGACCGCGCGGCCATCCGTGTGCGGATAATCGAGCAGCGGCCCGCGGCTGATGCCGATGTATGGCTCGGTCATCTTGCCGAGATTGCCTTCGCAGCGGTTCCACTGGAAATTCAGGCCGGATTCGCCGGGTTCGATCACGTCAATCTCTTCGCGGGAGCTTTCGCCGACGTCACCGATGAAAATTTTTCCGCTCGGCGCGTCGTAGGTCATGCGATGCGGACTGCGCAGGCCGAGGCAGAAAAATTCCTCGAGCACGTTGGACTGGCCGACGAATGGATTGTCGTTCGGAATAAAATAATTCGCCATGAAACCGCCCGTCGGCTGGCGCGGCGGCGCGTGGCTCACATCGCCACCGCGACAATCCACGTCAATTCTGAAAACGCCGGAATAGAGACTCTTGTCAATGATCTGGTCGTTGTCACCCACGGAATTGTCGCCGTCCGTCCAGTATAGAAAACCGTTCACCGGATGAAAAAACATGCCGCCACCGTGATGCCAGACGGTTTGGTTGGTGAGATCCACGAAAATTTTCACCGAGCCGGGAATCGCCACGCCATTCGTGTCGAGCGTGTAGCGTTCGAGCCGGTCGTGATAGGTGTCGGGCAGATTTGGAACCGGGCGCGTCGTCGGCGAGCCGGCGACCGTGCCGGGCTTGACCCAGGTGTAATAGACGAACATGAGATGATTCGTGGCGAAGCCCGGATGAAACGCGATGCCAAGCAGCCCGGAATCGTCCCAGCCCTGGCATTGGTTGCTGATGTCGAGGACGAGTCTTTTTCGGGTCGTGCCGGGGGAATTTTGAAACGTCCAAACGCGGCCTTCGCGTTCCCAGACGCAAAGTTCATCCGTGCCGGGAACGGACGTGAGGCCGACGCTGTTGGTGAAAAGCAGATTCGTGAATGCGACGACCGCCGACCAGTTGCCGGAGATGCCCGGTGCGACTTCCGGCATCACGCCGTTGAGAAAGGCGCCGGCGGCCGGGCGGTTGGTCAGGCCAAACGATTTTTCAACCGTTACGGGTCTGGCTTCCGTCGAAAAAATGACGCCGCCGAGCAAAGCGAGAACCAGAAGCCCCTGGCAATGCGTGTAAAGTTTAAGTGGTAATATTCTCACGGCGAGTCGCTGACAAGTTTCGCCGATGCCGGTGCTTCGTCAAATTTTTTCAGGCGGACGGCTTGAAATAATTTTCATAAATCATCTTGAGCGTGATGAGGACGACCATCGTGAGAAAAACCGGACGGATGAATTTTGTGCCGCGCGTGATGACCATCCGGCTGCCGGCGCGCGCGCCGAGCCATTGCCCCGCGCCCATCACGAGGCCGGCGACGAACCAGACTTTGCGCGCGAGCAGAAACAGGATGAGCGACGCGAGGTTGCTCGCCCAGTTCAGCGCCTTGCTGTTGGCCGTGGCTTTGGAAAAGTTGAAGCCCAGTCCCAGCATGAAGGCCAGCGCGAGAAAGGTGCCCGTGCCGGGACCGAGAAATCCGTCATAGACGCCGATGCCGAACGCAAAGATGAAATCAAACTTCGTCCGCGAGATACGCGGATGAATGTCCTTTTCTCCCAGTTGCGGCCGGAGCCAGACATAGATCGCCACGGCCAGCAGCAGCAGGGGAATGATGCGCTTCAAGAACGCGGCATCCAGTTGCTGCACGAGAAAAGTTCCGGCCAGCGAGCCGAGAAATGCCAGCAGCCACGCGCGGCGGCATTCCTGAAAATTTAACGCGCCCGCGCGCGCGAAATGAAACGTCGCGCTTGTGGAGCCGAAGGTGGCCTGCAGTTTGTTCGTGCCAAGCGCGAGCTTCGGGTCGGGGCAGACGCTCAACAAAACCGGCAGCGTGAGCAGGCCACCGCCGCCCGCAATCGAGTCCACAAAGCCTGCCGTCAGGCCGGTCAAAAATAATAACGCGAGCTGCCACCATTCGAGCATCTGCAAAGTCTAGCGGCCCGACAACCCGGCGCAAAGCAAAGTTGATTTAATGCTTGCTTCCGGCACGGGTTTTGCTAAAAGCAAATGGTTTGCAATTCGTGAAGCGCCATTTCAAGCGGCAGAGCAAGGCGGTCATCGCCTCGCTGCTGGCCGGTCTTGTCCTGCTTTTGGGCGCAATGGCCGCGTGCCCGGCGCTGCACGAACTGATTCATCACGACGCGGACGAACCCGGCCACGAATGTGCCGTCACGCTAATTGCTCACGGCCAGATGGATTCGCCGGTCGTGGAAGTGGCGGCCATTATCCCGGTTGCTCCCGTTGAATTTTCCCCGCTGGCTTCGTCGGCTTTTTTTAGCGCGTTGGCGGCAACGCTTCCGCCCGGCCGCGGGCCGCCGGTTTCTCTGCTCCATTCCTGACAGTTTACCGGTCTTCAGAGGCCGGATTTCGTTCGTTTATTCAACCTGAATCATTTCGGCGCGCTGCCTTGGGCATGAGCCGTATTGAAAATTGTGAAATTATGAAACATTTAAGAATCGGGCCGGTGGAATTCCGCGCCAAAACCGCATGAGCAAACTGGGCAAAGGACAGTTTGACCAGGCGATCGCCAGCGGCATCGGGGGAAATCCCTCGCCCGCCAATCCGAAATTATCGGGCGTTCTGACGTTGCTCGCGTCACTGGCCTGCCTGCTGATCGCCGGTTGCGCGGCGGGGCCTGACTTTAAGCGGCCGGCGGCTCCGGCAACCGGCAATTACACCGACCATCCGCTCTCGACCACGGTCGCCAGCACGAATGTGATTGGTGGCGAAGCCCAGCGCTTTGCGAATGGAAGCGACATCGCCGGCGACTGGTGGACTTTGTTTCATTCCAAGCCGCTCAATGATTTGATTGAACTCTCGCTCACCAACAATCCCGATCTTAAGGCGGCACAGGCGGCCTTGTCGGTGGCCAGGGAGAATGTGCTGGCGCAGCGCGGCGGCTACTTTCCCAGTGTTTCGGGAAGTTTTTCGGCCAGCCGCACAAAGCAGTCGGATGTTCTGGCGCCGACACCCAATTACCCGGTCGTGCCGCAGCAGTTTCAATACAACCTGTTCACTCCGCAGGTCAGCGTGTCCTATTCGCCCGATGTTTTTGGCGCGAACCGCCGATCCATGGAATCGTTGCAGGCACAGGAACAGGGCGTTCGTTTCCAAATGATCGCGGCCTATACCACGCTGACCGCCAACGTGGTGGTCACGGCGATTCAGGCGGCGGCGGTGCAGGCGCAGATTGATGCGACCCGCCAGCTCATTGATCTCAATTCCAACATGGTGGAAATTCTGCGATACCAATATACGAAAGGTTATGCCGGCCGGCTGGATGTCGTCGCGCAGGAATCGCAACTCGCGCAACTCGTCGCGACGCTGCCACCGCTGCTCAAGCAATCAGCCCAGTTGCGCGACCTGCTGGCGGTTCTGGCCGGGCGGTTTCCAAACCAGGCACCGGCGGAAAAATTCGAGCTTTCAAGTTTACAATTGCCCCAAGAAATCCCGGTAAGCCTGCCGTCGCAACTGGTGGCACAGCGGCCAGACGTTTTGCAAGCCGAGGCCAGCCTGCACGCCGCGAGCGCGCAGATCGGCATTGCCATCGCGAACCGGTTGCCGAACATCACATTGACCGCCGATGCCGGCAGCACGGCGTTGTCTTTTGACAAATTGTTCTCGTCCGGTACGGGCTTTTGGGGTTTGGGCGCGGCGGCGACCGCACCGCTCTTCCAAGGCGGACAACTGCTGCATCAAGAGCGCGCCGCGAAGGCAGCCTACGTTGAAGCAGCAGAACAATATCGCAGCACGGTGCTGGCCGCTTTTCAAAATGTTGCCGATACGTTGACGGCGCTGGAACAGGACGCCGAGGGCTTGAAAGCCGCAGGCAATGCCGCCGACGACGCCCAAATCACTTTGGATTTGTCCCAACGACAATGGCACGACGGCTACATCAGCTATCTCGCGCTGTTAAGCGCGGAGCAAGCCTGTCAGCAAACCCGCATCAATCTCGTCCAGGCGCAGGCCAATCGTTATGCCGACACGGCGGCGTTGTTTCAGGCGCTGGGCGGTGGCTGGTGGCATCGGGCAGATTTAACCAAGGATAAAAATGAAAAATAAATTATTTTACGGAATTTTGCTGGCAGGACTTCGGCAGAAGGCCGCACTCTTCAGTTTCCAAAAGTTTGCGGCGCTCTGCCGAGACGCCGCTACCCTGGTCGTTGCCATCATGGCAGTGGCAATGAGCGTGTCGTTTACTGGCTGCTCATCCAAAATTGACAGCAACGCGCAGACTTCGTCCGTGACGGCCAGCAATGTGACGCTAACAGTGGAACAGCGGCAGAAAATCCAGTTTTACACCGTCGCGCCGTCCAAATTTCACAAGACGACGGAGACGACCGGGATCGTTGATTTCGACAACGACCAGGCCACGAGCGTGCTCGCGCCCTTTGGCGGACCGGTGTCGCGGCTGCTCGTTTCTCCCGGCGACACAGTCAAGGCCGGTGACCCGTTGGCGGAGGTGGATTCACCCGACTTTGCGGCGGCCATCAGCGCTTATCGCAAGGCGCTCGCCACCGCCCAGACCCTCCGGCGCGTGGCAGACATGGACATGGATTTGATTCAGCACAACGGCGTGGCCCAGCGCGAAGAAGAACAGGCACAAACCGACGCCGCGAACGCGGAGGCGGACCGCGACGCCGCACTGCAGACGCTGGTCTCGCTGAACCTTGATCCGCAAGTCATCAAAGACCTCCAGGCCGGCCGGCCGGTTTCGCGCCCCGGCGGGATGATCAACTCGCCCATCGCGGGAACCGTGGTGGAAAAACTCATCACACCCGGAGAGCTGTTGACGGCTGGCACCACGCCGTGTTTCACCGTGGCCGATCTTTCGCGCGTCTGGGTCATGACACAAATTTTTGGTTCCGACCTGGCTTCGGTCAGCGTTGGCGATTCGGCCGAAGTGGAAACCGGCATCGCGACGAATAATTTTTCCGGAACCGTCGACAACATCTCCGCCCTGGTGGATCCCAACACCCGTTCGGTGGAGGTGCGCGTGGTCGTCGAAAATCCCGGCGACTTTCTGAAAAAACAAATGTATGTCCGCGTGCGGATTCAGGCCCGCCAGGAAAGCACCGGCCTGCTGATCCCGGTTTCGGCGATTTTGCGCGACGATGTGAACCTGCCGTTTGTTTATGTTGTCCAGCCCGATGGCAGCTTCGCGCGACAGCATGTGACTTTGGGTTATCGCACCGGCGACCAATATGACATTCCCGACGGCCTGCAAATTGGCGACCAGATTGTGGTGGATGGCGCGATCTTCATTCAATTCATGCAAAACCAATGAGCGACCCATTGCCTCCAATTGAATCCGCGCCGCGAACGGCTTCGATGATGAACCGCGTCGTCGCTTCTTCGTTGCGGCAAGGTTTGCTCGTCGTCCTCCTGACACTGGTGCTGATCGGCGCGGGGACGCGGTCGCTCGAACGCCTGCCGGTGGATGCCTATCCCGATCTTTCACCACCAATCGTCGAGATCATCACGCAATGGCCCGGCCACGCCGCCGAGGAAGTGGAACGGCTCATCACCGTGCCCGTCGAAGTCGGGATGAACGGCATTCCGCAGATGACCACGCAACGCTCCATCACGCTCTATGGATTGTCCGACGTCATCCTGACCTACCACGATGGTACGGACAACAACTTCGCCCGGCAGGAAGTTTTCAACCGGCTTTCCGGTCTTAATCTGCCGGCCGGCGTGACGCCTTCGGTGTCGCCGTTGTCGTCGCCTTCGGGTCTGATCTACCGGTATGTGCTGCAAAGTCCCGACCGGTCGCCGATGGAACTCAAGACCTTCGAGGACTGGATCATCGAACCCGCCTACAAATCTCTCGCGGGCGTGGCGGATGATTCGGGCTTTGGCGGAGGCACCATGCAATACCAGGTGCTGCTCGATCCGGCCAAGATTGCCGGCGTCGGCCTGTCGGTGTTGCAGGTTGAGGCCGCGCTGGCGGCCAACAACGGCAACGCCGGTGGCGGTTTCTATTCGCAGGGCGGCCAGTTTTATTATGTGCGTGGTTTGGGGCGACTGGAAACATTGGAGGACATCGGCAACGTGGTGTTGGCGGTGAACAATGGCACGCCGGTGTTGCTCAAGAACGTCGGGCGCGTGGTCATCGGCATTGCGCCGCGCCTCGGCGAGTTCGGCTACGAAAAACAGGACGACTGCGTGGAAGGCGTCATTCTGTTGCGCACGGGTGACAAAACTCAGGACGTCCTGAAACGCGTTGAGGCGAAAACCAAGCAACTCAACGAGCAAATTTTGCCCAAGGATGTCAAAGTCGTTCCGTTCTACGACCGCACCGATTTGATCAAGCTGACGACAAAAGTCGTCGAGCAAAATCTCTTGCGCGGTATGTTGCTGGTGGTCGTGATCCTTATTTTTTTCCTCTACGATTTTCGCGCAGGATTGATTGTCGCGGTCACCATCCCGCTGGCGTTGCTGTTCGCGTTCATTTGTCTCGATCTCCAAAATGCCTCGGCCAACTTGCTTTCCATCGGCGCGGTGGATTTCGGGATACTCGTGGATGGCGCGGTGGTGATGGTGGAAAATATTTTCCGCCAGATCGCCTTGCGAAAGGGAACGCCGCTCAATGTCCGCGAAATCATCAAGGACGCCGCGGCGGAGGTGGACCGCCCGCTATTCTACGCGGTCGCGGTGATCGTGGCCAGCTTCCTGCCGATCTATGTTTTGGCCGGGCCTGCCGGCACGCTTTTCAAACCGATGGCCGACACGATGGTGTTCGCGTTGATCGGTTCTTTGATTGTCACGCTGACGTTGCTGCCAGTGCTGTGTTCGTGGTTCATGCGGTCGGGCGTCCGCGAGCGCCGCAACGCCGCGTTTGAAGCCATCAAGTCGGCCTACACCAAGGGCCTGGATTTTTGTCTCGCGCATCCGTGGGGCACGACGTTCGCCTCGATGATTCTGCTGGCCGGCTCGCTGCTGCTCATCCCGCGCATCGGCGCGGAGTTCATGCCGCAACTGGATGAAGGCGCGCTGTGGGTGCGCGCCACGATGCCTTACACCATATCCTACGACGAATCGGCGAAGATCACTCCGCAGATTCGGCAAGTGTTGAAATCTTTTCCCGAAGTCACCACAGTCGCCTCCGAACTGGCGCGACCCGACGACGGCACGGATTCAACCGGCTTTTTCAACGTCGAGTTTTACGTCGGGCTTAAACCTTACTCGGAATGGACGGGCGCGTATCGCGCCAAAGCGAAACTGATTGAGGCCATCAACGAAAAGCTCCAGTCCTTTCCCGGCATCATTTTCAACTACACGCAGCCGGCGGAGGACGCGGTGGACGAAGCCGAATCCGGTTTGAAAAGCGCCCTGGCCGTCAAAGTCTTCGGCTCCGATCTGGACGTGCTTGAACAAAAGGGCAAAGCCATCAAGAAAATCTTGGACCAGGTGCGCGGCATCAAAGATGTGACGTTGGTGAAGGAACTCGGCCAGCCCAGTCTGGACATCAAAATTAACCGCGCCATGATTGCCCGTTACGGCGTGAACGTCGCCGACATCAATGCCTTGATCACGACCGCCATCGGCGGCGACGTGGCCACCCAGGTGGAGCAGGGCGAGAAGCAGTTCGACCTCGTCGTCCGCCTCGAACGCGAATACCGCGACAACCCCGAGGAAATCGCGAACATCCTCGTGCCCACGCCGGGCGGACAACAGATTCCGCTCAAGGAATTCGCGGACATCCGGGTGATGAACGGCGCTTCATTCATTTACCGTCAGGATAATTCGCGCTACATCGGCGTGCAGTTCTCCGTGGCCGGACGCGATCTGGCGGGCGCGGTGGAAGACGCCATCCAGCAGGTCAAAGAAAAAGTCAGCCTGCCCGAAGGCTATCGGACCGATTGGGGCGGCGAATACACCGAATACACCGCTTCGCGGGCGCAATTGAATGTCATTCTGCCGCTGACTTTGTGCCTGATTTTCCTGCTGCTGTTCGCACTCTACAGCAATTTGAAATTCCCATTCATTACCGTGCTCGGCGTGGTGCTGTCCGCGCCCGTCGGCGGCCTCGTGGCGCTTTGGATCACAGGCACGCCGTTCTCGGTTTCGTCCGGCATCGGCTTCCTCGCCTTGTTTGGCGTCTCGGTGCAGACGGCCGTCGTCTATATCTCCTATGTCAACGAACTTCGCCTCGGCGGCACAAACCTCACCGAAGCCATTCGTGAAGGCGCGATTCTGCGGCTGCGTCCAATCATGATGACCGCGCTGGTGGCGGCATTGGGCCTGCTGCCGGCGGCGCTGGCCACCGGCGTTGGCACGGACACTCAAAGACCCTTTGCCCTGGTCATCGTCAGCGGCCTCTTCACACGGCTTTTGATCAGCGTCTTTCTGATGCCGGCGTTGTATGCCCTCGTGGCGCGTCCGGGCGACCGGTTGGAGGTATGATGCCCGTTTTCATCCGGCATGATTTCCTGACGCGTCATTTTCAAAATTAATTATTGCGACGGCGAGCCGTCGTAAGACCAGTTGACGTCCGGGTCGCCGGGGTCGCCGATCTTGGTACCTTTCTGATAGGCCAAGTAGGTGTATTTGAAACAGGCGGCGTGACCGTCGAGGAAGGTGAGGTTCGCACCGGCGGCGTGCCGCGACGAAAGATGGTTGAGCGAACCGCGCGGCGCGCCCAGATCATTTAGCGGGTTCGCGCCGTAAAATGGTTTTTCGCCGGAATTGGCCCGCACATCGGAGAAAAACACAAATGCCGACGGATGCAAAACCGCCGTGGCCTTGAACGGATAGATGGCGGAAACCAAACCGTTCGTGCCTTTGAAATTGATGCCGTAGCTGAAGGCGACGCGATTCAGCGGATTCACTTCGGCGGGCAGGAAACGGGCGGTGGGACACATGAAGACATTACGGCCATTCACAAAATTGGTCGGATTGGACGCATATTGCCACAGCGCGTTTTGGGCTACATACGGCGGCAGCGCGTTAAACCAGGCGCTGTTG
>Ga0302324_100023729_pt1 | contig 11847 bp, 20 predicted proteins | sample Palsa_T0_1_FD_201949 | JGI IMG/M metagenome (GOLD analysis project Ga0302324, IMG submission 201949) | Peat permafrost microbial communities from Stordalen Mire near Abisko, Sweden - Palsa_T0_1 | ecosystem: Environmental > Terrestrial > Soil > Palsa > Peat permafrost | place: Sweden: Abisko... | reverse complement strand
TCCTATGCGTTTCACGAAATGGGGCCAGAACGAGCACGAGGTTCAATTAGGGTTCAAGGAGGCCCAGGTATCGTTGCTCGTCGGCCGCAATCAACCCAACAAAGAGATAGCCGCGCTCCTGCACGTCTCTGAAATCAGCATCGCCAAGTGTGTCCGGGATCTGCTCCGCGGCCTGCGGCTTGGCAACCGCGGCGAGCTGGGCCAGTGGGCCATGCAGCATCCGGAGGCGTTCGTCGGCGGCCAGGTGGATCCGCACCTCGAACCATTGAAGATCGCCGATATGCAGTTGTTGAAACTGCTCTCCGAAACCGACGCCAGCATTGCCAGCAAACTGCACCTGCCGGAAGCTCACGTTACCCTGCGGATCGCGGACTTGATGTTGTTATTGCACTTGGTGAATCGGGGGACGTTACAGACCTGGGTTAAAGAGCATCCCACCGCCTTACAATTAGGGTGGTCTCATACAGATTTGCATCCGCCTAATTGTGATTGCGGGAGACCCTACTGTCATTTGAGTTCTTTGCTGTCTTCTATGCTGGAATGAGCTGTATCAGTCTTTTGGGGCTTCGGGCATTTGTGTTCTAGCGAAAACAGGATCGCTCTTCAGCGTTTCGGTGCCACGCCGCTTTTTGCGGGCGTGCATTTAGCCGGATCAAAAAACATTAGCGAATTACTTGACGGTTAAGCCGAAATGGTGGTACGCTTCGGCCAATGCAGGCATACTCGACTGTCGCGGATGTAAAATCATTTCCGATGGCAAAGAAATCGAAACCAGGAAAGCCCCCCGAAGATCCGAGTAAAGAGCAGATTTCCAAGGTGTTCGCCATGATGGGGCGCCGCGGCGGCCCCGCTCGCGCGAAAGCCTTGACGCCCGCGCAACGCAAAAAGATCGCCCGCGCGGGCGCGAAGGCGCGATGGAGCAAGCAACGAAAGGAGACAGAATCGTGAAGCAAATTATGATGGGATTACTATTGACGCCGTTCACAATCGGGTTCCTAGTGTTCGCGAAACCGCCGGCGGATCACACCTGGAAAATCGGGACGGTGCAGGAACAGGAGCACCATAAGACCCCCGGCGACGGGTTTCTCGTCATGCCCATGCCGTGGGAGCGCCTGCGCATCGTGGGCGATGGCTACGCGTACGATGTCGCGCGCGAGACGCCATGGCGCAAGCCGAACGTGACGATCAACGGTCCGATCAAATACGCGATCGAGCCGGGCGGTAAGTTTTATATCACCGACGACGACCAGCGCGTCTTCGAGATGAAGCTCCAGCGGAAGACGTTGCTGCCCGCCGCGCCCGAGGCTGGAGGGCATTGAACCATGGCCGCCGGGTTCGTTGTGCCGCTAGATTACGCTGGCGAATCGGGAATAGTCCCAATCTTTATTGCCGATCACGACTCCAAGGGGAACGCGGTGCGGAGAGACTGGATAACGGAAGTTGTTGTGCCTTGCGCGGACATTTTACGCGGGATGGCTAAGCAACTTGCTCACGACATCTGGTGCGTGTCCGAAATTACGGAACCGGCCGTGCATCTATTGTCGCAACATTATCCATGCCCAGGCCCCGGCGCGAACAGCCAATTGAAGGCTGTGGTACGTTATAACGCTATGGATTTGGCTGCGGGTGGCCATCGGCGGCGAATTGGTTTAGACATCAGACTGCCGTCCAATGTGAACGATCTACTTGTCGACAACCCGCTCCCGGATCTCGAAGCAAAGGACGCTGAACGCTTCGTGCGGCGCGAGCTGAAGGATCCGCGCCTGGTCGGCATGATGACGTTAATGCTTCAGGGGTACAGTCAACGCGACGCCGCGAGGCTGCTTGCCGGCGAATCTGGCCCGACGTTGCGCCGGCTGTTTCAGCGGCGCATCAAAACGCTCCGGCCCGGCGCGGAGATGGAACTGGAATAAACCATAGCACCAGTACTACTTACGGCGAGAACGGTACTGGTAGACGCCGCTGTCAAATGTCATAATTCAATCGATGGCCCGCGATAGCGGCGAGCAATACGATCGCATCCAGAAAGCCCTGCAAGCACACATCCTCACCGATTATCCGAACCCAGAGCGACGCGGCTGCCCTTCCAGAGACATCCTGAATCAATTGGTCGACGAGAGGGGCGTGGCGCTCGATACGGACTCCCACTACCAACACGTCATCCACTGCTCCCCATGCTATCGGGAATTCCTGGGGTTGATCGAGGTGCGGGGCTGGGAGAGGCGTGCTCGACAGCCGTTACAGCGTTTTGTAAAGTTTCTGCGCAGATTCTTTTGACTTTGGATTTTGGGGCTTCGTTGCATTGCGGCTCTTGCATCGCGCGGCATGGCTCTTCACCGAGTCGGTGTCATGCCCATTCTTGCGGGCGTTGTGTTCAGTGTAACCCATGTCTGCCAGCGGAACTCCCCCGACCGAGAACCGCTGAAGAGCCACGTCGCGTATCAAGCGATTGAAGCGCATCGCAGCTCCCCAAAGGCAAATACTCTCATAGCGTTTCCGAAAGCTTCTGCGCAGATTCTTTGGACCCATTAGCCAGGCCCATGCCGACAGAGCGCAGGTATCGCGTATATCGATCTTTACCTGCCGCAACGGCGGCCGGCAGCGCATCCGCACCAAGCGGGGGCATATAGGTGAAAAACACCTTAGCCAGTTGATCGAGCATGGCGAAGTTGACCATCTCCAGCTTTCTGTTGCGATGGATCTCACCTGAATACGTGGCCAACGTGCTCGCTATTCGTTGCTCTACCTGGCGTAATTCCGTGCCGAGCTGTGTCTGTGTGGCATCCCGCATTAAAGATTCTCTAACGTAGTCTGCTAGGGTTGCATAGCCTGCACTTTGAGAGGCTGTAGTTAGGCGTTTACGTTCTGTTTCTGTTAGTCGAACGGTAAATAATGAGGTACGCTTTTCGCTCATTTTTGTTTGGGAGCTTCGGGCGTTCTTCGGCCATCGCGCTCGGGGTGGCTGAGCGGCATCACGCTGCCATGCCGCTGTTTGCGGGCGTCTGCGGGTGCATTCACCTCAATTACATGCGCCAGATGCCATGCGCCGCTGGCCTTCGGTTCGCATTGTTGCAGCAGCCAGGGCACTACGCTGGCGGACCATTGGGAGAGCGGCACCCAGCCACCGACGCATATGCAATTCACGTCGAAGATATTGGGCTCCTCGCCCTCAATTGTCGAATCCACCGCGATCCAATGCGAGTGCCGGTAACGGACACAAATGGGAACGCCGGGGGCTGTCCACGGGCCTTCCCACTGTACGCGGACTAATCCGAACTTCGGCCAGACGTGTAGGCCATCTGAGTGCCAATCAGTAGGCCCTGTAGCCTTGCGTGGCTTCCATGACAGCCCCACGCGGTTCAAGCACTCGAACATCAACGTGGGATTGGTATAGCCTTTGTCCTCAAAGTCTCCCATATGTGGGCGGATCTCATCGGGCGTCAGTCGCGCCACCACCGCTAGCGCGGCGGGGCCGCAGTTGAAATTCCACTCTTCTCCGGCGCGCACCGCATCCAGGACGGTAAAACGCGGTGCAACGAGTCTTCTATCGAGCGTGGCGTGAACGGGCGCGGGCGTCATCGGCTTGGCCTCGGCTTCTTGCTGAATGGTTTCGGCCCTGGAAGGTATTCATGCGGGTTCTCCGCGATCCTCCGATCCAGTTCTTCGAGGATAGCCCGGCCTTTTGCCAACAGCTCCTCCCGGTCGCGCGCCGCGCGATCGGTCGCGGAAGTAATCACGCGCTCGGTAACGACTTCCCGGTTCACAGACTCATCTCCTGAGCCGCCCGCAACGAGAGTTGCTGCCGGGCCTTTTGGATCGTGCGCCCGATGTATTGTTGCTGCCGCTGGAGGCTCCGGCCATGGTGGCTCAGATCCCGCGTTGCTATTTGCGCTCCGATCTCGGAGTCGCCCATCCCGCGCCCCGCGGCATGTATGGCATACGCCATATCCGCGCGGCTGCGATCGCCGTCGTAGCGCGGATCGTTGTGAAATTCGGCGATCGTTTTGGTGCTTCCTCGCTGCGGTACGTGCGCGTAATATTCCCTGGCGCGGGCTTGCTCGATGCGATCGGCCGTTAGCGCGGCTGCGGCGGCGTTGATCAGCTCAGGGCTTCGCTCAGCGATGCGGCCGTCGCTCTGACTGATGGTAACGAAGGGATAATACGTGCGCGGCTGGAGCGCGGCGTGCATCTCGCGCAGTCGTTCGTCGGTATAGCGGTTCCAATCTCGATCGGCCCATTGACCCTCCAGGTCACGGTGGAAATTGCGCTCTCGCCAATCGTCATATTCCGCCACTGGGACGATCTGCTTGTATTTCTCCTTCATATTGCGGAAGCCCGGCAGCCGGCCGAACCGGCGCACGCCCGTCGCTTTCAGATCGCCGTCATAGCGCTTCGCCAGATCGCGGGAAATACGGCGCTCGATTTCCGGGTCCAGCGGCTTCGCGTGCTTGATCCACGCCTGATAGTTACCGTTGGATGTCTGGACTACGAGTGCGGGGTAAAAGCCTTCCTGGCGCATCCGGCCAACCGCGGCGGCTTTGAGATCGTCGACCAGCGTCAGGTTGGTATTGCCGAACGGGCGTACATAGATATGGGTATCCGGTGTTCTTTGTTCTGCTTTTAATCTAGGGATGGCTGCCAGAATGTCGTCGCGGGTTAAGTTTTGCCGCATGTCCATGTAGTCGTGGGGTTGCTGGCGATGTAAGGTGCCCAACTCATAGGACTGGGCTCCGATGGCGTCTAAGGCTGTCTTTACGGCTGTGTAAGTAAGATCGTTCTTACTGAACGGTGTTGGTGTTGCAACTGCGCTCATAAAAGTTACTCCCTATGTTTTTGTGAGCTTCGATCTTTCCGTCTCCCTCGTACTTGTTATGACTGAGCCGCCTCCGGTGTCGCGCTGCTTTTTGCGGGCGTCAGCGGGTGTTCTTCGCGTTTCTCAAGATCTCCCCATCCAAAACCCGTACGCGAATACCGCCAGCGCGCCCACGGCGAACGCGAGATAGCGCCGATACGCCGGCGCGCGCCTGACTGGCGTATTGATTGCACGCGCCTTGCCGCGTGCGGCGATTTCCTCGCGTAGCGTATTCCGCAGATGCCCGGCCGCCGCTCGCGCGTGCGCGTCGATCGTATGCCCAGCTTGCTTTTCGGCGGCGCGCAGGGTGCCGCACAACTCGGCGGTACGGGCAGCCATCACTTTATGAATCGCGCCTAAAAACTCGTGGGCGACGGCGCCCAACACCAATTCGTTCATTGTCACTATTGCCCAAGCCGGATCGTCCGGTGGGATGACGACGCCGTGCCGCTCGCTTATGACGGCGGCGAGTTTCGCAGTGTCCGGTTTCGAGGCGATGAGGGGCAGTTTGCCTTGGGTCATAGCGGTGGGGCTGTCGGCAATAGGACGACAGCGGCTAAAACGGCGGACCTTGGTTGTGGGTGGTGCCCGGTGTACCTGACTCCGCCAACGATCCATGAGCACTCCCACAGATCGCCGTCGTCTTCGCTCCAGCCCAGGATCACGGAGCAGCAGCCGTCCTTCATTTCACGCAGGGCGTCTTCGAGCGTTATGTCATTGGCGTGAATTCGCCGGCCTAATTCCATAAGTGACATGCTCATGCGCCGCTCCCGGTCAGTAGCGATTGGATCGCAAGGAGACGGACGCCCTCGTTGCCGTGTTTCCAGCCCGTTGATAATTTCTGCGGCTTTATCGATAAGGCCCCTAAGCCGGGAGATCTCCGCGGTGTTCATTTGACACATTTCATAGCCCTAATTTATCGAGCTGGTCAAACGCCTCGCGGCGTATGATCTGCAAACGCTGCTTGCTGACCAACGGAAAGGACTCGATCGCCTCCGCGAACGTCAGATTTTGCAACTGCATTTTTTGGACGTCCGCGCCAAATGTGGCCTTCGTGCGCTCCGGGAGGCGGACCCAGCCGAGCACCTTCGGCAAGATTTCCTGGATGATGGCAAAATCCTCGAAGCCCCGCCCGCCTTCGGCTACTTCGCCGAAATACTCGTTGAGCCATACCACGAGAGAGCGCGTGTTTAGGGTGCGCGAGATGCTCAGCAGGCCGTTGAGCGTGTCAACCATAGCCTGGCCGCCCACAACAGGGCAGTGGACAAGAACTGGGCGCCCATGTCGTTCGAGCAACTCCAGAATGTGATTCTCCAGTACGTAGCTCCACAGCGGCAGGAAAGTAGCCGCGCCGGTATCGACTACGGCAACGCTATCCGTGTCGGTCGCCAGTTCTTGGATAAGCGGATCAAAGGCTGCCTGATTGATTATGCCGCTCGGGTCGACGAGATGTTCGACCGACGTGGCGTCGATTGCTTTGATGCGCGCCAGCGTGTTGTTGCCGGGATCGGTATCGTAGGCGCGCACTGGCCGCTTCTTTGCCAGATATTGGGCGAGGAACGAGGCAATATAGCTTTTGCCAACACCGCCCTTCGATTGGAGAATGATATGGATGGCCGGAGTGGTTACCGCTACATCCTTATCGGTGCTGATCTTCTTTTCAGCGGTGGCTGTCATCTGGTTAGCCCCTCCTCGGGCACTGGATTAAAGAACGGCTTCCGGCGCGCTTCGCGAATCGCGTTCAGCGGGTCAGCCGCGCCGGTTGTGGACGGTGCCGATAGCGGGCGCGGAGTTCCGGCGGCGATCCGTTCCAGCGCGAGCTGGCGCACATACCCGGCAAAGCGGGTATAGCCGATCGAGATACCGCATTCGCACACGAGCCGCCAGATGTCTTTGACGGCGTGGCCCTCGGCGCGCAGTTGCTGGATTTCCGGCCATGCTTGCCGCACTTGCGCGTACTTCATGCGGGGCTTGGTGCCCAGCTTGGCGCGCAATGGGCTGAGATCTAATTGGTCGGGCATCTGCGTTTTATACCAGATGGGCCACGCAATACAAAGCGAATGCGAGCACGGCCAGAAATACTAAGGCGTCGTTGGAATTCCATTTCTGACGCGACGCGGAAAACAACAATAGCCACTTCATTTACGTTCTCCTCCTAAGTGTTAACTATCAACGCTTCAAGCCTTTTGTGGGCTTCGATCTTTCAGTCTCTCCCGTAACTCGTTATGACTGAGTTGCCTCCGGTGCCAGGCCGCTTTTTGCTGGCGTCCCCGGGTGCTCTAGGGCGAGCGGAATATCCTTGCTGCCCAAAACTCTGCCACCGTCGATCATGAACTACGGAGCCCATCCCAATAACACAAAGGCTTTAGCCCTTTCCGCTCCCCAGCCGCCAGCGCCGCGTTTTTCATCCCAGAAGTCCCCGTGCTCCGCGAGATATCGCGCCAATTCATCCCGCGTTGCGAACGGCGGCGAAACCGGGGTCCCTTCGCTAACGGTTTCCCAAAGCTGAAACCACGTGGCCTCTTCGTCCTTCCAGGGGCGAAACATGACGCGTTCTGGCGGTCCACCTTCCCATTCCCAGAAATCGTACCCATCATTTTCATCGCGGTTGTGCGCGATTAATCCGGCAATCCACCGGTCCCGAACAGCTTCATACTGTTCGTCGAACATGGGCTGTAAGTCGCCGCGCTCGGCGCGCCACCATTCCGAATCTTTTGGGTGCTCCCAATTCGGCGGCACCATTCTCACTTCACGCCCCATTGTCGATTTCCCCGCGCGTCCAGCCATCACCCGCGCTGCCACCAATCTCTACGCAAAATCACGCACGACAAACCCACACTGGAAAGCTACCTATCGCATGTGCGATCTAAAAGCATCGAAGCCCCAAAATCATATTGTGTCACGTATTAACCGCAAGTACATATGGCCTTCCAAACAACCTGCTCCAAGCCCTTAAACACAACTCCTGCCACTTTGCCATTGGCGTATCCATAGCCCAATGATCATTGGAGATCCCAACGAAAACGGTTGGGCTTTCGAATGCAGCCGTCAAAACGGTCCACGGAATCACCTGCTCATAGCAGATCAGGATGGCCGCCCGTTCGCCAGCGATCGGTACAACACCCAGACCGAAAGCGTTCAGGCGTGCGCCGCCAGCCGAGAACGGATGCCAGAGCGCGAACGGGACGGGGACGCGCTGCTCGAAGCTGCCGGTCTGCGCGCCGCGAATCATCGCGACGTTGCGGAGGCCGTAAGGCATCACGACGGGCAATGAGGCCGCCGCCCGGCGAAACTCAGGTATCGTAGGATCGGAGGGAACGTCTTTCCGAAGGAGCATGACCGCCTCGCGCAACTCTTCGCCAGCGCTCGGGGACATAGCGAGCGGGATCAATGCACCGACCACTACCGTTTTCCCCTGGCGCCGCCAGTCCTCGATCGCCGATTGCCAGAGCGCATCCGTCGCTCGCGTCCAGCGCGGGACGACGCTTTCCGGGAATATCACGACGGCGCCCGGCGTACGGGAAGCTTCGCCGGCGATCGCTTCGACCGTGTTGTATTCAACTAGCGGCGCGACCGTACCGTGCGCGATTGCGCCGAAGTGCGTATCGACGGCGACCCAGCCGGCAGGTGCGGCTGGCTTGAGATAGAGAAGGTTCGCCGCCACGGCCCAGAACAACACGAACCCGATGGTGACCGGGTGTCGCGCATTGATTCCGGAAATCAGCAACCACCCGAGTAAGCCGAAGAATCCCGCACCTGGAAACAAAAGGCCGAGGGCCGTGCCCGGCCAGGCGAAGCCGATCAGGCCCAGCGGCGGGAGCGCGCCGAGCAACAGCGCCGCGGGCACGCGCCAGACCCACTGCTCGCGGCTGCCGCTCCACAACAGGGAGTATGGCGTTGCGAGCAACAGCGCGCAAACGACCCAGAGCAGGACGGCGGACACGAGCGATGCCTGCGAGCCGAAGAAGTTGCGCGCGCCCACGGCGAGGGGCCACAGCGCGCCCAGATAATACGCTGATACGACGGCGTAAGCGTGCGCACGAGACGCCTGCCGGAACGCCAGCGCGGGCAGCACGGCCAGCGCCAAGCAGATCGCTAGCACGGCGGCGTGGGAAACGCCCACGCCGAGAGCGAGCGCGGCGGCAACGGCGAAGATCAGCCAGCGATTGCTCACGGTCGCGCTCCCGTAACGGCGTCGAACGCCAAGCGCGCATCGATCGGCATCAGGGAATCTCCGATATGCCCATGAGGCATTCCTGTATGATCAAGAATGAGGTAGCGTCGGGTGTCGCGGTGCTTATAGTATTCGAAGTCGCCCTGATGGTACATCCACATCCATTCGCCCAGCCCACCGCGGCCCGCGATAAACGTTTGCAACGGCTTCCAATTGGGGGTGCCGGCGGCAATCATGGCTACTCCGATACGACCAACAACGGGCGGTAACGCGCCCGCACCGATGCGACGGGCACCGGGCCGAAGTACCGACTGTCATAACTTTTGGCGTTGTACGAGCTGATCACCCAGATCTGATCGGGTGCTACGGCATACGTGCCAACCGGCCAGCGCGTCATCGGCCGCCCCTCGCTGTCGTCGTCGAGCGCGGCAGACCGCGGGATGCGTCTGCCATTCACAATAACGCCTGCGCTGTCCAGGACCACCGTATCGCCCTCCCTGGCGGCGACGGGCTTGAGTAATTGCTCCGCGCCATCCGGACAACCGTTCGACGCGCCGGCGAACGCCGCGCGGCGGTAATGCCGGCTGGCAGACAAGTAGTGATCGGTGGGACAGAAGCCGATATATGGACCGTTGGGGTCCTGGATGTAAAGGCCGACCGGCGACGACACCGAAGCGTTAAGCCGGATGCCGACGAGCTGGAGCACCAAGAACACTACGGCGACCGCCGCAAGAGTTATAAGTAAAACCGTGCGAAGGCGCCTCATCTTCGGTGCCTCCCGGCAAGTTCATCGCTGGATTCACTATCCGTCTCCTCAAGTAACTGGCACCTGGCGCACGTCTCAATAATTCCCGTGCCGCGGCAATTGTCGCAAGTTTCCAGTTCGTCCAGATCGTTGCATCCGCTATTGCCGGTCCCGCCACAGTCTGCGCATCGCACGCAGTGGCATGCCTCGGCGGCGATCTTTTGCATTTCCTCGCTCATGGAATCCCCCGTCATTGTCAATCGCCTACCGGCCAGGCGTCGGCGACCGGCGCTGCTACGGCCGCGCCGGCCGTTGGCGCTCCGACGGGCTCGCCCGTCTTCCGCTCGATGATATGAAAGTCATCGACGATCACTTCCCAAATCGTGCGCTTGCGGCCGTCCTTCGCTGTCGTGAATTCCCGCTGCTCGATGCGTGCCTTGGTGATAACCAAGTGCTCGCCCTTGTCGCACTTGAGCGCCTTGCGCGCAGGCGCATCGTAGAATGACAACGGGAACCAATTCGGTTTTTGCTCCCGATTCTCCGCCGCATTCGTGTATTGCGCGGGCTCCGCCAAGTGCGCATTAGCGACGAGCGTGCCGGACGGCAGCGTGCGTGACGTTGGCGGCGCCGCGAGGTAGCCGTCTACTTGGAACATATTGTTAAACCGTCGCATTGTGCTCCTCCTCCTTTTGTTCCTCTTCGTCGATCGCCTGCATGGCTAGATCGTAGAGGCCATCCAGGAACATTTGCTCAGCCCCGGACGTATCCGGCAATTGAGGTAATTCACTGAGCCCAAACTCGGCGGCGTCTCCGGGCAAAAGCAACCGCGGGAATTCGGTAGGGGGCGTCATTTCCGACCAAGCGGCGAGAATCCGGTCCTTGAAATACAGCGGCATCGTCCCGTGAATTGGAAACTCGCCGCTGGTGAAAAGCAACAGATCGCCAGGCTCTGTGATTCGTTCCGCCGCCCCTTCGCCGACCTTCGTCGGGCCTTTGATCCGGCTCACCTCGTCGGGAGTCAATAACGGGCGCTGCACGTTATCGACAGAGGCGTTCATGTTGCCCATCACCGTTCCATAGCTCTTACCGCTGAAGCTATACGTGGCTTTTTGGATGGTGGTCGTGCCGGTCATGTCGCTCAGCAGTCTGGCCGTGTCCGGTTGATTGGGCGCGAACGCAACGCGCACCTGGCAATTCGAAACGATACTCTCTTGCGGCCCATAGGAATCCACGACCTGGCGGATGTCTTGCGTGATCAGAAACGCCTTCATGTCATAGCCGCCCATATAGGAGAGCGCGCGGCTGAAAATTTCCATGTGGCCGAGCGACGGGAATTCGTCGATCAGAAACAACAGCCGATGAAGATTACGCTTGTCGTCGCGGGAGTGCATCTTCTCAGTCAGCCGATTAACGATCATGGTAAAGAGTAGCCGGGTCAAGGGCCGTAGCCGCTCTTCGTCGCTGCTCGGAACGGTGATGTAGAGCGTCACCGGGCGCTCATGGTTGACCAGATCGTCAATCCGAAAATCGCTGCAAGCCGTATTCCGCGAGACTAACGGATCGCAATACATCTGCACCGCCGCATTGCTCGTGGAAAGAACGCCCCCGAAGTCTTTGCTTTCCTTATTAAGCATTTCCTGCGCGGTTTGGCATACAACCGGGTGCGTCACGGTCGGCGATCCGTCCTGCGGATCGGTCCAGTTACATTGCCCGGCCGAATCATGCGGATAATCCAGCAATTCGGCCAGCGTCGCGTGAAAATCGATGCCGGGCCGATTCATAAAAGCGTACAACTCAGCGAGGGTGGCGATGCGATTCTCTGCGGCGGCTTCGTAACATTTGTGAAGGATCATGCACGTCAGAAGCGAACAGGCGGCGCGCTTGAAATAGTTGCCGATGTCCGATGCTTGCTTGGCCTCCGTAGTGACGAGCATGAGCGCCAGATTTTGGGCGTCGCTGACATCGCGATCCGTGAATAATCGGATCTCTTGTAACGGATTGAACCGCGAGGACGGGACGGCCTGTACCGGGGCGAAGTTCAAAACCGCGTGATTGCGGGATGCCCGACAACCGGAG
>Ga0302324_100023728_pt1 | contig 11848 bp, 9 predicted proteins | sample Palsa_T0_1_FD_201949 | JGI IMG/M metagenome (GOLD analysis project Ga0302324, IMG submission 201949) | Peat permafrost microbial communities from Stordalen Mire near Abisko, Sweden - Palsa_T0_1 | ecosystem: Environmental > Terrestrial > Soil > Palsa > Peat permafrost | place: Sweden: Abisko... | reverse complement strand
GGCGTCCGTATGCCCTGCTGACTAAGGCTCTGGAAGAGAGCGAGTATGTGGCCATTGCCAAGATCACGATGCACAACCGCGAGTACACGGTGTTTTTGCGCCCGCACGAGGGTGGAATGATGCTGCACACCATGTACTACGCGGAAGAAGTTAAAAAGGTGGAAGGTTTCGGCGCGCCCGATGTCGAGTTGAAAGAGGCGGAAGTCAAAGTCGCGCACCAGTTAATCGAAGCGCTCGCCGACGAATGGGACCCGGAGAAGTACAAAGACAGCTTCCAGGAAAATCTGAAGAAGCTGATCGAGACCAAGCTCGAGGGTGGGGAAGTCGCGGCGGTCGAGAAGCCGAAGAAGCTGGCGCCGGTGGTGGACCTGATGGCCGCTCTCAAGCAGAGCCTGGCGCAGATGGAAGGCAGGAAGAAGCCCGCGGCGGCGGCCCAATCAGAGGAGCCAAAAGCTGCTGCTGGCGGGAAGTCCCGGCGCGGACGCTAAGGGCGGGCGTTGGGCTTCGGCCACCGCCCACTCTCACGCTTTCTCTCTTCCCGCAGACGCACATATTCGCTATTCTTGCGACCATCCAACTTGTCCAGTCGTTCAGGCATCCCAGCAAAGGCAAGCAGCTGAAGCCCGGAGCCTGACAGCCGAAAGCCGCTCCGGCCCACTGGCACAGATCGTGGCCAGCCGTTAGAATGTTAGATTCCTTTTGCCATAAAACCTTTTTGCCATAAAGCCTTTTCTTTGGGGTGCGGATGAGTCTTCGACGTGTGGGCCGCCTGGCGGCAATGTTACTCCCGACATTGTTGTGCGTGGCGTGCGGGCAAGTGTACCGCCCGGTGGTGATTCCTTGCACGGAAGGGGGAATCCCGAACTGTCCCGTGCAGACACCTCCGGTGCCGGCTAACTTCCATACTGTGTTCTCCGTTAGCGCCAATGTGCCCAACTATCCGGGCAGTGCCATGCAGATCGACGTTTCGGGAGACACCATCATTGCCGAGACTGCCATCAACGGTCCGGATGCGCCCAGCGGTGGTGGCCAGGTCCCCACCCACGCCGCCATTCTTCCCAACAATTCAAGGCTGTTTGTCGCAAGCGCGGGCAGCGTGGTTTCAGGCGGCGTCGACGGTATTTTGTCCTTTACTCCGTCCCCCCAATCGACCATTTCGACCGGCTTCGGCGGCGTTACCGCACTCAGCTTGCCCAGTCAAACATCCACCATCACGGCCATCAGCCAGTCCGGCAATATTGTTACCGCCACGCTCAGTGCGGCTTTGAACAACGTTGAGGCTGGATACTCGATCGTCATCGCGGGCGTGGTCATTCCCAATTGCAGCGAAAGCGCCCAGCCGGCCTGCAACCCGCTTGCCTACGATGGGTCTTTCAACATTTACTCGATCAACGGGACCACCCTCCAGGTGATAAACACGGCCACAGGGCTGCCGTCGTTGTCGGGTTCGCAGTTGACCGGAGCGGCCGCGTCGGTCCCGCCGCAGCCCGTATTCCTCAATACCACTCAAAATAACGCCATATATGTGGCGAATTACAATTCCAATTCGATTTTTTCCGTCAACGCTTCCGTGAATGCCGTCGCCACCACTACGCCCGTGGGCACGCATCCGGTTGCTCTGGCCGAGATTCCGAACGGGATGAAGCTCTACGTTGCCAATCAAGGCAGCAACACCGTCAGCAGTTTGAACACCGCCGGTCTGTCAGCAAATGTGGTGACGGGTTTTTCTGGAGTGAGTCCGGTCTGGGTCGTAGCTCGCGGCGACAGCCAGAAGGTCTATGTTCTGACGCAAGGCGACGGGCAGCTGGTAACCATCGACACCAATACGGATACCGTTACCAGCAGCCTTTCAGTTGGGGCCGGAGCTAATTTCGTATTCTTCGATCCCAATCTGAACCGCCTCTATGTAACGAATCCCTCGACCAACGCGATCTATGTGTTCTCTGACACGGGAGGAGCCAACGACACACCCACCCTGCTGACGCCGCAGCCACTGACGATTCCCGGGCTGAATGCAACTACCACGCCAGCCTGCCCAACCTGCGGCGCCCCGGTTCCCGTCTCTGTGACGGCCTTGCTCGATGGCAGCCGCTTTTATGTGGCGAGTTACCAGATCGCCTCGTCTTGTCCGGACCCGGCTGTTGGTGCGGTGCCCTGCGTGATCCCCGGCCTCAGCGTGTTCGATGCGAACAGTTTCGCACTCAAACTGCCCACATTGACTTTGTTGACCGATCCACCCTTCGCAGGACCCTTGAACAGCAGCAGCCCATACCAGTACGCAGTGCCTCCGGTCGCTGCCTGCGGAGCGACCGTCCCGCCGGTGCCGCCGATTCCGGCTCCGCTCTACGCGCCCGGCGCTACCCGCTTCCGCGTCTTCACCACTGCTGCCGCCGACAGTAGCGCCGTATACGTGAGTATGTGCGACGCCGGCGCCGTGGCTGTGATTAACGCCACCGACAGCAATACCAACAACACGGTCGGCGGTGGCACTCCGGCTGATTCACTGGTCACGGACCTGCCTGCGGCCTATGCCGGGCCCTCGCAAATCACGGGCTCACCGTTGCAGAATCCAATCTTTTTGCTGACGGGGCAATAGCAGGGTATGTCCGAGGAGTTCCGAGGCGGGCAGACGGCTAACTCCGGGCAGCTACTTCTTCCCGTTGTGCTTCTCGGGCGGCGTAGTGTGAATCGACATACTCATCAAGGATCTCGATGAACTCAGCGACGATCCGGTCGCCTTTTAGCGTGGTGAACAGGCGTCCATCCACGTAGACCGGGGCTTTGGGCTCCTCGAACGTTCCCGGAAGGGAGATGCCGATGTTGGCGTGTTTCGATTCGCCGGGGCCATTGACGACGCAGCCCATGACTGCGAGCTTCATTTCTTCGACGCCGATGTAGCGTCCTTTCCACGCCGGCATCTGCTCGCGTAGATAAGACTGAATCTGTTCCGCCATTTCCTGGAAGAAGGTGCTGGTGGTGCGTCCGCAGCCGGGGCAGGCCGTAACTTGCGGCGTGAAGCTGCGAATCCCCATGGATTGCAGAATCTGCTGGGCCACGCGGACTTCTTCCGTGCGGTCGCCGTTCGGCGCGGGAGTCAGCGAGACGCGGATGGTGTCGCCGATGCCTTCCTGTAAGACCACGCCCATCGCGGCAGCAGATGCTACGACGCCTTTAGCGCCCATGCCTGCTTCTGTGAGTCCGAGGTGCAGCGGGTAGCTGCAACGCGCGGCTAGCGCGCGGTAAACGTCGATCAGATCCTGCACTCCGCTGACCTTCGCACTCAGGATAATCTGATCTGCGCGCAGCCCGAACTTCTCGGCCAGCGCGGCGGAGTTCAGCGCGCTCACTACCATCGCTTCCATGGTGACTTCGCGGGCATCTTTGGGCTCGGCGAGCATGGAATTCTCGTCCATCATGCGGGTGAGCAGCGCCTGATCGAGCGAACCCCAGTTCACGCCGATGCGCACCGGCTTCTGATATTTCACCGCTACTTCGATCATGGTGCGGAAATTCGAGTCGCCGGTCTTCCCAATGCTTGCGTTTCCCGGATTGATGCGGTACTTGGCCAGATCGCGTGCGCACTCGGGATACTTGGTGAGCAGCACGTGTCCGTTGTAGTGGAAGTCACCGATGATGGGCACGCGCAGGCCCTGCCTGTCGAGTTCTTCGACAATGCGGGGAACGGCGGCAGCGGCCTCTTCGTTGTTGACGGTGACGCGCACCAGTTCCGAGCCGGCGCGGGCGAGGGCAGCACACTGCTGGACGGTCGCGGGGATGTCGGCAGTGTCGGTGTTGGTCATGGACTGCACCACAATTGGTGCATCGGAACCGACGCGCACGCCGCCAACGACGGCGGTAACGGTCTTTCTGCGGGGAACGATAGCCATGGGAAGCTTTATTTTAACACGCGGAAACTTCCGGCTCGGGGTCAGGATTCTCGTCCTACGGCAGCCGGTCCATCAGCCCCGGCAGCGTCTTCATCAGGTCGTTGTAGATGACCATGACCGCGAACAGCACCAGGAAGACGAACGCTGCCTGGTAGACGCGCTCTTTGATGCGCAGGTTGACATCGCGCCGCATGACTGCTTCGATGAAAAGGAAGAGTATGACTCCGCCGTCGAGAATGGGGATCGGCAGCAGGTTAAAGATGCCGAGGTTCAGGCTGATGCCCGCGGTCAGCTCCATGAGCGGCGTCCAGCCCTTTTGCTGAGCTGCGTATCCTGCGTCCTGGGCGATGCCAATCGGTCCGGAAACCATTCGCGGCGAAACTTTGCCTTGCACCAGCTTCTTGGCCAGCTCCAGGATGAGCAGCGAGTATTTCTTATTTTGATCGAGAGAACGACTCAAGGCCTGGGTGAACGGCAGCGTGGTCACCTTATTTTCGCTCCTGGCGACGAAACCCAGACGATATCTCTGCTCCTTTGGATCTTCTGTTTTCCCCAGTACCGGAATCAAGTTGTGAAAGTTCAGAGTCTGATTTCCGCGAATCACAGTCAGATCGACAGGATTTTGCTTGATTTGCTGGAGGTCGTCGATCATCGCCTCGAGAGCGATCAGCGGCTTGCCATTCATGGCGATGATTTTGTCGTCTTCCTTCAGCCCGGCTCTGGCCGCGGGCGTGTTGGCCTCAACTTCGCCAACAACGATCGGGTCCTCGGGAAACCATCCTGCGGAACCTACTTCAGATGTGGTCACCGCCTGGGGCACGATGGTTTTCTGGAAGATTTGGTCTCCCCTTTGGATGGTGACGTTCAAGGGCTGGTTGGGACTGATCAACACCCGCGGCTGCAACTGCTCCCAGGTGGGATTCTTAATACCATCAACCTCCACGATACGGTCACCCACCTGCAATCCGGCCCGGGCCGCTGGGGAGTCGTGTTTGAGTCCTTCGATCACCGCCGGCTTGTCCGCGAAAGCGGGATACTCGTAGTGCACCATGTAGACCGCGGTGAGCAGAAAGATAGCCAGCAGAATGTTCATGGTCGGCCCGGCGATTGCGATCAAAAAGCGGTGCCAGCGCGGGTGCGACATGAACTCGGCGGGATCGCCCGTGCGATCGTCCATGGGGTTCTCGCCGCTCATCTTGACGTAGCCGCCGAGCGGCAACACGTTGATGCGATAGTCGGTGTCGCCCTTCTTAAAGCCGACAATTCGCTTGCCGAATCCAATGGCGAACTGCTCCACGCGCACTCCGAGCAGCTTGGCCACGGCAAAATGGCCGAACTCATGGATGAGAATCATGAAGCCCAGGACGACCGCGACGGCAGCGATTGAGATAAAGAAATCAGACATAAGATGAGTACGTAAACAGCTCCCCTGTTAGATTCACTTACTCAGGCCAAAGATGTTGCCTGCCGTTGCGTGGTTTTCCTGTTTATTCCCAAAATGCTCTCATGGGCATATCGGCGGGCTTCGGCGTCGGCCTCAAGCACCTCTCGAATAGAACCAAGCCCCGCCGAATTAGATGCTGAAAGCGTGCCTTCGATGATCCTGGGAATGTCATTAAAGCCGATCGTGCCCGCGAGGAACGCAGCCACCGCCACTTCATCGGCGGCGTTCAACGCGACGGTCTTTGCTCCGGCCGCTTCCGCGGCTTCGTAAGCCAGACGTAGACAAGGGAATTTACTCATGTCTGGAGGGGAGAAGTCCAGATGACGCAGGTTACCCACGGGGAAGCGCATATCCGACTGAATCCGCTCGGGATATGTTAAAGCGTAAAGAATTGGCAAGCGCATATCCGTCACCGAGAACTGAGCAAGTATGCTGCCATCGATAAACTCAACCATCGAATGAATTGTCGACTGGGGATGAACGATCACTTCCACCTTCGTGGGCGGCAGGTGAAACAATCTGCATGCTTCGATTACCTCAAAGCCCTTATTCATTAACGTCGCCGAATCGATGGTAATGCGTTTGCCCATCTTCCAGGTGGGATGATTCAATGCCTGCTCCACAGTGATGGAGTCGAACTCCGAGCGCGGCGTGTTCAGAAAAGGTCCGCCCGAAGCCGTGAGCCAGATACGCTCCACTTCCTCCATCCGCCCGCCGCGAAGGCACTGGTGCACGGCGTTGTGCTCGCTATCGATGGGCAGCAGCGGTTTGCCCTGGCGGCGGGCCTCGGCTGTGATCAACTCTCCGGCTGCGACCAGGCATTCTTTATTGGCTACACCAACAACCTTTCCTGCTTTCACCGCTTCGTAAGTTGCCTCCAGCCCGGCCACGCCCACGATGGCGCTCACCACGAAATCAGCATCAGGATGGGTGGCGACTTTCACCGTGCCGGCTGGGCCGTAAACGACGTCGATATCACTGAGGCCCGCTTGCTGCAAGCGCGCGCGCAGCACCTCGGCATCTGGTTCGGCGGCGATCGAAATCATGCGGGGACGCCAGCGCCGGGCTTGTTCGAATGCCGCTTCCAGGTTCGCGCCCGCGGCCAGCGCGACGATCTGAAAGCGGTCGGGATAGCTCTCCGCCACGCTCAGCGTGCTGCGGCCGATCGAGCCGGTCGAACCCAGGATGGCGATGCGTTTCATCAGAGAGGAAGGGCTTTTCCTGCTATACCTAGCCCTACCACTAATTCTACGATGCTTCCGCCCTTAGATGTTGAAACTTGAGTGCAGAGGCAGTCGCTACCTGCCTTCGAACAGCAGCCGCATTTTCCGCTCGACTGCTCTTGCGGTTTCGGATACCATCTGTCCAGTTCTGCACTCTAAGCCCCGCTCTGACACCCTCCTCCGCCGTTCCTTCCAGAACACGATTTATCCCTCGAAGAAGCTCACGACAGCAGCAGAAAGGAGAACCCCAGCATGGAGAACGATGATCTACGAGATTGGTACCTAGCCCTGATAGACTCCGACAAGCAGATTTTCCTCGGCCTTGTTTCCAGCGACCTTACAATTCACGGCCGTGAGCTCGGGCTTCATCCACCGGGAGAACAGTATTGGCGAGCCTTCAAAGGCTTGAACGAACTCCAACATCAAATAAGCGGTCACATCGTTGGACTGGGATTGGGTTGCGATAGGTACCCGGACGACGTCTTGTGGCAGATCCTGGCAGAGACGGCTGCCGCATACGGTCTTGGTTCCCATCTCAGACACTCGCTCGACCGTGCAAGGTCCAAGAATCTTTGGGACAAGCCAAGGTAGCGACACCCTTACTGCATCACGCGCCAAGCCGCATAGAACCATAGCAGCGGAGCGGCAAACAGCAGGGCGTCGATCCTATCCAACATGCCGCCGTGCCCGGGAAGGATGGTGCCCGAGTCTTTCACTCCCGCGCCGCGCTTGATCAGAGATTCCACCAGATCGCCGAGCTGTGCGGCAACATTCAGCGCGATGGTCAAAAGTATGATCGGCCAAAGTTCCGGCTTTTCCAGCCCGAACAAGCCGTCGCGCCGCTGGATCAGGCCCACGCGCAGCAGGAACGAACTGATCTGCAGGGCGTAAGTGAATAGAACACCTCCAACCACCAGGCTTGCCGCTAGCGAGGCCGCTGCGCCCTCCCAGGTTTTTTTCGGACTGATGCGCGGCGCCATCAGATGCCGTCCTACGGAACGACCGACGAAGTAAGCGAAAATGTCTCCCGCCCACACCACCAGAAGCAGGTAGAGCAGCCAGAATGCTCCCGCCCACTGCTGGCGAAGCTCTACCAGCATCGCCATAGGCACGGCAACGTAGCCGAAAGCGAAGGCCGAGGCCGCGGCAGCGGGATAAGCGGTGTTCAGCGCCGCCCTGCGCATCGTGATTGTCAGAAAGACAAACGGGGCAATCGCGCCGGCAAATCCCAGCCCGAGGACAAACTTCAACGTGGAGAGCTGCGGCGTGTCGCTTGCCGCGCTCAGCGCCAGTAGCAGAAACGACAGCCCAACGAAGACGTAAGTCGGCAGGCGCAGGGGCTGCACTCCATAGGATTCGGTCAACTTCAGAAACTCCTGCACTGTGATCAGCGCCACCGCCGCCGCAAATACAGCCAGCACCGGCACAGGTGCGCGCAGCACCAGCAGCAGCACAACTGGAATCAGGACGACCGCGGTCGCGATGCGCTTTATCAAGAAATGTCCTTTGTCATTCCGAACCGGGCGGAAAGCCTGGTGAGGAACCTGCTGGTTTCTCTCAATGTCATGGATGGTGGATTCTAGTCGTGCACTTTCGCCGGCTGGCCGTGCGTGTGAGCATCGCCGTTAAGCCCGCCGTAGCGCCGCTCCCGCTTCTGATATTCGGCGATCGCCTCCAGCAGATGCACGCCGCGGAAATCCGGCCACAGAGTCGGCGTGACATAAATCTCGGCGTAAGCCAGTTGCCACAGCAAGAAATTGCTCAGCCGCATTTCGCCCGAGGTGCGCACCACCAGATCGGGATCGGGCAGGTGCCGCGTATAAAGATGCTCGCCGACAGTATCTTCGTCAATGTGTAAGTGCTCGATGCCGCCGTTCTGCGACGCCGCGTTCACCATGGAGCGGAACGCGTCCACCAGTTCGCTGCGCGCGCTGTAGTTCAGCGCCAGCGTCAGTACTGTGCCCGTATTGCGCGATGTACTCTCGCGCGCCCACGCCATGCGCTCTTGCACGTCATCCGGCAACTGCTGCTGGCGGCCGATGTATTCGAGGCGAATGTTGTTCTCGTTCAGCGTCGGCACTTCCGCCTTCAGGTAGCGGCTGAGCAGGCCCATCAGGAAGTCGACTTCACTCTTGGGACGCTTCTTCCAGTTTTCTTCCGAGAAGGCATAAAGCGTGAGCGCGTGAATGCCCACGCGCGCCGCCGTCTCCACGGTCGAGCGCACGGACGCTACTCCGGCGCGGTGCCCGGCCACGCGCGGCATGTGCCGCCGCTTAGCCCAGCGCCCGTTGCCGTCCATGATGATGGCGATGTGTTTCGGGAGCCGCTCTGGATCGAGATGCCGGTAGACTTCCGCTTCCTTGCGATCCAGCCCAGCGGGAACTTTGTGTTGCAAAGTGATCCCCTTCGGATTGAGGCTAACACGGCGGGGAAGCAGGTTGCAATGAGGGGTCGTGTGGAACGGACACTCCTGTCCGTTGCTCTTGACGTTGTTTTGGAAGCGTCCAGCTTCACCCGTGGCGGCGAGGGCCGCTAAAAGTCCCCGGCTTCAGGCCGCGAGGTGTGTGGTGGGCGTCGGCAATCGCGGGCAGAAGTGCCCGCGCTACACAGACTACTTCGCCTCTTCCGGCACAATCTTCAACTCCAGTTTCTCCGTCTGCCGCAGCACGGTCAACGAACAGCTCGCGCCGGAGCGAGTATCGGCCAGCACGCGGTGCAGATCGTCCACGCCTGCGACTGGCTTGCCTTCCAGCGCAATGATGATATCGCCATCGCGCAGCCCAGCGCGCTTCGCTGGGCTATTTTCTTCGACCGACAAAACCAGCGCGCCGGATTCCTTCGCCAGATCATAAAACCGCACCACGCGGCGATGCACAGGCACAGTCTGCGCCGAGACGCCAATGTAGCTGCGCCGGATGCGTCCATCGCGCAGCAGGCGGCTGGCCACGAACTTCGCGGTATTGATGCCGATGGCAAAACAGATTCCCTGTGCCGGCAGAATGGTTGCGGTATTCACTCCGACCACGCGCCCTGCGGAATCGACGAGCGGTCCGCCGGAGTTGCCGGGATTGAGCGCAGCGTCGGTCTGAATGACATCATCAATGAGCCGCCCGGAATACGATCGCAGCGACCGCCCCAGCGCGCTTACGACGCCCGCCGTTACGGTCGACTGAAAGCCATACGGATTCCCGATCGCGACCACTAGTTGCCCCACACGAAGCTGCTGCGAATCGCCGAGCGCAGCCGCAGTGAGGCCAGGCTCGTCGAAACGCGCTTCGTCGATGCGAATCACCGCCAAATCACTCGCCGGGTCGTCTCCAATCGCAGTGGCCGGCATGCGGCGGCCGTCGGCCAAAGTCACCTCGATGCGCTTTGCGTCGTGCACGACGTGGCTATTCGTGAGAATGAGGCCGTCGGGAGTGAACACGAAGCCCGAGCCTCCACCCCGCCGTTCGCGCGGCTCTCCCGAGCGCGTGCGCCCTGCAGATTGATGCACTTCGATGTTCACCACAAGACGGACTGACGCGGTCAACTGCGGCGATTACCGCTCGCGAGTACGAGTCGAGCAACGAGTCATCGGGAGAAATTCCCCGCGGACGTTCGTCGTTCCAAGCATTCGCCTCAGGATTTGCAGATGCGAAATTGGTGGATAACGGAGAAAAGACACTTCCAACTTCTTCCAAGCTCATGCCACATAGATGTGAGTCAATCTATTTCGGATTCACGCCCGGCGAGGCAAGAAAAAAGCCGGGACCAAGGATGGTCCCGGCATCGAGTTGGCTGGTTGCCCGGATAAAATTATGCAAAGCAACCGGGCTGCGCCCGGCGGACAGCCGAGGACGGCTGTCCCGACATAAGTCTCTTTTGCCTACGCGGTCCTTCGCGGGCGCACCGTCAAATCCCGCACCTGGGTGAGGATGCTCGACATCTGCATTCCGTTCAGTTGCGAAACAAACGGCAGAATTTCCGCGATAAACTGATCTTTCATCAGCTCGCTGATTTCGTCCTGGCGGCTCTTTTCTCCGCCACTGAGCAGTTCCGGCACGGTCACCTCCAGGGCTCGCGCCAGCCGTTCCAGGGACGACAGCGTGGGCGTCGCTTTTTCATTTTCGATCTTGGAAACGTAAGTCCGCGGCACGGACATGCGTCCTGCGAGTTGGCGCTGGCTCAACCCGCTGCGCAACCGCAGCGAACGGATCGAAGTGGCCAGGTTCAGGTGCCCACGGCCAATGCCGGGCATGGGCATCATCACCGGCTGCTCCATCACCACCGGTTCGGGCTCTGGTTCCTCGTCCAGGGACGAGTGGCAGCGCCGGCAATTGTTGTTGACCGTACGGAATTGAACCAGCAGGCAGTGATCGCAACGGACGACTTCCCTAGAATCTACCGGGGCAAGAGTCGTGGCCATCGGGTTGTGGGAGTGCCAGAGCCGGCTACTCCTTACTAAGGAACCCAAATATTGGGGGAAGGTTCCAACCGCAGGGCTAATCTGCGGTACGAGGCCTGTGGAAGTCAAGGTTAAAATGTAGGAAGCCCCGAATTTTGGCGGCGAAAAACCGCAACGAGGCCGTGAAATCCCGCAGAAACAGAGCCGAAAGCATGATCGATCGCGATGCAGCATGGTGTTTACTAACTGAGTTCTTAACGACGCTGTAAACAAGCAAGTTACAGATTCTTCAATAGGCAGGAAGGCACGATTGGATATTCCTATGGTGACCGGGGTGCGTCACGAAAATCGGTAGCGCGTGCGTAATCGGCGCTGGTCCGAATGGGCTGGCGGCGGCGATCGTTCTGGCGCAGGCCGGGGTGCAGGTGGATGTGCTCGAAGCTCAGTCGACGCCGGGCGGGGCTGCTCGCACGCTGGAATTGACCTTGCCGGGATTTCGGCACGACTTCGGATCGGCAGTCTATCCGCTCGGCGCAGGGTCGCCGTTCTTCTCGTCGCAGCCTTTGGCCGAGCATGGCTTGCAGTGGATTCACTCGCCGGCGCCCCTGGCTCATCCTCTCGATGACGGGTCTGCCGTCTTGCTGGAACGGGACCTCGGGGCAACAAAAGATTCGCTTGGGGTAGACGGAGCGGCATGGGACACGCTCATGCGTCCATTCGTGCAGGACTGGGATGTATTTGCTCCAGAGATTCTGCATCCGCTTCCGTTCATTCCCCGGCACCCTCGGCTGATGGCGCGCTTTGCTGCGGTCGGGCTGCAGTCGGCTGAAGCGATCGCTCGCCGTTTTCGTAGTCCGCGAACTAGGGCACTGTTCGCGGGCATGGCGGCTCACTCTTTCCTTGGCCT